>Ga0233425_10002320_pt1 | contig 37961 bp, 31 predicted proteins | sample Watercolumn_Towu_2_FD_181712 | JGI IMG/M metagenome (GOLD analysis project Ga0233425, IMG submission 181712) | Freshwater microbial communities from Lake Towuti, South Sulawesi, Indonesia - Watercolumn_Towuti2014_140_MG | ecosystem: Environmental > Aquatic > Freshwater > Lake | place... | reverse complement strand
TGGCCGGACCGCTGATCGGCGGCCTGACCTCGGCCCTGGCCGCCAACCGGCGCCGCAACGCCGGCGAGGTCATGGACCTGACCGAGCAGGACATTCCCATCAATCTGGTCGCCGGCCTGTCGGTTGCGGCCCTGGTCGGCATCGCCGGACTGCTGGCCTGGTTCGCCCAGGCCTCGCCGGCCCTCGCCGGGGCGACGCCGATGCTGGTGGCGGGCGGCCTGATCTATGTCGTCCTGATCGGCTTCGCCGTCGCCGCCATCTGCGGCTACATGGCCGGGCTGATCGGCTCGTCCAACAGTCCGGTGTCGGGCGTGGGCATTCTGGCCATCGTGGTGGCCTCGCTGCTGATGCTGGGGGTCATGGCGGTGGCGGGGGTGCCGGCGGATCCGTCGATCATCGCCTACGCCCTGATCGTCACCGCCGTGGTGTTCGCCGTCGCGGTGATCGCCAACGACAACCTGCAGGACCTGAAGACCGCCCAGCTCGTCGAGGCCACGCCGTGGCGTCAGCAGGCGGCCCTCATCGTCGGCGTCGTCGCCGGCGCCATCGTCATTCCGTTCGTCCTGAACGCCCTGAACCGCGCCTTCGGCTTCGAGGGCGGCCCTCCGGGCATCGCCGCCGAGCCGCTGGCCGCGCCGCAGGCGACGCTGATCTCGGCCCTGGCGCGGGGCGTCATCGGCGGCGACCTGCGCTGGGACCTGATCGGCTTGGGCGCGGTCATCGGCGCCGTGATCATCGTTCTGGACATCGCGCTGAGCACGGCGACCAAAGGCCGGATCAAGCTGCCGCCGCTGGCGGTGGGCATCGGCTTCTACCTGCCGGCGGCCGTGACGACGATGCTGGTCATCGGCGCCGTCTGCGGCTGGCTGTACGAGCAGGGGCTGAAGAAGACCTCCTTCGCCGACGTGGGCCGCCGCATGGGCGTTCTGCTGGCCTCGGGCCTGATCGTCGGCGAGAGCCTGTTCGGCGTGTTCAACGCGGGCGTCATCGGCGCCACCGAGAACGAGGCGCCGTTCGCCCTGCTGCCGGCAGGTTCGACCTGGCCGGCCATGCTGGCGGGCATCGTGGTCTTCGCCGTGGTCACCTTCGCCCTGTACCGGTGGGTCAGGAGCCGCGCGGCCAGGGTCTGACCCCGCGCGTTCAGGCGGCGGCCGGGACCGCGTCCTTCCACGCCCTGAGCCGGGCGCGGCGGGCCGCGCCCGGCGCGCTGACCATCAGGCGGAACAGTACGGCGAAGACCAGTCCGCTGATCGTCCATGACAGCAGGACGTCGGAGAGAAAATGGCCGCCGAAGGCGAGGCGGTTGAGGGACAGCAGAAGGGCGTAGGCGACGATCGGCGGAGCCAGATACGGCCGCAGGCGGGCGGGAACCAGCACGACCGCGGCCGCCATCCAGGCCGCGGCCGAGGCCTCGCCGCTGACGAAGGAACAGTTGGACTGGCACCAGTCGGAGATGCGCCAGACCGGCTGGTACGGCGCCTCGCCGCCGAAGACGTCGACCATCACCGGCCGGGGCCGGCCCCAGACGCTCTTGAACAGGCCGTTCACGATCAGCCCCGGCCCGATCGCCAGTGCGGTCAGCAGGAAGACCGAACGCCGGGCCCGGGCGAGGCCGGCGGTCCCCCGCCGCGCCACCAGCCAGACCAGACGGGCGAGCAGGCCCGTCAGCAGGAGCGCCAGACACAGGTCTGAGCTCTTCCGGAAGGCTTTCAGCACGGGATCCTGGCTCAGGGCGAAACCTGTCCCGGCCCGGTAGAACACCTCGCTGGCCGCCAGATCGAGACCCGGAAAGGCCAGAAACAGGGCGCTGAGGGTCAGGACGGCGGCGAGGCAAAGGGTGATCGGATCGTGGACGCGGGGCAGGGTGGAGGTCAGCAGGCCCAGCCGTGAAGCGGCGCGTGCGACCTGCCTCCGCATTCCGCTGCGCCCCGCAGGCGGGCGCGCGGCGTCCCGCCATCCGCCCGGTCCGATCCCCGCCATGAAGCCCCCCGTTCCCGGGTTCGGACATGCCCGAGTCGTGCGTCACCCCGCCGACGGTTTTCCCCGGCGCGGGTGTCGGTTTTTCGGGTTCCTGATGACGGTTGGTCCGAACGGGGACGACCGGGCGGGGAAAGCGCCGCTGGATCCTGGCGCGGGGACCTTCTCCGGATGCCTTCGCGCCGCCCTTTTCCTGGGCGATATAGCCGCCGTTACGCCGGTGCGTGTTCGTCGCGCACTGGTGTTTCCGCGTGCGCCCCTGTATGAGGCGCGCGCTCCCCGCACCGTCGCCAAAATCCAGCGGCCCGCTCTCGCACGGCCGCCTTGCACGTCTGATAGTCAAATGAATCTGCGCAACGTCGCCATCATCGCCCACGTCGACCACGGCAAAACCACGCTGGTGGACCAGCTTCTGGCCCAGTCGGGCGTGTTCCGGGCCAATGAGGCGACGACCGAGCGCGCCATGGACTCCAACGATCAGGAGCGCGAGCGCGGCATCACCATCCTGGCCAAATGCACGTCCGTGCTGTGGAACGGCAAGGCCGGCGAAACGCGCATCAACATCATCGACACCCCCGGCCACGCCGACTTCGGCGGCGAGGTCGAGCGCATTCTGGGCATGGTGGACGGCTGCGTCCTGCTGGTCGACGCCGAAGAGGGCGTCATGCCCCAGACCAAATTCGTGCTGACCAAGGCGCTGAAGATGGGCCTGCGCCCGATCCTGTGCATCAACAAGGTCGACCGCGCCCACGCCGATCCCGACAAGGTCCACAACGCCGCCTTCGACCTGTTCGCCGCCATCGGCGCGACGGACGAGCAGCTGGACTTCCCGCACATCTACGCCTCGGGCCGCGCCGGCTGGGCCACGCTGGACCTGAACCAGCCGTCCGACAACCTGGGCCCGCTGTTCGACCTGATCGTCGACCACGTGCCGCCCCCGAAACAGGTCGAGGCCGCGGACAAGCCGTTCCAGATCCTCAACGTGCTGATCGAGAGCGATCCTTTCCTGGGCCGCCTGCTGACCGGCCGCATCGAGAGCGGCAAGGCCGTTCCCGGCATGGCCATCAAGGCCCTGTCGCGCGACGGCAAGATCCTGGAACAGGGCCGCATCACCAAGGTGCTGGCCTTCCGCGGCCTGAAGCGTCAGCCGGTGGACAGCGCCGAGGCGGGCGACATCGTCGCCATCGCCGGCATGTCCAAGGCCACCGTGGCCGACACCCTGTGCGCGCTGGAAGTCACCGAGGCCCTGCCGGCCCAGCCGATCGATCCCCCGACCATCTCCATGACCGTCTCGGTCAACGACAGCCCGCTGGCCGGCCGCGAAGGCGACAAGGTCCAGTCGCGCGTCATCCGCGACCGCCTGCTGAAGGAGGCCGAGGCCAACGTCGCCATCCGCGTCACCGAGACCGGCGGCAAGGACGCCTTCGAGGTCGCCGGCCGCGGCGAACTGCAGCTGGGCGTTCTGATCGAGAACATGCGCCGCGAAGGCTTCGAGCTGAGCATCTCGCGTCCGCGCGTGGTCTATCAGACCGGCGAGAACGGCGAGCGGCTGGAGCCGATCGAGGACGTCGTCATCGACGTCGACGACGAATACACCGGCGTGGTCATCGAGAAGCTGTCGGCCCGCAAGGCCGAGCTGAAGGACATGGGCCCGTCGGGCGCCGGCAAGACCCGCCTGATCCTGAAATGCCCGTCGCGCGCCCTGATTGGCTACCAGGGCGAGTTCCTGACCGACACGCGCGGTTCGGGCGTGCTGAACCGCGTGTTCAGCCACTATGAGCCGCACAAGGGCGCCATCGAAGGCCGTCTGAAGGGCGTGCTGGTCTCGAACGGCGACGGCGAAACCGCCGCCTTCGCCCTGTGGAACCTCGAGGACCGCGGCGTCATGTTCGTCGGCGGCGGCGAGAAGACCTATCAGGGCATGATCATCGGCGAGAACGCCCGTTGGGACGACCTGGACGTCAACCCGATGAAGGCCAAGCAGCTGAACAACATCCGCGCCGCCGGCAAGGATGAGGCCGTTCGCCTGACCCCGCCGCGCCGTCCCTCGCTGGAACAGGCCATCGCCTACATCGAGGAAGACGAGTTGGTCGAGGTCACGCCCAAGTCGATCCGCCTGCGCAAGGCCGTGCTGAACCCCTCGTTCCGCAAGAAGCGCGTCCGCGAGGAATAGGCCGGGCGGGGCCCTGGCCCCGTCGCTTCGCCGTGAGGCGCTCCGCCGTCAGACCTCGGGCTGCGGCGGAGCGGTGATGACCTCGACGTTGTCGTTCAGCAAATAGGCCAGCTCGTCCAGCGCCACGCGGCGCTCGGCGGGGGTCGCGGCGGCTTCGACGGCGGCGACCTTCTTCGGCATGTCTTCCGAAATGCCGCGCAGGATGCATTTCAGATCGCCGTCGGTGCCGCGTTCCTTGAGGATCAGGTGGCCCTGCATGTCGCTGGCGGCCAGTTCAGCGGCCTGGGCCTTGAAGCCGGCGAAGGCGGGGCCGGTCGCGAAATCGGCCTGGTTCATCACCCCGGCCTCGATCCAGCCCTGGACCACGCCCTTCAGCGCGCCCGAGCGGGCCACGATGTCGGCGAACAGGGGCTCTCCGGCGACCGAAACGGGGGCGGCGGCCGGGGCAGGCGGCTGGGCCGCGGCCAGCGCCACATTGGGATCGGAGAGAAGCAGGGAAACCGCCAGGGCGACGCCGCAGGACATGGCGAACCTCATTTATATGGGCCGAATCACGGATTCAGCGTTGAACCGGCTTACGCCACACCCGTAAACGGGGACTTACCCCGCCGCTCAGCGAGTCCCGCCGAATGACCGCCCGCACCCAGGCCCTGAACATGCTCCGCGCCGTGGCGCACAAGGACGCGAGCGGACGCATCGTGCACCGGTTCGCGACGGATCCCGGCCGGATGGAGCGGATGGGGGTGGAGGCCGCGGGCCTTTATCTGGACCTGTCGAAACAGTCCTGGAGCGCCGAGGGGTTCGAGGCCGCGCTGGATCTGGCGCGGACCTGCGACGTCGAGGGCCGCCGCGACGCCCTGTTCCGCGGCGAGGCGGTCAACAACACCGAGGGCCGCGCGGTGCTGCACCCCGCCCTGCGCGCGGCCGAGGGAGCCGGGTTCAAGGCCCTGGGCGAAGCGGTTTCGGCCGAGGTCGATGAGACGCGGCGGGCGATGGCGGAGTTCGCCGGCGACGTCCGCTCGGGGGCCGAGACCGGCGGGACCAAACAGCCGTTCACCGCCATCGTCCACATCGGCATCGGCGGCTCGGATCTGGGGCCGCGCCTGCTGTGGGACGCGCTGCGGCCGCTGGAGCCGGCCATCGAGCTGAGATTCGTCGCCAATATCGATCCCCGCGACATGGCCGAGGCCCTTTCGGGGCTCGATCCCGAGACGACGCTGGTGGTGGTCGTGTCCAAGACCTTCACGACCCAGGAGACGCTGGCCAACGCCGATCTGGCCAAGGCGTGGCTGGCCGAAAGCCTGTCGCCGCGGCGGATGGTCAAACACCTGATCGGGGTCACGGCCGCGCCGGACAGGGCCGAGGCCTGGGGCTGCGGCCGCACCTTCGGGTTCCGCGACTGGGTCGGCGGGCGGTATTCGCTGTGGTCGGCGGTCAGCCTGTCGGTCGCCGTGGCGCTGGGCTGGGACGTGTTCGAGCGCGTGCTGGACGGCGCGCGGGCGATGGACGAGCATTTCCGGGAGGCGGCGCTGGAGATGAATGCGCCGATCCTGCTGGCCATGGCGCAGGTGTTCAATGTCGAGGGTCTGGGACGGCCGGCTCGGACGGTCGCGCCCTACGCCCACGGCCTGCGCCGGCTGCCGGCCTTCCTGCAGCAGCTGGAGATGGAATCGAACGGCAAGCGGGTGAAGCGCGACGGCTCGCCCGTCGATACGGCGACCGGGCCGGTGGTGTTCGGCGAGCCGGGCACCAACGGCCAGCACGCCTTCTTCCAGCAGATCCATCAGGGGCCGCAGGTGGTTCCGGCAGAGTTCGTGGTCGTGGGCCACACCTCGCAGGGCGCCATGGACGCGCGCGAGGGGGATGCGCCCCTGTGGTCCAACGCCCTGGCCCAGGCCCAGGCGCTGATGGTGGGCAAGACCGAGGCCGAGGCGCGGGCGGAGCTGCTGGCGGCCGGCGCCAGTCCCGAAGAGGCCGACCGGCTGGCCCCGCACAAGACCTTTCCGGGCGACCGCCCCTCGACCACCATATTGATGGACGCCCTGACGCCAGAGGCCGTGGGGGCCCTGCTGGCCCTTTATGAGCACAAGACCTTCGTCGAAGGCGTGATCTGGGACATCAACAGTTTCGACCAGTGGGGCGTCGAGCTGGGCAAGGTGCTGGCCAGGGCCATCCTGAGGGACGTCGCCGATGGCGAGCCGTCGCCGGGTCTGGACCCCTCGACCGCCGAACTGATGAAACGGCTGATGGTCTGACGCGAAAAAGGCGGGCGCCGAAACGCCCGCCTTCCTCGCCCTCATCCGGCCTTACGTACGCGGCCGGATGAAACCTTGATCACCAGCGGCGGTCGTAGCGGTAGTCGCGCTCGCGATGGTTCTGCCAGCTGCGCCACTCGCCGTGGTTCCGCCAGAAGCGGCCGTCGCGATAGTAGCCGCGGCCGGCATAGGTCCGGCCTTCCACCCAGGCGCCGTAGCCGTTGCTGTAGCCATGGCGATACGGATCGGCCCGGCTGTTGATGCCATGCTCGCGTTCCCAATGGCCCTGGTTCCGGTAGCAGCGGCCGTCGCGATAATACTGGCAGTCGGGGCCGCGATAGGTCCCCTGACCGTAGTAGCGGCTGTCCTGGGTCGATACGCCCAGAACCGCGCGCACCGCGGCGTCGATCAAAGGGTCGCCATACGACTGGGCCGCGGCGGGGCTGGCCGACGCGAGGCCCATGGCGAGGGCGGCGGCGGCGCCGGCGCCGACGGTCTTCGGATTGATGAAACTACGCATCGGATTGCTCCTTGCTGCACGCCGATCGGTCGGCATTGGCGGCATTCTGGCAGCATGGGCCTGTATGGGGCCGGAGCAGGCCGTTCAGGTTCCAGTCAGGTGCGCGCCACGCCATGGCCCGAATTCGGGGCCCGCCCCGCTTGACGGGACCGTCGCGCAACCCTACTTGCCGCTCGCGTTAGCACTCGGGCGCTGTGGCTGCCAAAAGCCCGCGTCCGGGGTTCACTGGAAGATGTTGGAGACAATCAGATGGCGTTTCGTCCGCTCGGCGACCGCGTGCTCGTGAAGCGCGTGGAAGAGGAATCCAAGACCAAGGGCGGGATCATCATCCCCGACACCGCCAAGGAAAAGCCCCAGGAAGGCGAAGTCGTCTCGGTCGGGCCCGGCGCCCGCGATGAAGACGGCAAACATGTCCCGATGGACCTGAAGGCCGGCGACCGCATCCTGTTCGGCAAATGGTCGGGCACGGAAGTCAAGATCGACGGTAACGATTTGATTATCATGAAGGAATCGGACGTGCTGGGCGTGCTCTCGTAAGCACCCGCGTCTGAATTCCACTTTCCGAAACACCTAGTTCAGGAGCTGCCTCATGGCCGCGAAACAAGTTCAATTTTCCACCGAAGCCCGCGAGAAGATGCTGCGCGGGGTCAACATCCTGGCCAATGCGGTCAAGGTGACCCTGGGGCCCAAGGGCCGCAACGTCGTGATCCAGAAGTCGTTCGGCGCCCCGCGCTCGACCAAGGACGGCGTCTCGGTCGCGAAAGAGATCGAGCTGGAGGACGCCTTCGAGAACATGGGCGCCCAGATGATCCGCGAGGTCGCCTCCAAGACCAATGACAAGGCCGGCGACGGCACCACCACCGCCACCGTCCTGGCCCAGTCGATCGTCCAGGAAGGCCTCAAGGCCGTGGCCGCCGGCATGAACCCGATGGATCTGAAGCGCGGCATCGACAAGGCCGTCACCGTCGTCCTGGCCGACATCAAGGCCTCCAGCCGCAAGGTCAGCGCCAACTCCGAGATCGCCCAGGTCGGCACCATCTCGGCCAACGGCGACCAGGAAGTCGGCGACATGATCGCCAAGGCCATGGAAAAGGTCGGCAACGAAGGCGTCATCACGGTCGAGGAAGCCAAGACCGCCGAAACCGAACTCGACGTCGTCGAGGGCATGCAGTTCGACCGCGGCTACCTGTCGCCCTATTTCATCACCAACGCCGACAAGATGGAGGTCCAGCTCGAGGAGCCCCTCATCATGCTGCACGAGAAGAAGCTCTCGTCGCTGCAGTCGATGCTGCCGATCCTGGAAGCCGTGGTCCAGTCGGGCCGCCCGCTGCTGATCATCGCCGAGGACATCGAGGGCGAGGCCCTGGCCACCCTGGTGGTCAACAAGCTGCGCGGCGGCCTGCGCGTCGCCGCCGTCAAGGCCCCGGGCTTCGGCGACCGCCGCAAGGCCATGCTGGAGGACATCGCCGTCCTGACCGGCGGCCAGGTGATCTCGGAAGACCTCGGCATCAAGCTCGAGAACGTCACCCTCGACATGCTCGGCAAGGCCAAGAAGGTCACCATCACCAAGGACGACACCACCATCGTGGACGGCGTCGGTGAGAAGTCGGCCATCGAGGCCCGCATCGCCCAGATCAAGGCCCAGATCGAGGCGACCACCTCGGACTATGACCGCGAGAAGCTGCAGGAGCGTCTGGCCAAGCTGGCCGGCGGCGTCGCGGTCATCCGCGTCGGCGGCTCGACCGAGGTCGAGGTCAAGGAGAAGAAGGACCGCGTCGACGACGCCCTCAACGCCACCCGCGCGGCGGTCGAGGAAGGCATCGTCCCGGGCGGCGGCATCGCCCTGCTGAAGGCGTCCAAGGCGCTGGAAGGCCTGGAAGGCGACAACGCCGACCAGAAGGCGGGCATCGCCATCATCCGCCGCGCCCTGCAGGCCCCGATCCGTCAGATCTCGGAGAACGCCGGGGTCGAGGGCTCGATCGTGGTCGGCAAGGTGCTGGAGTCGAACGACGCCGCCTTCGGCTTCAACGCCCAGACGGAAGAGTACGGCGACCTGGTGAAGATGGGCGTCATCGACCCCGCCAAGGTGGTCCGCACCGCTCTGCAGGACGCGGCCTCGGTGGCCGGCATCCTGATCACCACCGAAGCGGCCGTGGCCGATGCGCCGAAGAAGGCTTCGGCCGGCGGCGCCGGCGGCGGCATGCCGGGCGGCATGGGCGGCATGGGCGACATGGACTTCTAAGCGGTCCAACGTCCAGCCGAAGCTGACACGGGAAGGGCGGGTCCGGAAACGGGCCCGCCCTTTCTGCGTCCGGCGACGGCTTTCAGCCGGCCTGCGCCGCCGCCGGGCTCTCCTCGTCGGCCACGGCGTCGAAGACGATCAGGTCGGTGACGGTCTGGATCGCCGCCGCCAAGGCCTCGCGCTGGTCGGCGGGCAACGCGGCCAGGGCCCGCATCGCCCGCGGGCGCAGCAGGCCCGGGGCGCCGGCCACGGCGGCCTCGCCCTCCGGCGTCAGCCGGGCGTGGACGATGCGCCGGTCGCTGGTCGAGCGATAGCGGACGATCAGGCCGCGCGCCTCCAGCCGGTCCAGCACGGCGACCACGGTCGGGGCGGACATGGAGACGTCGCGCGAGACGGCGTGGGTGCTGACCTCGCCCAGGGCGCGGATCGACTGCAGCACCAGCAGCTGCGGCAGGGTCAGGCCCGTCAGGCGGGCCATCTCGCGCGAGCGCACGTCGATGGCCTGGGCGATGCGCCGCACCGAACGGACGAGGGCGGCGGTCGGGTCCGGGGCGGCGTCGGGCGAAAAGTCGCTCATCGGGTTGAAACTCTTTCGTGCACTAACCATTTGTCCACGCTGCTTCCACAAATCAAGGAGGGCCCATGTGCGGTCTGAGCGGCGAGATCAATTTCGACGGGCGGCCGGCCGACGCGGGCGCGCTGCAGCGGATGACGGATGCGCTCTCGCCCCGCGGACCGGACGGCGAGGGCCTGGTGCTGCGCGGCCCGGTGGGGCTGGGGCACCGCCGGCTGAAGATCATCGACCTGTCGGAGAAGGCCCAGCAGCCGATGGTCGACGCCGACCTCGGCATCACCCTGGCCTTCAACGGCTGCATCTACAATTATCCGGAGCTGCGTGAGGAGCTGCAGGGGCTGGGCTTCCGCTTCTTCTCGCACGGCGACACCGAGGTGATCATCAAGGCCTGGAAGGCCTGGGGCGACCGCTGCGTCGACCGCTTCAAGGGCATGTTCGCCTTCGTCCTGCACGAGCGGGACAGCGGGCGGGTGGTGATCGCCCGCGACCGCTTCGGCATCAAGCCGCTGTATCTCGCCGAAAAGGGCAGGCGGCTGCGCTTCGCCTCCAGCCTGCCGGCCCTGCTGGCGGCTGGCGACGTGGACACCGCGATCGATCCGGTCGGCCTGCACCATTACATGACCTTCCATGCGGTGGTCCCGCCGCCGCACACCCTGCTGAAGGGCGTGAAGAAGTTCCCGCCGGCCACGATCCGGGTGATCGAGGCGGACGGGACGGCGAAGGACCGGCTGTACTGGCGGCCCGACATGACCCGTCATGCGGAGGATGCCTCGCTGACCGCCGAGGACTGGCGCGACCGGGTGCTGGACAGCCTGCGCGCGGCGGTGAAACGGCGCATGGTCGCCGACGTGCCGGTGGGCGTGCTGCTGTCGGGCGGGGTCGACTCCAGCCTGATCGTCGGCCTGCTGGCCGAGCTGGGCCAGAAGGATCTGATGACCTTCTCGGTCGGCTTCGAGGAGGCCAACGGGGAGAAGGGCGACGAATTCGTCTGGTCCGACCTGATCGCGAAGCACTACGGGACCAAGCACCACAAGATCTTCGTGCCGCACCAGCGGCTGATGGAGGCCCTGCCCGGGACCATCGGCGCGATGTCGGAGCCGATGGTGAGCTACGACAACGTCGGCTTCTACCTGCTCAGCCAGGAGGTCTCGAAGCACATCAAGGTCGTGCAGTCGGGCCAGGGCGCGGACGAGGTGTTCGGCGGCTACCACTGGTACCCGCCGATGGTCGACGCCGCCGACCCGGTCGAGACCTATGCGAAGGCCTTCTTCGACCGCAGCCACGAGACGCTGAAGACCCAGCTGAACGGGGCGTACATGGCCGATGTCGACGTCAGCCGGGCGCTGGTCGAGGCGCATTTCGCGCAGCCGGGCGCCGACACGCCGGTGGACAAGGCGCTGCGGCTCGACAGCCAGGTGATGCTGGTCGACGACCCGGTGAAGCGGGTCGACAACATGACCATGGCGTGGGGCCTGGAGGCGCGGGTGCCCTTCCTCGACCACGAGCTGGTCGAACTGGCCGGCCGGATCCCGCCCGAACACAAGCTGGCCCAGGGCGGCAAGGGGGTGCTGAAGGAGGCGGCGCGTCTGGTGATCCCGTCCGAGGTCATCGACCGCAAGAAGGGCTACTTCCCCGTCCCGGCCCTGAAATACATCCAGGGGCCGTACCTCGACCTGGTGCGCGACGCCCTGACCAACCAGGCGGCGCGGGACCGCGGCCTGTTCGATCCCGCCTATCTCGGGCGCCTGTTCGACGATCCCACGGCACATATCACCCCGCTGCGGGGTTCAGAGTTGTGGCAAGTCGCCGTTCTCGAGATGTGGATGCAGCAGCATGGCCTCTGACGCCCGGCCCCTCACCCGCAACGCCCACCGGCTGAAGCGCCTGCGGCACGAGGGGCTGAAGCCGCCCGTGCAGACCGGCGAAGGGCCGGTCCCCAACGCGGTGCTGGATTGCGGATGGGGGCGGCTGCTGTTCGCCCAGACCTTCGACAGCGCCGACCCGCTGGTGGAGGCCCTGCGGGCCGAGCAGCCGGACCGCCGCGACATCGCCTTCTACGTGCGCAATCCGCATGTCCTGCTGGCCCAGGCCCCGCAGGAGGTCTTCCTCGACCCCTCGCACGCCTACCGGCTGGACCTGTCGACCTATCGCGCCAGCCGGCGCCAGCCGCGCGGCTTCACGGTCCGCCGGCTGATCCCCGAGGCCGACGCCCACGCCGTGAACGAGATCTACGCCAAGCGCCGGATGGTGCAGGTGCCGCCCGAGTTCTTCGCATCGACCCGCGACGATCGGGCCCTGATCTATTTTGTGGCCGAGGACACCACCACCGGGGCGGTGATCGGCACGGTGACGGGGGTCAATCACGCCCGCGCCTTCGAGGATCCCGAGTGCGGCTCGTCGCTGTGGTGCCTCGCCGTCGATCCCCAGGCCAGCCAGCCCGGCATCGGCGAGGCCCTGGTGCGCCGGCTGGCCGAGCATTTCGAGACCCTCGGGCTGGCCTACATGGATCTGTCGGTGATGCACGACAACGTCCAGGCCATCGCCCTGTACGAGAAGCTGGGCTTCCGGCGCGTCCACTTCTTCGGGGTCAAGCGCAAGAACCCGATCAACGAGGTGCTGTTCGTGGGGCCCAGCGAGGACCGGGGCCTCAATCCCTATGGCCGCATCATCGTCGACGAGGCGCGGCGCCGGGGCATCCACGCCGAGATCATCGACGCCGAGGGCGGCCTGTTCCGGCTGAGCTGGGGCGGCCGCTCGGTGCGCTGCCGGGAGAGCCTGTCGGAGCTGACCTCGGCGGTGGCCCTGAGCATCTGCGACGACAAGCGGATGACGCGGCGCATCGTCGAGGCCGCCGGCGTGCGGGCGCCCGCGCGCATCGATCCGGACGACGAGGCCGCCATCCGCGCCGCCCTGGAGACCTACGGCAGCCTGGTGGTCAAGCCGGCGCGCGGCGAGCAGGGCAAGGGCGTCGCCGTGGGCCTGACCCGGATGGACGAGGTGCAGGCGGCGCTGGAGCGGGCGCGCCGGATCTGCTCGGAGGTGCTGATCGAGGAGCAGGTGCAGGGCGAGGACCTGCGGCTGGTGGTGATCGACTACCAGGTGGTGGCGTGCGCCCTGCGCCGGCCGCCGCGCGTCGTCGGCGACGGGAGCTCCAGCCTGCGCGCCCTGATCGAACACCAGAGCCGCCGGCGCGAGGCCGCGACCGGGGGCGAGTCCCGCATCCCGATCGACGACGAGACGGAGCGGACCCTCGCCGAGGCCGGGTACCGGCTCGACGACGTGGCCCCGGCGGGCGAGGATATCATGGTGCGCAAGGCCGCCAACCTGCACCTCGGCGGCACCATTCACGACGTGACCGAAGAGGTGCACCCGGAGCTGATCCGGGCGGCCGTCGCCGCCGCCCGCGCCATCGACATCCCGGTGACCGGCATCGACCTGATGGTCCGCTCGCACCGCGAGCCGGAGTACGCCTTCATCGAGGCCAACGAACGGCCCGGCCTGGCCAACCATGAGCCGCAGCCCACCGCCGAGCGGTTCATCGACCTGCTGTTTCCGCTGTCGGCGTCCGCCGCCGCCCGGACCGCGGCCCGCCCGGACCTCGCCAGCCCCGCATGAGCCCGAAGCCCGAAGGAGCGCCCTTGCCCCGACCCGCGATCGACCTCGCCTATCTGAAGACCCGCCTGGCGGACCTGCTCAACACCCCCAGCCCCACCGGCTACACGGACGAGGCGGTGTGGGTGGTGTGCCGCGAGCTGGGGCGGCTGGGCCTGACCTATGAGCTGACCCGCCGGGGGGCGATCCGCGCCCGCCTGCCGGGCCGGAACCCGCGCCCGGCCCGCGCCGTCGTCGCCCACGTCGACACCCTGGGCGCGCAGGTGAAGGCGGTGAAGGACAGCGGCCGCCTCGAGCTCGTGCCCATCGGCCACTGGTCGTCGCGCTTCGCCGAGGGGGCGCGGGCGACGATCTTCTCCGAAGGGGGGACCTACCGCGGCACCATCCTGCCGCTGAAGGCGTCCGGCCACACCTTCAACGAGGAGGTCGACAGCCAGCCGGTCAGCTGGCGGCAGGTCGAGCTGCGCATCGACGCCCTGACCCGCAGCCGGGCCGATACGCACGCCCTGGGCGTCGAGATCGGCGACATCGTCGCCATCGATCCGCAGCCGGAGTTTCTGGACAGCGGCTACATCGTCTCGCGCCACCTCGACGACAAGGCCGGCGTGGCGACCATGCTGGCGGCGCTGGAGTGCATGATCCGCGAGGAGCGGGTCCCGACCGTCGACACCTGGTGGCTGTTCACCATCGCCGAGGAGGTCGGGCACGGCGCCTCCTCGGTGCTGGTCCCTGACGTGGCCTCGATGGTGACGGTCGACAACGGCACGACCGCCCCCGGACAGAATTCATCCGAGTTCGGCGTCACCATCGCCATGGCCGACCAGACCGGGCCGTTCGACTGGCACCTGACGCGCAAGCTGGTCCACCTCGCCCGCGACCACGACATTCCGCACCAGAAGGACGTGTTCCGCTACTACCGCTCGGACTCGGCCTCGGCGCTGGAGGCGGGGGCCGACATCCGGACCGCCCTTCTGACCTTCGGCATCGACGCCAGCCACGGCTACGAGCGCATCCACGAGAGCGCGCTGGGGGACCTCGCCCGCCTGCTGATCGCCTATGCCGAGAGCGAGGTGGAGATCGGCCGCGACGCCGACGCCCTGAGCGGGGTCAAGGGCTTCACCCACCAGCCTATCGACGACGCCGGCTGACGCGAAAAAGGGCGGGCCCTGCGGCCCGCCCTTCCTGTCCGCTCAGCCGGACGGCTTCGACCGTGGCCGGTCAGCCCTCGCGGCGGGCGCCGGCGAGGGCGACGCGCGCCTGGAGCCGCTCGTCGGTGCGCAGCGCGGCCGAGATGGCGTTGAACCGCTCCAGCTCCAGGCCGGAAGCGGCGATGGCCTCGGCCATGGCCGTCTGCTGCTCGGCGGTCGGCGCGGCGCCGTTGAGTTGCTCCGCAATCGGACGGACGCCGGCCATGGCCGCGGCGAACTGGTCGAGCTCGGCGTCGGTGACGGCGGCGCCGACCGAACCGGCCGGCGAGTCCGGCGCGCGGGCGACGGCGAGGCGGGCGGCGAGGACATCGTCGCCGGCCTGGACGGTCTGGGAGATGGCGTTGAAGCGTTCGAGCGTCAGGCCCGCGCCCTCGATGGCGGCGACCATGGCGGCCTGCTGTTCCGGGGTGATCTGGCCCTGCACCTGGGCCTGCACGGCCCGCACGCCTTCCTCCGCGGCGGCGTAGCTGTCCAGTTCGGCGTCGGTCACGTCCTGCCGCGCGACAGCGGCAGAGGGGACGGCGGCGGCGGCGATCGCCGGAGCGCCGGCGAAGGCGAGCACGGAGGCGGCGGCGAGAAGGGTGAAGCGCATCAACTGTTTCCTTTTGTTCTCCGCACGACGAGCGGTGGCTCAAGGCGTGACCGCAGGGTCACGTCTCCCGGACGCGCGGAAGCACTGAGGGAGAAGGGGGAGGGCCCTGAACCTGGGGGAGCGGCCGCCGGGTGTCAAACCGGGGGACGGGATCGTGATCGGCGCGTGATCAGTCGACGGCCACGATCTCCACGGTCTGGCCCGCCACCACCGCCTCGTCGCCGGGGCGTTTTCCGAGCAGGGCGCGGGCCAGGGGCGAGACGTGGCTGACCGAGCCGGCGGCGGGATCGGCCTCGTCCTCGCCGACGATCCGCCAGGTCTGGCGACGGCCGTCGTCGCGCTCGATGGCCACCGACCCGCCGAAGCGCACGCGTCCGTCCGGCGCCGTCTCGACCAGCTGGGCCGACGCCCGCCGCGCCGACCAGTAGCGCAGGTCGCGGGTCGCCCGGGCCATGGCGGTGCGGTCGGCCTCGATCGAACCCTGCGCCTGGGCCGCGGCCCAGGCCGCCCGGGCCGCGGCCAGGGCGGCGTCGATGGCGGCGAGGCCCGCAGGCGTGACGAGATTTGGATGCGGCGAGATCGGACGGTCGGGCAGGTCGGCGGCCGTGGCCTCCAGATCCTCCTCGCGGGTAAAGGCGACGCTCATGGACAGGGAGCGTATGGCGCCGCCCGCCGTTCCGGTCCATCTGGACCCCATGGACGCAATGAAGACGGTGCACGTGATCGGGGCCGGCCCGGCGGGGCTGATGGCCGCCGAACGGCTGGCGGAGGCCGGGGGGCGGGTGGTCGTCCACGAGGCCATGCCCTCGGTCGCGCGCAAATTCCTGATGGCCGGGCGGGGCGGCCTGAACCTGACCCATTCGGAGCCGCCCGAGGCCTTCGTCGCGCGCTACGGCGAGGCGGCGCCGACGGTCGCCCGGTGGCTGGAGCGGTTCTCCCCGACGCATCTGGTCGGCTGGGCCGAGGGGCTGGGGCAGACGACCTTCACCGGCTCCTCCGGCCGCGTGTTCCCGCAGACGATGAAGGCCTCGCCGCTGCTGCGGGCGTGGCTGGGGCGGCTGGCGGATCTCGGCGTCGAGGTGCGGACCCGCTCGCGCTGGACTGGAGCCCGCCTGCGCGGGGACGACAACAGGCTGGAGCTGGTCCTTGCCACGCCGGAGGGGGAGCGCATCGAGCGGCCGGACGCGGTGGTGCTGGCGCTCGGCGGAGCGAGCTGGCCGCGGCTGGGCAGCGACGGCGCCTGGACCGATCAGCTGGCCGCGGCGGGAGTGGAGGTCGCGCCGCTCACGGCCTCCAACATGGGCTTCGACGTGGCGTGGTCACCGGTCTTCGCCGACCGCTTCGCCGGCCAGCCCCTGAAGAATGTGGCGCTCAGCCACGCCGGACGAACCGTTCGCGGCGAGGCCATGGTGACGCGGTACGGGCTGGAGGGCGGGGCGGTCTACGCCCTGTCGGCGGCGCTGCGCGAGACCGTGGCCCGGGACGGGGCGGCGGAGCTGGTCGTGGATCTGCGGCCCGATCTGGGGGAGGCGGCGCTGGCGGCGCGGCTGGCGCGGCCGCGTGGCAAGGACAGCGTGTCGAACTGGCTGCGGAAGGCGGCCGGGCTGTCGCCGGCGGCGGTCGGCCTGCTGCGCGAGATCCCCGGCGAGATTCCGGCCGGAGCGGAGAAGCTGGCGAAGCGGATCAAGGCGGTGCGGCTGCGCCTCGCCGGGACCCAGGGTCTGGCGCGGGCGATCTCCTCCGCCGGCGGCGTGCGGCTGGACCAGGTCGACGAGCGGCTGATGCTGAAGGCCCTGCCGGGCGTCTTCGTGGCCGGCGAGATGCTGGACTGGGAGGCGCCGACCGGCGGCTATCTGCTGCAGGCCTGCTTCGCCTCCGGCGTGGTCGCGGGCGAGGGGGCGCGGGACTGGCTGGCGGAACGGTGACGCTCGACTTGCGCGGGCGACGGGGTCAGGGTGCGCCCCTCCCCGACCAGAGAGAGACCGCCATGCGCCCGTTCCGCCTCGCCCTGCTCGCCTCCGCCGCCGTGCTGACCGCCGGTCCGGCGCTCGCCCAGAACGCCGATCCGGCCCGTCTGAACGAGCACACCCGGGTGCTGGCCTCCGACGCGTTCGAAGGCCGGGGCGTGGCGACGCCGGGCGAGGAGAAGACGATCGAATACCTCGTCGCGCAGTTCGAGGCGCTGGGGCTGGAGCCGGGCGGTCCGGACGGATCGTGGACCCAGACGGCGCAGCTCAGCCGCACCCAGCAGTCGGGCCCGGCGACGATCGTCGCCCGCACGCCGCAGGGCGAAATGCGGCTGGAGCGCGGTCCGGAGGTGCTGGTCGCCAGCGACCGGCCGGTGGAGCGGATCACCGTCACCGACGCCCCGGTGGTCTTCGCCGGCTATGGCGTGGAGGCCCCGGAGCGGAACTGGGACGCCTACGGGCGGGCCACGCCTGTGGACGGGGACGACATCTACAACGGGGCCGTGGACAACGCGACCGGCGTCGCCGCCCTGCTGGAGCTGGCGCGGCTGTTCAGGGAAGGCGCGCCGCCGGAGCGGTCGGTGGTGTTCGCCGCCTGGACCGCCGAGGAGTCGGGCCTGCTCGGGGCTGAGTACTACGCCGCCAACCCCGTCTGGCCGCTGGAGACGACGGTGGCCAACATCAACATCGACAGCCTTCTTCCCGGGACGGAGGTTTCGCCCGAGATCGTGGTCATCGGGCCGGGCAAGAGCGAGACCGATCAATGGCTGGAGCGCCGCGCCGAGGCGGCGGGGCGGCGGCTGATCCCCGATCCGGCGCCGCACGCCGGCGGCTTCTATCGCTCGGACCACTTCCCGCTGGCGAAGATGGGGGTGCCGGCCCTGTTCGGGGTCGCCGGCTTCACCGGCCACAACGCCGCCAGCGCCGACTATGTCGCCAACCGCTACCACAAGCCCTCGGACGAATGGACGCCGGAGTGGACCATGGACGCGGCGGCCGTCGACGTGGACCTGCTCTATGCGGTGGGGCGCGACCTGGCGGACAGCGAGGCCTGGCCCGAATGGAATGCGGGGGCGGAGTTCGAGGCGGCGCGACAGGCGTCGGCGGCGGCGCGGGAGTAGCCGTCAGACCACGGACGGAGCGGCGGCCAGCCAGCCGATGCAGGCGGCGATGAACACCAGCTCGCTCACGACCAGAACGAAGACCCAGTGGAGCCGGAGAAAACGGAGCATCGGAAAGGGCCTCGAACCACGCGTACAGGGAACCGGGCGGGGGCGGCGATCCGCCCCGGCCGCCCTAACCGCCGGGAGCCGCAGGAGTTCCAGGACGATCCGGCCCGGGGCGCCGTCGACGGGCCGGCGTGGGCGCGATAACAGGACCCCATGACCGACCTGCCCGAGATCCGCGGCGTCTGCCCGCCTGAATTCGCCGCGGTGAAGGACGCCTTCGCCGCCAACTTCACGGACGCGCCCGAGGGGCTGGACGAGCAGGGCGCGCGGTTCAGCCTCTGCATCGACGGCGAGGTGGCGGTCGACCTGATCGGCGGCTGGGCCGATGCGGCGGGGACCGTCCCGTATGCGGCGGAGACCCTGACGCCGGTGTTCTCCACCGGCAAGGCGGTGATGGCCCTGCTGATCGCGACCTGCGTCGAGCGCGGCCTGCTGGATTACGAGCGGCCCGTCGCCGACTTCTGGCCGGCCTTCGGGCAGGCGGGCAAGGACGCCGTCACCGTCGCCCAGTTGATGAGCCACCAGGCGGGGCTGCCGGGCTTCGACGCGGCGGTCGAGCCGGCCATCTGGTTCGACCGTGCGGCGGTGCTGGACCGGCTGTGCGCCCAGGCGCCGATGTGGGCCCCCGGAACCGCCAGCGGCTATCACCCGATCACCATCGGCTATCTGGCGGGGGAGCTGTTCCGGATCGTCGACGGCCGGACCATGGGGACGGCGCTGCGCGAGGACCTTCCCGGGCTGGACCTGTGGATCGGCCTCCCGGAGTCCGAACACGGACGGGTGGCGCAGATGAAGAAGCCGACCGCCGCGCCGGACCTGGGCGAGATCGACGACATCAAGCGATCGGCCTTCCTCGACCGGGGCTCGGCGCCGGGCGGGCGCGGCTCGACCGAGTGGCGGATGGCGGAGATTCCGTCGGCCAACCTGCACGGCACGGCCCGCGATCTGGCGCGGATCATGGCGGCGGTCGCCACCGGCGCCTTCGAGGGGCGGCCGGTGCTGTCGGGGGCGACGCGGGCGGCGGCGCTGAAGGAGCGCATCCGCGGCCGGGACCGGGTGCTGCCCTTCGACATGGGCTGGGCGGCGGGCTGGACCCGCAACGCCGGGCTGAAGGTGTTCGGCCCCGGCGAGCAGACCGTCGGCCACTACGGCTGGGGCGGCTCGTGCGCCTTCGCCGACCCGGAGCGGCGGCTGTCGGGCAGCTATGTGATGACGCGCCAGTCGCGGCATCTGATCGGGGATCCGCGCGCGGTGCGGCTGATCGAGGCGGCGTACAGGAGGTTTTAGGTTCCAGGTTCTAGGTTCTAGGTTCTTGGTTCTAGGTATTAGGTTCTAGGGGCTAGGGAACCGAACACCGCCGCCCTTTCCTGGAACCTAGCACCTGGAACCTAGAACCTAGAACCTACACAGGCTCCGCCGCGTCCTTCAGGGCGCGCCGGGCGGCCTGCCGGCGGTGCAGGGCCGCCGCCGCGAACACCGCCGCCCCGCCCCAGATGAAGGCGAAGGACGCCACGCGGAGGCCGGTCAGGGGCTCCCCCGCCGCGACCCCGACCGCGAACTGGAGGGTCGGGGCGAGGAACTGGATGAAGCCGATGGTCGACAGCGGCAGGCGGCGCGCGGACCAGGCGAACAGGGCCAGCGGCAGCACGGTGGCGGGGCCGTTGGCCAGCGCCCAGAGGGTGTTTCCCGCGCTGTCGAAGGCGGCGCCGGCGCCGGTCGACTGCAGCCAGATCACCCAGGCGAGGCCGAGCGGGGCCAGCAGCAGGCACTCGACGAACAGGCCGGCCTGGGCGTCGACCGGAATGCGCTTGCGGATCACGCCGTAGGTGGCGAACGACAGGGCCAGCACGATGGAGATCCACGGCGGACGGCCCAGCGCGGCGGTCTGGAAGGCGACGCCGACGGCGGCCAGGCCGATGGCGACCCAGCCCCAGCGGTCGATCCGTTCCCGGAACAGCCACAGTCCCACGACCATGTTGAGCAGCGGGTTGATGTAGTAGCCGAGGCTGGCCTCGAGCGTGGCGCCATGGGTGGTGGCCCAGACGTAGATGCCCCAGTTGAGGCCGATCAGGGCGGTGGAGAAGGCCAGCCAGGCGAGGGTGCGGGGGCTGCGGAAGACGGCCATGACCTGGCCCCCCTGCCGCGCCAGCCAGACCAGCAGGGCCGCCACGGCCACCGCCCAGACGCAGCGGTGGGCGAGGATCTCCAGCGAGTCGAAGCCCGCCGCCGCCTGGCCCATGAACAGCAGGGGCATGAGCCCCCACAGGGTGTAGCAGGCGAAGGCGGACAGCAGGGCGGCGCGGCCCGTGTCGGCGCCGGAGGGGGTGGCCATGATCTACTCCTGCCGTGGGGAGCCGGCGGACGGAGGGGTCAGACGGTGATCGAGCGATAGCCGCTCTTCGGCTGGATGGTCCCGGACTCGTCGAGCAGCTGGGCGATCTGGACGGCGTTGAGGGCCGCGCCCTTGCGCAGGTTGTCGGAGACGACCCAGAAGCTCAGGCCGTTGGGAACGGTCGGATCCTGGCGGATGCGGGAGACGTGGACGGCGAACTCGCCGGCGGCGTCGACCGGGGTGACGTAGCCGTCGGCCTCCTGCTTGTCGACGACCATGACGCCGGGCGCCTCGCGCAGGATGGCGCGGGCCTCGTCGGGGGTGATCGGACGGTCGAACTCGACGGTGACGGCCTCCGAGTGGCCCACGAAGACCGGCACCCGCACGCAGGTGACGGTGAGCCGGATGTCGGGGTCCAGCATCTTGTGGGTCTCGTCCCACATCTTGGCCTCTTCATCGGTGTAGCCGTCGTCGCGGAACGAGCCGATGAAGGGGATGACGTTGAAGGCGATCTGCTTGGGGAAGAATTTCGGGCTGGCGTCGCCGAGGCCGTAGATGGCCTTGGTCTGGTTCCACAGCTCGTCCATGCCCTCCTTCCCGGCGCCGGAGACCGACTGGTAGGTCGAGACCACGGCGCGGCTGATCTTCGCCGCGTCGTGCAGGGGCTTCAGCGCCACCACCAGCTGGGCGGTCGAGCAGTTCGGGTTGGCGACGATGTTCTTCCTCGTGGCCAGCTTCACGTCGTCGGGGTTCACCTCGGGGACGATCAGCGGCACGTCCGGGTCCATGCGGAAGGCCGAGGAATTGTCGATGACCATGGCCCCGGCCTTGCCGATCTTTTCGGACCATTCCTTCGACACCGCCCCGCCGGCGGACATCAGCACGATGTCGACGGTCGAGAAGTCGAAGGTCTCGAGATCCTCGCACTTCACGGTGCGGTCGCCGAAGGCCACCTCGACGCCCTTGGACTTGCGGGAGGCGAGGGCGTGAAGCTTCGAGACCGGAAATTGCAGCTCGTCCAGGATGTTGAGCATCTCCTGGCCGACATTGCCGGTGGCGCCCACGACGGCGACGACATAGCTCATGCTTGGTAGTCCTTCGGACGCGCTGTCGCTCGCGACGCGGTCGCACGCGGCTTGAGCGCGATTTGGTGGTGAGGCGTGCATGTAGGCCTTCGCGGGCGCGAAGCAATCGCTTTTCAGGCGCGGCGGGGGCGGCTAAGCCCGAGAACGATGCCCTCCCGCATTCGCACCGCTTATGAGGAGCGGCTGGCCGACGGCCGGCTGACCCCCGATCCGTCGCAGCGCCCGGTGGTCGACGCCCTCGCCCGGGTCGAGCGGGATCTGGCGAAGCGCGGCCTGTTCGGGCGCACGCCCGAGGTGCGCGGCCTGTACCTGTGGGGCCCGCCGGGGCGGGGCAAGTCGCTGCTGATGGACCTGTTCTGCGCCTGCGCGCCCGAGCCGCGGAAGACGCGGGCGCACTTCCACGTGTTCATGGCGCGGGTGCACGGCCTGATCCGTCAGTGGCGCGAGGGCGACGCCGCCGCGCGGAAGCAGGTGTTCGGCCAGTCGAAGGGGGATGACCCGATCCGTCCGACGGCGGAGCTGATCGCCTCCGAGGCGCGGCTGCTGTGCTTCGACGAGCTGCAGGTCACCGACATCGGCGACGCCATGATCCTGGGCCGGCTGTTCGAGGTCCTGTTCGAGAAGAAGGTGGTGCTGGTCGTCACCTCCAACCGCGCGCCGGACCAGCTGTACCTGAACGGGCTCAACCGGCAGCTCTTCCTGCCCTTCATCGACATGATCGAGAGCCGCTGCGCGGTGGTCGAGGTGGGCGGCGCGCGCGACTGGCGGCTGGACCGGATCATGGGCGGGCGGGTGTGGTACGCCCCGGCCGACACGGGGCGGCGGCAGGGATTCGAGCACCTGTGGGACCAGTTGAAGGGCGAGCAGGACGAGGCGCCGACGACCCTGCACGTGCAGGGCCGGGAGGTGACGCTGGAGCGGACGGACGGGGGGCTGGCGCGCGCCACCTTCGCCGAGCTGTGCGCCCGGCCGCTGGGCGCGGCGGACTATCTGGCCATCGCGGAGCGGTTCCACACCCTGTTCCTCGAGGACGTGCCGGTGCTGGGGCCCGACAATCACCACGAGGCGCGGCGCTTCGTGACCCTCGTCGACGCCCTCTACGAGGCGGGCACCCGGCTGGTGGTCCTGGCGGCGGCGCGGCCGGAAGCCCTGTACCGCCAGGGCGTCGGCGCCTTCGAGTTCGAGCGCACCGTATCCCGCCTCAATGAGATGGCCAGCGCGGACTGGCTGGCGCGGGAGCGGGATTGAGCGCTAGGTTGGGTCCGCATCGCCGGAGACCCCCATGCGCCTGACCGCCTGTTTCGCCGCCCTCTCGCTCCTGGTCGCCGCCGCGCCCGCCGCGGCCCAGACATCGCAACCCGGACTGCCCATCAGCGAGGTCTCGACCTGGATCGCCTCCAAGGGCGGCGAGGTGCAGCCGGTCCAGCGGCAGGGCGAGGACACCTGGATCACGGTCCGGGACGGCGCCCTCACCTGGCTGGTGTTCTTCTACGGCTGTCAGAACGACGTCTGCAGCGACGTCCAGTACTCGGCCAGCTTCACCAATGAGGCGATCACCCCCGAGATCCTGAACGTCTGGAATCGCGATCACCGCTTCCTCAAGGCCTTCCACATCCCGGCGGAGGGCGGCGGGATCACCGCGGTGGTGCAGTACGATCTGCTGCTGCAGCCGGGCGGGGTGGAGCAGCTGAACGATCCGACCAGCGTCTGGGTGGGGCTGCTGGAGGCCTTCGCCCGTGAGGTCGGTTACCTGCCGCCGGCCGCGGCGCAGCCGTCGCCGCAATAGAAAAGGGCCGCGGTCGCCCGCGGCCCCTTCACGCTTCGTCGCTTCCGGCGGGTCAGGCCAGCGAGGCGTCCTGCTGCTTGCAGGCCTCGATCAGGCCCTTCACCGAGTCGACCGACTTCGCCAGCATGGCCTTCTCGTCGTCGGTGGTGGTGAACTCGACGATCTTCTCGACGCCGCCGGCGCCGATCAGGGCCGGCAGGCCGACGTAGAGGTCGTTCAGGCCGTACTGGCCCGACACCCAGACGGCGCACGGCAGGACGCGCTTCTGGTCGAGCAGGTAGGAGCGGGCCATGGCGATGGCGCTCTCGGCCGGGGCGTAGAAGGCCGAGCCGGTCTTGAGCAGGGCGACGATCTCGCCGCCGCCCTTGCGGGTGCGCTCGACGATGGCGTCGAGGTCGGCCTGGGTCATGAAGCCGGCCTTGACCGCGTCCGGCAGCGGCAGGCCGCCGACGGTCGAGTGGCGCACCATCGGCACCATGTCGTCGCCGTGACCGCCCAGGGTCCAGGCGTGGATGTCCTGGACCGAGACGCCGGTCTTTTCGGCCAGGAAGTAGGCGAAGCGGGCGCTGTCCAGCACGCCGGCCATGCCGACGACCTTCTCCTTGGGCAGGCCCGAGAACTTCTGCAGGGCCCAGACCATGGCGTCCAGCGGGTTGGTGATGCAGATGACGAAGGCGTTCGGGGCGTGCTTCGCGATGCCCTCGCCGACGGCCTTCATGACCTTCAGGTTGATGCCGATCAGGTCGTCGCGGCTCATGCCCGGCTTGCGCGGCACGCCGGCGGTGACGATGCAGACGTCGGCGCCGGCGATGTCGGCGTAGTCGTTGGCGCCCTTCAGGGCCACGTCCTGGCCGAACACGGCGGTGGCCTCGGCGATGTCGAGGCCCTTGCCCTGCGGGGTGCCCTCGGCGATGTCGAACAGGATCACGTCGCCCAGCGCCTCGCGCGCGCAGATGTGGGCCAGGGTGCCGCCGATCATGCCGGCGCCGATGAGGGCGATCTTCGCGCGAGCCATGCGTTGTGTCTCCGGGAGGAATGGGATGTGCGGTTGCGAAACCGCGGTCGCCCGGGGGTCTAGACCCGGCGGCGCGACCCTGCAACCGTGACGCCGCGTCACGGAGAGAGCATGGCCCGACCGCCCGAGAGTCCCCGCCGGACCCTGCCCGAGATGGTGGCGCCGGAAGACGTGCCCGGGGGTCTGCTGACGGTCGCCGACGAGGGCGCGATCCAGGCCGAACTGGCGGCCTGGCGCGCGAAGGTGCTGAAGCGCCCGGGGCTGTGGGACCGGGCCTCGCGCGCGACCCAGGCCCGGATCAACCGGGCCATCCCCGAGCGGGTGCACGCCATCGTCACCTCCGGGGTGGAGGCGATGACGAAGGGAATCCTGACCGGGTCGGAGGTGCTGAACGTCCGACCGCCGGCGGGCGGATCGCTGGCGGCGCGCGAGGCGAAGGCGCGGGCGCTGATCCGCACCTACCGCAACACCGCGGGCGTCGAGGGCGGCGTCGCCGGGGCGGGCGGTTTCGTGCTGGCGGCGGCGGACTTCCCGGCCCTGATGGCGATCAAGGTGCGGATGCTGGCCGACATCGCCTCGGTCTACGGCTGGGGCGGCGGGGCGCCGCGCGAACGGCTGTTCCTGCTGCACGTCTTCCACCTGGCCTTCGCCAGCGCCGAACGTCGCCCGGAGGCGCTGCGGGCGCTGGAGGAGTGGATCGCCGGCGCGGGGGCGGCCGAGGTCGCCGACTACGACTGGCGGCGCTTCCAGCAGGAGTACCGGGACTACATCGACCTCGCCAAGATGGCCCAGCTGATCCCGGTGGTCGGCGCGCCGATCGGGGCGGTGGTCAACTGGCGGCTGGTCGACCGCCTCGGCGAGACGGCGATGATGGCGTGCCGGATGCGGTGGTTCGCGGCGGTATAAGCTGAGCCGCTGACGCCGACAAAATCTATCGATTTTACTTTGCCCGGGAGCGGGCACAGGCTGACCCTCGAACCCGCTGGAAGCAGGAGGAGGAAAGCCATGGACGGATCCGCTGGAAGCCCGCTGAGCGACCCGAAAAAGGAGCCGGCGGCGCTGAGATCGCTGCTGGGTCGCACCAATCGCGACTGGTGGCCGAACCAGCTGTCGCTCGACATCCTGCACCAGCACGGCAAGTCGGGCGACCCGATGGGCGACGACTTCGACTACGCCGAGGCTTTCCTGTCGCTGGACTACGAGGCGGTGAAGCGCGACCTGACCGCGCTCATGACCGACAGCCAGCCGTGGTGGCCGGCGGACTACGGCCACTACGGTCCCTTCTTCATCCGCATGGCCTGGCACTCGGCCGGGACCTACCGCACCGGCGACGGCCGCGGCGGCGCCACCTCCGGCTCGCAGCGCTTCGCCCCGCTGAACAGCTGGCCGGACAACGCCAACCTCGACAAGGCCCGCCGCCTGCTGTGGCCGATCAAGCAGAAGTACGGGGCGAAGCTGTCGTGGGCCGACCTGATGATCATGGCCGGCAATGTGGCCATCGAGAGCATGGGCGGGCCGGTGTTCGGCTTCGGCGGCGGCCGCAAGGACATCTGGGAGCCGATGCGCGACATCTACTGGGGCACCGAGGAGGAGTGGCTCGGCGAGACCCGCATCGACGAGGAATCCGGCAAGGCGCTGGAGAACCCGCTGGCCGCGATCCAGATGGGCCTGATCTACGTCAATCCCGAGGGGCCCGGCGGCAAGCCCGACCCGCTGCAGTCGGCGCGCGACATCCGCGAGACCTTCGCGCGCATGGGCATGAACGACGAGGAGACCCTCGCCCTGACCGCCGGCGGCCACACCTTCGGCAAGTGCCACGGCGCCGGCGACGCCTCCAAGGTCGGGGCCGAGCCGGAAGGGTCGGACATCGCCCAGCAGGGGCTCGGCTGGCAGAGCAGCCATGAGAGCGGCATGGGCGACCACACCATCACCTCGGGCCTCGAGGGGGCGTGGACGCCGACCCCGATCCGCTGGTCGATGAACTACTTCCGCATGCTGCTGGAGTACGACTACGAGCTGGTGAAGAGTCCCGCCGGCGCGTGGCAGTGGCAGCCGAAGGACCAGAAGCCCGAGGACATGGCGCCGGCGGCGCACAACCCGTCCCGGCGGGTCCCGACGATGATGACCACGGCCGACATGGCCTTCAAGGTCGACCCGAAGTACCGGGAGATCGCCGAGCGCCTCTACCGCAACCCGGACCAGTTCGCCGACGCCTTCGCCCGCGCGTGGTTCAAGCTGTGCCACCGCGACATGGGCCCGAAGGCCCGCTACCTCGGGCCGGAGGTTCCGGCGGAGGACCTGATCTGGCAGGACCCGATCCCCGAGGCCGACTACGCCCCGATCGACGCCGCCGACGTGGCGACGCTGAAGCGGCGCATCGCGGAGAGCGGCCTGTCGGTGGCCGACCTGGTCAAGACCGCCTGGGCCTCGGCCTCGACCTACCGCTGCTCGGACCACCGCGGCGGGGCCAACGGGGCGCGCATCCGGCTGGAGCCGCAGCGCAACTGGGAGGTCAACGAGCCGGCCGAACTGGACCGGGTGCTGAAGACCTACGAGCGTATCAAGGCCGACTTCGACGGTTCGGCGACCGGCGGCAAGAAGGTGTCGCTGGCCGACCTGATCGTGCTGGGCGGCTCGGTCGGGATCGAACAGGCGGCGAAGGCGGCCGGCCACGAGGTCGAGGTTCCGTTCACTCCGGGCCGCACCGACGCCTCGGCCGATCAGACCGACGCGGACAGCTTCGACGTGCTGGAGCCCAGGGCCGACGGCTTCCGCAACTATCTGAGCGTGCGCTTCAGCGTGCCGACCGAGGAGCTGCTGGTCGACCGCTCGCAGCTGCTGGGCCTGACCGCGCCGCAGATGACGGTGCTGGTCGGCGGCCTGCGGGTGCTGGGCGCCAACCACGGCGGTTCGAAGCACGGCGTGCTGACCGACCGCCCGGGCCAGCTGACCAACGACTTCTTCGTCCACCTGCTCGACATGGGCACGGCGTGGAAGGAGGTCGACGACCGCGGCGACGAGGTCTTCGTCGGCGCCTGCCGCAGGACCGGCGAGGAGAAGTGGACCGCCACCCGCACCGACCTGGTGTTCGGCTCCAACTCGCAGCTGCGGGCGCTGTCGGAGGTCTATGCGTCGGCGGATGCGGGCGAGAAGTTCGTCCGCGACTTCGTTCGCGCCTGGACCCAGGTGATGAACGCCGACCGCTTCGACCTGTCGCGGCCGCAGCGGCGGGCCGCCTGATCCGCACCCTCCCCGGGGCCGGTCGCGGGCGCTTCGGCGCCGGCGGCCGGTCCGGTGCGACGCGGCCGATCGATAAGAATGCTCAATCAGCCTTTGCGACCGGCATAGGAAAGCCCTATGTCGGCCGCATGCTCCCGACCCTGCGCCAGCTCCACTATCTCAAGCTCCTCGCCGAGCACGCCTCCTTCAGCCGCGCCGCCGAGGCGGCGCACGTCAGCCAGCCCGCCCTGTCGGCCGGGGTGCAGGAGCTGGAGAAGATCCTCGGCGCGCCGGTGGTGGAGCGCACGCGCGGCAATGTGCAGCTGACGGCGGTCGGGGCCGAGGCGGTGAAGCGGGCCGAGGACGTGCTGGCCCGCACCGAGGATCTGGTCGAGGCCGCGCGCAACGCGGGCAAGCCGCTGTCGGGCCGCTTCCGCCTGGGGGTGATCCCGACCGTGGCGCCCTTCCTGCTGCCGGCCCGGCTGCCCGACCTGCGCGAGGCCTATCCCAAGCTGCGCCTGTTCATCCGCGAGGACCTGACGCCGCGGCTGGTGGCGGCGCTCAAGGCGGGGCATCTCGACGCCGCGGTGATCGCCCTGCCCTACACGGCCCACGGGGTCGACCACGCCCGCATCGGCGACGACGAGATCCTCGCCGCCGCTCCGGCCGGACATGCGCTGGCGGGGGAGGGGCCGATCGCCCCCGGCTCGCTGAAGGCCGACGACCTGATCCTGCTGGAGGACGGCCACTGCCTGCGCGACCAGGCGCTGGCCGCCTGCAACATCGAGGCGCCCAAGGGCGACGACGTCTTCGCGGCGACCAGCCTGCACACCCTGGTGCAGATGGTGTCCTCGGGGCTGGGGGTCAGCTTCCTGCCCGAGATGGCCGTGCGGGCCGGGCTGGCGGACGCGCCGGGCGTGGTGGTGCGGCCGATTTCGGCCCGGGCGCCGCGGCGGGAGATCGTGGTCGCCTGGCGCACCGGGTCCAGCCGCGCCGCCGAAGCCCGGCTGCTGGCCGAGGCGCTGAAGCTGGACTGATCCTGCATTACGACTCCGTAAGGTGCGGGGCGGGATTTCGGCCTGTTAGGGTCTCGCGCGCCCGTCCCGTCGTTCCCGGAGCCCGTCCATGAAGTCCCGCCTGATCCTGTCCGCCGCCGCCTCGGCGCTTCTGCTGGGCCTGCCGGCCGCGGCCATTGCTGACGTCGCCGCCCCCGCGGTCGCCGCCGCCCCGGCCCAGGCCGCGGTCGAGGTGCCGCCGCTGGGCTTCACCCGCCGGGTGCTGGACAACGGGCTGGAGGTCTACTCCGCCCGCGACGCCTCGACCTCCAACGTGACGGTGCAGGTCTGGTACCGGGTCGGGTCCAAGGACGATCCGGCTGGCCGCTCGGGCTTCGCCCACCTGTTCGAGCACCTGATGTTCAAGGCGACGGAGAACATGCCGTCGGAGAGCTTCGACCGGCTCACCGAGGACGTGGGCGGCATGAACAACGCCTTCACCGCCGACGACGTCACCGCCTACTACGAGGTGGTGCCGGCCAATCACCTCGAGCGCATCCTGTTCGCCGAGGCGGACCGCATGGGCTCGCTGGTGGTCGACGAGCCGACCTTCGTGTCCGAACGGGACGTGGTGAAGGAGGAGTACCGGCAGCGCATCCTCGCCAGCCCCTACGGACGGCTGTTCGGCCTGTTCGCGCCGCAGACCATCTACCAGGAACATCCGTACCGGCGGCCCGGCATCGGCTCCATCGAGGAGCTGGACTCCTCGACCCTTGAGGACGTGCTGCGCTTCCACGCCACCTACTACCGGCCCGACAACGCCATCCTGATCGTCGCCGGCAATTTCGACCAGGCCCAGCTGGACGCGTGGGTCGACCGGTACTTCGCGCCGCTGGAGCGGCCGTCGACGCCGCTGCCCACCAATGCGGTCGCCGAGCCGGAGCCGACGCAGCCGCGCTCGGCCACCTACCATGCGCCAAACGTGCCGCTGCCGGCCGTGGTGCTGGGCTGGAACACCGTGCCCTACGGCCACCCCGACCGCGCCGCCCTGACGGTGCTGGATGGCATCCTGTCCACCGGCGAGAGCAGCCGCCTGTACCGGTCGCTGGTCTATGAACAGCAGATCGCCGCCCAGGCGAGCTCCAGCCCCGACTTCGCCCAGCAGGCCGGCAATCTGACCGCCTACGCCATCATGGCCCAGGGCCAGACGGTGGAGGCCGGCAAGGCGGCGCTGGAGGCCGAGGTCGGCCGCCTGCGCGACGCCCCGGTGAGCGCCGCGGAACTGGCCGAGGCGAAGAACGAGCTGGTGGCCAACGCCCTGCGCGGCCGCGAGAGCATCGAGGATCGCGCCACCACGCTCGGCATGGCGCTGATCATGACCGGCGATCCGACCGCCGCGGACCGCGAGATCGCCGAGATCCAGGCCGTGACGGCGGCCGACGTGCAGCGGGTGGCCCGGCGCTACCTGACGCCGCAGCGCCAGATCACCATCAACTACCTGCCGGCCGACGAGCAGAACGCGCCCAGCGTGCAGAACATGAACGTCGACGCCCCGATCACCGTCGCCGCCCTGGCGCCGGCCCGGCCGGTCGCGACCCTGCTGCCCGAGGCCGAGCGGGCGCGGCTGCCGGAGGCGGGGCCGGAGGTCTCGCCGGCGACGCCGGCGATCGCCGACTTCCGCCTCGACAACGGCCTGCGCGTGCTGGTCGCGCCGATGGAGGGCCTGCCGCTGGTCTCGGCGCGCCTGAACTTCGACGCCGGCTCCGCCCACGATCCGGCCGGCCGCCCCGGGGTGGCGTCGATGACCGCCGCCCTGCTGACCCAGGGCACCGCCAGCCGCTCGGCCCCGGAGATCGCCACCGCCATCGAGCGTCTCGGCGCCGCCGTCGGCGCCGGCTCGGGTCCGGACTTCACCAACGTCTACGCCAACGCGCCCAAGGACGTGTTCGACGAGACGGTGGCCCTGATGGCCGATCTGGTCCGCAACCCCGCCTTCGCCGGGGAGGAGCTGGAGCGCCAGCAGGCCCAGACGCTGGACAACCTGCGCGTGGCGCTCAGCCAGCCGGGCTCGGTCGCCGGCCAGTCGGTGGGCCGGGTGGTCTACGGCGACGCGCCCTACGCCGCCCCCGGGGGCGGCACCCTGGAGAGCGTGCCCGCCATCACCCGCGAGGACGTCGCCGCCTTCCACGCCGCGCGCTACCGCCCGTCCGACGCCACCCTGGTGTTCTCCGGCGACATCACCGAGGCCGAGGCCCGGGCGCTGGCGCAGCAGGCCTTCGGCGACTGGCGCGACCCGGCGGGCGCCGCTCCGGCGGTCGCCGACAAGGCCGGCCCGGCGCTGCCGCCGCGGATCGTCGTCATCGACCAGCCGGGCGCCGGCCAGGCGGCGGTGACCGCCGCCATCCGCGGCGTCTCACGCACGGACGCCGACTACTTCCCGCTGACGCTGGGCAACACCCTGCTGGGCGGCGGCTTCTCCTCGCGCCTCAACCAGAAGATCCGCATCAAGCGGGGCCTGAGCTACGGCGCCCGCGCCGGGCTGGGGGCGCGTGAGGACGAGGGCCTGTTCACCGCCTCGACCCAGACCAAGAACGAGACCGCGGTCGAGGTCGCCGACCTCATCCTCGCCGAGATCGGCCGGATGGGGACGAGCGCGCCGACCCAGGCCGAACTGGCGCCGCGCCGGGCGACGCTGATCGGCGGCTTCGGCCGCTCGCTGGAGACGGTGGACGGCCTCGGGGGGCTCGTCGCCGAGCTGGCGTTGTACGACCTGCCGATGAGCGAGCTGGCGGACTACGCCGGCCGGGTGCGGGCGGTGACGCCGGAGGAGGTGCAGGCGGCCTTCGCCGAGCACCTGCCGGCGGATCGGGCCAGCCTGGTGATCGTCGGCGACGCCTCGGTGTTCATCGAGGCGCTGCGGGCGAAGTATCCCTCGGTCGAGGTCATTCCGCTGTCGGAGCTGGACCTCGGATCGGCCGCGCTGCGGTAGGCTTCACGCGGACAGGCAGACGACCTGCGCCACGCGGAGCTCGCGGCGCAGTTCGTCGGCCACCAGGCCATAGTTGTCGATGGTGACGATGCGGCCCGTCAGGGGCTCGTCGGCCTTCTGCAGGCCGCGCACCGCGGGGCCGAAGGTGTCGGGGGCGGTGGTGTAGATGCGGCCGCGGCGGGGGCTCTCGGCGATGGTCACGCCGACCGCGCGTCCCTGCCGGTCGAGCACCGGGCTCCCCGACAGTCCGGCCAGGGTGCCGCCGAGGCCATCGGTGCGGCCCACCTCGGCCCAGGCCAGCACCGGCTCGTCCCGCTGGCCGCGGCCGCGCACCTTGAGGGTCTCACGGCCCAGCAGCCGGGATGCGACCTCGCCGGCGCGCGCCTGCGGATAGCCCGGGTGGAAGCCGCGCTGGTTCTCGCGCAGGCCGCCCAGCTCCGCCACGGGGATGGCCGGCGGACCGCCCCGGGTCTGGAGAACCGCGACGTCGGCGCGGGGGGCGAGGCGCACGTCGGCGGCCACGGCCCGGCCGCCGCCGACCTTGATCGCCGGCTGCCGACAGCCCTCGACGACGTGCCGGGCCGTCACCCACAGGCCCTCGTCCGCGATCGAGAAGGCGGTGCCGGAGCTCGGCTGGAAAGGGATGTCCGGCGCGTGGACCGTCACCGAGGGATCGAACGGGGTGACGGGGCCCAGCAGGGCGCCCTCCGTCTCGTCCGGCGGCGGCGGCGCCGGCGGCGCGTCGGCGTTCTCGCGGCGGTTCAGGGAGGCGATGAGCAGGACGCCGAGCACCGCCGTGTAGACCAGCCAGTCGGGAACGCGGCCGGCCATGGGCTCAGCCCGTGAGCGCGGCGGCGAGGATCAGCGCCGTGGCCAGCTTGGCGCCGACGAGAAGCACCGCGGCGGCGACCTCGCCCTCGCGGATGCGCTGGGGCAGGCCGGTCAGAAGCACGTCGACGACGCGGAAGGCGAGCAGCTGGAGCACCACGGTGGCGACGCCCCACAGCATGATGTCCTTGAGCGAGGTCGACACGCTGAGGCTGACCGCCAGGGGGATCGACAGGCCGACCAGCACGCCGGCGAAGGCCACCGCCGCGGCGGCGTTGCCCTCGCGGATCAGGGCGATCTCCTTCCACGGCGTCAGCAGGGCGTAGATCACCGCGCCCGCCAGCATCAGGACGAGGGTGACGCCGAGGTGGGCCAGCGTGGTCGGAAAGCCGGTGGCGAAGGCCTGGACCTCGGCGCTGTCAAGCACGCGGGAAAGGGACGGGGAGTCCATGGACATCCATGCAGGTGGCGATCCGACATGGATTGCCCGCTTTCCGCCGCATTCCGCAAGCGCCATGACGCCACAGTTGGTGAGCGATTGTTACGCCGCCGCCTGCTCCGCCTTGCGCAGGGCCGAGGCGCGCACCTTTTCGCTCTCGCTCTTCAGCTGGCCGCAGGCGGCGAGGATGTCGCGGCCGCGGGGGGTGCGGATCGGGCTGGCGTAGCCGGCGCGGTTGAGGATGGCGGCGAAGGCCTCGATCGTCTTCCAGTCCGAGCACTGGTAGTCCGTGCCCGGCCAGGGGTTGAACGGGATCAGGTTGATCTTGGCGGGGACGCCCTGGATCAGCTTGACCAGCGCCCGGGCTTCCTCGGGGCTGTCGTTGACGCCCTTGAGCATCACGTACTCGAAGGTCACGCGGCGCGCGTTGCCGAGGCCCGGATAGGCGCGGATGGCGGCCATCAGCTGCTCGAGCGGATACTTCCTGTTCAAGGGCACCAGCACGTCGCGCAGCGGGTCGTTGGTGGCGTGCAGGCTGATCGCCAGCATGGTCTGGGTGCGCTCGCCCAGCTCGGGGATCATCGGCACCACGCCCGAGGTCGAGACGGTGATGCGCCGGCGCGAGATGGCGATGCCCTCGCCGTCGGAGATGATGTCGATGGCGTTCGCCACGTGGTCGAGATTGTACAGCGGCTCGCCCATGCCCATGAACACGATGTTCGACAGGCGGCGGTCCTCCTTGGGCGAGGGCCATTCGCCGAGGTCGTCGCGGGCGACCTGGACCTGGGCCACGATCTCGGCGGCGGTCAGGTTGCGGACCAGCTTCTGGGTGCCGGTGTGGCAGAAGGTGCAGTTGAGGGTGCAGCCGACCTGGGACGACACGCACAGGGCCCCGGCGCGGCCGACGTCGGGGATGTAGACGGTCTCGATCTCGATGCCCGGGGCGGTGCGGATCAGCCATTTGCGGGTGCCGTCCTTCGACACCTGGCGCTCGACGATCTCGGGGCGGGCGAGGGTGAAGGCTTCGGCCAGCTTCGCCCGCACGTCCTTGCCGATGTCGCTCATGCCGGCGAAGTCGGTCAGGCCGTAGTGGTGGATCCAGCGCCACACCTGGGAGGCGCGCATGCGCGCCTTCTCCGGCGGGCAGATGTTCGCCGCGACCAGCGCCTCGCGCAGCTCGTCGCGCGTCAGACCGGACAGGTTGACGGGCGCCGCGGGAGCGGCGGCGGGCGTGCGCGACAGGTCGAGCGTCAGGCTCAAGGCGGGATCCTTCGGGCGGCGGGAGGCGCGCCTTATACCACAGAACGGGCTGGATTTAAGGCGGCCGGCCCGGCGGTCAGTCGGCGCTGTCCTCGATATGGTGGATCTGGTCGTCGTCGAGGCCGAAGTGGTGGCCGATCTCGTGGATGAGCACGTGGGCGATGATCTCCCCGAGACCGACGTCGCCGCGCTCGCACCACTCGTCGAGGATGGGGCGGCGGTAGAGGAAGATGCGGGCCGGCTCCGGCGCCGGGCCCATTTCGTCGCGCCGACCGATGTCGACGCCGAAATACAGGCCCGTGAGCTCGAACGGGTCCTCGATGTCCATGGCGGCGAGGGTCTCGTCGTCCGCGAAGTCGTCCACGCGGATCACGACGTCTCCGGCGAGGGTGCGGAAGGGGTCGGGGAGGTCGTCGAACGCCTCGCGCGCCAGGCGGGCGAAGTCGTCGAGGGAGGGGGCGAGCTGGTCGGTCCACTGCTGCATAGGGATGAGGGATTAGGGATGGGGGATGATGTTGGGAAGGGTCCCGGCCCCCGCCGGGCGCCGCCGAACGCAATCTCTCATCCCTCATCCCTAGTCCCTCATCCCCCATCAGGTATGGTTACCGAATCAGGGCGCGGGAGCTGAACGGGACCAGATGGCGGAAGCCGACATCGCCTATGTCGCGACTGCGGGGGCCGCGGGGCTGGCTCTGGCGCTCAGCGCCTGGGCGGCGCGTCTGCGCGGCCGGCTGGCCGAGCGCAACGCCGCCCTGGAGGCGGCGATGGCCGCGGCGCGCATCGATCTCGCCCACCGCGACGGCGCCTTGGCCGCTTTCGAGGACGTGCGTCTGGCGCTGACCCCCGGCGGCGGGGCGGCCCGGCTGGGGGCGCCGGCCGCCTGGGACGCCCTGGTGAAGGAGCTGGCCGCTCCCGAGGACGTGGCCGGCGATCCGGCCCTGGCGGTTCTGGATGCGGTGCGCGAGGTCGCTGGTCCGCGCCTCGAGGGTCTGATCGAACGCGGAGAGCCGTTCGACGCGGTGTTGGAACGCCCGGGCGGGGCCTGGGCGGTCGAGGGGCGCGCCTCGGCCGGGGCGGCGTGGCTGCGGCTGTCGCGGCTGGGACTCGTCGGGACCGCGGCGGAGAGCGGGCTGGGCCTGCTGGCCGACTTCTACCCGTCCCCCACCTGGGTGGTGGACGCCGCCGGTCGTCTCGCCTGGGCGAACCGCGCCTGGCTGGCGGAGATGAAGATCGACAGCGTCGAGGCGGCGCGGGAGAAGGGGCTCAGCTTCGACCGGGGGGCGGACGCCATCGTCGCCGAAGCCGGGCGGCTGCATCAGCGTCAGGAGGGCTTCCGCTGGACCACCGGCGGCGGGCGGCGGCGGGCCTGGCGGATCGTGGCCGAGCCGGCGCCGGGCGGGGCGGGCGCCGTGCTCGCCTTCGCCCTGGACATGACCGAGGCCGAGGAGACGCGCGACACCCTGCGGCGGCACGTCGAGGCCCACGACGAGACCCTCAACCATCTCGCCGACGCCGTCGCGATCTTCGGCCCGTCGAAGCGGCTGGCCTTCCACAACACCGCCTTCCAGCAGCTGTTCAGCCTCGATCCCGCCTGGCTGGACGAGCGGCCGACCCACGCCGAACTGCTCGACCGGCTGCGCCAGCGGCGGCAGCTGCCGGAGGTGGTCGACTACGCCGGCTGGAAGGCGCGCGAGCTGGACTTCTACGGCGCCGCCGAGGCCGCGCCGGACGACAGCTGGTCGCTGCCGGACGGCCGCACCCTGCGGGTGGTGCGCCAGCCGCACCCGCTGGGCGGCGTGCTGCTGCTGTTCTCCGACATCACCGACGAGCTGAAGCTGCGCAGCCGTTTCAACGCCCAGCTGCAGGTGCAGACGGCCACCCTCGACAAGCTGAACGATGCGGTCGCCGTGTTCGGCTCCGACGGACGGATCCGGCTGCACAACGAGGCCTTCGAGACCTTCTGGGGCGTCAGCGGCGATCAGTTGCGCGCCGCCGGGGACTTCGACGCCGTCGCCGCCCTGTGCCAGCAGACCATGCCCGACCCCAGCCTCTGGCTGGGGCTCAAGGCCCGGGTGGCGGATCCGGACCCCGAGAGCCGGGTGCCGATCTCCGGCGAGGGCCGCACGGTCGACGGCCGCGCCGCGGCCTGGCAGACCCGCCCGCTGCCCGACGGCGCCACGCTGGTGGCCTTCTCCGACGTCACCGCGCGACGCGACCTGGAGCAGGCGCTGGCGGCCAAGGCGGCGGCGCTGGAAGAGAGCCAGGCGTTGAAGCGCGAGTTCGTGGGCAGCGTCTCCTATGAGCTGCGCACGCCCCTGACCACGATCGTCGGCTATTCCGAGCTGCTGGAGGCCCAGGCCGACCTGCCGGAGCGCAGCCGCCAGCACGCGGGCGCGATCCGGGTGGCGGCAAGCCAGCTGGCGGGGTCCATCGACGACGTGCTGGACATGGCGCAGATCGACGCCGGCGAGATGGAGCTGGCCCTGGGCGACGTCCGCGTCTGCGACCTGCTGGACGAGGCCGCGGCCCGGGCGCGGGCGCGCATCGAGGGACGCGGCGCGGTTCTGAACGTGCACTGTCCCACGGGCCTGCGGCCGATCCGGGCCGACGCCCAGCGGGTCGAGCAGGCGCTGGAGCTCCTGCTCGACAACGCCGCCCGCGCCGTCGGCGAGGGCGGGGCGGTGACCCTGTCGGCCGAGGCGGGTCCGGCCGAGGTCCGTATCCGCGTCGAGGACACCGGCCGCGGCATCCCCTACCACCTGCAGGCCCACGTCTTCGATCGTTTCGTCCGGCGCGAGCGCGGCGGCCCGGGCGTCGGCCTGGCGCTGGTCAAGGCGCTGGTCGAGCTGCACGGCGGCTGGGCGGAGGTGGAGAGCGAACCCGGCAAGGGCGCGGCCTTCATCCTGCACCTGCCGCTGGAGGCCCAGACCGCCGCGGCGCCGCCGGAGCTCGGCCTCGGGGGCGAGTGGCGGATGGCGGGCGCGGACTAGGTCCGCCGCCGGCGCCGCTTTGACTCGGCCGTCCGGCCTCTCTAACGAGCAGCCCCACTCCGCCCACCGCGCCGCCGGCGCCGGACCCGCCCCATGGCCAGACCGCTGAAGACCGCCCTGATCTACGACTTCGACGGGACCCTCGCCCGCGGCAACATGCAGGAGGTGACCTTCATCCCCTCCGTGGGCATGGGCATCGGGGACTTCTGGGGCGAGGCCGACCGGCTGACGCGCGCCTCCGACGGCGACAACATCCTGATGTACATGCAGCTGATGCTGCAGCGCGCGCGGGAGAACGGCGCGCCGATCACCCGCAAGACCCTGCGCGAGCACGGCCATGACGTGAAGCTGTTCGACGGGCTGAAGTCGGATCTCACCGGGCCCGGCTGGTTCGAGCGGATCGACGCCTTCGGGGCCCGCTACGGCCTGGAGATCGAGCACTACATCATCTCGGCCGGGCTGGAGGAGATGATCGACGGCTGTCCGATCCGCGAGGCCTTCCGGCACGTGTTCGCCTCGAAATTCGTCTACGACGAAAACGGCGTCGCCATCTGGCCCGCGGTCGGCGTGAACTACACGACCAAGACCCAGTACCTGTTCCGCATCAACAAGGGCGTGCTGAACCATTACGAGCACGACAAGATCAACCGCTTCATCCCGGACGAGGACCGGCC
>Ga0233425_10002319_pt1 | contig 38000 bp, 27 predicted proteins | sample Watercolumn_Towu_2_FD_181712 | JGI IMG/M metagenome (GOLD analysis project Ga0233425, IMG submission 181712) | Freshwater microbial communities from Lake Towuti, South Sulawesi, Indonesia - Watercolumn_Towuti2014_140_MG | ecosystem: Environmental > Aquatic > Freshwater > Lake | place... | reverse complement strand
CCACCGAAACGAAAGGCCGAACTGTGCTGGCTCAACCCCGGCGGGCATTCCCCCAGCCGACTCCATTGATCGCAGCGGTCCTGGAGATCGCGGTCAATGAACTCACGTCTTGCCAGCAGCCAGTCGCGCGGGGCGCGTCCCTGCAGGTCGGCCTGCGGTTCGGACAACCAGCGCACATGAATCGAGCGGACAAAATCGTCGTCCTGCTCCCCACGACCCGCAGCGTCCCGACACTCCCGCGCGGTGAATTCGCATATCTTGCCGTACAGCACCTCCCGCGCGTCGATGCAAGTGATCCGGTCCTGATCGCGACGCCGTTGCGGTACTGCAGCAAAGCAGTTCGCGTCGAATGGAGTCAACAGCCAATTGTCGGAAACGCTGTAACCCAACCAGATCTTCTTGTCCCGACTGCTGTCGATCAGCAGGACCTCGCCGTCATGGGGCGGAACCGCGTCCGGCGGTGAGGCAGCCGCCAGTCTTGCGGTCAGATCCAGTAGGCAAATGCCGCCGTCTTCGGGTTGCAGAACGGCTCCGTCACGAAACTGGCCAATGAGACTCCTGCTGTCCGGCACCAGGATGAAACGGGCGGCAGCATCGGTCAGTTCCTCGATCGTGTCCGGATCAGCACCCAAGGCCGCAACCAGGGCGGCCACCACATCGGGGCTGACCGAACCGTGGACCGCCCGTCGGTTATCGCAGATCGTACACAGCATTTGTGTCATCATCGCGCCCTCCTCTACTTGGTACAGCACCATCGGCGCGCGCCAGCCATCACGAACGCTGCGGAATTCCGCGAGGACTTCGTCGGACCGAGGATTCCTTCAGGCCGCAGCGCGGAACCGGCAGGAAAAGGGCGTTTCCACCCCGGATTGGGCGGCGCTTGTGGGGGCGCGAAGTCCTGGAGTCTCAAGAAGTTCCGCGAATGGGCACGGGACGCCGCTGGCCGTGAGTCAGGTCGACGGCCACGTAGGTGACCTTGGCCTCTGTCAAATGAACCGCCTGGCCTTGGCGGTCGGCTTCGACATCGACGTGCATGGTAATGGACGTCCGTCCCACTTTGACCAGGGTCGTCCAGAAGCTGACGATATCCCCCACAAATACGGGCAAATGGAACTCGACGCTGTTCATCGCCACCGACACGATCGGCTGGTCGGGCCAGCCCGCGCCCCGGATTTCGTGATGAGCGCCCACCGCACCGGCCTGATCGATGTAACTGAGAATGACGCCGCCGAAAATCGTCCCGTAGGGGTTGGTGTCGCGAGGCATCATGAGCGTCTTGAGTGCCAAGTATCGTTCCGGTAGTTGGGCAGCGGCCATGTCAGTTCCTCGGCTCGGTGGAAGCAGTACGGTTCGCTGACTTGGTACACGCGCAGCTTGCCCTCTGCGATCCGGTAGTAAGTCGTTTTCTCAGAGTCTTTTAACAGCCAAACGGCGTTGCGTGCGTTGAGGTCCATCCCGCCGTTCGCAGCCTTGCCGTTCTTGGGACATCCATGATCAACTCGCAAAGAAGAATACCCGTCCAGGTTGCTGACGACAACCTCGCCGTGTGGATTGGGGTGACGACCCAACCACACAGTGTGTAGTGGCTGGATCGTTCACCGGCCGCCGCAATATTCCCCAGCGTGGTGCGTTGATAGATCAAGAACAAATGCGTTTATTCCTGAGGAACCGTTCCTGGTAGGTGCGGTTTTCTGCAGCAGGTTCTGTGACGAGTCAGACGCCCGCACAATCGCCTGGCGCCGGAAGGGTGACAGCACTATGCACTGGACCTTGGGGACCGGGACGCACAGGCGGTGGGCGGTTGGCGTTCTGGTCGCGCTCAGCGGCGCGACGGGATTCGCCCAGTCCTGGGGCGTTGGATCAAATGGCGGGGGGACGTCCGTCCCGGTGTGGCCTGCGCCGAGTTCGTCGGGGAACGCATTGCTCACCGTCTTCGATGTCGATCGGGACGGCGGAGTATCCGCCGTCGAAATCGCTCGGGCGACCGCGACTTTGTTGTCGGAGTTTGACGACAATGAAGATGGCCAGCTGACGGACAACGAATTGCCTTCGTTCAGCCGCGGGAACGGCTGGCCCTGGCCCTGGGGATTTCAGCCCGCCGACGGCAGTCTCTTCGAGGAAGAAGTACCTCGCCCGCCTGTCTCGGCAGGATATGTCTTTCTCAATGGCGAATATGTGCCGCCTCCCTACACGGTCCAGCAGGTCGAAGGGCAGGCGTCGATCAACGGCAGGACAATTAACACGACGTCTCCGAATCCTTCGTTTCTGTCCTGGCAATGGCAACAGACGCCCGGCCGCATGTTTCGTACGGCGCTCGAGAGCAACGAAGTCGTGATTGCGTGTGCCGACCAGCCTACCCTCGTACTGGGCGGGAGCACGCAGGGCGGCCTGGAGTTCCTCAGACTGCTGTTGCTGCAGAACCGCTCACCGGCAGCCGTGCAGGAATTTCTCAAGTTCGCGCCTGAGGCGCAGCATCTAGCCGAATGGTTAACCACGTTTGAGCCCGCACCCGAACTGCTGCAACGTATGCAGGCCGACGTAGACCGAGTCAGCCGCGATGCGGGAGCTTCCACGCAATTCGTGGCGGCGCAACGCTGGTCAAAGACCTGGTCCTATCCGATCACGGTATTCGGCATGTTCACCGTGGCACTGGCTGCCGGACACATGCTGTCGTTCCGGTGGGGAGCGGAAACATCGCCGCGCGCGGAACGATCGGTCGTCTTGTCCGTGTTGTTGATCGTGACCCTGTCCGCCCTCGACCTGCTGTGGACGCTCATCGCCTGGAAGACCAGCTCGATGCGCGAATTGAATCCCCTGGGCAGCCGCCTCATCAGCGATCCCGGCACACTGGTGGCCTTCAAAGCGTTGGCCACCGGTCTGGCAGCTGCGATCCTCGTGGGGTTGCGGCATCGCCGATTGGCACAGCTGTCATCCTTCTGGCTGTGTCTGGTCTGCATGCTCGTGGCCTGCCGCTGGCTGGTCTTCAAGACGATGTTCCAGGATTGACGCGCAGGAACGGGCCATTACTCGCGGCGCGCAGCGTCGTCGGCGGGCGAAGCTGCTCACGATCATCCTTCATTCCTCGTCGAACTGCACCGTTTGCCGGCCCAAGGTCAGCGAATGGGCGCCGCTGCGGGTGGGACGAACCTCGAAGGACACCGGCGCGGACTTCTCTCCGCGCGCCCAGACCCACTGGCTGGTGACAGGATCGTCGTCGAGCCGCAAGAGCACGCGGCTGCCACCGAGAAACGTCTCGGCAATCGTCGCCGAGACGATCAGCGGCTGCCCCGATTTGTGCGGCCCTTTCGACAACTGCAACCCCAAGCACCGATAGTCGGTCTCGACGTTGAAACCGCCGACCTCCAGAACGGGCGGGTCCCGGCGAGAGTCGTTGGCGGGTAGTCGTGCCAGGATCTGCCGCGATTCGCCCGGCGCCAGACAGAAGTAATTGTCGTCCCACAGCACGGGCAGGATTTCGTTTCCCAGCGGGCCGTCGGTGAGCACCAGATGCACCAGCAAGGCCACTTGCCGCGTTGGGTTCTCCACGCGCACACGGGCGGTCCATTGGCTGCCTTCGCGCTCTACCTCGCACGAAGAGGTTAATCGCACCAGCGGCAAGCGGTCCAGATTGGCCAGGTCCTCCGGATCCTTTGCCGCTTGCCAGTAGAAGTTGTGCGAAACGACATCTCCGGAGGCGTCGGTCAACTGCAGACCGACGAAGTAGACGGTTGCGAGATCCGGAATTTGTGGAAGGGTAAAGACCTCGCGGCAGTAATTCGCGGGCACGTTGACCGATTCCGCCTTCTCCCATGCCAGCCGGCCGTCAAGATGATAGATGCGCGCATGGACCGACAGGCCTTCCTGCGGTGTCAATCGATTATTGACCACCGCGACCGTTTGATCCAAGGGCGTGAGCTGCACATGGACGGGTTCACACGCTTTCTTGACGTAGTAGTAAGATACCGTTGGCCGCAGGTACCAGTCGTACAGCTGCCACTCCACGCTCGGCCAGGCTGCGTTTAGTTTCCATTCCGAGAATCCGCTGGTAATGTCCCACATCCGGTGGTTCGCTGCCTCATACATCGCGCGATGCTCATCGGCGGTTAGCAGCGCCCCCTTCGCCAGGTAATCCAACACGTTTTGCGGCTGACCGTACAACCTTCGCAGCGCCGCGTCATACGGCGCGAAGTAGTGGCACGCGTCATGATGCGCCCAAGCGGTAGTGACCGGGTAGGTCGGTCCAGACGGCGCGCACTCCAGGTCGGGAATGAATCGCCGCAGACTGTCATAGGCGGGCGGAGAGGGGCTTCCGCTTTCGAGCATGAACATCCAGTTGCGGTTCTCGCGCACCCACGTGAAGTACTGGTCGGGTCCCACCCAACCATAGGATTTCGGCGGGTAGTCGTTGGCGCCGCTGGGCAGGTCGGGCTTGATCCACTCGGGCACATTCGTACGGGCATCGGGAAACGACCCTGACGGAATGAACAGTCGCGTGCCGTCGCGTTCCGTGATTTCGCGCCGCCAACGCGAGTAGACGTCCTCGCGCGTCTCACCCTCATTCATGGCCATGTAAAGCACCAGGCTGGGATGATTGCGATAGCGGTGGATGATGTCTACCGTGCTGCGCGCCAGGAGAACCAAATCTTCCGGATAGGGTCTGTCCGGCAACATCCAGTAACACCCGTAGAAACAATTGCCGAACATCAGGCCGTAGCGGTCGCACAGCTCCAGGAAGACATTCGGGGGATTGGGAATGTCCTCGAAATAGACCAGGTTGATGTTGGCCCCGACAAGGTAACGAATCTCCGCTTCCATGCGTTCCGCGTCCCAATCGAACAGCAGTTCCGGCTGGATGTAACCTCCGCGACAAAAGATCTTCTGCCCGTTAATGTGCACGCGCAATCCGTGGGCGCCGTCCAGTTCGTACAATTCCCGCGTCACCTGGCGAATTCCGAACTCCACGCGCTCACAGTCGGTGGCCTGTCCGGGAATCTCGCATTGGAGCGTCAGGTGATAGAGGTTCTGGGGTCCGTAGTTGTGCGGCCACCACAGGCGCGGTTCCGTGATGCGCAGGGCCGCATGGTCCGCGGCGGACAACACGATCTCGTGGCTCTCGCCGGGTGCCAGGCTGAACCGCTGCTCGAATTGGCCACCCGTCTCTTCGATAGTCCCGCGAAACACGCCCTCCTGAGGACTCGCCGTCGAGTTTACCAGCGCGGCGGACACTCTCAGCGCCGCCGGACTTGTCTCGGGCAACGGCAATTGCGTCACGACGAATGGATCGCGGATGGCAACGGGCCCGCGGAAGTCGAGATACACCCCCTGCCAGAGACCGATATTGCGGTCGGGCACGGTCCCCATGCAGTCGTAGCCGAGGGACATCACCAAGCCAACATCCTTCATCGATTCCTTCTGGAATTTGCGGTCCGGACCGAAGGGGATGAGTTGTGTGTCCGGCGTGCCTGCGTGATCCATCGGATGGACCCGCACGGCCAGACAATTCGGGTCGGAAATCCGGACCGAGTCGGTGACGTCGAAACGATAGCGCGAAAAAGAACCAGCCACCTGATCTGCGGTGGCGATGAGACGCCCATTCAGCCAGACATCCGCTCGGTAGTGGATACCGTCGAAGTTGAGGCAAACCCGTCGCGATCGCGACGATGCAGGCAGGCGGAACTCGGTGCGGAACCAGTACGGATCCTTCCAGGGATTGCGTTGCCCGGGCAGATGACTGTACTTTGCCAGGTCGTGTTCCTGGTTGAATTCGTCTGATGAGTCGGGGATCCGGAAGCTGTTCAGACCAAGCCGTACGTCAGCGTATACACCCCCGTCGATCAACGCGTGAAGCACAGTGGATGGAACGCGCGTCGGATACCAGCCCCGCGTCTCATAGCCGCACTGCGAGATCGCTTCGCCGTCGTCCTTCGTCCGGAAGGAGGACTCGAGATGCCAACCTTCGCAAAGCGGCATTCGGAACGTGTGCGATCGGTCCTCGGAGTGCAGCCTGTTCGTTCCGAGCACCAGAATCAGCCAGACCAGGCTGAACAGCGCTGTGCGACACATGACGTTGTACCCTTCTCTGCAAACACCGGTGACTTGCCGGCTACGATTCATCCTCCGCCAGAAGGCGACGAACGCCCGTCTCGATCGAATCCTCGATATCGAAGAACTTCGTCAGTTTCGTGGTGTGCAAAACCGATTTCACAAAAGGCGTCAGATTGACCAGGACCACGGAACCGCCCTTGGCGTTGGCGCGCGATACCAGCGTAACCAGGTGGCCGATCCCGGCCGACGTAACGCGATCCGATCCCGACAGGTCGATCAAGAAGCGGGGCTTTCCCGCGTCAATCAAGGGGTGCAGGTGCTCGTCGAACGCCGCCTTGCAGCTTTCGTCCAGCAGACCCTGCAGACGGACCAGCGTGTATCCTGCCTCAGTGCTGAATTCCATGTTCATCGGATCCTCACTCGTACTCGTGTACCTAAGGCGTTTCTTGCCAGGTTGTCAGCGTTCACGGGCCGGTGAAGAGACGGGGATCGGCCCATGTTTTCGGACGATGTCTGGTAGTGACGGCATACCGTCAACACCGAAAAATGCGCCAATCCCCCACCGCCCCGCGAACGTGTACCTCAAGCGTTTCTTACCAGATCATTCGAGATAATATCACACGGAACGCACCGCGGCAGCGCGGCAGCCTGTGTGACCGCGTTGACGCAGAGAGGTCATCCCGGCTCAGTTCGATGCTTTCTGCCGCGGCCTCAACTTGATCACAAACGCATCTCCGTTGCCCCGGTGTTGCTGCTGAACAACTCCTTCGGTTACCGGGAAGTCGTCCGAGGAAGTGCTGCCCACGAGAATGACGTCGCCGTTGGCCGCGATCGCAATGCTGCGGATCATCTCGTCGCCGTTGCCTCCGAGGTAGGTGGCGAACAGCAGACGCGAACCGTCGCCGTTCAGGATGGCAATGGCCGCATCATCGGCACCTCCCCCAAACTTCTTCTGCAGCGCGTCCTCTGTGACCGGAAAATCCGGCGAACTCGTGTTGCCCACGATGAACAGGTTGCCGTCACCATCCAACGTGGGCATCAGCCAATTCTCTCCGGCGGATCCACCCACTGTCGTCGAGAACGTCCAACGGTCACCACCGGGCGCCAGGTTCGTGAGAAACCCGTCCGACTTGCCGCTCTGACGGCCACGATAGGCTCCGGCCGTCACTGGGAAATCCGCCGATCCCGTGAAGCCGGCCAACAGTAACGACCCGTCCGTCAGGAGCAGCGGCCGGTGTTCGGCGAACTCATTGCCTTGACCTCCCAAGTACGTGGCATAGATCACGCGCGACGCACTTGCGTTCAACTTTGCCAGATAGCAATCCGATTCGCCCCCCCGCTTCGCCTGGGGAGCGTTGGGCGTGACGGGGAAATCGTCAGACTTCGTGTGCCCGGCCACATACAAGTTCCCAGCCGCGTCTCTCCGGGCTCCCATGATCGCGTCGTCCTCACCGCTTCCGCCCAGGAAGGTGCCGAAGAGCAATTGCGCACCGTCCGCGGAGAGCTTAACCATGGCCGAGTCTCGCGGACCATTTAGCCGGGCCTGCACCACGCCGGCCGTTGTGGGGAAGTCCGGCGAATTACTCGTGCCTACCACCACGACGTTGTCGGAGTCATCCAGGAGCAGTCCACCGCGCGGGAAGTCATCCATGCCGCCGCCCACATAGGTGCACCACTTCAACGTGCGCAGGTCCCCCGATATCTTCGCGACGAGCATGTCTGAAGGACCACCACCGAACTTGGGTTGAAAGCACCCTTTCGTTGTCGGCGCATCGGGAGACCTGGTGGCGGAGGTCATGACGAGATCTCCGTGGCGGTCAAGCGCCAATCCGTAGACATTGCGTTCCTGTTTCGAGCCGCCAAAGAAAGTGGCTGCCAGGATCCGCCGCCCATCCGCGCTGATCCGCGCCAGGTAGCAGTCGCCGCCGTAGACCCCACCGTGCCCGAGCGCCGGGTCATCGCCGGCGTATCGCGGCTGAAGACTATCCGGAGTCGTCTGCATCTCCTGCGAACACGCCTGCGCTCCGACCAGCACCGATCCGTCAGGAAACGCAATTACCTCGCGTGCCTGATCCCAACTCGCGCCCCCGAGGTACGTGGAGTAGACAACACGATAGCGTGCGTTGGGCCCGAAAAGGTCCTGGCTGAGACAATCGTTGACCGCCAATCCGGCGGCGCACGCAACGGACAACACCTCAATTGCGCGTCGCCAGCCGACCCCGAATTGGATCATGGTTCGCACTCCCCTCTTGTTGATAGGACCGTTGTTGCGCAACTCTCAGGGCGCAGGTACGGGCACCGATTCTCGATTCAACCCGACGATCGGTGGTACGCCGCGCAATTCCAGGTAATGGTCTTCCAGCACACCTGCGGGAGCGGCGTCCATGCGCACGCGCCAGATGCGCGGTTCGGATGCCGCTGGACAGTTGAAGATCTCATGGTCGGCACCGCTGAGATTCGGGCGCGTCCAGACGGCGCGCCCGTTCGCGTCAAACAGTGAAACACCCACACGTTCTGCTTCGCCTTCTCCCTGGGCACGTACGGCAAAGCGGGTTGTGCCCGCCGGCACACAGAAGTGAACGTCACCGGGTGTGTGCACGAAGTGAATCACGGCGCCTCGCCCGCTCAGGCCGAATGCATGGGAACAGGAGAGCATCTGCACGGTGTGGTTGCGCGGTTCACACGCCACTTGATAGGCGCCCGTGTCCTGTGCCACGAAGGTTATACTTCGTGAATCGTCGAGCGTAACGCTGCAGGAAGCGATCTGTTTCGCCTGAGTATCCAGCACCCTCACGGACATCGGCTCGCCAGCTCCCTTGCCGACGTGCTGAAACCGCAATTGACATTCAACGGTCTCCTGCGCCTGAGCAAAGACCCAAAACGTGGCATAGTCACGCAACCGATGTGCGGGAACTTTGGAGAGCGGCTTGCTCGGCAATGGGAACGCCCAGTGCTGCGCATTCAACTCGACGGCCTTCACGCGCACGAACGAGTTCGCTGGCACCAGCCGGTCGAGGGTCTCCGGATTCAGCTCCACGGTTTCCGTCGTTTCGCCGTGTTGAACGTTGATCGTTCCGGTAATGTTGCTGAGCGCCATCCCCACGCGATCGTCGAACCGCAGGACAGGCTGCGTTCCGCGGAGCTGGACGGTCAGGTTCTGAAACTCCACGCCGCCGACTTCGACCGTGTCACCCGCCCGCGAATGGAACACCACGGGAGGCTGGGTCTCGGCCGCTTCACTGGCGTCGGCCACGTGGCAGTTCCGAAAGGACAGCCGTGGGCCATCGATCGGCTTGGAACCGATGACGATGCCGGCGTGCCCGGCATCCAGAAACTGGCAATCCACGAATTCGATGCGCCCTCTCACGGAACCGCTGGTGCCGCCGTTCGAGGTTACGACACTGACAGAGCGCGCGTTCGTCCCGCGCGTCACGCAATTCTCCACGAGAATACTCATGTCGGCCGATGAACCGTCCAGTTGCCGCGCGTAGATGTGGAACGCGTAGCCTTCATTGTCTTCGATGCGGCAGTTCCGCAGCACGCAGTTGACCAGTCGCTCATCCGCGCGATTGGGTTCGAAATCAATACCCGCCGCCGGCGCTGTTCCCCCTGTCCCTTTCAACACGCTGTTCTCAATGAGCAGGTTCTCCGCGCTGATCACGCTGATGCCTTGCCGGTAATTCCTGTCGCAGATCACGTCTCGAACCGTGATGTCCCGGCACTCCTTGCGTTTGGCGCTGCGTGCCACATAGATCCCGTCCCCGCCGCTCTCTGCGAGAGTCAACCCGGTCACCAGTACCTGCGAACATCCGCGCAGGTTCAAGACGTGCCGCCATTCGGCCTTCTGGTAGGGCGGCCGCGCGTAGTCGTCCCGGCGCATGCGCAGCGTCGCTCCGGGACCGATGAGTTGCAGGTTGTCGCAGTCCAGCGCCGTGAAGAGGGATGCCCCCGTGCCTCGAAAGGCGTCCTTCTTCGCCAGTACTTCCACACCCGGCTCGAACAGAATCTCCAGGTCGCTGCGCAAGTGGATCTCGTCGACAATCCAGGGACCGCTCTGTTTGTCGACAATCAGGCGCTTCGCCCGCGAATTGATCGCCTCTTGCAGGATCGTGGTCGACTCACGTGCGTCGAATCCCCACCAGGACGCACGGGCCTCGGAAATCGTTCCGGCAGCGACCGCAGCGATCGCCGAATCATTGCGGGTGACGCCCTCGGCAGCGACCACGGAACCGGCCATCATGAACACCAGACTGCAGCACACACTGCGCGACGGCATCTGTGCGATCCTCCCAAACGTCAAGGTGCGAGCAAGACCGACGACGTTGCGCATGGTAATAGATAGCGGGCGCGGGTTCGACCGGGAGAACGAACGGCGGTGATTATTCCCTGCCGGGAGGCTGCTGCCGCACCCGAGGTTCCTTGCGGCTCGCGCGGATGGTAAGCTCTGAGGACAAGCGTTCACGGGTCGGTGGGGGATTGGCGCATTTTTCGGCGTTAGTGGTATGTCGTCAGGAACAGATAGGGTCCAAAAACATGGGCCGATTCCCGTCTCTTCAACGAGCCGTGAACGCTTACGCGTTGAGCACGCATTGTTCGCGCAGTTCCTGGAGTCACGCCATGAAGACACCTTGCCGGAAGCAGTTCGCATTACGCCTGATCGTGCTACAACTGGTGTGCGTTTCTCTAACGGCTGGAGCGGCGGTGTGCCGATCGGCGGAGACGTCCGCGACGGCAACGGCCGCAGCGCGGGAGATTCTCGCGTCCAGTGGCATTCGCGGCGGCTTCGTGTTGCACTTGGGGAGCGGTGATGGGCAGCTGACGGCCGCGTTGCGCGCGAATGAAGCCTACACGGTGCAAGGGCTGGAAGCCGATTCGGCCAAAGTGCAGGCAGCGCGCGCGTATCTGACCGGCCTTCGGTTGTACGGCCCGGTTTCCGTGGACGTCGCGTCCAGCGATTCGTTGCCGTATGCCGACAACGTCATGAATCTGGTGGTGGTGTCCGATCCGGACCTGGCCAGCGACCAGGAGATCACGCGGGTGCTCGCGCCTGCCGGCGTGGTCTGCCGCCAGAACGGAGCTGGCTGGCAGCGCGTGACGAAACCGCGCCCCGACACGATGGACGAATGGTCCCACTTTCTGCATGACTCCGGCAACAACCCCGTCGCGTGCGACGAGCAGGTGGGACCGCCGCGGTGCTTGCAGTGGGTGGCCCCGCCGCTTTGGTTGCGCAGCCACGAGACCCCTTCCGGTATTGAGGCGCTGGTCTCGTCGGGAAATCGCATCTTCTACTTCTTTGATGAAGGATTGGTGGGAATCACGGACCAGCGCTTGCCTGAGCGCTGGGCCCTGCTCTGCCGCGACGCCTTCAACGGCAAGCTCCTGTGGCGCCGACCGGTTGATGCGTGGGGCTGGCCCGAGTGGGCGGACGACAAGTTCCGCAACATCGACTGGACCGAGATCCGCGGCGGGCGCACGGTTGTTCCCGTGGAGAATCAACGGCGGCTGGTGGCCGAGGGTGACAGGCTGTACGCGACGTTGAGCTACCGTGCTCCGTTGTCGATTCTGGACGCTGCCACAGGGGAAGTGTTGTCGACGGTGCAGGAAACGGGGCCCGTGACGGAACTGCTGGCCAGTGAGGGGACCGTGCTTGCGCACTCGCGCGCTGCCCGCGCCGACGCGGCCCGGCGCCGCGGGAAGGCCGGCAACAACCCGTCGGTGCTGACCGCTGTTGCCGGCCAGACCGGGCGCGTCCTGTGGCGCAAGGAAACTCCGCCGCTCAACGACATGTTCGCCGCGATCGACGCGGGTCACATCTACTTCCAGACCGGTGCGACCTTGAATTGCTGGCGGTTGGCTGACGGAGAACGTGTCTGGCAGGTGGACGCGCTACCGGCGAAGGGTCGAGCACTGATTGCTCACGCGGGGGCGGTCGTGCTCTATAGCCAGGACGCGTTGCGCGTGTTTGCCGCGTCTACCGGCGAGCTTCTTTGGGAACGCGATGTCCCGTCGTCACCGGGCGCGGAAGCCGATGACCTGTTCATTGCCGAGGACCTGGTATGGCGCGGCATGATACCCGTGGACGACAAACTCCAGACGTCCGGCAAGAGCCCCGATGTACTGGCCATCGCGTACGATTTGAAGAGCGGCGAAGAGAGGAAACGCGTTCATGTCCGCGAGTTGCGCAGTCCGGAGCACCACCACCGCTGTTACCGCAACAAGGCGACGGAACGGTTTCTCATCAGCGGCATGGAAGGCGCGGAGTTCCTGGACCTGGTGGGGCAACAACACGATCAGAACAACTGGCTGCGCGGCGCTTGTCGCCTCGGCGTGATGCCCTGCAATGGCCTCCTCTATGTTCCCGCCGATCAGTGCTTCTGCCAACCGGGCGCCAAGTTGTTGGGGTTTACCGCGGTGGCTGCCGAGCAGCCCGCGCGCCAACGCGCAGTCCCGGATGATCAGCGCTTGGAGAAAGGGCCAGCCTACGGCAGTGCGGTTTCCGACGGAGACACATCTGCTCCAGAGGATTGGTCGACGTTTCGCTACGGCCCGAGTCGTCACGCCACGACGCCGACGTCCGTGCCGGCCGAGTTGGCCGTGTCGTGGACTGCGGACCTCGGTGGACGGCTCACGCAACCGATTGCCGTGGGCGACAGAGTGTACGTCGCGCTGTGCGACGCGCATGCCGTGGTGGCGCTCGACGCGCGGACCGGCCAGGAGTGCTGGCGATATTTCGCCGGAGCACGAGTTGATTCACCGCCGACGTTCCTTCAGGGTACGCTGTTGGTGGGATCAGCCGACGGCTATGTCCACGCCATTCGCGCAGCCGATGGTATCAGGCAATGGAGATTCCTGGCCGCGCCGCACGATCGCCGCATCGGCAGCTTTGATCAACTGGAATCCGTCTGGCCGGTGCACGGTAGCGTGCTGATTCGCGACGGCGTGGCGTACTTCAGTGCCGGTCGTTCAACGTATCTGGATGGCGGCATCCGCGTGTATGCGGTGGACGCGCTGTCCGGCAAGCTACTCCACCAATCAGTGCTGTCGGGACCGTTCCCGGACATCAAGGAAGCACGCGACGTCGGATTCTTCGTTCGGGGCGCCAATTCCGACGTGTTGGTCAGCGAAGGCGAACACATCTACATGCGGCAGAAGAAACTCACCACCAGCCTGGGGGAAGTCAACGGCAGCATCCTGTCCAGCAAGGGCGAACAGGATGTCGGGCTGCACGTGTTTTCCACAGCCGGACTGCTTGACGATTCCGGATACAATCGCGTCTTCTGGATGTATTCCGGGCGTTGGCCTGGATTCCAGTTGGCCAATCAGGCTCCCAAGGCCGGTCAATTGCTGGTGGTAGACGAGCAGCAAACCTACGCGGTAAACATGTTCTATCGCCGCAATGTGCACAGTCCGTTGTATTTCCCCGGCAAGGAAGGGTACTTGCTATTTGCCGACCGCAATAGCAACGAACCGCAGATCGTCGGAGAGGCAGGCGCGAGGCCGCCGGTTGCCTGGCTGCCGCAGTCGCACATTCCTCGTGAAGGTCAACCTGGTTTGGACAGCCCCGCGTTCGGGCTGGACAAGATGATCGGCTATACGCGGGCGGAACCGCCAGTCTGGGCCACGTGGTTGCCGATTCGCGTGCGGGCCATGGTCAAGGCGGCTGACTTGCTGTTCGTCGCAGGTGCGCCTGACGATTTCTCGGCGGACGATCCGTATGCATCATTTGAGGGGCGCGAGCGTGCGCGTCTGGCGTGTGTGACCGCACGCGACGGCCAAGTTGTGGAGAACGTGGAGCTGGAATTTCCGCCGATATTTGACGGTCTGATCGCGGCGAGGAACCGGCTCTACGTTGCGCTGGAGAACGGAAAACTGGTGTGCCTGGCGGCAAATTAAAGGTGCCACGCACCATTAGTAAGGGCTGGCGAATGGACAAGGCTCTTGGCCGATTCGGCTACTGGTTGGTGCTACCGGCCCTGTCACTGGCCGGGGCAGCGATCTGCCGCGCAGAACAGCCGCCCAACGTGGTGGTCATTCTGGCTGACGACCAGGGGTGGGGCGATGTGAGCGTGCACGGCAACACGAACCTGTCGACGCCGCACATCGATTCCCTGGCGCGGGACGGCGCACTCCTGGAACGGTTCTACGTCTGCTCCGTGTGCGCCCCCACGCGGGCCGAGTTTCTCACCGGACGTTATCACCCGCGCGGCGGCGTGCATGGCGTCACGACGGGAGCCGAACGCTTGAACACGGACGAGAAGACGATCGCGGATGCCTTCCGCGCGGCGGGATACGCCACGGGCGCCTTCGGCAAGTGGCACAACGGCAGCCAGTATCCGTATCATCCGCACGCCCGCGGCTTTGCCGAATACTATGGCTTCACTTCCGGACATTGGGGTCAGTACTTCGACCCGGTGCTCGAACACAACGGCCGGTTGGTGCGCGGCAAGGGTTACATTATCGACGATCTGACGGACCAGGCACTGGCGTTCATCGAGCAGTACCGGGAGCAACCGTTCTTCTGCTACGTGCCCTACAATTCCCCGCATTCGCCGTTTCAAGTACCCGATGAGTACTGGAATCGATTTCGTGATCGGGAATTGAACTTGCGTGCGAAGAACCCGGCGCAGGAAGAACTCCCTGTTACGCGGTGTGCGCTGGCCATGTGCCAGAACATCGATGCGAATGTGGGACGCATTCTGGCCAAGCTGGACCAACTGAAACTGGCGGGCAATACCCTGGTCCTGTACTTCTCCGACAACGGTCCGAACAGTTGGCGTTGGAACGGCGGCATGAAAGGCCGCAAGGGCTCGGTGGACGAAGGTGGCCTGCGAGTTCCTTGTTTTCTGCGCTGGCCCGGCCATATTTCGGCCGGAACGCGCATTCCACAGATTGCGGGAGCCATCGATCTGTTGCCCACCTTGACCAGCCTGGCACAGGTCCCGCTCGTGGGAACGAAGCCGCTTGACGGCAAGGACCTTTCGCCGCTGCTGCGTGGTGAGCCAACAAACTGGCCCGATCGCATGCTGTTCTCACACCAGAACCGGAAAGTCAGCGTGCGCACGCAGCAGTACCGGCTGGACCCGACTGGCGCGCTGTATGACCTGACATCGGATCCGGGGCAGGAGCGGGACATTGCGCGAGATCAGCCGCAAGTGGCGGCTCGACTCACGCAGGCGGTCAATGCCTGGAAGGAAGAGGTTCTGCCGGGCATTGCCCCTGACGATCGGCCGTTTCCGGTCGGTTACCGCGAGTTTCCCTGGACGCCATTGCCGGCACGGGATGGTGTCGCTACGGGTGGAATTCGGCGCAGTGCGTCCGCTCCCAACTGCTCGTACTTCACGAACTGGACGAATACGCAGGAGACCATTTCCTGGGACATTGAAGTAGCCACCGCTGGCGAATACGAGGTCGTGTTGTACTATGCGTGCGAGGCCGCCAATGTCGGTTCCACGGTGGAGTTGCATTTCGGCGATGGTCGCCTCGAGGGAAAGGTGGCGACGGCGTGCGATCCACCGTTGATCGACCACATGGACCGGGTGCCGCGCAAAGGCGAGTCGTACGTCAAGGAATTCGAGCCGCTCACGTTAGGCAGGATCCTCCTGCCGCGAGGCCGGGGTCCGTTGACGCTACGGGCTGTCGCGGTGCCCGGCCAACGTGTGATGGACCTGCGCGCCGTGACGTTGACGCTCCTACCGTAAGCGGCCACACGGGGTCTCGGCACGTGGGACTCCCGGACCACGCAGACCGCACACCGGGAAGATCCGCGTGCCAAACAGGTGGCTGCGACAAGCATGATTCGAGGACTACAGACGGGCGAACTGGCCGCACTGACCACGGCCTTGCTGTGGACCATGTCTACGCTCGCCTGGACATCGGCCGGCCGGCGCATCGGGGCTTTGGCGGTTACATCGCACCGCCTGCTCATCACTTGCATGCTGTTGAGCCTCCACGGTTGGCTGACGCGCGGCCATGCCTTGCCCACCGACGCCGACGGCCGCACATGGCTGCTATTAGCGATATCCGGACTATTGGGATTCTTCGTATCCGATGCTTGCGGGTTCAAGTCCCTGTTGTTGATCGGGCCTCGACTGGCGCTGCTCGTGCAGTCCATCTCGCCGCCGACGGCCGCGATCATCTCCTGGGCGTTCCTGGGCGAATCGCTCACCGTCTGGCACTGGCTGGCCATGGCGGTGACCTTGAGCGGTGTGGTTTGGGTCGTGCTCGAACGAGCGGAAGCGACGACAGCCGTCCCGATCTCGCAGCGGCACTACGTCCGCGGCTTGTTGCTGGCGGGCATCTCCGCCGTGGCGCAGGCGCTGGGAATGGTGCTTGCGCGCCGCGGCATCGGGGAGTATGACGCCGTAGCCGCCACCTACATCCGGGCGCTCGGCGCCGTTCCCGCATATATTATCTTGTTGACGATTTCGGGACACTGGCCGGCATTGGCGCGCGCGATGTCGGACCTGCGTGCCATGACCACCGTGGCCGCAGGCAGTGTCGTCGGTCCGTTTCTCGGCGTAGCCCTCTGCATGGTCGCGTTGCGGCACAGTCCCGCCGGCGTCGTAACTACGCTGGTCAGCACGATGCCGGTGTTGGTCCTCCCGTTTACCGTGTTGATCTACGGCGAGCGCGTGAGCTTGCGAGCCGTCCTGGGAGCGCTGCTGTCGGTGGCGGGCATCGGATTGATGTGTGCAAGTGGCTGAATTGGTGATCCTGGTCTCTCTCCGATGGAAGAAATCTATGAACATCTCCCTTGTCCTCACAGCCCTGTTGTTCCTCGGCGGCGCGGATGTCGACGAACCGGACTACCAAGCGGAGTTCGTGTTTCCCTTGCACCCGCAACACAACCACGCTCCCGGGCTGGTGGAACTGCCGAACGGCGATCTGCTGGCTTCGTGGTACCGCGGTTCCGGGGAACGGTCCGCGGACGATGTGGCGGTGTGGGGCGCACGTCTCGTGCGCGGAGAACGTGTCTGGAGTGAACCGTTCCTGATGGCGGACACGCCGGGCTTTCCGGACTGCAACACCTGCATGCTGGTGGACCGGCACGACCGACTGTGGCTCTTCTGGCCGGTGATTCTGGCCAATAGTTGGGAGTCCTGCCTGACGCACTACCAGATCGCCCCGGCACCCTCGGGATCGGGGCCACCGCAATGGGAAGACCGAGGCGTAATCCTGCTGAAGCCGGCGGATTTTCGCGACGAAGCCGTCCGGATCCTGGAAAGGGAGCTGCAGCAACTGCCGCCCGACGTGGTGGCACGCGAACGCGATAAGATTGCGGAACTGAAACAACGCCTGGGTGAGAAATTGTACCAGCGACTCGGTTGGCAACCGCGCTGCAAGCCGACGGTGCTGCCCACCGGCAGGATATTGCTGCCGCTCTACAGCGACACCTATTCCATTTCGGTGATGGCCATCAGCGACGACGACGGAAGGACCTGGTATGCCAGCCAGCCCCTGATCGGTTTTGGCAATATCCAGCCGACCGTCTTGCCGCGGCAGGATGGGACACTCGTCGCCTACATGCGCGAGAACGGGCCGCGGGAACGCATCCGCATGGCGGAGTCCCGGGATCAAGGAGTCACTTGGGGGCCGGTGAGCAACACGTCGTTGCCCAATCCGGGATCGGGACTCGATGGAGTGCGCCTGGGCGACGGGCGCTGGCTCCTGGTCTACAATGACACAACGCGCGGTCGCAGCAGCCTGGCCGTTTCCCTGTCTGACGACGAAGGGCAGACCTGGAAATGGACTCGCCATTTGGAACAGGCCCCCCAGGGTTCCTACCATTACCCCTGCGTGATTCAGACTCGCGATGGCCGCGTCCACTGCATTTACAGTTACTTCGTCGCCGACGGCAAGACGATGAAGCACGCGGATTTTGCAGTCAAATGGATCGAACGCGGCGATGTCAATTGACGGAGTCCGGTCACGGGATGAGGTCTGACCGATATCGATTCGATTTCTAGCACAATGGGAGAAGACGATGACCAGCCAGACAATTACGAATGCGTCGCGGCGTGAGTTCCTGAAGAACACGGGCAGGATCGCTGGAGCAACTGCCTTGGCGGCCGCTGCCATACCGCATGTGCACGCTGCCGAGGACAACACGATTCAAATCGCCCTGGTTGGCTGTGGCGGCCGGGGTACAGGGGCGGCATCGGACGCCATGTCGGTGAAGAGCGGGCCCGTCAAGCTGGTCGCCATGGGTGACGTCTTCGAGAACAAGCTGCAGAACAGCTACAGGAATCTGGCCGGAAAATGGGCGGAACAGATGGACGTGCCCGAAGATCGGCGGTTTCTCGGCTTTGATGCCTACAAGAAGGCCATGGACTGCCTGCGTCCGGGCGATGTGGTGATCCTGGCCACACCGCCTGCATTTCGGTGGGTCCACTTCACGTACGCGATCGAAAAGGGACTCCACGTCTTCATGGAAAAGCCGGTTACCGTCGATGGGCCCACCACCCGCAAGATGTTCGCGCTGGCCGAGGAGTCGGTTAAGAAGAATCTGAAGGTCGGCGTCGGACTGATGATTCGCCATTGCCGCGGCCGCCGTGAACTGAACGACCGGATCAAGTCCGGAGAGATCGGCGAGATTATTGCTTTGCGGGCGTACCGCATGTCCGGGCGCTCGGCTGCCGTACAGAAGAAGCCGGACAACATGAGCGAGGTGCTCTATCAGATCAGCCGTTTTCACAGCTTCCTGTGGGCCAGCGGCGGCGTGTTCAGCGACTACTACATCCACCAGATTGACGAGTGCTCCTGGATGAAAGATGCCTGGCCGGTGCAGGCCCACGCCACGGGTGGGCGCCATTATCGCGGCGACTACGTCGATCAGAACTTCGACAACTACTCGGTGGAGTTCACGTACCCGGATGGCACCAAGCTGTTCTACTACGGTCGCAATATCACGGGGTGCCACGACGAGTTTGCCAGCTACGCACATGGCACCAAGGGAGGCGCGATCATCTCCACGCAGGCCCATTACCCCGGCAAAGTGCGCACCTTCAAAGGTCACAACTTTGACAAGGCCAACCAGCTGTGGGCCTTTCCCCAGCCGGAACCGAGTCCCTATCAGATGGAATGGGAGGACCTGATCGAAGCCATTCGCCAGGACAAGCCGTACAACGAAGCGCGGCGCGGAGCCGAAGCGAGCCTCGTAACCTCCATGGGACGCATGGCCGCGCATACGGGGCAAATCGTGACGTTCGATGACATGCTGAACTGCCCGCACGAGTTCGCGCCCGACGCGGACAAACTCGCGGCTGACGGCCCGGCACCTCTGCAGGCCGGCCCGGACGGTACGTATCCGATACCGATGCCCGGAATCGAGAAGACCCGGGAATACCCGGCGTAATCCCGCGCAACGGGCATGGCCAGGCTATGGCCGGAGAGGAATAGAGACCTCGGAGTGTTCCTTGGCGTCCTCGTCGGCACTGCGGGCAGAGGTCATTCGGACCAGTGGACCAGGTCCGTCACGCGTGACTCCCTCAGGCATCGCGAACGATAACTTCATCGAACCCCCAACACGATCAACTGGATGCTCGCCACGCTGCGGCACGCGTCCGCCTGGGTTAACATACATTCAAGGTCGTTTGTCACCGGCGAGTGTATGACCGTGTTTCCATGGCTACTCCCATAAGCTGCCCTCTGTTCAGTTGATGATCTCAGCCGACAGGAGGAAATAACCCCTCAGCAATCAACGACTGCCGAAGGTCGACCCGGTCGTGGGAGTTGATTCTGAGAAGCTCCACCGTGGCTCTTCCAACGGGCGTCAGGCCCTGCAGGATCGCTCCGGTCCAGCGGAAGTGCTCGGACCACGTGTCCGTGCGGGGATTGAAGAGACCGGTCTTCTGCTCCGTGGCTGGATCGACGCTGCTGATGTTCGGCCCCTTGTTCTTGTTGCAGGAGTAGCAGGCCAAGGCCAGGTTGTTCTCGGTCGTCGCACCGCGGTGTTGTTCGGCGACGATGTGATCGAGTTGATGGCGGAGATCGACGAGATGCTGCGGCATCTGGCAGTATTCGCATCGTCCCTGGGCGCGCTGCCAGACGGTGTCTCGAAGGGCCTTCATGCTGTGCGAACGCCGTCGGTAAGATCCTTGAGCGACCGCCTCGCCTGCGACTTCAGAAGGGAGAGGAAGTTCCCGACGCGTTCGTAGCGGTCGATTTCGATCTGCTCATCAGGCGTCAGTGTCCCTTGACGCGCCTTCTCCGCCAGAACATCCATGCGATGAAGGTCCGTCTGGCGGAACTCGTAACCGAGGATCGATCGCGCCAGTTCGGGCGGCAAACGGGCCTCCTTGGGATCGACAATACGGGCGAGGATGTCGGCTTCCGAGCTTGGTGCGATGGTACTCATGACGGCATTATAACAGAAAGTCAAGGGCGTGAACCACCAAAGGCATGAAGCGCGTGAGCCGTACCGTCGCGCAAAAAGTCCCCGCACGACAACGTGCGGGGCATAGCCCGAGCATCCTGTTCAACGTGGATTGACGGTTCGCTCCGTCTTGCTGATGACAAGGCGGCAGACGGCCAGAGCGACAGACTTCGGGACTTCCACGTGGCGGCTCATCCTGCGCGGGGTCTGCGGCGAGAACCCACCGCGGAAGAGCCACTCGTCCAAGCCGACTCACTCCGACACAAACCAGTCGGCTGTCATCAACTCCGGCTGAGCGACCGACGGCCCACGGCCACGTCGGCTTGCTCGTCCCACTCCGCCATGCCATGAATACTACAGGCTAATGCCCCGCCTGCTCGCGGCTCACGGCCACTTGTGAATCCACCGGCTCCGCTAGTTCGGCGTCGGCGATTTCGCTCAACAGGAATACGTCGACGCGTTCGTCGAATTCCGGTTGCTGGCGTTCGTAGATCCCGGCCTGACTCAAACGAATGCGCTCCGGCTTGATGCCGTTCTCTTCCAGGAATTTCATGGTACTGATGCACCGCGCGTAAGAGACTTGCCAGGGGTCAGCGTCCGGGTCCGAGTGGGGCATGAGCCGCCGTGACGCGTGACCACGGACTTCAATTCTCTGTGGTTTGCCGGCGAGCATGGGCAGGAGCGAGGCCAACTCCTCGCGCGCCACCTCGTCTAGTTCCGTACTGCCTTCGGCGAAGATGACCGCTGTGCCGACGAGCGTGCGGCTGCCGAGGCTGAGCTTGAGGCGGAATGGCAGCTTGCGATCCATTTGTGGATTGTCGGTGCCGTCTGCCTTGGAGTGTCTGCCGGTCGGGTCGAACTCCTCATTGGACTTCGGAGGGCGCAAGGCGCCTCCGGAATCGAACTTGCCAAACGGGTGCGTGAAATGGTCCGCGATGGCTTCTTTGATGTCCTGGCTCTGGCCGGTGATCCACAGGACCATGAAGAACGCCATCATGGCCGTGACGAAGTCCGCGTATGCGACCTTCCAGGCTCCGCCCCCTTTGCCCGCCATCGTAAAGACTCCTTTTCGTTGGGATGCTAATCCAAGGACTTGAGCGCTTCTTCGAGCGCTTCCTGATTGGGCCGTACGTCACTGGTCGTCCCGCGACGGGCCTGCTCGATCACCACGCGCGGCGCCCGGTTGTTGGCAAACCCGTCCAGCATGTTGGCAATGGTGCGGAAGTAAGCTGCTTCAGCGGCGCCGATGAACTCCATTTGTACGGCCATCGGGGCCAGGAAACCGTAGGAAAGCAGGATTCCCAGGAACGTTCCCACCAGAGCGGCACCGACCTTCTCGCCGATCTCTTCCACCGGACCGTCGATGGCTCCCATCGTGATCACAATCCCCAGCACGGCCGCGACAATCCCGAAGCCGGGCAGCGCATCCGCGGTCTTGGTCATCACATTCAACGGCCCGTGGTGCTCCTCCTCCAACGCCTTGATGTCCGCCTCCAGCAATTGCGGCAGCTGCTCGGGTGTCACGGAGTTATCCACAATCATCGCCAGCGACCCGCAAATGAACTTCAACACGTGGTGGTTTTTCAATAGCGTCGGGTATTTCGAGAAGATCGCGCTCTGGTGCGGATCGCTCAGGTGCGGCTCCAGCGCCAGGACCCCGTCGTAGCGGGCCATCTTGAGCAACTGATACATGGCCTTGAACAGCTCCTCATAGGCGGCCTTGTTGTAGGGGGAGCCTTTAAAGCATTGGAGCACACCCTTGACCAGATCCTTCAGCACCCGCTTGGGACACATGGTGATCAGGGCCCCAAACGCCGCGCCGCCGATCGTCACAATCTCGGAAGGATGGATCAGCGCCGCTACGCGGCCACCCGCCATGGTGAAGCCGGTGAGCACCGCTGCCACCACAATGATTGACCCTACGATGACCAGCATGACGACCTCATTCAGTTCCAGATCCGAATCGCGTGGCGGTACGCACACTCCGCGCACGGGATCAGGCCAAGCAAGTCTAGGTCACACTTCACTACGCGGTGCTCTACTGCGGGGATGGGAACAGGAGATGTCGTGAGCCCCGGCACCACCGGGTGATGCTTCACCATGGAGAGGGACAGTCGCCGATATTGTCGGCGCCGAGCGCACTACGATGCACACCATCGTTACAGATCGTACAATGCGCACGTTGCACCTTCGGAAGTCAATTCTCCCGCGGAACTGTCAGCCCCATGCCACGCCAGCACGTCCCCTCTAGCGCGGTCCCGTTGTTCCTTGTGATTTGTACGGCAGCCGCAACCACTTTCGGCGCAGTCGTTGAAGAACCGCGGCCTTTCGTCGGCGCGCAATGGATCGCGCCGCCGAGTGGAACCAGCGATGCATTGCCGCCGCCCCTGTTCCGCCAGGAATTCGAGATCGCCGCCGTCCCCCGCAAGGCCACTCTCCGCATCGTGGGCCTAGGGGACTACTGTCCGTCCATCAACGGTCGCCGCCTGGCGGACACGGGAATCAACCAAGCCTGGTCTCAATACGACAAGACGATCTACTTCCGCGACTTCGATATCGCGGCCGCACTCGTGAAGGGTCGAAACTGCGTCGGCGTGATGCTGGGGAGTTCCTTCTGGCACAATCCCAATCCGCCTCCGACGCGCTACAACAAAGACGGCCCGCAGCGCGCGGCGGACGAACCGTATCTGCTCTGCGCGGAGATCTGGTGGGAACTCCCCGACGGCTCCACGGGACGAATCGGTACGGATGCCACGTGGCGCACAGCAGCCGGACCGGTCGTGTTTTCGCACATATTCGCCGGTGAGGACTTCGACGCGCGCCGGCGGCAGGCCGGTTGGGATCAGCCGCATTTCGATTATCGAACGTGGCAGGAGGCACGCGTGGCGCAGCCCCCTGACGCGCAACTGGTGCGGCAGGATTGGCCGCCGATTGCCGTGCACGAGCGTTTCTCCGCGAGTGCCGTCACCGAACCGGACCCCGGCGTGTTCCTGTACCGTTTTCCGCAGAACTGCTCCGCTCAGCTCCACGTGGACATCTCCGGCGGCAAGGCGGGGGACGTCATCGCGTTTCGCTGCGGTGAACACAGGAATGCGGCCGATCGCTTGTTCGGCGGCTACGTAGTGGACCTGGAACTCGTCACCGATGGTCAGCCGTTGGATCACCAATGGACATTCTTCTACCTGGGCATGCAGTTCGTCGAGGTGCACGGGGCGGTGCCTGAGGGATACGCGAATCCGGAGAACAAACCGGTCATTCGCCGAATGGAACTGGCACACGTGCGAACCGCCCTGCCTGAGGTCGGCACCTTCAGTTGCTCCAGTGAACTGTTTCAAGGCACTCAGCGGTTGATCGACTGGGCGATGCGGTCCAACATGAGTCACGTGTTGACGGACTGTCCGCACCGCGAGAAGCTCGGCTGGCTGGAGTGTGCCTACCTGCTGGCGCCAAGCTTTCTTTACCGCTACGACTGCCGCGCCTGGTTCGCGAAGATCTGCCGTGACATTCATGATGCACAGGAACCGAGCGGGCGGGTGTTGACGGTGGCTCCTAGTTACCCGGCTGGCCGATTTCCCGGCGCGTTCAATTGGACCGTGGAATGGGGGGCGGCCGCGGTCTTGTTGCCATGGCACCATTATGAATGGTACGGCGATCCGCAGATCCTGCGAGACCATTTCCCCATGATGCAACGGTTCACCGACTACGTGGGGAACGAGGCACAGCAGGGGCTGGCGCCCGGCGGACTCGGCGACTGGTACGACTACGGACATGGTCAGCCTCCCGGCCCGTCACGCTTCACGCCGGTGCAGCTTTCCGCCACCGCCACCTGGGGCCTCTGTGCGCTAACCGTGGCTCGTGCCGCCGAGGCGCTGGGCCGACTCTCCGAAGCCCAGCGCTATCGGGCGCTGCACGCACGAATCGCGGTTGACTTTCAGGCCCACTTTCGGGATGCCGCCACTGGAAAACTGCGGCATTCTGGCAGCCCGCAGTGTGCCAACGCGCTGGCCCTGTGCGCGCAACTGGTGCCGACCGAGGACCGCCAACGGCTCGTGGAGGACATCGTGACCGATTTGCAGCAGCGAGGCTGGCAGCAGACACCCGGCGACGTCGGCCACGTTTACTTCATTCGGGCTTTGGCCCAGGCAGAACGTTCCGACGTGCTCCATCGTGTCTACGCGCGCGACGGCATCGGCAGCTATGGCGGTATCGTGAAGAAAGGTCTCACCGCGCTGCCGGAGACGTGGGACGCCACAATGGACGGCTCCCAATCGCTCAACCATTGCATGCTGGGACACGTGATCGAATGGTATTTCGGGTATGTGGCGGGAATCCGCCAGACGCCGGGAAGCGTGGGCTGGCAGGAGATAACTATCGCTCCGGTGCCGGGGCCATTGCAGTCGGCTGAGGCGGCGGTGGCGACACCCGTTGGCCGCATCGTCAGCCGCTGGCGCCACGAAGCGGGCCTCTTCCGCCTGGAAACCGAGACTCCCAGCGGCATCTCGGGCGAGGTTCGGTTGCCCTCCGGACAAGCGCATCCGCTGCGGGGGGGACGGGAGGTTTTCGAGGAACGCCAGCCGCAATGACAATCAATTGAGTTTCGCGGCGCCTCACTTCATCATCTGCAGCAGCGTCTTCAATTGAGGCCAGCTGTGAGTATTGACAATGTCGGACCTGGTGAGTCCGCCGCGGCGGGCCTGCAAGACTCCGTAGCGCAGGTCATCGAATCCTTCCGGACCATGCGCGTCGGTGCTCAGGACCAGCATCACTCCCCGGGCCTTGGCGGCAGCACACTGGACGTCATCGAGGTCCAGGCGTTGCGGTGACGCGTTCAATTCGAGGCACTTGCCGTGTTCGCCCGCGGCCTTGATAACGGCATCCAGGTCCACGTCGTACGCTTCCCGCCGGTTGATCAGTCGTCCCGTCGGGTGGGCAATGGCCGTCACGTACGGGTGTTCCACGGCCTGCAGGATGCGCTCCGTAATCTGTTGTCGGGATTGCCGCTGGCCGTAGTGGATGCTGGCGTTCACCCAGTCGGCCTGCGCCAGGATTTCATCGGGCAGGTCCATCCCGCCGCGCTCGAGGATATCGCATTCAATCCCTTTCAAGACCGAGAATCCACGCAGCTGCTCGTTCAACCGGTCGATGCGCGCCCACTGTGCGAGCAGCCGGTCCGCGTTCAAACCGCGGGCCATGGAGACGCGCTGCGAATGATCGGTGATCGCCAGGTAGCTCAGACCGCGCTGCTGAGCCGCTTGCACCATTTCCTCCAAAGAGGCACGGCCGTCGGTGTCGTCCGTATGCACGTGCAGGTCGCCACGAATATCGGAGACCTCAACGAGTTGCGGTAGTGAATTCTGCCGCGCCCACTCGAACTCCTGGCGCGCTTCGCGCAGCTCGGGCGGAAACGCTGGCAAGTCGAGCGCCCCGTAGACCTCCTGCTCGGTCGCCCCGGCCACGTACTCCTCGCTCTGATCCGCGACGCGAAACACGCCATACTCGTTGATCTTCAGTCCGCGCTGCCGAGCCAGTCCGCGCAGTATCACGTTGTGGTCCTTGGATCCGGTGAAGTACTGCAGGGCCGCACCGAACGACCGGGCTTCGACTACTCGGAGATCGATCTGCAATCCGTGGTGCGTGCGCACGGACATCTTGGTCTCGCCCCGCGCCAATACGTCCACCACGGGGGCAAAGGTGGCCAAACAGTCCATGACCTGGGCGGGAGTGCTCGACACGGCTAGCACATCGAGGTCCCCCACGGTCTCTTTGCCGCGCCGGTAGCTGCCCGCAAATTCCAGCTGCGCGATGCCCGGGCAACCCGCAAAGTGCTCCCGCAGAGCCAGGACAATCTGGTCGGCGTCTGCCCAGTACATGCGCGATTGCGCCGTAGTCGCGAATTGCATGTTGGCGAGGATCGCCTGTTCGGTCTTCGTGCCGAAGCCCTTCAATTCCCGGACTCGCCCCGCTTCGCAAGCAGCGCGCAGTTCATCCAGCGTGCTCACACCCAATTGCGCGTGCAGGGCGGCCGCCTTCTTGGGGCCCAAGCCGGGAATGCGCAGCAGAGTGAGGACACTGGGAGGAACCGCCGCGAGCAGCTCGTTCAGTTGCGGCAACTCCCCGGTCTCGACCAGTTCGGCAATCTTGTCCGCCAGATCCCGGCCAATCCCGGGCAGGTCGGATAACTTCCGCTGGGTGTCAGCCAGGATTGCTGTCACGGGTTCCGCCAGGTCGTGCAGCAGCCGAGCCGCGTTGCGATAAGCGCGCACTCGAAAAGGATTGGCAGCCTGAAACTCCAGCAGGTCGGCAACCTGATCCAGGACGGCGGCGATTTGCGAGTTGTTCATGGGCTCAGGCGTGAAGCTCGACAATGTCCTTGTCCTGCAGAACGTAGTCTCCCTTCACCGTGGTGCCGTCGTGGACCTGGCTACCCCAGACGCGCGCAAATTTCAGTCCCTGCGAGAAATCCTTGTGGACCTGCTCGGCGATTTCCTGCAGTGTGCCGCCGCGCCGAATCGTGAAGGGCTTGTCCATGTCCGGCTCCTTCCTGGTGGGCAGCTTCGTGTAGACGCGTACGACATCGAGCGCCACGTAGATCGCGTGACGCAGTTCCTCCAACCCTCGACCGTGCTCCGCGGAAATCAGATACTCCGGAAAGTCAAAGTCGCAGAACTCGTGCAACAATTGCCGCCGATCCGCGGCCTCCGGCAGATCGATCTTGTTGGGAACCAGGAACGTACGCGTATAGGAGACCCCGAGGTCCTCGTCGTCCAGATACGACGTGCAGCTTAATCGCGTCTTGGTCGATCCGAGTTTCTGGACTACATCCTGTACTTGGTCGATGCCGTTGTCCGAGCCGAGGTCCACCAGCAGCAGCACGAGGTCCGCGCCGCGCACGAGTCCCTGAGTGATGGGGTCGAGCACGTCGGCCGTGATGGGAGGCGTGTCGATCAGTTGCACCATGACGTCTTCCCAGGGCATCATTCCCGGACAAGGCTGGTGCGTGGTGAACGGGTAGGGAGCTACTTCGGGAGTGGCTCGAGTCAGACTCCGCAGCAGCTGACTCTTGCCGGCGTTGGGGCCGCCGATCAACACGCCCCGCCCAGCACCCTGCCGCGGGATGCGATGCCCCGCCCCGCGCGCTCCACCGCGCTGCTTCTGTTGGTCAAGTTCCTTCTTGACCTTGCTGATCTTCTGCCTCAGCTCCGCATTGAGCTTGTCCGTCCCCTTGTGCTTGGGCATCTCGCGAAGCATGACCTGCAGGCAGCGCAGTTCATCTTCCGGGGTCGCAGCGCGGCGGTACTCCTCTTCCGCTTTGTGGTATTGAGGTGTGAGATTCGCCGGCATATCCGTGCCACCATCGCAAGAACTACGGGAAACACCTGTTCACCGTGAGTGTATCGCGTCGGCACGGTCGTGGCCAGCATCTGCCGGCCGACGGAATCCAACCGGGAAGTACTCGTGAATCAGCGCGGCTGTTCGGAACGCCATCCGGAATCGTCCCAGCGCACGGGAGCAGCCGGAGGAGCCGGTGCCGGTGCCAACTGGACTTGTGCCGCTGACCAGGAAACCGGTACGGCACCACGTTGGTCGCGAGCGGCGGTTCGGTCGCGGGGAGTGAGCAGTTGCGGTGCTTCCAATGGCGGGGCTTCTGGATCCGGAAGCGGCTTCACGAACGTGGGTTGGTGCAACGTGGCGGGATCGACCGACCCGCGGCTGGCATCCCCGGTTGTCTCTGTGCCAACGGTGGGAGGCGTAATCGGGGGCGCCGGCGGGTCCAGGACGGATTGTGTTCCCTCGCTCGGCAATCGGTAGGCCGAACCCTGTCCGGCTGCGGGAGCCGCTTGGGGCTGCAGGCTCGGTGGATTGTCAGCCGGCACCGAAGAGGCGGGGCCCGGAGCCAGCGTGGCCGGTGCCGGATAATAGGGCGCAGCTGCACTTGGAATCGCGGCAGGCTGCGATACCGCAGCGCCGTACGTCGGCACGCCGCTGATCGTCGGCGCACAGGCGGGCGCACACGCGGGTGCGAACGCCGGTGCAGAGGCTACTGGCGGATCGGGATTCGACCAGGGCCACAGCCAACAGGAACTGCCGCCGCGGTAATTCACGGTCGTGGGAACGCGACGAAATTGCCATCGATACGTGGTGCACGGCTGCAGCGTCGTCACCGGGCAGCCGGTCCCCGGATCGTTCGCGATGATCGGACGATAGTAGGTGACTGGCACGCGGGCGAGAGTGGTGCGGTAGCGAATGGTCGGAGCATACGTGGGAGTGGCCGCAACGCTCGACGCCATGCCGCACGTGTTGCAGCCGCTGAACGGCGCATATCCGTAGCTGGCGGCCACGGGACTGGTCGCGGCGAACGCCGGTTGTGGGCCGCAGGTGCTGCAGCCGGCTGCGGGCGCGAAGCTGGGCGTCGAGTAGCCGGTGGTTGGCAGAGACGGCATTGTCGTCATGGGCACTGCATTGACCGGCGCCGCGGCCACGGGCGCTGTCGCGTTGTTCCCGCACGCGCAGGGAGCTGAGACTGTCGTCGTGTAGCCGACGGGCTGGACCGCGGCGGGAGTGTTCGCTGCCGGCGGCGTGGATTGGGTGTACTCCGCTCCCGGCTGGTAGGATGGCGTCCGCCCATGAAACCAATCCCAGAACGTGGCCTGAGCCCCGGCGCGCGGCGGACTCACCGCCTGAAGGCCGCAGAATGCCGCGCAAAACAGCGCCCATCGCAGAGATCTGGTCATGTTGTACCTCTCCTGCCGGGACAATCCGTCGGCACCGCGCCGGGCGATGCCACCGTGCCCGCGAACTCTACTTGTCAGTTAAACCGGAGACGTTGACGACCTGTCAAGCCGCAAATGCCTGGCAGTCGCAGTTTGCGAAGAAGTTCCTCGCAGACCGGTTTCACGAATCGGGCGAAACAGGAAGACCACGCAGTCTTTCCTGGCCGAGTCGGCAACATCCCGCCTATTTGCTGAAGCTTAGGTTACGTGCCGTGCTCGCTTTGGGGTGGCGCAGAGAACTCCGCCCCGATTCCCTTCACTGCGTCCTGCGCAATTCATACAGGTCATACAACTCGAAGAACACCTCGCGCAGGTTCCCTTGCCAGCGCTGATAACTGAGCGCGACGTCCTCGCGCGCGATGAGCGTGCAGTCGCCGGGGAGCAGAGATGCCACCAGTTCTTGGGCCAGATCAAGGGAGACTGGAGTGGAGAAGAGCGTGGGAAACCCTACCGATTGATGAGCAGTCACAAGGAGCCCGACTCCTTGCTGACGACAGATCTTCTTGAGAGTCGCACGGTTCCAGCCGCCAAGTTGCTCGTAGCCATCGACAATGACGATCGTCGTGACGTTCCAGGACTTGAGGTCCGTTCCCGCGATGGCCATGCGCTTGTCACCCAGATGCAACGTGTACTGCTGCACGACACGGCCGGCTGCGCGCAGCGGGTCGAGCAGAGCCTGCAGCAACGTGGACTTGCCCGAACCGTGCGGGCCGAGAATCTCGCCCCACCATCCGTGAGCCTCCAAATCAGCGACCAGTTTCGTCAAACTGCAGCCGTTGACGAACCGGTAGGACAAGGCGCCTGGTCTGGTCGCCCGACTCGAAAACGGATTGTGGTCGGGCGGGAGGTTCCGCAAGCTGATATTCGCGTTCACGCCGTGGGGACCGCTTGTGTTGACCGAGCCGTCATGATGAACGGCTGCTCAAAAAAGACCTCCTTGCCACCACGCAGGAAGACTCGCACCCGAGCGCACCAGCGGATTTTGACAATCTGCCCGGAATAGCTCAGAGGACTGTTCGGCAACAGCGTGCGAAACTGGTGCAATCGCCGCAGGTCGCCGTCCTCGGCGTCTGTCGGCACACGCCTTTGAAAGAAGTGCACGGCCAGGTCCTCGTCGCCTTTGCCTTCTGTATACCATAGCACGGAAGCTTCGACGGCGAGGATCTCGTGGGGCTCCACGGCGTCGATCTGGTAGTCGCCAACCAGCTCGTCTCCGGGTTGGTAGACCCTTGTCGGGTGCAGCAGTTGCAGGCTCAGCAGCGGTTCCATGGTCACCTGTCAGAACGCGGCGCAATGCATCAAGTGGTTGTGGGCGAACCGTTTCTGCACTGGAGTGGATAGACGACCACGGGAAAACTGCGCGTGAATCCGGGGCCGGAATCCGGCTCGGCCCGGATGACCAGTTTCCAGTGCACGGCGTTGTGGCCGGATTGGAACGAATGCATCGCATCCTCCGGAATGCGGACCTTCCGCTGAATCTCGAACGGCACTCGCGGCTCGACCGACACCGTCTCACAGCGAAACACGGATTGCTCGCGGACCACCCGAGTCTCCGTTCGAATGTCCGTGCCTTGATGGTAGGTCGCCTCCTCGGTGCAGATCAGCGACAACTCCAACGACGCGAAGGGGAACCGGCCGGACTGCGCCAGGAACACCGCGTACTCGTGCCCTGGCCACAACGGATGGTCCTCGATTTCCACGCACGTGGGCCCAATGCGTGTCACGGCCCACAGCTCCCGCGCAAAATAGACAATGGCCCAGGCATTGATCAACACCAAGGGAACCAGAAACGCCGTCAGAAACCACTCGGGGCTTCCCAGCACATGACTGTCAACCGCCACGACGACCAGCACACTCGTCAGCCCGCTGCAGGCCAGGCAGAAGACTGTGGCGAACCACAGTCTCCAGGTGGAAGATGACACAACCGGCAGGCGGAACGCCAGGGTGACTCCGGGACTGTTGGTCAGATGTGCGTCCCGGGGAACGTTAGGATATTCCTTTGAGGAAGGAAGCGTTTCGCGAATCAGATCGATGCCCGCCGCGCGCCGCACAATCGCCGAACGACGCTCTCTCGACGTGCGCACTTGGAAGACCGTGTGGATAATCCCCCAACCACCGGTGACAACAAAAGACGTCAACACCAGGACCATCAACCAGAAACCGAATCCCGGCGTGTAGAGTTCGGGCGTGGGATGAAACAGCTGCGTGGTAATGACGCTGGTCAGACAGACGAGTCCCAGCACGAACAGCAGCCCGAAGAACAATGCTTCGCCAAGGCTGCCAACCAGCTGCGATCCCGTGTGACGGTGGCCACGCTTCTTTTCCCAGACGCGGATCATACGACTCACGACGGTTCCCAGGCCAACACGACACGCAATACCCGTGCGCTCTCCGTGGTAGACGGTCCTGGTTAGCGCGCACTGATACTCGACGCTCCAGATTGGGGCGTATTGTACTCCAACCGCCAGGAAAAGGGGCTGGGGCCGCGCAAATTCCGGCGGCAGGGCCGCCCACCACTGCGGTGCTGCCGCACCGGCCTAGAGAACACCGCTCCCGCTGGTCGCGGCAACACTTGCGCAGCTCAACCGTTCTCGCTGTGACTCGGGAGCGGCAGGGCCGCCCACCACTGCGGTGCTGCCGCACCGGCCTAGAGACCACCGCTCCCGCTGGTCGCGGCAACACTCGCGCAGCTCAACCGTTCTCGCTGTGACTCAGGAGCGGCAGGGCCGCCCACCACTGCGGTGCTGCCGCACCGACTCAAGAACCCGCTCCCGTTGGTCGCGGCAACGCTCGCGCAACTCAACGGTTTTCATTGCGGCTCAGGAGCGGCAGGGCCGCCCACCACTGCGGTGCTGCGTGCCGCTACTTCGCGGAACGACCGGTCCGGCGGAACCCGATACCCTCCAGGGCCAGGTAGACTTCCTCGAGCGTCTTCTCTCCGAAGTTCGAAATGCCCAGCAGGTCTTCGCGAGTGGAGTTCAGCAGATCGCGCACCGTGAAGATGCCGCGCTCCTCCAGGCAGTTGGTCGTGCGCACCGAGAGGCCGATCTCGGCCGTGCTCATCTCCAGTCGCTCCTGCAGACGGCGGGATTCTTCTTCGGCAACGCTGAGCGGAATGCGCGTACGTGTCATGAGATGCCCTCCATGGTCTGAACATCCAATCCCTGTTAGTGGCCCGCGATACCACGATCATAGCGGGCCGGATCGCCGTACGTCAGCGACATGATGCGAACAATATAACAACCACAGCTGCCCGACGAGCAGCTCAGCTGGAAGAATCCGCGAATTTTTCGCGCCTGGCGTGCTAGCACGATCGGGGTCGCAGCGCGTGGGTTGAACCAGGGACGGATATCTGTGACGTGCGGCAGTCAGTCCCCCCGACATCCAGGCGAGTCACCACGCCTCGTGAACGCCTACCACGCGTCCTCTTCCGTCAGTACCTTGCTCAGGTAGGCCAAAGACCGCGCGGCCTCGTCCTCCGTTCCGCATTCGACGGAGAGCACGCCCTGATAGCCGGCCTGCTTGAGCCGTTTCACGACGCGATGCCAGTCGATCTCACCGTCACCGCACGCACAGCCAACTGCGGTACCGGTTACCTTGCCTCGTTCGCTTTCGGCCTGCTGGCGGGAAATGTCCTTGGCGTGCACGTGTACCACTTTGTCGATGACGGCTTCCAGCATGGCGTAGGGATCTTCGCCCGCCAGATACGTGTTGCCGCAGTCGTAATTCACGCGGATCCACGGGGAGTCCACAAGTCCGAGAATGCGCGTCAGCGACTTGACCTTGGCCGTATACGGCCCGTGCTGTTCGACCGCGATGAAGACGCCGTTCTCGGCGCAGGTCTCGGCAATCGCGAGCAGGTTGACCTTCATGATGGCGTAGGCGTCCTGTTCCGTCAGCCACTTCGGCGGGTACATATCCTCGGTGATCTGCACAATGTTAACGCCGAGTGCCTTGGCGTAACGGATCCCGCGCCGCGCGTACAGCACACCCCATTCCGGATTCAGCAGATCGGAGTGCGACGAGAGACCGCTGATTTGCACTCCCGCCGCGGCGCACATGTCCAGGATCTCTTTCGGATCGGTGTCGAGGCTGGTGACATGACAGTAGCCGGCATTCGACAACAGACAGCGCCCCATCAGAAAACAGGGCTCAACCCACTTATAGCCCAGTCCGCCCGCGGTCTTGATGCCGTAGGCCAGGCTCTTGTCCGCGTGCCGAACGTACTCGAGGTTGACACCAATCTTCATGCGACCGCTCCCTCGCCCTGAGTTATCACAGTCTCACTGAATCAAGCCGACTTCCCGACCAACCTTGGCCAAGACGGAGAGCGCGAAGTCGATCTCGTCACTGGTTTGCACTGCCGAAACGCACGTCCGCAAACGGGGCGCGTCGGCCGGCACCGCGGGATAGCAGACGGGAACGACCAGCAACCCTTCCTCGCGGCAGCGGCGCGTCATCTCGAGCGTCGTTTCCGCGTTCCGAGTCATGATCGGCACAATCGGTGTCACGGTATGTCCAGTGTCGAAACCCAGACTCACGAGTCCGGACTGGTACCGCTTGACGTTGTTCCACAAACTTTCCAGCAACTGCGGTTCTCGGTCCAGCACCTCCAGCGCCGCGATCGCGACACTGGCTTGTCCCGCCGGTAGCGCTCCGCTGAAGATATAACCGCGCGCGTGATGCCGCAGGAACGTGATGATTTCCTCACGCCCGGCGACAAAACCACCACTGCCGGCGAACGTCTTGGAAAGTGTGCCCATCTTGACATCGATGTCGTAGGGCCCCAGCCCGAAGTGCTCCTGAATGCCACGCCCCGTCGCCCCCAGCACCCCCAGACTGTGCGCCTCGTCGACCATGAGGATCGCCTGATACTTCCGGCATTGCTCCACCACCGCCGGCAGGTCCACGATGTCCCCATCCATGCTGAAGACCGCATCCACGATGACCAGCGTCCGCCGCCCATCCGTACGCTCGAGGCACTCCACCAGCGAATCAATGTCATTGTGGCGGAACTCAATCAAGTCGGCTCCCGACAAGCGGCATCCATCCACAATACTGGCATGGTTCCATTGGTCGCCGACGATGCAGTCTCCCCGACCCACGAGCGTCGAGACGGTGGCCAGATTGGTGACGTAGCCGCTGCTGAAGACAATCGCGTCTTCCGCGTTCATGAAGCGAGCCAAACGAGCCTCGAGCGTCTTGTGCACCGACGTTGTGCCCGTCAGCAGGCGCGCGCCATGATGGCCGGTACCGAATTCGCCGAGAGCAATCTGCGCCGCGGCGGCCAGGTGCGGGTGCCCCAGCAGCCCTAGGTACTCGTAGGAGCCCATCATGAGCATGCGTTTCCCGCCGACAACGACCCACGCGCCGTCATGACGCGTGATCTCCGGCTCAAAGAAGTACATGCCCTTCTCTTTCAGCCCGCACACCCGGCGATTCAGCTGGCGATAATGGGCCAACAGTCCCGAAGTTCCCCGCTCGCCATCCCCCGCACCGCCTTCTACAGGAGTCGCGACTTCTACAGCGGCTACGGCGTCCGCCTTTTTCGCGCGCAGCGGAGCGCGATCCAAGTACTCCGCCAAATCATTCACGGTCTCCAATTCAAAAAGCACGTCCGGGTTGAGAATCTTGCCGGTGAGTTGTTCCAATTCGCCGCCAATCGTGGCCGCGCCGAGCGACGTGACGCCCACTTCCAGCAGCGACGCGTCGAAGTCGATGCGATCGACGGACAGGCCCCCTTCGCGCCGGAGCCACTCGACGATGCGATCGTGAACCAGCTCCCGAGTTGCTGCGATGCCGCCACCGGCCTCGTCCTTGCCGGAAGTCGCGTCTACAACGGGAATCATGAAATTCCTTTCCTGTGCAAAGTCCGATCGCGAGCCCACACGCCGGGACCGGTGCGCGCGGACAGTTCGGGCACGTCCGGTCCTACATCCACAACTGAACGGAGACCTGAATCGGCGAGCACCCCGGTCGGGGCGTCCAACCTCATGCGCTTGAGCAGAACCGCCACTACTCGGCGTTTCCGAGAAACCCCGCCTCCCTTTCGCGATCGTGGGCTGGGAACGCTCCGCTTCGCGCGTGGCAGCAGTATAGCACGTCGGGGTGTGCCCACGCCACCAGTAAACCAGACGGATCTCAAGCGTCCCCAGCTTGGCCTCTGCGTCGCGCCGGTCGTCAGCGTTACAACCCGACCAGGGCCTGCATCTGGCCCGTCCGACGTGATCGCTCAGGTCGTGGCATCTACGTCCTCTCGCCACGCGTGGCACCGGTGTCCCTCCCCACGTAGACCTCAGATGTGGAGTGTTTCGAGCGCCACTCTCCCCAGGACGTGAGTTCAAACGGGAAGTCTGGCAGCGGTGCGTCGGCGGCGTGTTGCGAGAATCGCTTGCCGTTCAGCATCAACTGCATTTCTCCTCCGCGCCGACCGGCAATGGCGACGTCCAGCGACTCCGTGCCTGATCCCGTGAATACCCTGGCGCAGTTGCTGAGATCACAATACGTCACGCTGATGGGTGTGCCACCGACCAGATCATTGACAACGTGTCGTCCCAGAATTCGTGCCGGGGAGAGCTCGGTTGGCACACCGTCCCGGTTGCCGTTCGGCAGGGACAACGCGGCAATCAAATAGGCGCGCGCCCTGTCGCCGACGCGAACGCCGATGACGCGGGCGGCAGCGGGCACCGTGGCTTCAGCTCCCGGCAGTGCGAGCGGCTCACGGACCCCCGGCGCGTAGGCCGCGCGTCCCTCCGAGGCCGCAGGACCCACACCGTCGGTGCAACCGATCACGACTGCCAGCAGCAGCCCTGTTGAGGCCGGAAGAACCATGTCCGGGAGCCAATGGAAGTTGCGCGGCATGGAGGCTCATGGCAGGGAATGAGGCACGGCACGGCGGGTCACCACCCCGTCCGGCTGTACCGGCACGTGGCGGAAGCGGTGGTACGCAATCGCTCTCTGGGAGTAAACGAAAAAGGATCGGGATGTTACACTAGAACCTGCGGGGCCGGAACAAAATCCGCGAGGCAAACGCGCGTGAGTGTATGCGCAGCCGGCCCGTCCGTTTGCATGTCTGAGCGACTATGTCCAGCCAGGCCGGCTCGTCCGACAGCGCGATTACACGCTTGAAACGTGGTGACGAATCCGCTCTGGCCCCCTTGTTTGCCGCGCACCGCGAACGATTGCGACGCCTTGTGCAATTCCGCCTGGACCGACGGTTGCAGCGACGCCTGGACGCTTCCGATGTGCTTCAGGAAGCCTATCTCGATGCGCGCCAACGCCTGCGCAGTTTTGTGGATGATTCGCGCATGTCCCTTTTCGTCTGGTTGCGGTGTGTGACGATTCAGCGGCTGATCGACACACATCGCCGGCACCTGGGAGCCAAGATGCGCGACGTGCGACATGAGCTCACGATCAACCAGCACGATTTCAGCGCAACAACGTCGGCCTCGATGGCCGCGCAACTGGCCGGCCGCCTCGCCACACCCAGCCAGATGGCGGTCCAGGCCGAACTGCGCCAGCAACTCGAAGAGGCACTGAAGAGCATGCAGCCGATCGACCGAGAGATTCTGGCGTTGCGGCACTTCGAAGAGTTGACCAATAGCGAAATTGCTGAAGTGCTGGCCATTAGCCCGGCGGCTGCCAGCAATCGGTACGTGCGAGCCCTGGCACGCCTGCGAGATATTCTGTCACGCCTTCCCGGCTTTGCCTGTGAAACGGACCTCCCATAGCCGAGTGCGGAGGCGGCAAGGGGACTTGCCATGGTTGATCCGACTGACGGCCGTCATCCCATCGAACTGCTGGCGGATGATTTCACGCAACGTTGCCGGCAAGGGCAGACGCCCACGGTGGACGAATACGCGCAGCGGCATCCCGAACTGGCGGCGGACATCCAGGCCTTGTTTCCCACGATCGCCGCAGTAGAGCGCCTCAAGGCTGTCGGCTCCGACTCGAACGACCGGCCGCTCGAATTGCGCGTCGACAAGCTGGAGCAGTTGGGTGACTTCCGCATCGTGCGCGAGATTGGCCGCGGCGGCATGGGGATCGTGTATGAAGCGGAACAGCAGTCGCTCGGGCGCCGCGTGGCCGTCAAGGTGTTTCCGCGCAAGGCCCTGGCGGATTCGCGGCACGTTTTGCGGTTCCAGCGCGAGGCGCGCACGACGGCACGGCTCCACCATACAAACATCGTCCCCGTGTTCGGGTTCGGCGAGCAGGACGGAATACCCTACTACGTCATGCAGTTCATCCCGGGAATCGGCCTGGACCAGGTGATTCACGAGCTCCAGCTGCTGTTGCACGAATCCAACACCTCGTCCCCCGGTAGCACCACACTTGTCAAGGCCTCCGCATCGGAGGCTGACGACGGCCAGCGGCGATCCGCGTCACAAACGGCTGCCTGGGGCATGATCACAGGCTCGTTCGTGATGTCGCCGCCGGACGGCGGGAGCGGGAGCACGTCGGGGGTTACCGGCGACAAGGAGCGCTCAAGCAGCCCGGCGTCGAGTCCGACGCCCGACGCGATGCCCGGTCGAATTCCCGGAAACGGAGGACTCGTCAGGCACCGTTCGCGTTCCGTGGTGCCCTCGGCGTATTGGAGGAGTGTCGCCCACGTGGGCGTGCAGGTGGCGGAAGCTCTCGACCACGCACACTCGCAGGGCACGTGTCATCGCGACATCAAGCCAGCCAACCTGCTGCTGGACGAACACGGTACAGTGTGGGTCACGGACTTCGGCCTGGCCGGTGTGCTGGCCCAAGAACGCCTCAGCCGTAGTGGTGACATCGTCGGCACGCTGCGCTATATGGCGCGGGAG
>Ga0233425_10002318_pt1 | contig 38010 bp, 24 predicted proteins | sample Watercolumn_Towu_2_FD_181712 | JGI IMG/M metagenome (GOLD analysis project Ga0233425, IMG submission 181712) | Freshwater microbial communities from Lake Towuti, South Sulawesi, Indonesia - Watercolumn_Towuti2014_140_MG | ecosystem: Environmental > Aquatic > Freshwater > Lake | place... | reverse complement strand
GGCCTTGCTTGCCCGGGTCTACTTCTTCCTGGGGCGACAGAAGGAGGCACGGGAGATCGGCGAAAAGGGCATGCTCGCCCTGCCCCAGGATTCCCGGGACTTCGCCCTGTGTGCGGCCATGGTCGGCCTCGTCCGGGTCTACGAGGGGAAACTGGCCCAGGGGGTCAAGTACCTCGAAACCGCGCTCGGGGTGCTCGAGCGCGCCGGCACCCCGACCGATGCCTCGTTTGCCGCCAACGCTGTCGCACTCGGCTACCACAAGCTCAAGGACTACGGGAATGCCGAGCGTTACTACCGCAAGGCGCTCGAAACGGCCTCGGCAGCCGGCGACCACGACCGGGTAAACATCTCGTCCATGAACCTGAGCGTGCTGCTCCAGGAGATGGGGGACTACTCCAGGGCCATTGCCAGCTACGAAGAAGCCCTGGCCATGGCATTCCGGTCACAGAACCTGCCGGTGCTGGCCCGGATGTACTCGAACCTCGGAAACATCCACCGCTACCTCGGGATGCTCCAGAAGGCCCGTGACTTTGCGGAGAGGGCCGTGGAGCTGGCCGACAAGCTCAACCAGCAGCACGACCGCGGCCTCAACCGGATGCTGGCCGGAGAGGTCCTCCTGCTGGAAGGGAGGCACGACGAAGCCCGCGTTCTGCTCGACGAGGCGGCCCGGATGTTCGCCACCGCAGGGGCAGCAGACGAGGGGCTCGAAGCTGCCATCAATCGGGTCGAGCTCCTCACCGCCATGGAGCGCAGGGACGAAGCCTGCGCTGCGGGAAACGAAGCCGTGGAGAAGGCCCGGCACCTCAGGCTGGACAACCACCGGCTGCGGGCGATCCTTGCAACCGCCCGGGCCCTGCTGCTCCGCAACGGTCCCGAGGATCCCGGCCTGGCCGTAGGCCTGCTGCAGGAAGCGGAAGGACTCTCGCCGTCGGCAGGCAACCCTGAGCTGGAATTCCGCCTCCTCAAGCTGCTCACGCAGGGGTATGGTTCGCTGGGCGAGTCGGAGCGGGCCTCCGCAACATTGCAGAGAGCGGAAAACGCCCTCACCGTCCTGCGCTCCAAGATCCCGGAGGACTACCAGTCCGTGTTCTTCAACCGGCCCGACCGGAAGCGGGAGCTGGCCGAGTTCGCCAGCCTGTCGTCCCGCATGGTGCAGCTTGCCCAGACCGTCTCGCCCGTGGGCGGCGTCAGCGTCCAGACCATGTTTGCCGGCCGCCCACGCTGGGTGACTGAGCTCATCCGGATGAACGAGCGCCTCGTGGCCGAAGAGGACGTGGACAAACTGCTGGAGAAGCTCATCGACGTGGTCGTGGACCTCTCCGGTGCCGAGCGCGGGTTCGTGCTCTTGCGGGCCGGAGCCGGCCTGGACGCGGTCGTTGCCCGCAACATGGACCGGGAAGCCATCCGGCGGAGCCGTTCCAAATTCAGCACCTCCATTGCCCGCAAGGTGCTCGAGACCGGCCGCCAGGTCAGGCTGGAGGATGCCATCGAGGCGGATGACTTCCGCTCGAAGGAGAGCATCATGGCCCTGCGGATCCGGAGCGTCGTCTGCCTCCCGGTCATGGGGAGGGATGGCCCCATCGGTGCCATGTACCTCGACAACCGTTTCCGGCCGGGGGTGTTCAGCGAGTCGGTCATGGAAATGCTGTCCGCGTTCACCGAGCAGGCGGCAATCGCCATCCAGATCGGCCGGCTGCTTGCCGGCTACCGGGCCACGGTGAACCAGCTCGAGCAGTCGCAGGAGGAGGTCAAACGGCTCAACGAGGAGCTCAAGGAGCGGGTCCAGGTCCAGGAGCTGGTCATCGAGCAGAAGACCCGAGAGCTGGCCCGTCAGCAGTCGGAGCTGGAAGACCGATTCCAGTTTGCCAACATCGTGGGCCGATCGGGCCCGATGCGTGCGATGTTCACCATGATGAGCCGCGTGATGGATACCCACGTCCCGGTGCTGGTCCTGGGCGAAAGCGGCAGCGGGAAGGAGCTGGTCGCACGCGCACTGCATTACGAAGGGCCCCGTCGCAAGGAGAAGTTCGTCTCGATCAACTGCGCTGCTCTGCCGGACACGCTGCTGGAATCCGAGCTGTTCGGCTACAAGGAGGGCGCTTTCACCGATGCCCGCAAGGAAAAGAAGGGGTTGTTCGCGCTCGCAGACAAGGGAACCCTCATGCTCGACGAAGTCGGGGACATGAGCCTGACCATGCAGGCCAAGCTGCTGCGCGTGCTGCAGGAGGGGGAGCTGACCCCGCTGGGCGGCGAGCAGGCGGTCAAGGTGGACGTCCGGCTCATCTGCGCTACCAACCGGGACCTGAAACTGCTGGTTCGGGAGGGCAGGTTCCGGCAGGACCTGTATTACCGGCTGGACGTGGTGACCATCACGGTGCCCCCGCTTCGCGACCGCAAGGAGGACATTTCGCTGCTCGTGGAGCATTTCCTGTCCGACTATGCGGAGCGCAACCAGGTGCCTCGCCCCCGGATGTCGCTCCAGGCGATGCAGGTGCTGCTGGCCCACGGATGGCCGGGCAACGTGCGCGAGCTGCAGTCGGTGGTGACCACGAGCGCTGTTTTTGCCGAAGGCGGGCAGATTACGCTCCAGTCGCTCCAGGCAAAGCCGGAGGTGTTCGGTAACCGGGGGCCTGGCGGTGATGCCCTCCCCCTGGCCGACACCCTCGAGCTCAAAGAGCTTGAACGGCGCGCACTGGCGGCAGCGCTCCTGAAGGCCGAAGGAAACAAGCAGCAGGCGGCCCGCATCCTCGGCATCAGCCGCAGAGCGCTCTACAACAAGCTCGAAGCCTACAAAATCGACGTGGAGAAGCTGCTCGGACGCTAGCGCGGCATCGAGAAGATCAGGTCGGGGTTCCAGTCCTGCTGGGGTTCCTCGGGAAGCTCCTGCCACGGGACGCGGACAGGCACCGGAAGCGGAAGCACAAAAAGGGTCTCGTACGGGTGGACGCGGCGGGCACCGTGGCCGAATCGCTGGACCAGGAAGGGGGGCAGGAATCGTCCCGAGATGCGCCCGTCCACTCCGACCCTCATGCCGAACAGCTCGGCAAATCCGCTGAGCCTGTCGAAGTGGTACACGTAACGCTTCATTGCACCGCACCTCCGCGCTGCATGTTGACCCGAACGGGACGGAAGTCAAGCGGAAACGGGGCCGGGCGGCCCGCCATGCGGATCCCTGCGGAACTGGGGGGCGTGCGGCAGCCGCCGCGTCGAGGGCTACTTGATGGTGATGATCAGAACGTAGGCATTGGAAACGGTCTGGTTGGCCCCTTCGACGCGCAGGTAGAAGGTGGACGACGTGCTGGACGAGTAGACCAGCTCCTCGTCGTCATCGGACGAGGCCGAGCCCTTCTCGTACCCGAGGTAGCAGTTCCCCTGCTTGTGCAGGAACATGTCGAGGTCGCCATCCTTGTGGATGAACTTGGCCGTCGCCGTGAGCGTCTGCCCTGCCTTGAGCTGGAAGGTGTACCAGTCCTTGTCGCCACCGGTGCAGATCGACAGCCCGGAAAGGGTGCCTGCCACCACGGCGGTCGCCTGGTTGCACGTGTCGTTGGGTTCCTTGCCTCCATCATCGGAGCAGACGCACTTGAATTCCTGGCACGACTCGACCTTGGAGCAGGTTCCACACACGCCGAAGCAACCGTCGTCACCGCACTGCTTGCCCGCGCAGGCAGGCTGGCACACGCACTGCGAATCGACGCACTCCTCCTGCAGGCCGGTGCAGGTGCCGCAGCTCCCGCCACAGCCGTCATCGCCGCACTGCTTGCCTGCACAGGCCGGCTGGCACACGCAGGTGAAGTCGACGCAGGCATCCTGCGGACCGGCGCACGGACCACACTCTCCCCCACAGCCGTCGTCACCGCACTGCTTCCCGCCACACTCCGGCTGGCACACGCACAGACCGTCGATGCACGCATCCTGCGGCCCAGCGCACTCCCCGCAGGTCCCGCCGCAGCCGTCGTCGCCGCACAGCTTGCCGGCGCAGGCCGGCTGGCACTCGCACAGGCCGCCCACGCACGCATCCTGCACGCCGGGGCAAGTACCGCAGCTTCCACCGCAGCCATCATCACCGCACTGCTTCCCGTCGCATTCCGGCTGGCACACGCACAACCCGTCCACGCACGCATCCTGCACGCCGGGGCATTCGCCGCAAGACAGCCCGCAACCGTCGCCACCGCACTGCTTGCCCTGGCACTGCGGCAAGCAGCACGCGACATCGAACGAGTACAGGCCGGCATCCTCCACGGCCTTGCCGTCGACCACGATGTAATACTTGTTCCCGGCCAGTGCCTTGAACTTGGCGATTCCAGCACCGCCGGGGGCTGCCTCGGCCAGAGCCGTGCAGGCCCACGACGCCGCACAGTACTTCTCGAGCACCGCAACCGCCGCGTTGAACGGCTGTCCGGACAGGGAGACGGTGACCACCGTGTCCTGCTCGAACGAGACTGAGTAGATATCCTCAGGGCCGTCGAACGCGGCCGGTGAGCACGAGTCGTACTTGCCGAACGCCGCCTTCTTGCCCGTGGTATCTCCGGCCACGAAGACGTCGCACAGCACGGCACCGGTCGTCTGGCAGGGAGGCGGAGGCGTCACGCACTTGTACTGGGCGCATACCTTGCCCGCCGCACAGTCCTTGTCCTTCAGGCAGAGCGGAGGATCGATGGCGATGCTGATCGAGTAGCCGACCTGGTCCCAAAGCGGTGCGAACACCATGAGGTAGTAATCCCCGGCCTTCTTGGCCTGTACCTGCACGGATTCCACCTTGTCCGTAGTGTTGGCTTCCTGGATCAGATCCCCGCACGTGGGTCCGTACAGCGACAGGTCCAGGTTGGCCTCGGCCGTGTCGAAGTTGAGCTGTGCGGTCAGCAGCTCCCCTTCTTTGAGCGTCACCTTGTACCAGTCGACGTCCGCCTCCGGGCAGAGCAGGAGCCCGGACTTGGTCCCCTTGACCAGCGGGGCGGCCTTGCCGCATTCGTCGTTCGGCTCGGACCCCGGGTCGTCCGCACAGGTCTTGCACTGGCCGGTGTAGCAGATTTCTCCGCCACCGCACGTGCCGCACGACCCGCCGCACCCGTCACTGCCGCACGGCTTGTCCGCGGCGCACTTCACCTCGCAGCACTTGGTGTCCAGCTTGTACTCCCCCTTGTCCTGGTCGGAGAATCCGTCCACCGCCAGGTGGTACTGGACTCCGGGAAGCGCGGTGAACACCACCGATTCGCCCCCGGCAGCCGGCAGCTCATCCATGAACTTGGAACATGCCATCTGCGAATCGCACGCTGCCTCGAGCAGGAAGAGCGCGTTGTCGAACTGCACCTCGGACAGCGTGACCGACACCACCGTCTTCTTGTCCAGCTTGACCGAGTAGATGCGTTCGGTCCCGTTGTACGAGGCCCCGGGGACGCAGCCGTAGTCGAACCAGCTGTTCTTCTGGCCCACCGTGCTTCCCGGGACCTTGGCGTTGCAGATCAACTTGGTTTCGAGCGGGCACGGAGGAAGCAGCTTGCACTCCTGTTCCAGGCACCAGTTCCCGGTCGCGCACTCCGACGATGCCTGGCAGGACGTCCTGCAGGCCGTTCCTTCTCCGTTGCACAGGTACGGGGAGCACGACTGGCCCGGCTTGGAGATGCAGGCCCCCTTGCCGTTGCAGGCCGAGGCCGGAGTGAAGGTGGCCGTCTTGCACGTATCCTGGCCGCAGGCAACCCCCTCGGGCCAGAATGCGCAGGCCCCCTGCCCGTCGCATTCACCGGAGGAACCGCAGGAGATCGTTTCCGTGGTCTCGCAGGCCTCCTTGGGATCATCTCCGAGCAGCGCGGGGATGCAGCCCCCGGCCCCGTCGCAATACTCGCACGAGCCGCACTCGAGGAACGGGTCCTCCCCGGCTTCCACCGCGACGCACGCACCGATGCCGTCGCAGGTCTGGCACTTGCCGCAGGAATCGCCCGGATCTTCGCCAGCCGGCACCGGCCCGCAGGCCCCCTCACCGTCGCAGGTCTGGCACAGCCCGCAGTCCGCGTCCGGGTCCGCTCCGGCTGCCACGGGAGTGCAGACGCCGAGCGTCCCTTCGAGCGCACACGACTGGCATGCCCCGTCGCAGGCAGTGGCGCAGCAGACCCCGTCCACGCAGTTGCCGGACAGGCACTCGACGCCCTTGCCGCAGGCGGACCCACTGGGGAGGCACGACTCGATGCATGGGTTGCCGCAGCCGTCATCCTCCTTGCAGAGCTTGCCCGCACAGTCGGGCGGACACGAACCGAGGTCGCACGTGCCCAACCCCGCCACTCCTCCCGGGATCGGAACGCACTGGCTCCAGTCGTACTGGCAGACGCCGGGCTCGTTGAGGTAGCACGGGGCCCCCTGGCCCACGTTGAGGCACACTCCCACGGTGAACGGCCCGTACGGTGCGATTCCATCCACCGGGCTCACGTGCACCTGGCGGCATTCCATCCCGCCGCACTGGGAATCGTCACTGCAGGGCTGGGTGCAGTAGGCAGGAACCTTGCCCGCCCACGGCTCGAACAGACACCACTGGCCGAAACAACCGAGCGTCGGCGAGCAGCCGTCCCCGAGCCAGGCGCCGGCAGGGTACTTCGTTTCCAGGCAGAGGAACTTGGGCAGGTGCTCTCCCGGGCCGAACACGACGCCGCAATACTCCTTGCCCGGCTTGCATTCGTTGCTGGTGACACAGGGGTTCAGGCTTCCCTTCCTGGGAACGCACAACGGTGCGTAGCCGTCGACTTCCCCTTCGCCGTCAAAGAGCGGATGCATCGAGCAGACGGTTCCCTGGGGGCACGGCGTCTCCTCGTCGCACCAGGCCGTGCAAACCCCGTTTCCGTTGGGGTTGTTCTCGGGCGGCAGGCAGATCAGCGAGGCGCATAGCGTCCCGTCCCCCTTGCACACGGTCCCCAGCGGCTTGCGCTCTCCGACCGGCAGGCACACGCCGTGGACGTCGAACAGCTCTTCCCCGGTGAAGGTTCCGGCACAGGCGAATCCATCCAGGCCGGCTCCGTCGCAGTCGGCATCGGAAACGCACGCGAGCTTGGCCCCCTTGACCGCTCCGGGCATGCAGACATCGAGATCGAGCGGGCAGGCAAAGGTCCCTCCCCACGGACCGTCCGGGAACGAGTTGGCGCATGCCCCCGGGACAATCTGTCCGTCCGACTTGCAGAACGCGGTGCAGAACCCGAGCATGCAGCCACCGTCGGTCGCGCAGTCGGCGTCGCCCGTGCACGGCTTGCCCACGTCGGTGGTCACCGGAGGCAATTCCTCGTCCTTCACGTCCGGAATCTCGAGTTCCACCTCCGCGACATCGACTTCGACCGGAGGAAGCTCCGCCTCGGGGTGGAGATCCAGGAACCAGAGATCGAGCACGTCCTCGGGCTCCTCCTTGTCCTGCCGCACCTCGAGGTCGGCCCCCCCGTCCGCCGAGTCTCCGACGGTCACTTCGTTCTTCACGTCCGGAGTCTCAGGCGACGGGCTCGAACAGGATGCCAGCACCACGGCCAGAAACACGGGAAACAGGGACTTCTCAGACAGTCGCATCATCGCCTCCGAAACGAGAGGGCAGTTTGCCCACAACATTCTGCTTGGGGAACTATAGCGCGAGCGCCCGCGTGAAGCAACTTGCAGACTACTTGCCGTTGCGCTCCCCCTTCTCGAGCGCCTTCTTGATCGGATACTCGGGCCGGATGTCGACCGGCACGTCACCGAGCTCGGACAGCTTCTCCCGCATGTCCTCCGAAACCAGCCCGTACTCGACGATGAGGCGGCCGGCCCGGTCGTAGTCGCCTGCGACCATGACCTCCAGGAGCTCCTTGAGCAGCTCCTGCACCGCGGTCCGGAAGACCTTCATGTCCGCACCGTAGCGCCGGGTGGTGGGGTCGTAGACGAACGCGCCCCGCCGGGCCAGCGAGTTGAACACCATGGCCTTGGCAAGGCCGTGCGTCCCGCCGACGTCGAACCGGATGACCCGGAAGACGGAGGCCAGGTACGTGGCCGCAATGCTCATGCCGCGCCGTTTCTCGAGCATCCCCTTGTCCATGAGCTCGAACGTCATGTACAGCCCGAGGACATCGGACTTGGCCTCCTCGAGCGCATGGTACCTCTGCCGGAGCCCTTCCCGTGCGGAGGTCGGGCTCTTGTCGGCCGCCGTGACCGTGCCGGGCAGGATCGAGCGGGCGAGCTCGACGGTGATGAGCTGGTCGAAATAGGAATCGAAGGAGATGTCCACGCTCTGCTCCTCCGCCACCACGAGCCGCGACAGGGGCAGCCACGAGTGGTTGAACTTGGCCCTGGCGACGTTGCGCAGGATCACCTGCCTCGTCCCCTTCTTCTCGCGCACCCGGGTATCGTTGGGCAAAGAGAAGGCCGTGGTCTGCGCACCGGCCCGCGTGTCCCCGGCCGCATAGATCTCGTCCGCCACCGTGATGGGCCGGGCCGGAATGGCCACCAGCTTGGCCTTGAGCTCCGCGTCCACGGGGAGCCCCTCGAGAATCGCAGGGATCTGCTCGGCCAGCCCCTTGAACCGCTGAGTCTCGCCGTCATCCCGCAGCGCAATGATGGCCTCGAACGCAGCCTTGCTGCCCATCAGCCGGTCCTCGTAGAACTCGTAGGGACCGAAGACCACGATGTACGGGCAATCCTCGGTATCCATCCACTTGACTTCGCTGTGGTAGTAGTCATCGGTGGCGAGCGCATCCGCCCGGGCCAGGAGGAAGTCTTTGAGCGAGGGCCAGTCCGAAAACGCAGCAGCCTCGCGCAGCGCCCCGCCGGCTCGGGTCAGGAGCTCCCGGTACTTCTCGGAGAACGGGATGGCCACCAGCCCGGCCCCCTTGCGGCGAACCACCGTGTAGGGGCTGAGCAGATCGCCGATCGTCTCGGGATTGGCGTCCATGTAGCCCTGCAACTCGAGGCGTGACAGGTCCGCGGGGTAGAACGCGGCCCCAGCAGGCTTCTCCCGGTTGCCGACGAACGGACGGTTGTTCTCCAGCCGGTCCCACGGCCCGTAGTGGATGCCCAGGAGCTGCACCAGCACGGCCGCCTGCTCGCCTCCGACCTGGGACAACACCTGCCGGATGTCCAACGCTTCCTCGCTGACCTGCATCCAGAACACGGAATCGAGGTAGTCAGCGGCCTCAATCAGCTTCGCCAGCAGGCGCAGGTCCTTCGGGTTGATCCGGCCCGGCTTGACTCCGACGGGCGCTTCCACGAAACGGCTGAGCTGGATCTTCAAGGCATCGACCGGTGCCGAGCTGGCTAGGATCGATTCCGCAGTTGCCGGCGGACCGGAAAGACCCTGCACCGCCGGAAGCACCACCAGGCCGGTGGCCAGCAGCCCTGTTGCCAACGCAATCCAACCTGCCCTTCTCATGACTCCCCTCCCTCCCCGGTTGTTGAAGCACGTCCGTCTGCACCCATCATGTCACATCACGGACCGGTTTTCCATACCTGCTTGCAATCGGGAAACGCGGCGGGTAATGTCGCCCGGGTCGAACCGCCGGAGGAGGGGGGGATGAGCGTTTCGAAGAAGATCGCGGGGGCGATGGAGCGGGGGTCGTGGATCCGGAGGATGTTCGAGGAAGGAACCCGGCTTCGCTCTGAGTTCGGGGCCGACAATGTCTTCGATTTCTCCCTGGGGAATCCGGACCTTGCGGCCTCTTCCAGGAGCACCTTCCGCCTCCTGCCGAGTTCCGCAAGGTGCTCCTGGAAGAGGCCGCCCGTGAAGCCCCGCTCATCCATTGCTACATGCCCAACGCAGGGTACGAGCAGACCCGACGCGTCGTGGCGCAGCAGTATGCCGGGCGGACCGGCCTCCCCTTTGTTGCCGGCGACGTGGTGATGACGTGCGGAGCCGCAGGCGGCTGCAACGTCATCCTCAAGGCGCTCCTCGAGCCGGGGGACGAGGTGATCGCGCTGGCCCCCTACTTCGTGGAATACGGGTTCTACGCGGACAACCATGGCGGCAACCTGGTCGTGGTGCCCCCATCAGAGAGCTTCCTTCCCGACCTCGCTGCCATCGAGGCCCGGATTTCGTCGCGCACGCGGGCGATCATTGTGAACTCCCCCAACAACCCCACGGGAGTCCTCTATCCCGATTCCGTCCTTGCCCAGCTCGGCGACCTGCTCCGGCGTGAATCGGCACGCCATGGACGCGAGATCTACCTCATCAGCGACGAACCCTACCGGGAGATCGTGTTCGATTCGCTCCCCTACCCCGCCCCGGTGGCTCACTACGAGAACGTGCTGGTGGTGTCGTCGCATTCCAAAGACCTTTCCCTCTCGGGCGAGCGGATCGGGCATGTGGCGACGAGCCCTCGCTGCGCGCACCGGGAGAAGCTGGTCGCAGCGCTCACTTTCTGCAACCGGGTGCTGGGCTTCGTGAACGCCAATGCCCTGATGCAGCGGGTCGTGGCCCGCATCCCCGGTGCCCTGGTCGACGTGAGCACCTACGAGCGCCGACGCAATCGCCTCTGCGATGCCCTGGCCGGGATGGGGTTCACCTTCGTGCGACCGCAGGGGGCTTTCTACCTTTTCCCCCGTTCTCCCATCCCCGACGACGTCGAGTTCTGCCACATCATGAGGAAACACCGGATAATCGTGGTCCCGGGGACCGGCTTCTCCTGCCCCGGCTTCTTCCGCATCAGCTACGCTGTGCGCGACGACGTGATCGACCGCTCCCTGGAGCACTTTGCAAGCGCCGCTCGGGAGCTGGGCCTGTAGGCTGAGCTCGCCGACACTTGGGGCGGAAACCCCGCATTCATGGACAACCGCCGATACCGGCAATTCCCGGCGACTACTCTTTCTGCAGGTGGGTGATCAGATCGTTGGCCTGGCGAAGCCGGGCGTACGAGTCTTCGAGGAGCGCAATCGCGATCTCCGGATTGGCGAGCAGGATATTCCGGAACGCCTCCCGCTCGAGCGTGAGGAAATGGCTGGGCTCGGTGGTCACGACGGTGGCGGAGCGTACCCCCTCCCGGCCCAGGAGGGCCATTTCTCCGAAGAACCCCGGCACGCCCATGACGGCCACGGTCTGTGCCCCTGGTTCAAGGTAGTTCTTCACCACCTGCACCTCTCCGGCCACGATGATGAAGAGACGGTCGGGGGCATCCCCCTCCCGCACGACGATCTCTCCGGCACCAAAGCGAGTGACCTTGAATGCGGGCCGCATCTCTTCAAGCTTGTCGTCCGACAACCCGGCAAACAGGGGGATGACCCGCACGGCCTTGACGTTGAAATCCTTGCTCACCATTTCGGCCTCCATGTTGACCGGGATGACGATACCGCCCGCAATGCGGCGATTCAAGAACAAACCGCTGCGGTGCCGAACACCGTCACTCGGCCTCGGGCCACTGCTCGATGACCGGGAGCATGGCGGCTCTCGGCTGGTCGGGGCAGATCTGGGAGTACATGTGCTGGAGCACTTCCGCCATGATCTGACGGATGCGCTCCCGCGTGAGGTTCATGACGCCGCCGATCTCCTCGAAGGTCAGCTCGCCTTCTTCTGCGACGTCCAGCGCGCAGGAGTGCTTGCATTCCCACGGCTCCTGATCCGGGAAGTTGACCTTAATCGAACCTGTCTCACTATTGACATCCAGGTACAGATTGTAGCGACACGAGACCCAGGGGCAGGGGCGTGGACCATTCTTGCAGTCGCTCCGCTTCTTTGGCCGTTCAATCGGGTTCCGATGCTTTCGATTCGTCGCCATGTGCTCCCCTTCACGACGGGTGTCCTGTGGTCGAGATCGCTGCTCTGTCAACTCGCCGGTGGCCGACAGAGCTGGTTCGGGCGTTCTCGCCGCCGTCGTTATCCACAATCCTTGTCCAGACGGACGGGATCTGTCAACAGTGATCGTCGTGGAGAGTGCTGATCGATCTCCGGATCAAGTAAATGGCCGATCCGGATCGTTTTTCTCTGAGATCCGATCCTCTCGGGCGGATCGTGATCGAGATGATCACTCAGATCGATCCTCTCAGATCGATCCAGGCACCGCACCCCCAGCAAAATGGCGGCCCCGAACCACGCCCCTCCCGTAGCGGAGCTGGCGCACAGGATCCGGCCCGCAACCGGGCCCGAAGCCGTGGTTTTTTCCAAAAGGCGACCCATGGAACCCCTGTAATTCCAGGGGGTTCCGGCATCTCGCCAGGATTAATTTTGCACTTTCCTAGACGGTGGTATGATGCCCGGCTTCAGGATTGCCCGGGCCGGGGGGGGACGGGGCTCAGTCCAGGTCGTCGTCAGAGGATTCGCTGGCCTTGCCGCTGGCTGCCTCTTCCGAGATCTTGTCCCGCATCCGCGAGAACTTGCGGTAGAGCGAAATGAAGTCCGCCTTTTGCGCGAGGACCTTGAGGTCGTTGCTGCGGGTGGCAAAACGCATCAACTCCAGCGCCAGAGAGACTTCCCCGAAGGTGAACGACTGACTCTTGCGGATCTCGTTTTTCAGCATGCGGGAACTCACCCTCCTCAAATCACGGCGATTATAGGGAACCGCCTGGGGGCCGTCAACGTAAATCGGGAACATTTGTTTTGACACCCTTCGGGGGGGGAGGCTAGAATGCAGGCGGAGAAAGCGGCAGCCCGCAAGGGGGCCATTGAGGGGGAGATGATGGGGAAGGGCGACAAGAGCAACCTGTTGCTGACCTCACTGGAAGAGATCAAGAAGAGCTCCGCTGAGGAGGAACCTGTGCGACCGGCTCCGGCCGCCCCGGCTTCCCCCGCAGCGCCGGGCCCATCCAAGAGCGGAGGCGCGGGGAGCCTGCTCGACTCGCTCCTGTCCGACGTCCGGCAGGAAGCCGAGCGTGAGGTCGAAGAGATCACCCGCACGCTGCAGGAGAAGACCGCTGCCGAACGCAAATTCCAGGAAGAGGAAGAGCGCAAGAAGCAGGCGCAGTACGAGAAGCTCATCCAGGAGGAAGCCCGCCGCCGACAGTCCCTCATCCAGAAGCGCGAGGATGACAAGAGGCGCAAGGAACTGGAAGAGCGACACAAGGAGGAAGCCCGCCAGCAGCTCCTGGCCGAGGCGGCCCGGCTGAAGAGGCGCCGGCAGGTGCTGCTCGCTGCCTCCGGGGTGGGTCTCCTGGTTCTGGTCGCGGTGGTCGTCCTCGTGGCAACCGGCGTGATTCCACTGGGGCCGACTCCTCCGGCGGAAGTTGCCACGAACGAGGCCAAGTCGACCGTTCCCGCGGTTTCCACCGGGCAGTCCAAGGTTCAGAAGGGCGCAGATGCCGGCAAGATGATTGCGGATACCGAGCTCCCGCCGCTGGGGGACATCGACGGCGAGGGAGGCCTCGCACTCGGCATTCCGGAGCACTACGACATCGACTCCCTGATCAAGCCTCACCCGCTCCGGGTGCAGCTCCTTCGCCCCCAGGTCGAGACCCAGCTCCTGCGCGAGCGGGTTGCCCGGGCCTTTGTGCACACGTCTTCAGGCGGCGGCTCGGTCAAGGGCGATTCGGGCAGCGAAGGCGGCATCAAGATCGACGACTCGATCTTTGATGTAGGTGCCGACAAGAACAAGAAGAAGAAGCGTTAGCCGAGCCGATCAGCTCCGGCCGGGGAACGAGTCCTTTCCACACAGCCAGGGTTCCATTTCGGGCAGGCGCTCCACGGCGAGCCTGCACATCTGACCCGCAAGATCCCGGATCTCCCACTGCGCGTGACGGTCCAGGCGCAGGCGGGCGATATGCACCAGCTCCCGCAGGGAGGTTTTGAACAGGACCCGCCGGCAATGGGCATTGGAGAGCAGGTAGTCCGCTGCCGGCCCCAGGCGCCTGCGGGCCTCGTCCAGGTGAGGTCGCACCGAGGCCAGGATGCGCAGGAAGTCCGGCTCGAGCCCCGCTTCCCGGACCGACGGAGGGACCATGGGGCCGATGCCCGGGTCGTACGGTGCCGCCAGCAGGGTGGCCATGCGGTGGCGCTTCAACTGGCCGAAGCACGCTGCCGAGCAGGTCAGCTCGAACAGGAAGTCCACCAGCTCGAAGCTGCGAGGGGCCGGGGCATGGACGCCGGCTCCCGAGAACCAGGCATCGGCCACGGCCCCGAAGTCGCGGCCGGAATCCCGCCCGCCCGGGGAAAACGGGGTACCGCCCCTCTCGAAACGGATGCCTCCCAGCAGGAGCCCGGCGGGAGACGGAGTGGAATAGAGGAGCACGGCCCGAACCGGCGAAGCGACATCCGAGCCGGTGGCGGACCGGGAAGGTTCGACAGAGCCTGGAAGCTGCGTGGCAACGGCGTCGAAAGCCCCCGGGTGCGCTTCCTGCGGCTCCTCCCACTCCCAGGGGGTGGTGTGGCGAACGAGAGAGGGGGTGACGGCAAGCGCCTCCTCTTCCAGGCGTTCAGAAATCCACCGGATTTCCGAGAGCGAGTGTCCCCGGAGACGCCGGATCATGGACTCGAGGCTGCGGGCATTGAGCGTCAATCCGAGCTGGCCTGCTGTGGCCAGCGGGAGCAGGTAGCGCGCATCCTCACGTGCCGCAGTGTCGATGTCGCGGCGCCGTCCCTTGTCCAGGGAAGCCTCTCCCCCCGCCTGCCGCACGTGGTGGTCGACGAGCCCCTCCACGAGCCGGCGATAGCCTTGGTGGAGCACGTCCACGGCCTCGAGGTAGCGTGGCACGAATCCACTGGCATCCCGCACTTCGTCGGGGACTACGATGTCGGCCCCGATCAGGACGTAGCGCTGGGATCGTTCGGTATACGATGCAAGTCGCGAGTGCTCGACCGCCTCGATGGCCAGGCGGGAGATGCCCTCGAGGTCGAAGTTGAAGGAGGCGTGCTCCGCGATGCTGGCATGGCCCATCTCGAAGACGATGGTGCGGTTGCTCTTGCGGGCCTTGTCCACGTTCTCCCGGGCTTCACGACGCAGCTCCTCGACGCTCCGCTCGCTGCGGCTGATGCGGGCGTAGGCTGCTGCAATGGGCTCCGGAGAGAGGTGGGGGCGGCAACCCGGGTCTGCCAGCGCCCGGTTCACCTGCTCCAATTCGAGATTGGCACCGACGAGCGTTACCTTCATGTCGCGGGTCAGAATCCGATCTCGAGCCCGACGCGTGCCTCGATGGGGAACTGGTCCACGAACTTCGCGTTCTCCATGAAGGTGGCATCGACCTCGGCAAAGAGCTTGAGCGCCTGCAGGTTCAGGAAGGTCTTTCCAACGCCGACGAGGAACCCGTAGTTGAAGTCATCCAGGACGTTCATGGGGAGTGCCCCCCGGAGATAGCAGATCCCCGGAATGGCCACCCGGACGCCGGGGCGGATGGTCACCAACTCGGCCTCCTTGACCCCGAACTTCTCGAGCGTGAACAGGAAGCCCAGGTCCGCGCTCACGTTGGCAAAGGACCAGTACACCATGGCCTCGGCGTTGAGCGGGGACAGCTCGACGTCATCCTGGATCATCATTCCTTCCCCGAGCGACAGTCCCACGCCGGGACCGGCCAGGGCCGGGGTGACGCCGAACGCCAGGATCGCACCGACGACGAGAAAACGAACAGCCATGCGACGCAACATGTTCCAGCCCTCCTTGTGTTGGCCCAGCCGACGAGCGCAAACGTAGTGCAATTCGCCGGCCCTGGCAAGTAGCTTGGATTCCGATGCGGCCCGTTGGTCATCATCGAAAGCGGCGCCCACGGACGCCAGGCCGCAGCCGCAAATTCACCCGGATATTCACCCTTGCATCCGGCCCCTCTCATGCTATGTTTGGCAGCCGGTAGTTGCCCTGAAGGGGGACTTGCATGAAGAAAGAAACGATCGTTCTCGGGTTGGCACTGTGCCTGCTTGGCGGATTTGCCGCGGGGCTGCTGGTCCGGTGGCCCGGTTCGCAACCGTCCACCGAAGGGGCCGAAGTCACCCTCTCCCATCCGGTGCTCGGACCGGCCGATGCCCTGGTGAAGATCATCGAGATTTCCGATTTCCAGTGTCCCTACTGCGCCCGCGGCGCGCTCGAGGTCATGCCGGAAGTGGTGGGCATGTTCCCCGGAAAGGTATCTGTCGAGTTCTGGCACAACCCGCTGGACTTCCACGAGTTTGCCGAACCCGCGGCCCGGGCTGCGACGGCAGCGCACCTGCAAGGCAAGTTCGAGCCCATGCACGATGCGCTGTTCCGCAACCGGAAGTCGCTGACGCCCGATCGTATCGTGGCCCTGGCCGCGGAAGTCGGGCTCGACGTCGAGCGCTTCAAGTGGGACATGGCCGATCCCCGGGTGGCCCGTTTCGTTGCAGCGGACAAGGCAGCGGTCGCGGCCATCGGCTTGTCCGGAACGCCCATGTTCCTCGTGAACGGCCGCGTGGTCCAGGGCGCCCAGCCTCCGGAGAACTTCAGGACCCTCATCGAGGAGGAGCTGAAGAAGGCCGAGGAAGCGCTGGCCGGCGGCACTGACCGCACCAGGCTGGCCGAGGCCCTTGCCACGCAGAACGGTGCAGACGCCAAGTACATCCAGTTCTTCGTGCGCGGGGAATCCGCGCTGCCCGCTCCGGTCGAAGAAAAAAAAAAGAAGCCGGCCGCCGCTGAAGCCGACCCGTCCGTAGTCTGGCGGGTCCTGGTGGATCCTGCGGACCCGGCCATCGGAAGCCCATCGGCCCCGGCAACCGTCGTCGTGTTCTCCGACTTCCAGTGCCCTTACTCCGGCAAAGGCACGGCACTCCTCAAGAGGATCCTCGAAGACCAGTCGGGAAGCGTCCGGGTCGTCTTCAAGAACTTCCCCCTCCCCTTCCACAAGGAAGCGTTTGCAGCCTCTCATGTCGCCATGTCAGCGGCGGCGAGGGGGAAATTCTGGGAGTTCCACGACCTCCTCTTTGCCAACCAGAAGGACCTGAGCCGCGACGCACTCCTCGGATACGTGGCCGAGCTGGGGCTGCCCAAGGATGAAATCGCTGCCGAGCTCGACGCCGGCAAGTTCAAGGACCTCGTGCAGCGCCACATGTCCGAAGGGGAGAGCGTCGGGGTCAAGGGCACTCCCAACTTCTTCATCAATGGCCGCGTGATCAAGGGGGCCAAGTCCTACGACGAAGTCCGTCCGCTCCTGGAGCAGGAGATTGCCCGCGGCAAGGAGCTGCTGGCAAAGGGGGTGACAACACCGTACGAGGAGCTGACCCGGGATGGCAAGGTCTTCGAGCCGTTCGAGTCCCGCGTGAGCAGGTTCGACATGAACGGGGCCGGGATGCTCGGAGACGGCAAGGAAGTGGAGCTGGTGCTCTTCTCCGACTTCCAGTGCCCCTACTGCAGGACGTTTGCCGAGCCGGTCAAGGAAGTGGCGAAGCACTACGGTCCTCGGGCGAGGCTGGTGTTCATGCAGTTCCCGCTCGGGTTCCACAAGCAGGCCCACCTGGCGGCCCAGGCTTCGCTCGCCGCTGCCATCCAGGGGAAGTTCTGGGAGATGCACGACCTCCTGTTCGAGAACAACAAGGCGCTCGAGCGGGCCGACCTGGAGAAGTACGCAGAGAAGATCGGGCTCAACATGGCACGGTTCCGCAAGGACCTGGACGAGGGTACCTGGAAGGGAGAGGTGGACCGGCAGATGGCGGCCGGCAAGAAGGCGGGGGTTCGAGGCACGCCGTCGCTCTTCGTGAACGGGCGGCAGTACGTCGGAGGCGGGCGGGACGCGGCTGCCATCGTGAAGGCCATTGACAAGCACGTGCTCGCCCGATAGCGTCTCGGGCCAGGGGGTGACGGCCATGGGCACTGGCGAATTCTTCACGACGAAGCTGGCCGAAGCGGTGAACTGGGCGCGGAAGTACTCGATCTTCCAGTACCCGTTCGTCACTGCCTGCTGCGCCATGGAGTACATGTCTGTCATGGGAGCGCACTTCGACCTGGCCCGTTTCGGTGCCGAGATCCCGCGCTTCACCCCGCGCCAGTCGGACATGCTGATGGTGGTGGGGACGGTGACGTTCAAGAATGCCCCGATCCTCCGCAAGGTCTGGGAGCAGATGACCGAGCCGAAGTGGGTGGTGGCCTTTGGGGCCTGCGCCAGCTCAGGCGGCTTCTACGACAATTATGCGACGGTTCCGGGCATCGACCACATCGTGCCGGTGGACGTGTACATTCCGGGTTGCCCCCCGAGGCCCGAGCAGATCCTCGACGGCCTCATGAAGCTGCAGGACAAGATCCAGAAAGGGCCGCTCCTGGCCCGCTGAGCACACTCGAGCTCCCGGCTTCCTGCAGTGTGGGAGGCGCTCCGGCCTGTTGTGATCCCCGCCAGTCCTTTACTCCAACGGGACTACGGGTTCAGGCCCGCCGGAGCTGGTCCAGCGCTGACGCGTTGGCAATGCGCTCGACGAGGGATACCGTCCCGGCCACGCCGAGATACGGCGTCGGCATGAGACAGTGGATTCCTCCTGCCTGGAACCCGAACGGTACCGGGAGCACCTTGAGAGAAGACGATGCAACGATTGCCCTCTGGTTGCCCAGGAGGATTGGTGCCTGAGCGCAGTGCGGGAGTTCCCCGGCCAGGGTTGAGCGAAGCTCCTCCAGGTCTGCAGCGGCCAGGATCCGGTGCGCTGCCTCCGGAGGGACCTCCCCGGCCGAGTCACCGCCCAGAGCCAAGACCCTCACGTCCCCGCCAAGCTCCCGGATCATCCCGGAAAGGGCCACCCCCAGGGTCGCCTCCGCACAGATGAAGAACTCCCGGTGCAGGATGTGCTGGACCACCGCCTTGCCGAGAAGGCGATAGACGCCCAAGCCTTCCTTCTCCACGAGCTGCCGGGCTTCGCTCGTGCGGCCAACCGCCTCGCCGACCGAGCGCAGCCAGCTCCAGGTGGCGGACAGTCCGACCGGAAGCCCCGTGCGGACCACACGCGCCCCGGTCCTCGATGCGAGGATCTCCGCGGACCGGCCGGCAAAGGGGAGCGCCAGGAGCGTCTCGGCCCGGGCGACCTCCGCCAGCCCGGCCACGGATGTTCCGGAGAGCCACACCGACACCACGCTCAGGCCAAGCCCTTCCAGCAACCGAACCAACTCCGCCACGTTGGCGGTGCAGTCCCCTTCGTACCGGTCGAACAGGTTCCCGATGAGGGCCACGCTTCCGGGCTCGATGGCACGTGGAGCGAGCTCGATGTCCCGGGCCAGGGTCTCGAGGACCTGCTCGTACCCGTCCACCCAGTTGCCCAGCGCATCGAGGGGGTCGACCACCATCACCGGCATCTTCAGCGCACCGCGCTCGAACCGTGCCAGGACGGCCCGGTAGTCCACGCCCACCATGGCGGCCACCGAGGCCGGGTAGATGAACAGGGCCCCGCCGCCCCTCGCCGCCAGGGAACCGATCTGCTGGCCCAGGAGCTCCGAGCGGTCCAGGATGGCCGTTGTCGGGCACATCCCCGTGCTGGCAATCCGGTATCTGCCGTCCGGACCGATGATGTTGGCAAACCAGTCATGGTTGTCCTGGATGACCTCGGCCCGCAACGTGCCGCAATCCGCGGAATCGATGAGCATCCAGGCATCGGGAATCGCGGAGGCAGCGACGTAGGCACCTAGGATCCTCGGATAGTCGAACGGTGCTCTGTAGCTGGTGCGCACGGTGCCCCCCTGGCTCATGCGGGCCTCCCTCGGATGGCCGAATCTGAGAAGAATCGGGCATCGGCCAGCCGGATGAGACGGCGTGCGGTCCGAACGGCCCCTTCGATTCCCGGTTCCAGATCTGCGAGCCCGAACGGGGCAACGCCGGCATCGGCCAGCCGCGGGTCGAACGAAAGCTCCGTGTAGACGGCATGCAACCCCGAGCGGAGCCACCAGTCGAGGCGGGCCCGGTCCTGGGCATCGTGGAGCAGCTCGACCTGGAATCCCAGGGATCCGAGAAAATCGACCAGGGGCACGCCGCAGGCCTGTTCCGCCGTTCCCGGAACCGACGAAAAGTGAGGGGTGACAGCGATCCCAAGACGCATCGATGCGGCTCTCTCCCGCAGCGCTGCCAGCCGTGCCTCCCCCTCGGAGAACGCTGCCAGGACGGCGGCCGGAGCAGCCTCCGTTGTCAGTCCGACGGAGCGGGCGGCTTGCTCCAGGAAGGCTCTCGTGCCGGCCAGTCCGAACGGCGGCGTGATGCGCACGGCCGGAACCCGGGACTTGAGCAGCAGCCCGCCGTACAGCGGCTCATACTCCGCCTGCGGCCACAGCAGTTGGGCCGAAGCTTCGTCGGAATAGGAGGCAAGCGCCCGCAGCGACACGTCGGGAACCATCCTGCCGGCCACCTCGACCCCGCAGTCGGCCAGGAGCCGGCACAGCTCATCGACCGCCCGAATTCGGGGGAAACCGACCAGGTGAACCCTCCGCACAGACGCAGGAGAAGTGCGGCGGCCGGTCCCGCCGGCCGCTTCGCCATCGAGAACCGCGCTGCCGGTCCCGCTGGCCGCTTCGCCATCGAGAACCGCGCTGCCGGCCCCGCTGGCCGCTTCGCCATCGAGAACCGCGCTGCCGGCCCGGGCCAGCTCGAGGACGAGGTCATCGCCGGCCATGGCCGTGGCCAGGACCGGGGGCTCGTGGTTCTTCCGGAAGCGGGCAACGGTTCCTGCCCAATCTTCACCGGAAATGACGGGAGTGCACGAGACCTCGATGACCACCGCATGGTCCGGATGGGCATCGTGGACCTTCCGCAACGCCCCTTCCAGCGCATCGTTGCTGCCGAGGATGAGCTCGTGCTCCCGGATGTCGGTCAGGTAGTACAAGGTGCCGGTCCTCGATTCCCGCCCGGATCGGTCTTCCTTCCACGGATAGCGGACAAAGTGGGTAGCGTATTCCGTCGTCCCCTGCTCACTGACTCCGCAGGCCTGGGTCCCGTGCTGCAGGAGCACCGCCGGATCAGTCAGGTGGATTTCAGCAAGAACCTGCCGCCTGCGCTCCTGAGGGAAGAAGAAGACGCCGGACATGGAATCCTCGTCCCACAGGTTCCAGTGTCTGGCCTGCGGAACCGCCTGCCGAACCCTGCGATCCCGGGATTCCTCCAGGCTGGGGAGAAGCGTGGAGCCCGGATCCTCCTCGATGCACCGGCACAGATCCGAAAAAACCACGTTCGTGCGTTCCAGCCTGGCCACGCAGTAGTCCACGATCTTCCGGCCGTTCCTGGGCAGGGGCTCGGAGTAAGAGACCGAGATGTCCCGGACCCTGGCATACGCCTTTGGCGACGAGGCGGAGAGCTGCAACTCGAGCAACCCGGCGGAGGGCGATTCGAGCCGCACGAACAGGATTCCCCGCCGCGCCTCCACAGAGGTCACGTCGAACATCAGCCGGGCCATCGGATCCCGCTCGAGCACCAGGAGTCTTGCGAACGCCTTCCTCGTCACGCCGGATGCCGCCACCGAACGCTCCGGTGGCAGGATGCGGGCCGAGCGCCCCTGCAATCCCACTTCGATCGGATCGACAGCTTTCGAAACACGATGCGTCTCTGGCGCTTCGGCCGGTCCGGCCCCTCCTTCTCCTTCCGGAGCCGGCCTGGGCACTGCCTCTGCGCTCAAGAGCCCAAAGAGCTCCTCTGCCGGCATGGGACTGAGCTGCTGTTCCGACGGGTCCTGGACCGAGAGAACGGCGTCCGCCAGTTGCTCCAGCGCCTGCACCGTAGGGGAGGAAGGCTCCAACTCGGCCGCCGTGAGGTTGCGCCTCTCCGCAAACTGGATCTCCCGATCCCGGGGGATGACTCCCACCACGCGTGTCCCGACACGCTCTGCAACGGAGCGGACGAGCCCCTCCCCTCCCCGATCGTCCGATACATTCAGTATGAACCCGCCCAGCCGAACTCCGTTGGCACTGTAAGAGCGGATGGCATGGATGATGTTGTTGGCAGCATACAGCGAGAGCGGCTCCTCGGACACCACGATGAACGCCAGATCGGCAAAGCCCAGCCGAAGGGGAGCGGCAAAGCCTCCGCACACGACATCTCCTAAGACATCGAACAGCACCACGTCGTACGGGCGGCTCCCGAGCAGATCGACCTCCTGGAACAGCTCGAACATGCGGGCAACGCCGCGCCCGCCGCATCCGGCACCGGGCCTGGGTCCTCCGGCCTCGACGCAGTCGATCCCGTGTCGTCCCCGAAACACGAACCGCTCCGGTGCCGGGCGCCGGTCGCCGGCAGCCAGGAGGTCGAGCAGCGTGGGGATTCGCTTTCCCGATGTCAGCGTGAGAGTGGAATCGGCCTTGGGGTCGCAGCCCACGTGCAGCACCTTCAGGCCCCGACGGGCAAGCACGACGGACAAGGCGGCAGAGACCGTGGACTTGCCGCTCCCCCCCTTGCCATAGATGGCTATTTTGCGCACCGATCCCCCTACCCCGCACCGGTCCTGTTTCCGTGCAGGGTCCGGAAGGACGTTAGCAAGTCGCCGACAATGGTGCAAGGGAGTGTAATTGCATGGGAGCCGTTCCGGACGCTATACTGGCGCGCACCGGCTGCCTGGCCGGCCGAACGTGGAGGTCGAAATGGATCGAAGGCACTTCCTGCGTACCGGAGCCGTCGGGCTCTCTGCTGCCGCCCTGGCGGGCCTGGTGCCCCGTGTTGCCCGGGCACAGTCGACCACGGCGGATCTTGCCATCGTCCGCGGCAAGGGCATTGCCGCCATGGTCACACGGGCCGTGGATGCTCTGGGCGGAATCGGCCACTTCGTCAAGTCGGGCGAGACGGTCCTGCTCAAGCCGAATGCGGCCTGGGACCGAACCCCGGAGCTTGGCGCCACGACGCATCCGGAGGTGGTGGCGGCTCTGGTGGCACTGTGCAAGAAGGCCGGGGCCGGCAAGGTCATCGTGGCCGACAGGACCTGCCACGATGCCAAGAAGTCGTTCGAAAGCAGCGGAATCCTGGTGGCAGCGCAGAAGGAAGGGGCGGAGGTGCTCTACGAAGACCTCACCTACACGGCCCGGACGTTTGGGGGCGAGGGGATGAAGGAATGGTCCCTGCTGGACCTGTACATCAAGGCCGACAAGGTGATCAACGTCCCGGTCGTGAAGCACCACGGGCTGTCCCGGATGACGTGCGCCATGAAGAACTGGTTCGGGGCCGTCGGCGGGAAGAGGGCGCTGCTCCACGCCGACATCCACACTACGGTGGCCGACCTCGCTGCAGCCTGCCGCCCCTCCCTGACCGTAGTCGATGCCACCCGGATTCTTCTCGACAACGGCCCCACCGGAGGAAGCCTCGAAGACGTCAAGACGATGGACATGGTGGCTGCGGGGTATGACCAGGTTGCCTGCGACGCCTGGGCATGCACCCTCATGGACATGAAGTGGACCGACCTCGGGTACCTGAAGAAGGCAGCGGAAAGGAAGATCGGAGAGACCGACCTTGCCAGACTCAAGGTGGAGCGGATCGAGCTCTGAGGGCGACGTGCGGGCCAGCGGGGGATGACGTGCAGGTCTCAGCGAGATACGGGGTTTGGAGGGCGGTCCGCGTAGGATTCCAGCTCCTGTTCCTGGCCGGAACCCTGGCGCTCCTTGGCCTCGGCCATTCCCGGTGGGTAGCGGGGGCAAGCCCGTTGCTCGGGTTGCTCCAGGCGGTCGCAGGAGCAGGCTGCGTCGTGCTGGCAGTCGGTGCCGTGGTGCTGGTGGCATCGCTGCTGGCGGGGCGCTGGTTCTGCGGCTGGGTGTGCCCGGTCGGGACGTTGCAGCAGTGCACGGCCTGGGCGGGCGAGCGCATCGCGTCCCGGGCCGACCGCGTCCGGGAGATTCCGCGGCAGCTCGGGGTCAAGTACCTGGTCCTGGCCGCGACGCTCGTCCCGGTCATGTTCGGTGTCGCGTGGGCCGGCTGGCTCGACCCGCTGGCCGTGCTGGTTCGAGGAGTGGAAGCTCTCGACGGGATGCTCGGAATCGGTCGGCGGGAAGACTGGGTTCCCTCGGCCATGCTGGCCTTGGACGGACTGGTGCTCCTGCTGGTGCTGGCCGCAAGCACCCGGTGGACCCGCCTGTGGTGCCGGCACGTCTGCCCGCTCGGTGCAGGTCTCGGTGTCGCGGCACTGGCATCCAGGGTCAGGGTGGCCCGGGACGCCGAGCGGTGTACGAAGTGCAACGCGTGCCTGCGGGCCTGCCAGCATGGGTGCATCGATGGGAAGGAATGGCTGTCGGCGGAATGCAACTTCTGCCTGAACTGCATCGTGGCCTGTCCGACCGACGCATTGAGCCTGGGAATCGGCAAAGCAGCGGCAACAGAGGTGATCAGCCGGCTTCCGGTGCGCTCCAGGAGGGCGTTTCTGGCCTCGATACTGGGCGGAAGCGCGCTCGGCACCGCCATGGTGCGCCGGACGGTGGAGGTCCGAGGGTTTTCGCCGGTTCTGATCCGTCCGCCCGGTGCCGTGCCCGAAGACGAGTTCCTGCAGAAGTGCCATCGCTGCGGTGCCTGCATGCGGGAATGTCCCTTTGACCTGATCCGGCCGGCACTCGGGGAAGCGGGGGTCGCCGGCGTCTTCACTCCCAGGCTCGACTTCTCGGTCTCGTACTGCCGCCTGAACTGCGACCGCTGCGGGCAGGCGTGCCCCTCGGGCGCCATCCTTCCCTTCAAGCTCGAGGGGCGCCGCCCGGACAACCGGGAGCCGATCCGTGTCGGGCTTGCCCACGTGGACGTTTCGAGATGTCTGCCCTGGGCCTACGACAAGGGCTGCGTCACGTGCAACGAGTTCTGCCCGACCTCCCCGAAGGCGGTCAAGCTGGCCCCTGTGCCCGGTACCGACCTCAACGGCCCGAGAGTAGTCCCGGATCTTTGTATCGGCTGCGGTGCATGCGAGTTCGTCTGCCCGCTGCCGCTGCCCGCAATCATCGTGACCTCGGCCAACGAGACACGCCACCCGGACAACCACGTGACGCTCAAGGGGCACACAGGAGGCGACCATGAGTAGGATGAAGTGGGCGGACGCTGCAACGCTGTTCTGCCTCGTCGTCTCGATTTCGTGCGGGAGCACCGGAACCGACCCGTCCGACCAGGCAGGGCCTGGACCCGAAACGTCGCAGACGCCCCGCACCAACGACTGTTGGAAAACGCAGGACTCGGATTGCTTCGCTCCGATCCCACTGCCGGACGCGACCGACCAGGCTGAGCCTGGACCCGAAACGTCGCAGACGCCCCGCACCGACCAGGCTGAGCCTGGACCCGACACGTCGCAGACGCCCCGCACCAACGACTGTTGGAAAACGCAGGACTCGGATTGCTTCGCTCCGATCCCACTGCCGGATACAGAGGACGCGCCGACCCCGTCCGATCTTTCCCAGGACCCCGGACCCTGGACCCCGGACCCCGTCTCTCCACCCGACACGCCCGACGTCCCCGCCCCGCTGTTCGACCACGACATGATCCGGAATGCGGCAACAGCGGCCTGCTCGTTTACCGATCACCACACGACCTTGAAGGACGGCGTGCTGGTGGATGCGTGGAAGGTCACCTACTACTCGTGGGAAGTGATCGACGGGGAGTTGCACCCCATCCTGATTCGTGGATTCGCGGCCCGGCCCTCACTGGCAACGGGGAAGATCCCGGGCCTCATCCAGGCGCACGGATTGGGTGGGTTTTCCGAAGAGAGCCATGCCACCGGGGCTGCTGCGCTCCTGGGCACATTCGTCATCGCGTACACCGGCCCGGGAGGGGGGACCGAACCGTCCAACACTTCGGAAGGGCTCCCGGCCTCGGCGGAGAACGGTTACAAGATGTTCGACACGCTGACCGACCTTCGGGGGTCGTGGTTCTGGGGGCATGCGGTGGCGGCGATGCGCGGCCTCACCTGCCTGGAAACCCGTGACGACGTGGACAAGGGCCGCCTCGGCATCACCGGGTTCTCGGCCGGCGGAGTGATCTCCCACATCGTTGCCGGTGTGGACGACCGGGCCAAGGCCGCTGTGCCGCTCTCCGGAACGCTGGCCTGGAGCGTCGCGGTCCAGTCCCCCGATGCGTGGCAGCACGAGCTGCTCGAGAAGGCCGGTCTTACGGTGTTGAGCCCGGAGTGGGTCAAGCTGATGGAGCTGGTCGACCCGCAGCTCATCCTGGCAGGGACAAAGGCGGGGTTCTTCCAGGTGAACGGCTCGAGCGACGAGTTCTTCCCGCTCACGGCCCACATGGCGACCTACAACGCGATTCCGGCAGACGGCCGCAGAATCTCCCTGGTCGCTAACTTCGACCACGGATGCTACAAGCTGACCGGCGGCGAAAGCCCCTCCGTGATCGAGGCGAGGGCGGACCTCCGGGCAAAAGGCGCACAGCGGGCCTGGTTCCGCCACCGGTTCGAGATGGATGCCAACTACGCGTACATCCCGCAGCCCCCCGTGGTCACCGTGACTCCGCTTGGGGCAGTGGCCATGGTCACCGCCGCAGTGGACGGGGGCGGAAACAAGCTTGCAGTGGAAGAGGTGAAGGTCTGGGTGAGCAACGACCAGGCCTTCTTCTTCGGGGGCATGGAGCTCAAGAACCAGGGGGGAACGCTATACGGGGAGCTGGTCCCCGTCCCCATCGACGCCAACAGCGTCTACTTCGTGGACGTGCAGTACAAGACGGGCAACGTCCTCTTCCCGGAGCGGTTTTCCGTCAGCTCGCCCCCCGTGGTTCCGCCGGGACAGATCCCTCACATCCGGAACATCGAGACGTGCATGTAGAGCGGTCCCGCTCTTCTTTCTTACAGACCGGTCAGGTGGGGAATGTCCGGGTCCAGGGCCCAGGCACGGGCGGTCCCGAGCAGGTCGAGGATCTCCGCGATGTCGAGCGTCTCCTCCGTTCCGGCCGCGGACACATCGAAAGCAGATTCACCTTCGACGGTTGCCCGCCCGGCGCCGACGGCCTGTGCCAGGCGCACGGAGAACGAGGCTGCCGGCAGGAAGACCAGCTCGACGTCCCGCTCAGGCCCGAGTCCCATCCGGCTCTTCAGCTCGAGCAGCGCTTCGAGGCTGCCCCCTTCGGCATCGACCAGGCCGTTGTCGATGGCACGGCGCCCGCTCCACACGCGGCCCTGGGCCAGGGTCTCGAGCTGTTCACGGCTGAGCTTGCGGGTCTCCAGGATCCTCTTCATGAACAGGTCATATCCCTCGGAGAGGCGGACCCTGAGCTGCTCCAGCTCTTCCTCCGTGAGCCTGCGGTCGGCCGACAGGATCGATGCGTGCTTCCCCCGCTCGGTCGGCACCCGCCGGATGCGGAGCTTGTCGAGCAGCCCCGAAATTGCGAACTTCCCAAACCAGATGCCGATGCTCCCGGTGACGCTGCCGGGCATGGCCAGGATCCGGTCCGCCCCAACTGCGATGTAGTATCCTCCCGAGGCCGCAGTGCCCGCTATCGACACGACCACGGGGCGCACGCCGGCCAGCTTGCGCAGGGCCCGGTTGATCAGCTCGGATGCCAGCGCAGCCCCGCCGGGCGATTCGATGCGGACCAGCACTCCATCGATGGAGCGGTCCCGGGACAACGCCTCGAGTGTCGGAACCAGGGTCCAGGAGCCGGCCAGCCGCATGTTCACCAGGGGGACGATGGCGCTGGGACCGTCCACGATGGAACCGACGACCGACACTACTGCGATTCGAGGCCGCGGGCCCCAGGCATCGGGCCGGACCGGGCGGAACGGATACCCCTCGACGAGCACGGGAGAGGGGAAGCCCAGCTCCTTCAGCACGGCCCTCATGTCCGTGTAGTCGGCCGTGAGTTGGACAGCCCCCAACTCACGGGCACGAGCGGCGGTGAGCGGTCCCTGGTCGATCCACTCCTTGACCCGTGCGACCTCCACGTTCCTGCCTCGCGCGATGTCCCCGACGAACTGCTCGTAGAAGTCATCGAGCATGGCATTGGTCTGCTCCAGGCTCGCCTCCGAAGGCCCTTCACGGTCGAACTGCTCGGGGAACGACTTGTACTTCCCCACCCGCACGAATTGCGGCTCGACCCCGATGGCCTCGAGCAGGTTCCGGTAGAACGTCAACGACCCGGCAATACCCGTGACAGCCAGGATCGTCGCTGGATTGACCACGACGTAGTCCGCCTGCGAGGCGAGGTAATAGTCTCGATTGCCCCCGGAAATCACGTACGCGACGACGGACTTGCCCATCCTCCGGATTTCGGCAATCGAGCGGGAAAGCTCCTGGCTCTGCGCCCATCCCAGCCCCGTCGAGTCGAACACCAGCAGCAGGCCGTCCACTTCCGGGTCCCGGGCGAGGCGGTGCAGACGAATCCGGAACTCCACGAGTGTGTCGGGGGCATCGCCAAAGAGCGGATTGCGCTTGTCCTCGCCCAGTGCCTTGGGGACGGCCAGCCGCACAAAACGATGTCGGGGAGCAAACGCCGAAGCCTCCCCCGGAGTCGCGATGCGGGCACCGTAATGCCACGTGACGTCGCCGGATGCGGTCCCGCCCCCCCCCCATCAGCCCGATGCTCCCCAGTGCCAGCGAGAGCGTGCCACCGGCCCCCCAGCGCCAATCGCCGTCGCTACGGCTCATCCAGCCGCCCGCCCCGACTTCGAGCCCCTCGATGACCCGCACGCCCGCATACGCGGCTGGATCGATGTAGTTGCCGGCCCTGTCCGAGTGCACGTCGATTCCCAGCGTGAGCCGTTCCGTTCCCGGGCGGAACGCCACTCCGGCCGACAGGTCCATCTTCGTCCCGTCCACCGGGGCCGCAGCGCTGAACTTCCGCTCCGACAGGTTGTGCGCCGCCAGCGCAAGGCTGACCCAGCGGGAAGGCCGGTACAGCAGCCCGGCCGAGAGGAGATCCGCTGTCGGATGATCCTCGAGCCGGAAAGCCCGCTGCCAGAGAAAGCCGAGCGACAGCATGCGCCCGTCCGACAAAGCAAACCCGAGACCGGTCCGAAGGCCGTCGAGGCCCGCTACGTCATCCTCGCCGCCTCCGCCCAGGCCCCTCAGGGCATCCATTCCGAACTGGATCTTCAGGGCAGCGAGGGACAACCCCACGCTCCCTCCCATGACCGCGTCGGTGCCGAACAGCGCAAGCTGTGCTGCGGGCAGGAGCCCCACTGCAGCGGGGTTGATGAGCCAGCCCGCGACCAGTCCCGGATCCGCCAGGCCGCTCCCGGCCAGCGGCAGGGACGAATCCACGCGGCGCACCTGTGCCGCGGCGGGATATGCCATGCTGAGCAGGAGGCTTGCGAACAGGGCGGCCAGCAGAGGCGGAGCTTGACGTCGCGTCATGAGATCCTCCACGGCGCACATCGGCTACTCCAGGAGGGTCTGGAAGTTGCGCACCGCATCCATGATGAGCTGATCACTGCGCTCGAGGTGCCGGTCCATGCGGGCAGCGGCAGCGGGCGAATCCCCCTGCAGGGCCGCGGCCACCACGGATTCGAGCGACTCGACGTAGTCGGGAACGAAGACCCACAGGTCGGGGAAGCTGAACACCGTCTCGACATACAGCCGGACCACGGTGTTGAAGAGCCACTGGTAGGCCACGCTGTGCGATGCGCGAAGCAGCCCGAGCATGATGTCCAGGTCGGTCCGGACGAGCTGATCCGGGATCCCGGCCTGATCCCGCTGCTTCTGCACCAGGGCGAGAAGAGCCTCGAGCTCCGACTTCGACGCGGTCTGCGCCAGCCTGCCGCAAGCGTCGACTACGAGCAGGCGGCGAAGCCGGAGGAAGTCGTTGACGACCTCGCGGGTGGCCCGGAGATCCCGCGTGTGCTGGAGGAACCAGGGCAGGAGCGTGACCTCGCCCTGTTCCATCCAGTCGAGCACCTTCATGCCGTCGCCCTGGCGGGCGCTGACGAGGTGGAGGTTTTCGAGATTCCGGATCGCCTCCCGGAGGGTGTTGCGGTTCGTCCGGAACTTGACCGCGAGCTCCCGTTCGGGCATGAGCCTGGACCCGGGGGGCAAGGCACCGGAGAGGATCTCCTCGGCCAGCCGCTCCGTGATTTCCTGGGAGAGGTTCTTCCTGCGTCCTTTTTCGGGCTCAGTCATTGGGGTCCCATGATATCCCATTCGAGCATGTTGGTCACGAAGTCCCGCGAGTAGTCCACGACGACATCTGCGGGCTTGCCATCCGCACCGGCGACGAGCCGGACCGAAGGAACGTGGAAGGCCACGAAGTCGGGTACGCCGGCCCGCTCGGCCCTGGCGACCACCTCGTCCCGCAGGACCGGGTCGAACTCGATGCCATAGGTCTCGACCAGCCTACGGCCCGCGTCGAAATCCCCCTCGGCCTTGACGCGCATGACTTCGGCAAGAAGCGTAGCCACCGAAGCTCGCGCCTGCTCGAGGTCCTTGAGCACGAAGAAGGTCCTGTCCTGGACCTTGCGGATCTCGACTGCCTGGGTGTTGCGCATGATGTACTGCACGATCAGGTGGGAAGCGCGCATGTGGTCGTCTTCGAAGCGGTTCCCCTTCTTCACCCTGCGGAGCTGCACCAGGTCGCCCCGGATGTAGTCGGCCATTGCAACGACTGCGGCCTCGGGTCCGGGCAGCGCTCCGATTTCCACGAGCCGCTGGTCGAACACGTGGTGCAGCGCGACCAGCTCGGCCCGTGCCTCCTCGAGCGTGGAGTAGTACTCCTTGAGGTAGTAGGACGGATCCTCCTGGAGCTTGGGGCTCGCCCGCCCCGAGCCGTGCCCCACGATCTCGTGGAGGGCCACCATGGTGTTCCCGACGGCCTTGCGATAGCGCTTGGAGGCAGCGAGATCCTCGGGCAGGGCAAACTCCTCGACGGCCTTGTCCGACACGGCGGCCCGGGCTGCCCCCATCACGTTCGACAGGAGCACGCTCCTCGAGCCGTGCTTCTCACGGATCCACTGAGCGTTGGGCAGGTTGATGCCCGCAGGAATGCTGGGCCCCGCCCCTCCCACCCCGATGAGCACGTTGATGGCAGAGGCCACCGGGACCCGGATGTCGAGGTTCCGATAGCGCTCGTCCCACGGAACGCGCTGCTCGAAGTAGCGGGCCGATTCCGCGATGCCGCGCATGATCCGCGTCAGGTCCGCGTCACGATAGTACACCAGCCCCTCGTACTCGGCCTTCTGGCTCCGAGGATCCTTGTAGGACTCGATGAACCCGAGAATGAAATCGACATCCGGGTCCTCGGAGAGCCACGCGATGCTGGCCTGGTCGAACTCGGCCGGGTCGCCGGTCCGGAAGAAGCGCACCAGGTGCTCGATGTTCTTGGCCTGCCCGGGGGACGCATACTCCTTCGCCTTCTCGAGGTTGGCAACCACGGCCTCGAGCTGGGTTGCGTACAGGCCGGGCTCCACCTTCCACTTCTTGCCCCGCTCGTCCTTCATGCCGGTGCGGTAGACCTGCTCGACCAGGCGGCACGGGCCCTTGCGAGGGCATTCCTTGACCAGCTTCGAGTTGAGCGGATAGGACTCCTTGAACCCCTCCAGGTCCTTCATGGTCACGCCCGAGTAGTAGTTCCCGGCACTGTCCCGAAGGATATCCCCGCCCGCACCCGGGTTCTTGTTGGTCACCTGCGGCTCGAAGAGCGGGTCGAACAGCAGGGGATCGAGCTGCATCAGGACGTCTTCCAGCGGCTGCCCCAGCGCGGAGAAGTCGGCACCATTGGCCCGGGCGGTACCCAGCGCCACGGCCAGCTCCTCCCGAGAGAACGGAACCGGGATCTTCGTCTTGTTGCGCTCGAAGAACGGACCGTTGTTGAGCCAGAGCAGCTTGGCGTACTCGGTGATCCGCTGCTCGGTCTCGGGGGTGAGCCCGAGCGGATGGCTCACGATGCCGTCCAGGAGCTGCCGGATCGCCAGCGACCAGCGGTGATTCTGATCGTAGGTGATGTCCCGCCCGGCCACTGCGGCCTTGTAGAGGTAGTACGCCAACAGCTTCTGCTGCAACGGGAGCTGCTCGAAGCCATCGGCATAGAGCTGCACCAGGGCGATGCCGGAGACGTTCTCGATGAAGTAGCTCCTTCCGTTGTCCATGGGTCCCTCCTCGGGAAGCGGGTCGACCTCGACGACGGCTTCCGTGGGTTCGGTCCCGGACGGGCAGCCTGCAGGGAGGATTGCGCACAGCAGCAGGACGCCGAGGGGAAGTGCCTTGCGGAGGTCGTCGAGAGCGGTGATGTAAACAGTTTCCAGTTTCATGGGCATCCCCGGGTCAAATCAGTCTGAGTTTCCTGGCTTCGAATGCCAGGCGGTCACGATGAGCGGGGTGAGCGACGGCCACGAGGCCGAGCACGCGCTGGCGGAGGGTACAACCGCGCAGCCGGGCCACCCCATGCTCGGTCACCACGCAATCCACGTCCTGCGCCGGTATGGTGACGAGCGTTCCCAACGGCATGTGCGGGACCACGCTCGACTGGGTGGAATCCAGGTGCGACGACGGCAGCACGACGATGCCGACCCCCTCCGGACAGCGGGAAGCGGCCCTGTGGAACGTGTGCTGGATCCCGCCGTTCGAATGGCACTCCCACTGCCCCGACTGGGCAGCGACCTGCCCCATCAGGTCCACGAGCGCGGCCTGCGTCACCGACACCATCCGCCGGTTTCGCTGGATGTTGGCCGTCTCGGCAACGAACTCGATGGGGTGCAGCTCGACTGCGGGGTTTCGGTTCACCAGCGCCAGGAGAGAGGGGCTTCCCAGCACCCTGCTGCCGACCCATCGTCCGTCCAGGAACCCCTTTCTCCTGCAGGTGAGCGCACCTCGCTGGTGGAGATGGAGGAACACGTCGCACAGCAGGTCCGAGTGAACGCCGAGGTCTCGCTTGCGCTCCAGCGACGCACACGCCTGAGCCACCAGGTCTCCCAGGCCGACGTGAAGCGTTGCCTCGTCCGGGACCAGCGACGCCAGGAACGCACCGACGGCGGAAGCCTCCGGCAGCACGGGACCTGCCGGCAGACCGATGGGGTCGCGCTCCGACTCCACGATGCAGTCCACGGATTCCAGCCGGAAGGTCGAGTGACCTTCGGTCCACGGGAGCTTCCGGTTGACCTCCACGATCAACAGGGTCCCATTCTGTTCCGCCGCCGCAATCAGCTCCGGGAGCCAATCCACGCTGCACGACAGGTTCAGGTTCCCCTCGTCGTCCATCCCCGACGAGCCGACGATCAGGACGTCCAGGTGACGGCTCGGAAAACCTGTCCAGGTCATCGTCCCATCCACCGGGATGAAGTCCGCGACCCCGGACATGACGCCGTCACGGTCGCCCGGTCCCACCTGGAGCGTCGTGTGGCGGATGCCTCCGTCCGAGGCCTCGCCCTGGTTCGCTGCCAGGTACTGCCGCACCAGGTAGTCGGGCGGAACCAGGGTGTCCGCAGTAGCCAGCGTCACCCGCCGAAGGTCCCGCCGCCGGGACAAAGCCGACAGGACCGCCAGCGGCTGCCCGATCCCCCCAGAGGCATACACCATGTCCCCGGAGTGCACCCGGGCAACCGCCTCATCCGGCGTCAGGACGAGCTGACTGTAACGCTCCGACCAGGAGCGGGTTCCGCTGTTCATGAGCGGAGGTTACAACAGTTCCCATGCGGGTTCAAGTAGGCACAATCCCCCGTTGGCAAGCGGAATTGACACTCCTACGGGCCTCTGCTAATTGAAGATCGGTGGAGGCCGCATGAAGTTCGAGCTCACAATCCCTGCCGCTACCGCCTCCCTGCCCACCCTGGTCAGGGTCGACGCCCCCAACTGGCTCGCAGCGCTGCAGCTCGCTCTCCTGCGCGTCGGCTCGGCCGAAATCCCCAAGGGCAAGGCCGTGTGCGACATCCGGGAGGACGGGACCATCCTCGTCCGAAATGCCGTGGACGGGCGTGAGTTCTACATCCGGCCGCTGCCGACCGAAACGGAGGTGCTCGAAGTCATCTCCCCCGAGCCTCCGGCACCGGTCCACGGGACCCTGACGTACCTCGAAGCTCAGATCAGCGAGAACACCTCGGAGTTGCAGGCCGTGCCCCCCCGCTCCACGCAGCCCGAGCCCGGCGAGGTCCGACGCGTGAAGACAGCGGGCCACCCGTGCATGGTGTTCAACCGCCAGGAAATCGAAGACCGCGTCCGGCAGCAGCGGGATGCCCTGGCCGCATCCGGTGCCTCGGTACCGCGCGGCCCGGCACCGGCCGGCGATACCCCCCTGCCCGGCCAGGAACGCCCCGTTCACTTCATCCACGTCGTCGATGTCCCGCAGAGCAAGCGGGACACGCTCACCTCACTGAAGGTCGACCTCGATGCGCTCCGGCGGGCCAGCGCAGGTGCCGGGTCCGCTGCCACGCACGGACGCAACGCGCCGCCGGGGTTCGAATGGCTCGACGAGCCGCTCGAGAGCGCCCTGCGCAGGGCCACGTCCCTGGCCGAGATGGCGGAAAGGACCCTCAGGCTGGCGCTGGCCGCGTTGCCCTGCCGGGTCGCGCTCCTCGCCCTGGCCGACGGCTCTCCGGACCAGCTCAAGGTGGTCTCCGCCATCGGCGAGCGGGCCCAGCGCCTGGCGGGCAAGCAGCTTGCCGACGACGGGATGCTCCTGTCGCTCGTGTGCAAGCTCGGAGCGTCGCTCGTGCTCGACAACCTGCCGACTCAGAAGCTGTGCACCGAGCTGCTCACCCCACTTTTCGGAAGCACCCCGCAGAACGCCCTCCTGGCAGCCGTCACCTCGGGTGACAAGACGGCCGGTGCCCTGGTGCTGGCCGACTCCCTGACCGCCAACCGTTTCCTCCCGGCCGATCTGGCCGTTGCCAACCACATCGCAGCCAGGCTTCATGCGGCTCTGCGAAGCTGACTTGTCTGTGGAGCTTTTCCACACCCGTGAAGCCAGTGCACTGCAGACCCTTCCCACGTGCCCGAGGGCGCCCCGCCGTCGATTGTGCGCTTCACCGCGCCCCGTGCGGTGGAGGGGCCTTTCTGCCGCTGAAAGTGCTCTCTGGCACACCCCTTGCAGACTGAGAAGGCGACTGGCAGCCGCCACCGAATGGTGGTATGCTGGCCACCGACTTGAAATCGAACCTTGACCGGAGGATGACCGATGAAGACGAAACTTGCATTCCTGGCGTTGTTCCTGGTGTTGCCGCTCTCGAGCGCAATGGCGGTCGAATGCACGACCGACGCGGACTGCCCGGAGGGCTCGCAGTGCGTGGCCGCTCCGTGCGGATGCGCCTGTCCCGCGTGCGACCCCGATTCGGGGGCCGAATGTCCCCCCTGCGAATGTCCTGATTGTCCGGAGGGGGGAGAGTGCGTGGAGATCGACGTGACTCCCGGCCCCTGGTACGGTGATGAGTGCGAGGCGGATGCCGACTGCCCGATGGACTTCACCTGCCAGGAGGTTCCGATTCCCTGTGCTACGGAGCCGGCCTGCCCGCCGTGCGCCTGCGCCGGGTGTGACCCCGATTCCGAGGATTGCACGGACCCGCCGGAGTGCGATTGCCCGCCCTGCGAGGAGCCGGACCCGACCGAGTGCGTCGAGACCGTTGCCAAGGTCTGCATCTACGAGCCCACGGAATGCACGGTCGATACCGACTGCCAGGAGGGCTTCGAGTGCCTGGAAATCGAGGAATGCTCCGGTGGCGGCGGTTGTGCCTGCACGAGCTGCGTGTGCCCGGATTGCCCCGAGGGGGAGGAGTGCCCCCCGTGTGACTGCCCGGCGGATCCGCCCCCGTGCGAGTGTGAAGAGGACCAGTTTGCCGAAGAGTGCACGGTCGTCGGGGCTTTCTGCGCTCCCGCTCAGGTCGAGTGCGCCGAAGATACCGACTGCCCCGAGGGGTGGGAATGCGCCTCCGCCCCGGACGTCGGTACCTGCCTGTGCCCCGACTGCGCCTGTGCCCCTTGCGCCGAAGGGGAGGAGTGCCCCCCGTGTGAGTGCGAGCCGTGCGACTGCGGTGAGGTCGATGCCACCAGCTACTGCCTCCCCGGCGGCTGGGAAGATGCCGGATACGGCAACTACGAAGCTCAGGCCACAGGAACCGAGAAGGGAGAGGACGAAGGCACTCCCGAGGATCCGGCAAGCCCCGAGCCGGACGGCACGCTGGGTGGTGACGGAAGCGGCGGTGCCAAGGAGGAGAATGCTGCCACCGACGATACCGGCACCAACGGCTGCACGGCCGGGAACAGCTCGACCGGTGGGCTTGGCCTGCTCCTGCTGGCTGCCCTCGCCGTGCTGACGCTCCGCCGCACCCGCAACGTCCTGGCCCGCTGATTCCTTTTTCTTCCTGTTGACCCGCCCCCACACCGTGACGATAATGCCGCCGGTGACAACTCCGGGTGGTGATGAACATGAAGGTGCTCCTGGTTTCCTCCAACCTGCATTCGCAGTTTCCGGCATGTTTTCCCAACGCGGTCGGTGCCCTGTCCGCCTACCTGAGCCGTGAAGGGCACGAGATCCGGGCGCTTCACCTGGCCCGGAAACGGGACTTCCGCAAGGTCGGACCGGCACTGCGTGAGTTCCAGCCCGACGTTGTGGGCATTTCCGCCGTGACCTGCGAGACGCCCATCATTGCCCCCGTGGCAGCGGAGGCAAGACGCTGGAGCCCCACCGTGCCGATCCTGGTGGGGGGAATCCACGCCATCGTCGCGCCTGAGACCGTCTTTGAAGTCTCCGAGGTGGACGGGCTGTGCTATGGCGAAGGGGAAACCGCGTTTGCCGAGTACCTCCGCAGACTCGAGTCCGGCAACGACCCGCAGGGAGCACCGGGCTTCTACATCCGGTCCGGGGCCGACATCCGCAAGAACCCGCCTCTGCCGTTCATCGAAGACCTAGACTCACTGCCCATGATGGACCGCTCGGTGACCGACCTCCAGGAGGTCATCGATGCAAACAACGGCACCATCAACCTGATCTTCTCCCGTGGGTGCCCGTGGAACTGCCAGTTCTGCTGCAACCACCACATCAAACGCATCCAGCCGGGGACCTACGCCCGCGTGATTTCCGTGCCCAACGTGATGGCGGAGCTTCGCAAGCTGGCCGCCAATTATCGTTTCCGCCACGTCCTGTTCCGGGATGACACGTTCACCTGGAACCGGGAGTGGGCCATGGAGTTCGTCGAAGCCTACAAGAAGGAATTCTCCTACCCGTTCGACGTGTTCTCCCGGGTCGATTGCCTGGACGACGGCATGATCGACGCGCTGGCCGAGGCCGGCTGCCGCCACATCTTCCTGGGGCTCGACTCGGGCAACGACTACATCCGGAACAAGGTGCTCAACAAGGAGCAGCTCAACGAAGACCTCTTCCGGGTGACCGACCGGATGAAGGCCAAAGGGATCATCCCCATGGTCTCGAACATCGTCGGGCTTCCGTACGAAACGCCTGAGATGTTCCAGGACACGGTCGAGATCAACAAGCGGCTGCACCAGGACAAGGTCGTCTTCTCCCCCTCGTGCGGGGCCTGCCCGAAGATCTGGGTGTTCACCCCCTGGCCCGGCTCCGACCTCTACAAGCTGTGCAGGAAGGAAGGGTGGCTGCAGGAAGAACCCACGTCGGCCAAGGTCTACCGGGAATCGGTGCTCGAGATGCCCGGATTCTCGAGACGCCGGATCGACCAGGAATTCCGAACGTTCCGCTACCGCGTCTACAAGGACAAGCACCCGCTGCACGCTTTCCTGTTCCTCCTGTATGACAGCCGTCCGGTCCAGGCGGTGTTCGAGCGAATTCCCATGGGGGCCATGGGGACGGTGCGCGAGACGTTCCTGGCCGCGCTCAACCCCCAGCGGCGCAGCGAAGTGCTCGGGAAGCTGCTCGGTGGGTTCAGGAAGGCCAGCGCCCGGCGGGCATGAGCAGAGAACTGCCGGCATCACAGCGCCTGGTCGAAATCTGCCTCGAAGCGGCGAACGATATCGGTCCAGGTACGGACAACCCGGGAGGGCTCAGCGACACCTGCCGTGAGATCCTCCGCCAGGTGGCACGGCGGTTCGACGGCCGCTCCCTGGACATTCCGCCCCCTGCGGACCCCGAGCTGCCCTCTGCGGTGGCAAGGGCCCTGGGCCGAATCCGTGCATCAGACGGCCTCGGTCTCGACGATACCGAGTTCGTCAACGTGGAGTTCTTGCACTGTCACGACAGCGACGCGCTCCAGCCGGGCTGCCTCTCCGACCTTCTCGAGGCCATGCTCTCGGACTCCGCTGCCGCACGATCCCTGCGGGGGGGACTCGGGGCTTTCTATACCCCGACCAGCGAGGTGCTGCAGCTTTGCCGCCTGCTCCTCCTGGCACAGCTTGCGCAACGGCTCGCCGATGCTCCGGGAGCGGTCGAGGT
>Ga0233425_10002317_pt1 | contig 38020 bp, 28 predicted proteins | sample Watercolumn_Towu_2_FD_181712 | JGI IMG/M metagenome (GOLD analysis project Ga0233425, IMG submission 181712) | Freshwater microbial communities from Lake Towuti, South Sulawesi, Indonesia - Watercolumn_Towuti2014_140_MG | ecosystem: Environmental > Aquatic > Freshwater > Lake | place... | reverse complement strand
TGAATCTTTCTGTTATCGGGAAAAACTTCTTCAGGACGATGGAAATACAGGGCACGGTATTTAACCTGCTCGACAAAGACTACAGCGACCCCGGCACAACCTCCATCCCCGAAGACCTCCCCAGGCCGGGAAGAACATATTTTGTCGGCCTAAGCTACCAATTTTAATTCAGGGATAGTCGGTGGTATATGTTTTGTTCGTTGAAGCATTTGTTGCCGGGTTAGCGTGTCAAATGGTCACAGAGACCCTCAGGGTTGACCCCAACAACATACAGATTGTCTTTTCTGTTTCCCCATATACCTGTAAAAGTGTAGTTTGTACCACTTTTTTGTGTTTTCCAGACATTTCCATTGTAATAAAGGATAGTTGCATGCTCCCCTACGACAAAGATGTTCTGATCATCAATACCCCATATTCTGTTCAACATGCTGATCGTTCCGCTTGTCTGCCTGGTCCATTTTGAACCGTTGTATTGAGAAATAAAACCGTCCGAGCCGATAACAAACACGTTCTTAGCCCCTGTAGTCCACACACCGTTCAGCGTTTTTCCGGTAAAGTGCGTAAGTTCTTTCAGGTTTTTACCGTTATAAAAAACCACTGAGCCGTAATCACCAACGGCATATACATTTTTCAAACTACTGCCATGGATTTCATAAAGCGTGTCAGTATCGCCGCTTTTTTTCTCTATCCATTTTTCACCGTTGTGCTGAAATATTTTGCCGGAATTACCGGTGACGAAAATGTGTTTTTCGTTAAAACCCCAAATGCCTCTGCACCAATCTATCATCGCGGAATCGTAATTTCTCCACTCTGTGCCGTCATAATGAAGCAACGTACCGAAATCACCACAGATATAAACATTTTTGTGGCTGCTACCCCAAATTCTATTCAGTCTCCGCGTTGTGGGACTTTTTTGTTTAATCCAGGAATGACCATCATAGTGTAAAATAACGCCCTGATCGCCAACGGCAAAGATATCGTCGGAAGCAAATCCATAAATATCGTTGAGCCACATATCGAACCCACAAAATACATGGTTCCATGTCTTGCCGTCATAATGAAGTATTACACTATTACATTTAATGAAATCATCCGAGCGTTGTTCTCCCAAATCCCAATCGCCTGCATATACATTGTTCCCGGTACATGGTTGATAAATAGCAAACAACAGGCTGATACAAAGATATAATATGGTTTTCATAATTTCCATTCCTGATAATTAGTCCTTTGGTGATTTAAAACAGAACGGTTATCTCTGTTTTGTAAGGTATCTTTAAAATATTCCGGAGATTGATTGTAGTATTATAATTTTAGTACAATATGAAATCTATATTTTTCTAGGGAGAGCACAATCTCCAATTTTAAACCGTTAATCATACCTGGCAACAAGAGGAAATCGTTTTATGGCCAAATTAAAACTCGACCTTCACGACATCTGTAAAAATGGCAAATTGATTGAGAAGGAACTGGACAGAATTATAAGAGAGGCCGTTGAGAAAAAGATAGCGCTTGTAGAAATTATTCCGGGAAAAGGGAGTGGACAGCTCAAAAAGACCGTCTTGCGTTTTTTGACACGTCCCGATATCAAAAAACTGTATCATCGTATTGACAAAGACAGTGTAAATTTTGGAAGGCTTTTTGTACGGTTCAAACACTAACATAGTGACTGCTTTTACGGAAAACTGTTTTTCTTGATGGTTACACGAATTTAACGCACTGCAAATCGGGACAATGTAATGACTTTTTTGCAAAAGCCGTTGACACCATTTACAATTGACACATTGAAATTCGTGTTTATCAAAACAGACAATTTCCTGATTGACAGAAGGCTTGCCGAAATGCTATAAAATGCTGAATTTAAATTAGGTTGGGTTTTAAAAGACAAAAACCCAACGACTTGTTATATTACACATCCCTTATTCCCCTCTTCCTAGAGGGGACTTCACTGTTCTCCCCTCTAGGAAGAGGGGACTGGGGTGTGTTAGCAGACCAAACCAATACCTTTGAAATTCCCAGACATTAAATTAATCACTCGGCAGGTTTTCAACATTTTAATAATTAAGGAGAAAAGATGAAGATATTGAAGAAATTAGTGTTAATAAGTGCAATTTTCTCTGCTTCCATAATGATTGCAAACATTTCCCATGCTAAGGACGATAAAGGGCATGCCGTTCACTGGGGCTACGAGGGTGAATGCGGTCCCGATCATTGGGGCGATCTTGGTGAGGAGTATGCTATATGCAAAACAGGTAACAGACAATCACCTGTTGGTATAACAATTACCGAAAAGGCCGATTTGGACAGCATTATTTTTAATTACTATTCAACCCCACTGAAGATTATTAATAATGGCCATACGATTCAGGTGAACTATGGCAGTGGAAGTTACATATCCATAGGTCAAAAAAGATACCAACTTGTTCAATTCCATTTTCACAGTCCAAGCGAGCATAAAATAAACGGACATGCTTACGATATGGTAGTTCATCTGGTGCATAAGGGTGACGATGGAAAGCTGGCGGTTATTGGCGTGCTTATGAATACGGGAAAGGGAAACGACCTTATTAACACCTTGTGGAAAAATTTACCGAAGGAGCAGGGCAAGGTAATTTCTGTGGAAGGCGTTAAGATAAATGCAAAGCAATTTATCCCTGCGGATACCCGCTATTATAACTATCCCGGGTCATTGACGACTCCTCCCTGCAAAGAGATAGTTAACTGGTTTGTCCTAAAGACGCCGATAGAGGTCTCAAACGATCAGGTAAATAAATTCACTTCAATTTTTAGCAAAAGTGTCCGTCCAATACAGCCTCTTCATGGTCGGGTAGTCAAAGAGAGTCGATAATACATTATCTTCTATTTTTATAAAAAATCCGATTTTGATTAATGCTCAAAGTTAATAGAGACATTAAAATATATTTTCAGTCGTACGAAAAGCTGTCTGAGAATTTTCTCTCTCAGACAGCTTTTTTTGATAACGGAAAATCAGCACCGATGTTTCAACAAAACTGAAAACTCTAATATAAAGAAAGGATTAGAGTATGAAAGGCCTGTTTAGAAAAGACGGGGAAGTTTTTACAAAGGAAGAAAGTAACGAGTTAACCGTGAGCAAAACCGAACCAAGAAAGGAGAGTAAAATGGGCGTTGAAAATGTAACAAATCTGACGGCAGATGCGGAGTTTAAGGGGACTATAAAATTCAGTAACGTATTAAAGATTGATGGTAAGTTTGAGGGTGAATTGGTTACAAACGAAGGGAATGTTGTCGTTGGAAAGACAGGTACAGTTAAGGCAAATATTAAAGTAAAGAACGCTATTATAGAAGGCAAGGTGGACGGAAATGTAATTGCTACCGAAAAAGTTGAACTCCGCCAGCGTGCGCATCTCATTGGCGATTTAAAAGCCAAGATATTGGTCATCGAAGAGGGCGTTGTGTTTATCGGTCAATGCAACGTAAATCCCGAAGGATTTAAACCGGCCAATCAACCACAACAGCCTTAAGAAGAGCTTGAATACCTGGTGTAAAACAGTTCCGTGTGGAAATTACCCTCATTATAGTTAATGATATTATGAATTTAAAATCGAATAAATCCCCTGAAATCAAAGACATTGCATGTCCTCACTGTCAGGGTATTCTCACGGTATCTATTCATTGCCAGTCAATTCCATGCAGTCATTGCAACAAGTATGTTGATGTCAAATCGATTCTTTTCCCGCCGGAGGAAAAGGCAAAAGTTCCGGTTGGTACCAAAATTCTCCGTTGTTATAAGTGTGGCAAAGAAATATTTGCCGATAAAAAAGCTCAGGCTGTAGCGTGCAAATATTGTTACCATCACAATGACCTTAGCGATTATAAAATAAAGTCCGAAATTGGTAAAATTCTGGAAACACACGGGACGTTGTATTTAAAGAAAAGAGGGATAATTGAAATTTCAACCATTCGCGTGGGAGATGCGATTATTCAGGGGAAAATTAATGGAGATCTGCTTGCAAAGGGAACGGTTGAAATATTAAAACACGGTGAAATCTATGGCAAAATAACATGCCGCAAATTAATTGTAAACAAGGGTGGAATATTTATCGGCAAGGTGCACATGCTGAAATCTGACGAAAACTAACATTTATAAAAATTGTTTTACTCCGGCAAATATACGTAGAGTGCGTGGGAACGATCAAACGGTAATAAGTTCTGTCGACAGACCCATTCCTCTCAGATCCTTTTTTATTTCTTCCCGATAAATGGGATTCATAATTATAACAACGTTCGGTTTATATTTTTTTATGAAATCCGGCGACACGATTTTTTGTCCTGTTCCCGGCACAAACGTCCCTTGTTTATAGGGATTTATGTCAACAACAAATTCAATTTCATCTCTGATATGAAGCGATGTCAGAAATGACACGCCTTTCGAACTTGCGCCCCAGATAACAACCCTTTGTTTATTTTGCCCAAACTGCCGTATTTTGTTCCTCCACTCATTCATTTTGTATCGGCAGTTTCTGGAAAAATGTTCGATATTTTCCGACAAGGCATCGATACAATCATCATTTTTTATCAGGCATTCTTTTTCCTTATCACCTTTAGCAGGCCTGGCCTCCAGCAGCAAGTATTGCTCATCAAAACCTTTCCAAACATTGATGACATCGAAGCCATTATTCTTAAACAGATACGACATTGAGTAGGGGCTGAAGTAAGAACAATGTTCATAATAAATGTCCCAGAAGGCAAGTTCGTTCAGGATACGAGTAACATCCGGTACCTGAAAAAAAACAACCGTGTCTGTTCTTTCACCGAGAGAACGTCGAATCATGCTCACAAAATCAGCCGTATGCTGAATATGCTCCAGTGTCATTTTGCAACAAACGAAATCTCCCTGATAATTGGCATATTTTTCAGAATAAAGGTCACATATAAAGGTAATGCGGTCTTTGGCACTGCTTTGGTTTCGCTCGCTTATATAAGCGGGATCGAATCCTACCCCCCTATTTTCTCCTAATTCGCAGAGCAGTGTGAGAAACTCCCCTTTTCCACACCCTATTTCAATAATAGATTTATTACGGAGACCGTACTTGTCTATTAGATAACTTGCCAGGTTTTTATGAAATGTGTTAAATGTGGACGAAAATCCCTGTGTTTCTTCATATTTTTCGGAATATTCAAGATGTGCCGGATCAAAAGCTGTATTGGATATGAAGCCGCAGTTTTTGCAAAAAGCGAGACTAATATCTCCACGTGGATAGTTGATAGCCTTTTCACGAGTTGGCATTAGCAGTACACTGTGCACCGGCTGATTTTTTAACTCATAAAATACTGTCATACCGGTATTATTGCAGCAATGACATGCAATATTCATATTAGACTGATTATTCATAGTTTTGTTTTGTAAAGTATCAGACATTATTTATATATAAAGAATGAAAAGCCTTCTTATCAAATAGCCTGCCTGCGGCATCAGTATTCACGAAAGCTTTATAAGCCGGTAACCGAATTGAATCTTATTCAAGATACCTTTCTGCTGCAGTACTGTTGAAATGCGTTGCCTTATGAAATTTATTTCTTTTTTTCCAAAGAATTTTACTAAATAAAGACTCATAATGAACGAGAGTAACAGCGCCACTCTGAATATGACATCGGACAGAATACCGGACATTTGGAACTTCCACGCACCGGCAGAAACTGCAAAGAAAAGCAAACCGAGTTTCAGGAGTCTCATTTTTTCAAAAGGAATGTAGTAGAGTTTTTGGCTTATATAGTATGTTATCGATATTATTACCGTATAACAGGTGAAAGATACAAATCCGGCAGCCATCATCCCGTATCTCGGAATAAATATAACATTGAGTGAAACACTTAATATAGCCCCCAAACACATAATGTATGAATAATAATACGTTTTTTTTACAATACTTATACCCAAGCCCAGTGTATAAAACATGCTATAGGCAATGTTGGCACAGACGAGAGGAAGCACCACTTTATGTGCATCCCAAAATTGAGCGCTTGCGATTAGTTTGATTGCCAACGGGGAAAAAACAATCAAACCTAAACCAACAAAAGATAAGACAAATAACAAATACGTTGTAATAGTCTTAAAGGATTCTTTGGCATTGTCTGTGGCGGCAATTTGGAAACAATATCCCCCCCACGCAGTTGCGAATGGGCCGATAAATAGTAAGGATAATATGTTGGCGAATCTGCTGCCAAGTGAATACAAGCCGACATCGTGCACCGAAGCAAATCTCTGAATGAGAAATTTATCGGAAAATTGTATTATCCATGTAAAAATTCCCACAGATATCAGCGGAAGGCCGAACTTCAGTAAATCTTTCAGCATGGAAAATGAAAAATGCAGCGTTATGTTTTTTCTTATCAGAACCATGTTAATCAAAACAACTAACAAAGCGCTAATGGCATTCCCCGTTAAAATACCAGCTATTCCAATCTTTAATACAACTACAAAATATATGTTGAGTCCAACCTGCACTATAAACCCTGTCAGAGACACTCCGACGTATTTCATCGGCTGCAATCTTGCCCTGTACAATTGATATGGAATAAGAGACACGGTCTGAAACACCCCGGTAAGAATAATTAATCTTAAGAGTAAAAACGATGTATCGTCACTGAACACTATTTTGCCGATTGGCACCAAAAACAGAGAAAGAATTCCACACACAAAAAGAGAGGTCGTTATCAAATAGTAATACGTTGTACTGAGCAGCTCCGATCTCTGTGATTCAGTCTTTAAAAATGCATAATGCCTGAAAAAAGCCGTACTCATTCCTTGTGAAGTAAAAATAAATAATATATTTAATGTAACTGTCAATAACTCAAGTTTTCCATAATCTGCTGGTGTAAGACATCTTGTATAAAGCGGAAGCAGCATGAGTGCAACCATTCGTTTCAAGGCGTCACCAAGTCCGTAAATTACAGAGTCTTTACTCAGTTGTTTTATCTGTCTTACTTTACTCATATATACTATTGAAAACCTTAAAACATGCTAACAGCAAAACCATATTCCTACACATATCCACCCCGCCACGCTTACTATTTTCAAGGCGGCTTCATATTTTCTCCAAAATATTTTATGTGAAAAGAAAAATACCTCTTGAAATAAGAATAATGAAATCAAAACATACGGTATTTTTATGCGCGATGATAAAACGCTTTTGAATTTTGGATATTTTTTAGCTGCATTCGTAAAATCAGTATGAATTGCAGCAATTTTTTCTGATGGTTCCAATGGTTTTTGCACTATCGTTTCAGCAGAAACATTTCCACCGATAGCAGCAATAACCCTGTTATTATCGCGCAATATGCTCATCGTGCCGGATACAAGAGGAATAGAAATCTTCCATGTATGTTCATTTTCCCAATATTCCATAAATGGCTGTCCTTTTATTTCCGGAGTTTTATCAATACGGTTGTTTATTGACCATAGTGCTGCCATCCATGAATTATTGGCCGGTTGTTCTACAACAATGGCTGATGCAGGATAACAGGAGAAATAATTTGCCTCCCATCCTGCAAACGGTCTATAACTTCCTTTTAGTTGCTTGACTATCGTTCCCGGTATTCCAAATAGGTAAGCAGTTAAACTGGTATCTTTATTGCTATCCGCAGTAAGATTGTAAGATCCGGGAATATTACCTTCCTTTATTGTTACGTTATGAGCAGTAGTCCATGATGTTGTTGTCTTATGTATATCTTTGCCATCGGTAGTATCCAATACAACCCAAACATTCGGTTTTACATTAATGACCTGCCGATTTGCACTATAACCCTGAGGGCCGTTTCTTTCCATCTCAATAACCGACATATCATTTGAGCAACCGTACGAACATAGTTTTACAGTTCTAGAGCTGTCTCTTTTCTCACCAACAAGATGTGGGGCATTTGAACCTTCCCAAGATTCAGCATTCGCACGCCCCTGCATTCCGTACGGCCAATATCCGACATTGGTCCACCATGTTTGACCGCCCGCCCAAAGCAACACACTCATCTCGTCCGCATGCTTGTGTCCGTGTCCTGGATAATGCGACCATGTTGTTACTGTCTGGTTTAATTTCCGGTCATTTGGCCACCACTCAAGACCATTCCACCATATACAGTATCCTGCAACGGGATAAAGGCTGTCGGACATACTTGGCTTCCATTGATTATAGTGAAATATATTCCTGAAATTCCCTTTTGCATCAACTCCCGGCATTGGCGGACCGAATACATCTCTTAGATTACTCGTGTCACCAAACATTGGCAATGAGCCGTCTGTACGTCTCAATTGAGCATAAAAATCCTTTGCCTTGTGCAATTTATTTTTCCACTCTTTCGGAATTTTTATGTTTACCTTTTTTAAATATCCGCATGCCATAGCCAGGAGTTCCAAACCGAATTTATGATAACCGGCAGAATGCTCAAGCACTATTCCTTCATCATTTATATAATACTTCATCTGGTCGCACATTCTGTCAAATGCTATTTGTTTATACTCTTCCCACAGGGAAATCGTTGGGAATGCAAGACACAAATGCCAGAGCGCCAAATTCTGTATAATGCCGTGATTCGTTGAAAATGTAAAATGTGATGATTTTGCCAGGAGCCGTCCGCTCCTTGACGCCAATTGAAATATTTCCTGTGCAACTTCAAGTTGATACATGCGATGGTTGCGATAGTATTTCCAGAATTCCCCCAACACCTGAATTCTTGCTGCGACGGCGTGGTCATTCCATAAGTACCCTCTGGGGAACCAGGCATTACGTTCATACTTAGACCAGGCCACAATGACATCCCTTGCCATTGCCAGATAAACGTCTGCGCCGGTTATCTGGTACGCCTTCAGTAATATCTTGGGCATGGTAAAACCGGCAAAATGCAATTGCCACGACGGAGTGCCTTTTTTCATATCATGTTTATCAAAAGGCATATGAACTTTTACGGAGGGGTAACCTGGGATATCAATAATTCCCTGTAATATTTTATCTGCAGAAAAGAGTAACTGTTTATCATCCGGCGGGTTCAAAGGCAACAATTCAAATGATTCCAGTTCATCAAGAAATGTTTCTGACGGTATTTGTCTGGCTAAATTGATATCTTCCTCTGCAATATTCGTACATGGTATGTAATAGTGTTGTATCTCGGAAATACAAATTCCTATGAGTACAAAGAACGGCACCAGATAGTATGCGCCTATTGCTATGATTTTTCCTGATAAATTCTTTTTCATTATAAATAAGTATTTCTTTTATTCGGATATAATCAGCAATGACCTGTTATTACCACTAACCCTGTATGCTATTCATTGCCTACATTCATAACAATAGTTTCGCAATGATGATATGCCAGGTTGATCGGTGTATAGGCAATCCAACCTTGTGGCGATTTGCCCTGAGCAAAATGTATTCTTCCCCACATGTTTAATGATCCCTTTTGCCATGATAGAAGACGAACTGGTGGTCTGCCATCATCTTTCGATATCTTCCATAATTCAGAGTATTTTGTACTATAGCCATCATTTTCCGGATCTTCTACGGCTGTCGAGAAAAATATATTTCCATTGCCGTCCTGCACACTATAATAAAAGGGATTTTTTACAGTAAGCAGGGCATGTTTCTCCATAGTGTTCCAATTCCAACGAAATAAATAGTTCAATTTACCGGGAATATCACTCCCCCAATATACCGATTCCGGTGTAAACTGCATACTAACAGCCTTCCACAATTGGTCGCCGGATCCTAGTATCTGAAAAGAGGCGCACTGGTTATCGGAAAAAAGCAAATGGCTTTCATTATCTTCATCGCCTGTGGCTACCCAGACAAGATTACGATACACATCGTAGCTTACCGAATGTATATGCCGCATGACAGATCGTTTAAATTCGTTCCGTACGCTCCAGGCTTTGCCCTGATCAAGACTCCAGTACAAGTTGACAGTATCGTGTTTTCTGTATTGGTTATCGGTTATATACTGCCCAATGTAAACAATTCCATTGCCGTCTTCTGTACACCCCTGATGAAGTACCGAGCCAGAGCTTATATAGGTGTTTTCCAGGCATACAATCTTCCCCTCTTCCAGAACGCCGTGATAAAAATAACCGCCATAACTCAATAGTGCGGTTCTATCCTTTAGAACCTTTAGCTGATCAATCCCGACATTATTGTTTTTGAATTTTCTTACCAATTTCAAACGTCCAAGCCGGTATTTGATTTTTTTGATGAACGTGTCGTTCGGCAGTCCGAGCTTCGCAACTTTTTCCCAGGTTAAACCTTTGTCCAGACTACGGAATACATATACATCCCTCGTAGCAAATAATTCATTATCATACCAGCACTGTGCCACTAACCCCGATGTCTGAATTACTACACCTTTAATTCCATCATAATCTCTCAAATAAATCCCTTTTGGTTGCTCCGGTAATACCTCATAAACTACAACGCCAGACGCCACCATACCTATGATAAGAACAAATAGTTTCAGTCGCTTACTTACTGACTTCGGTATACTCTGGGCTAATATTGTTTTGCGTACACTGAAAATGAACATTAATCTTTCCATATTTTCCATGGCGCATTGCCGCTTTGCCAAAGATTCTGCAATAATGTCTTGTCACGAATTGTATCCATACATTGCCAGAAAGATGGATGTTGATATGCCATTAACTGGCCTTCTCTTGCGAGTCTTTCCATAGGAGTCTTCTCCCATTGTGTATCATCGGAGTCTATATATTCCAATACCTTGCTTTCCAATACGAAAAACCCACCACTAATCCACCCCTCTCTCGTTTGCGGTTTCTCGGAGAATTCTGCAACCCGGTTACCCCGTAATTCAATATGTCCGTAACGTGCTGTAGGTCGCACAGCAGTTAATGTAGCAAGCTTGCCATGCGTGCGATGGAATGCCAGTAAATCACGTAAATCAACATTGGATACCCCATCCCCATAGGTTGCCATAAAAGTTTCGTTTCCGATCAATGGAGCAAGCCGCTTCAGGCGACCACCTGTAAGGGTAGGCAATCCTGTGTCAACCAAATCAACCCGCCAGTTTATCTTTACGCCATTATTAATTTTCACATTGCCATTTTTCAAATTTACCGTCAGATCACTGTTAAGTGAGCAATAATCAACCATATATTTTTTTATTACTTCACCTTTATAGCCAAGAGCAATTATAAAGTGCCTGAATCCATGACAAGAATAATGCCTCATAATATGCCAAAGAATTGGCTTTCCACCAACTTCGACCATAGGTTTTGGCTTCACCTCCGACTCCTCGGCAAGGCGAGTACCCAAACCTCCTGCAAGAATTACTACCTTCATAGTCTTTTTCCTAATAAAGTATTTATCTGATTTTTCATACGACCCGATGTGAATCGGAACAATTTGATCCATAATTTAAAAAGTACCTGTTTAAAAGCGATTTCTAACTCTGCCGCATACTTCTTGCCGCAGCGTATGGTGTTGAAAATGAGATAGCAATATAAGTACAGTTTTTCATGAAGTCTTATTGGTGAACGTTTTACTGAGTTGAAATTTTCATACCTGCGCCTGCACCACGGCAGTACAATTTTTTCCTTTCTTTTCGGGTCAAAAAACTCCATTTGGTGAACGTTGCTTCTTTTATGGCTTGAAGCGCCAGGATGAAGCCTCCTGAAGAACAGATATTCCGGGACTTCGAAAAATTTTCCATATAAGCTCAGTTCTGCCAGCAGGCAAATGTCAGAACCGATATAATTTCCAATAAGAGGTGTTTTTCCCAAAATATCGCGTCTCATTACCCCAAATACTGCGTTACATAATCTCAGCGACCGCATTAGCTTAACAAAGCGCTCTCTGGGAGATTTCATAGGCAGATGGAGATCATCATGGTAATCTTGTAAAACAACATCATGTTCATCAATAATTCTGGTCTTTGCATAACAAACAACAACTTCTGGATGACATTCAAGAACATCTACACATCTTTGAAGCAATTCCGGCGCGCACAAGTCATCAGCGGCAGCCCATTTGAAATATTCGCCCACAGATAACCCGAAAACATAATTGAAATTCCAGGCGGCGCCCATATTCATCTCACTTCTATAATATCTTATGCGATGATCCGTCCTGGCATATATACGACAGATTTCTTCTGTATTGTCTGTGGAAGCATTGTCAGATAGTATTAATTCAAAATTCTCGTATGATTGAGATAAAAGTGCATCAACTGTTTTTTGAAGATATTTGCCTGCATTGTAAACTGGCATACCTATGCTTACGCGATATTTGTTCCTGGTCATAGTTTCTTACTACGATAATTAAGTTTTTCACAATAGTTCCCTCACCTCTAAAATTCTTCAAGAGAAGGTGGCTATTTGTATTCCCCTTTTCGAATGGGCTGGAGATGTGTCCTTTCATTTTGGTACGATTCAAAGGAAAGAGGTGAGTTGTAACACTATTTTTTCACACTCTTCGTGTTATACACAAACACAAAAAATGTACCAGAGAGGGAAAAATAGTTTAATTATAGTGATAAACCGCCACAATGGATTAAATGGTGGTAAAAACTTTCAATTAAATGTTCAGGAATTTCAATCTTTGTGATTCCCCCCTGGAAACATGTCCTCACGAAAGTGGGGAGAGGGGATAAAGGGGTGTGTACATAATGCTATAACACACCCCCGACCCCTCTTATTAGAGGGGAGATTTAAAGTCGCTGCCGAAGGCAGCCTAATTTAACGTGACATTGTCACAGTTTCGTCCAGTTCACTGTGTGACATGTTATGGGAAGTTGACACAGTTATTAATGTAAGACTTTGCATATTGCTATACTGGCACAAGAAGATGGCTAAAGTCGAGGCATACCGGGGGGAATATAAATATGGGTTGCGATACTATAAAAAATCCCCCGTAATTTACCCAGTGATCGGGCAACTACGGGGGATAAATATTTACAGCCTACAAAAGCAATCTGATTTGTTTAGGTCTTTGGTTACTTACCGGTATACAAATCCTGCACCTCCTGGTTACTTAATGCCCGGTTATAAATGCGAACATCATCAATTGACCCTTTATAACACTCCGTAAAGCCACCATTGGCACCGATCAGCAAAGGAGTTGTATATGATGTTATATTACCAGAAACAGAGACAGAACCGCGCTCAACTCCGTTTATGTAAATCTTCATCGTTGACCCATTATATACACCAGTCAGGTGATACCACGTTTGAGAATTCAGTAGTTCACTTGATGAGACAGATTTGGCTGTGCCTCCAATTGCAAGCCAAAAACGTGGACGTATTTGAGTTGAGTTCACAAATAACCCATGCATACTATATGAAAAATACGGACTCACATGACTGCCTTCCTTATATGGCTTGGCTATAAATATCTGATGGGTATTTGTGTTGAGGTAATTTACCCAGGCAGATATTGTGATAGCATTTTCACTAATCGCAAGAGACGACGAGCCAGGGGTACGAACATAGTCGTTGATGCCATCAAAACTCAGTCCCCCTCCCTTTTTCCCCGTTGTCCATGTCGCACCACTAATAGTCCCACTGTTATTATTGCCCGAAGAATCTCCAGCCAGTGCACCGCTTCCTTCATTCAAAGTATAATATGCCTGAAGACCATTAACCGTGGTTGTCGTTGAAACTGTAACGGTAATTACGGCTGTTCCAGCATTACCGGCGTTATCAGTAGCGGTAATCGTGACCACATTATTGCCATTCACCAGACTTAGGCCGGATACTGACCAGCTTGCAGTCCCGCTTACCGTACCGCTTTCACCTCTGTCGTTACTCCACGTTACATTCTTTACACCACTTGTACCATCAGTAGCACTTCCACTCAAATCTATCGTACTACTTGTCGTCGTATAGTTGGCGCTGGAGGTAGGGCTGGTAATGGTTACTACCGGCGTTGTCGTATCAAGCATTATGGAATCACTAACTATACTTGAAACATTTCCCGCCGCATCTTTGTACCACACATACACTATCTTTTCACCATCACCGCTACTCAAGGTATATGTGACACTGGCATTGTAACCGGTAGTGGAAGTAACAGATATCCACCCGGAATCAGATACTGCGGGAATTGTGGCGCTTTGAGAAAGATAATAACCCACCACCCCAACATCGTCTGTTGCAGAAAGATTCAACGTTACTGTGGTTGAATTGGTATAGTTGTTTCCATTGTTAATACTTACAGAACAATTTGGGGCACTGATATCTGGCGCTGCTGCGTCAAGAATAATTTCACCGAAACCGGTGGTAGACTGATAATTATTAGACGTCCCGGACCACATTGCCTGACTATCGCGACCTGAACCATCATCATCATCATTGCACCCTATATCGAATCCGATAAACATATTTTCGCCGGGGGTGACTCCGAGATTACTCCAGGGTATGGCCAATTCCACAGTATATCCTCCGGAAATATCTGCACCGGCGTGCAGAACACCTGAAGTGTAGCCGTTTTTCTCCCATAGCGATGAATCATTCCACCCTTTAATATACTGTCTATCGCTACTGTCATACGTCGTACCTTTGTTATGGTCTCCATCAATATATATCTCAATGCTGTCATCCTCATAACTCTTTGTCGAATCGTTATAAAGATTGCTATCCAGTACCTCTGCTGCCACATACAAGTATGTATTATCCCAGGCAAGTGCGAATTTTATCGTGTTGTTAACAGAACCAATTACGGATTTATTTACATCCGTGACAATGTTCCAAACCGATTCAGTCAAACTGCCATCTACGGTTATACCTGACCTCACATTGGGTACATTCACAGTCTTTTTGGGAGCAGGAACAGAATAATTCACAGTAATGGTACTTGTTCCCGAATTACCCGCATTATCAACGGCCGTAATCGTTATTATATTATCACCAACAGAAAGGCCTGCACCGGTAATCGACCAATTAACGGTTCCATTTGCCGTACCACTCCCCCCCTTGTCATTACTCCATGTCACGCTATTTATTCCACTCACACCGTCAAATGCAGTACCACTCAAATCTATTGTACTGCTGGTGGTATTATAGGTTGTGTTTGATGTGGGGCTGGTAATGCTTACAACCGGAGAGACAGTATCCAGCGTTATTGAATCGCTGGAGGCATTGGAAATATTTCCCGCCGCATCTTTGTACCAGACATAAAGTGTATTGTCGCCATCTCCCCCCGTAAACTTATATGAAATGCCGGTGCTATAACTGACGGTAGAAATCACCAACATCCATCCGGCAGAAGAACTCGTTGGAACTGTTGAGTCCTGGGTGAGGAAATAACCTGTTACACCCACGTCATCCGTAGCGGACAAATTTACGTCAACTGTTGCTGACCTGGTATACACAGCTCCATTCCCCAGGATTATTGAACCAACCGGAGATTCGGTATCTAATGTTGTAAAAATTTCCTCTGCACCATATTTAATGCCAGCGTTGTTCTTTGCTGCAACCCTGTAATAATAAGCTGTTGACGGTGACAATGTACCTAAACTTGCGCTTACCGTTGTATCAGTGGAACCATTAACTGTTTGAGTTGTTGTCTTGCTGTTATAAGTTCCGCTTGATGAACTGTATTCAAACCATACGGTAGTTGATAAACCATTGGCATTCACAATGCCGTTTAAGGTTGCCGAATTCGATGTAATATCACCGGCAGAGCTTGTTGTTGCAATAGGAGTAGCGTCATAAGTAACCGTTATTGCAGTTGTCTTACTATTGTTTGCCTTATCTGTAGCCGTTACGGTAATTATATTATCACCACTCAGCAAACTTATTCCGGATATCGCCCAATCAGTGGTTCCACTTGCAGAACCGTTTCCCCCCCTATCGCTGCTCCACGTCACTGCACTTACCCCGCTTGAACTATCAGAGACGCTCCCACCTATACTTATCGAATTGCTCGTGGTCGTATAGGTCGCACTTGAAGTTGGACTGGTTATAGTTACTGTCGGCGAGGTTGTATCCAACAAGATGGAATCACTTGCTGCGTTAGAAATATTTCCGGCAGCATCCTTGCACCATACAGACACTGTTTTTTCTCCATCTGTGCTGTCCAGGGTGTAATCCACAGTACCATTATAATTGGTTGCAGGAGTAACAGCCACCCACCCACTGTCGGATACTGATGGAGTAGTAGAATTCGATGAAAGATAGTATCCGGTAACTCCAACGTCATCTGTTGCAGAAAGCGTTAAGGAAACTGCCGCAGAGCTGGAGTAGACATTGCCGTTGTTAATGCTTATTGAACAGGAAGGAGGTGCCTTATCAGGGGGTGTTGGGCCAAGAATGAGGTCGCCAAAAGCAGATGTGTTTGTATAGTTTTTGGCATTTCCTGCCCACACAGCCTGCCCATCGCGAGTCGAGCCATTATCATCGTCATTATAACCGACGTCAATACCAATTGTCACACCCTCAGCCGGCGTAATGCCTATGTTAGTCCATGGGATTGCCAACTCAACACTGTAGCCATCGGTAATCGCAGTGCTGGAGTGCAATACACCGTTAATGTTATTATTTTTCTCCCAGATTGTAGTGTTGTTATACACCTTTATGTATTGACGATCATTTGCATCGTACGTTGTGCTGCGATTATGGTCGGCATCTATATAAAGCTCAACACTATCATCATCATATACAAATGAAGAGTCGCTGTATAGATTGCTGTCCTGTACCTGAATGCCGACGTAGAGATTCACATCGTCCCATAATACGCCAAATTGAGCAGTATTATTGGGTGAGCCGGAAACTAGTTTATTTACACTATGCGCAATATTCCACGAAGATTCATTTAAATTGCCGTCAAGTGTAACTTTGGAAGTTAATTTGTCAGCAGTCACACTGTTGGTCGTTGCAGTTCCGGTATATGATACAGTAACAGTATCCGTACCGCAGTTGTTAGACTTATCGGTTGCTGTTACCGTTATTAAATTGTCGCCCTGGAACAAATTTATGCCGGAAATAGACCAATTGGTAGTACCTGTAGCTGTACCATTCCCTCCCCTATCGTTGCTCCAGCTAATGTTTGAAACGGAAGAATCATCGGAGGCTGTACCGCTTATATCTATTGTTGCCAGTGCTGTGGAATACATATCAGCAGATGTTGGAGAGGTAATGGTTACCGTTGGCGGAGTAGTATCTGCAGTAGAACTACCCGGAGGCGGTAATTTCCATGTGCCATGGGAAGAGCCGATATAAACATAACTGTCTTGAGGATTAACCGAGATTGACCATACGGTAAATGGTTTTTCCAAATTCAATGAAATATCTTCCCAGTTTTCCCCACCGTCTACTGATCGATAAATCCCATTCGAATGACCGTGAGATTGATACCAGCCGGCAGTATATAAAACATTGGAGTTGTTTGTGTCTCTGGCGATAAACATATTATCCAGCATTCCAAACTGATTTAATTCTAGACCGTTTGCTGTGTCTTTCAGCGTCATACTTGAGCCATTTACAATGTATATGCCTTTACCACGTACAGCAACATACAGTTTGTCCTGATTATCAGGGTCTACTTTCATCTCACCGACATATCCGCTACCCAGCAGTGGATATTTATTGTCAACCCATGTAACACCGCCGTCTGTAGATTTATAGATTCTATTGCCGCCGGAAACACTTTCAACGGTATATACAATATCCCCGTTCCCCGGATACATGGCTCCGACTTTTTTAGTCAGGGATGTCCAAGTATATCCACTATCGGAACTCTTAAATTTCCCTGCATAAATGATCTTTGTCTTTTGCGGATGAAAGGCAATGAACTGGTAATATTTGTCCGTTGTGTTAGTCATAATAGTCCAGGTATTTCCTCCATCCCTGCTTACTTGTACTCTTTGCTGACTATACGTGCCAACGGCAGTGACAATAACTTTCGAATCAGGCGTAGGATCAATAGCTCCGGCGGTTGACGTCCTTGCTCCATCCTGAAGCACATTCAATGGTCTGAAAATATCTCCCCCATCCTCGGTCAGATACGGTCTCCAATCTGTAGTGAACAGAATGAATCTTTTTGAATTGTTTTTGTCCCATGCAATAGGAGCAACGCCCGAATAGTCACCAAAAGACCCGACACGTTGTCCGGTGTATCCGGTGCAGGAATATTTCCAATCAACACCTCCATTTGTAGTTTTTTTGATTATCTCACCGGTTCCTACAGATATTGCAATGTTCTTGTCAGTGGGGTGAACTGCGATAGGCGCCCTGCCAGTAGACACCCCAAGGGCGGTAGTATAACCAAACTGAGAGCCATTAACCCAGCCGTCGTTATTTGATTCATCCATTGTTTTAGCCTGATACCAGTTTGCGCCACCATCACTTGTATGGTAGATATGATTGCCCCATTTGAGGAATGTGACATAAAGATATTTCGGATCGGCAGGGCTTATTACCAAATTATTTGCTACGGAACCTAAAGCGGCGGATAATCCGTTATTTCTCGCACTAAAATTTAAGCCGCCATCGGTAGATATGTATACCCCATACGTGCCCGCGGTAGCATACATAATAAGAGGATTCGCCGTATCAATTACTACCATGCCGGGATTAACAGGTAATCCTGTTCCGATCTTTGTAACTGTTGCAGCGCTATTAGTATCAACTATTTTGTGGAGTCCGGCAGCGGTCGCTAAATAAAGAATCGTCGTGTCTGTCGGATGGACTTTTACATCATAAATATACGTTCCCGAAAGTACAGTACCACCTCCTGATTTTAAGACGCCTGTCCAGGTATCGCCGCCGTCCGTTGATTTCATTAGTCCATCTTTATACGTTCCGACATAAATTGTATTACCGGCATAAGCGAACAAAACACCGGTTTTATCGGAATCCGGCCTTACAAAACTAACCGATTTAACTAATGACCAGTTATCGCCTCCGTTAGTAGTTCTGTAAATTCCTTTGGCGGCATCTGATGGCGCTGTAGCAGAACTCATCGTGTTCCCGGCAACAAGAATATTGTTTTCATTGTTTGGGTCAACCGCTACGGAAGCTCCGCCATTTGGCCCAAATCCCTTATGCTTCATCCGCCAGGCATTGCCACCATCAGTACTTTTCCATACTTGAGATGTGTCAGTAACAAAAAATACAATATTTGAATTAGAGGGGGCATACGTTATACCGAAAATCATTTGACCACCAGATCCGCCAGAAAGTCCTGCTGTTTTTTGCGCAGCAGTTCGTATTAAAACCTGCTGCCACTCATTTTGTGTTGCGGCGGCCTGTTGTGTGGTAATTTTTGTTTCACTGGATTTGGTATTCTTATCATTTTTGTCTTTACGTTGTAATGATTCTGAGCCGTCAGACAAATCTTTCCCTTGCATGGTCTCAGACCATTTCGTCTTCGTGATTCCATTAGAACAACCGGAATCGGATATTGTATTAACAGTTCCCTTATCTGTCTCTGCTGTTTGTCCGTTTTTTGATGACACTGTAAAAACATATCCCTTGTTGATATTATCAGGACTTTTCAAGTTTATTTCATTGCCAATAATATCAACGTCTTTGCTACTGTCATCCGATTCAGCAAAATAATCGTCTACGCAGCGAATAGAAGTTACCTTTTCACCGGCATTGAGCTTTATTACGCCATCTTTTGATAAAAAGACGGCAAATATCTTTGCAGTTTCCGGATGGCGTGAGTAAACAACATTACTGCTTGCGTAACTCGTTGTACTTTGATAAACATCTCCATCCCATGAACGGTCATTAAGGCTGACATTGTTCAAATTATCCCAATTTGGCAAACATTTAATAAGTTTAAGTCTCGGATAAATATCCAGGATGCTATCGAAGTTTTGTTTCGTGTCTGCGTTGTTAATGCATCCAAACCAGTTATACCATGCACCGTTTATTCCAGATTTAGCAGTAAATAAGAGATTTTTATATAAGTCGTTTTCACTTGATTGGGAAATACCAACCATGTTTTTCGTAATAACAATTCCAGAATTGAAAATGTTTATGTCATCTACGTAGTCAGTGTTTAACGGGCTTTTTTGAAACAACATATCCGGCGTCAACTCGTTTTTATCAGTACGATCTTTTATCTGGTATATCCATTCTGAATTGTCGACTTCATTGTAAAGTAGGGTTGATTGAATAATCCATTTCGGATGATCAAACGCTTCCTTCATTCTCTCCCTCAATTTCTTGTAAAAAGCCGCTGTTCCTTCAGAATATGTTGCATATTCATGGGTAATTGAATTGTGTATTAGACCGGAATCCATTCCAGTCCAATGGGAAAGAGTCGTCGGTATATTATTACCATTTTTGTCTAATCTGAAAAAATTGCCTGCGAGCTTTGGTTCATCAATTATATAACCGGCAAAGGTAAATGGCTGGCTTGAAAATTCGTAACTCTTTGCCAGACGAATAATCTTTTCGACAACGAAGTCAATAACAGCCTGTTGCTGAAAATCCCACAGGACTGCAAATTTTGTTGCGGTTCCTGAGAGATGATTACCTGTCGCCAAATTGTATGGGAATGCCTCATTGCTTTTCCACACCATATAGCGGTTATAGAACTTTTTTGCTTCATCTGTAATAGACTCGGTTATATCAATATATCTGCTGAAATTTGACAGTATTTGTGGATACCACTGCGGATCAAGAAGGTAATACTTAAGATTTGCGCAATTAGGATTATTCCGATATTCCTTAGGTTTAGAAAACGGATTTATAACTATACAATCGTAACCCATTTGTTTTGCATATTTGACATTTTCAGCGATGTCTCCGCTTTCAGTAACACCGTAAATATTCTTGAAATCCATTTCGTTCGCAAATGTCTTTGTGTTCAAAGACAAATACTGGTTAATGCATAAAATAATCAGTCCTAAAATATAAACTGTGATCTTCATTGTTTATTTCTCCTGACAAAAGATTTTTACACAAAAATGGCGGCCTGGCGGTCTTTATTAAGACCCATAGTTTTGCGTCCCAACCTCACGATTGGTTTGCCTTTTTCAAATTTGCTCTTTTTCTTTTGCTTTGCCATTTGAACATGGCAATAATTTACCCTCCTTGTTGAAAGCATATAAAATAAAATCACAAAACCAACAACCGGTTGTTTCAATACTTTAAAATCAGGTAAATTATCGGTAGGAGTAAAAAAAATATTAAAAAATACCAAAATATAAAAAAATGCGCAATATCGGTAAGATGTATGAGAGGAATTATAGCGTGGGGTATTAAAAATTAGCGGTGATCGGCACATGGATTACTGACAGAGATTTGTTTTCCCAGCATCATTTTAACCTTATTCTTCAAAATCCATACTGTAGGTTTCTTAATGTATTTCTTCATAACGGGTGCAGCCGTACCGATCATCCAGCAGTTTTTCGTGCAGTTTTTGACTTTTTCTCTTATTTGCATTGCCTTCCCTCCGGACCATATTTCTTCGAACGAAAGGGCATTGAGGTTGCCCATACTTTCATACCAAATAGTCTCTTCCATCCCATTACACGGCCTTATTTCTCCCCATGGATCCAGGAAGAAATTCTCGGATCCGGCTTCGCAGGGGAGGAGTCTTTTGTTTCCGTTTATATAATTTATCAAACCGTAATTAAAATATGCCCTGTACAGGTTTTTTAATCTTTTGCTTTTTAACAAATCTTTTATAAGTTCTTCAAAGCATGATGCAACTTCTTTTTTGTTTGTTATTTGGTTATCATATTTATGAAAATAATATGAATTATGCACACATGCAGTGGCAAACTCCAGATTCATGGCTTTTGCCAATTGATAAAGTTCGATCATATCTTTTGCATTCCTATCCGACACGGTAATACCAAAGCCTATATCTTTGAATCCCTGTCTTTGCAGTTCAAGCAAAGTCCTCAATCCGTGATCAAATCCATCTTTTACCCCCCGAAGCTCATCATTTGCTGCCGGAAGCCCCTCAATACTTATTCGTATACCAATTTCATTGTTCTTTCTGGCCACGTCCAGAATCCTTTCTGTAAAATAGCCACTCGTACTGACAACAATTCTTTTGGCTTTTTTTCTTAGTATATGAACAATTTCTTCAATATCGTTTCTGACGAATGGCTCACCACCCGTAATATTTGCAAAATTAAGAGAGGGAAGTTTTTCAAGCAGTGACGGTTTGAATTCTTCATTACTCTTTGTCGGATACTTCCAGACATTACACATATAACATTTATTGGGACATCGATAAGTCGTTATTATTGCTGCATCCATTTTCAAATTCCTTAATTATTGCCAATTGTGATGTATAGCTTGTTTATATATTTCCATTAACCTCTGATAATGAATTTCAGGATTAAACTCCTCCTCGGCCATTTTTCTTGCATTTCTTCCCATGTGTTCCAATTGAGAGGCATTACTTACAAGTTTCGAAATTTTATCTCTTAAATCATCAGAATTACCTGATTCAAAGGTCAGGCCTGTTTTGTCATCCTGTACAAGTTCAGATATGCCGCCTATTCTTGCACAGAGAGCAGGTTTACCCAGCGCAAATCCTTCGATTAAAGAACGAGGATTATTCTCATACCATTCTGAAGGAAGAACAATAAACTGAGATTTTCTTATCTCATCTTTCAGGGCATCTCCTTCTCTGTAACCTAAAAAATCGACATTGTTTATTTTTTTATTCATAACCATTGTCTCCAAATCCGCTTTCATAGGGCCTTCACCAATGATTTTGAGCTTTATACGTAATCCTTTTACCGCATCAATCAATGTGAATAATCCCTTTTCCTTTGAAAGCCTGCCGAAGTATACAATTGCATTTTCCGAGCCTATAAATGAAGGCTCATAGTCATGCACGTTTACAAAATTTGGCAAATGTTCGATTCTTCCCTTAAAGCCCATTTCTTTTACTTTGTTTTTTAAAAAAATACTTGGCGAAATAAAAATATCCACTGAATCATAAATATGTAATATTTTATGGTGTAAATACATTTCGATAGTGTTTATTAAACTTTTCATTCTGGACTCTTTTACACACGATTTCATAAAACATTTATAATAGCGGCCGTTTTTACATGCCTCACAGACTTTGCCGTTTGATATCATCGAATAAATAGCACAAACCATTTTATAATCATGTAATGTTACGATGACTGGAATATTCTGTTTTTTCAGGCTTTTTATTATAGAAGGAGATATTTGATGATGAATATTATGCAGGTGGGCAATATCCGGTTTATCATCACGAAGCAGTTCCTCAATTTTTTTCATCGATTCGATTGAATATAAGAGTTTCAAAGATGCAACCAGCATATTTTTGATTCCACCCTTTTCATAATCAACATTTGATACAAAATACTTTGAGTACTCAGTAGAAATGTTTTTAGGGTGCTTCATTGAAAAAAAAGAGACAGAATCCCCTCTTTCCTTAAAAATCCTTGCTGATTCGAAAAATACATATTCTGACCCACCCTTTAGATAAAAAAATTTGTTGGCTAGAAGAACTTTCATAAATTATCCAAATAATTCCAAAATAGTTATCGGAACTTAATTACAGTGATTCGCCCAGAATGATTACCGTTTCAGAAAAATAGCGTAGTACGGGAAATGCCTTTATAACTCTTATACCGACCTGGCGCATTTCTCTCTCTATATCATCGGAAGATACAGGGAACCAGGGAATGTCTCTGGCTAGTCGCCTTTTTCTTCTTACTATCTCCTGAAATGAATTTTTTATGTAATACGCCAAAATGAAATATTTCTTACCGATTCTTTTGAATTCGTTTAAGACCTTAATTCTGACATCCGGCGGAGTATGTCCGAAAAATCTTAAAGAGACAACCATGTCAAACTCTTTGTTCGCACAATCAATTTTTTCAGCGTCCAGTACATGAAATTCTGTGCTACTATTCATCCCTGTTTTTCTTGTATTTAATCGGGCAAGATCTACCATTGCAGGCGATATATCACCGCCCGTAATTTTATATCCCTTTTTTGCCAGATAGGTTGATATTCTTCCTGTTCCACATGGCAAGTCAAGAATTCTTGAACCGGAAGGCAACTCTACGTACTTCAGCGCCTTTTCGATAGCTGATTTTTCAAGGAAATCCGTTGTCTTCCCTTTCAGTGAATAAAATCTTTTACTATCATATTCACTTACAATTATATTATCTCGATATGCCATACGCGCTCTGTACATCATAAACACGCTCCTGATAAAGTTTATTAAAAAGTTGAAGATACCTCTCCGCACTGTTTTTGACATTAAATTCATAATTTGCCGTCTCAATACAAAAGGATTTCATAATTGACCGGTTAATAATTGCCTGATTGATTCCATGTATCAGACCATCCGCTGTCCACGATAAAAAACCCGTATTCCCAGGCTTAACAATATTTTCTGAACCCGGAACCGGTGTAGTTACAATGGGAACGCCTTTACTGAGCAATTCAATCCAGGTGAGGGGTGGAGCCAGAATGACTTTTTTATTCAGGACCGGAGTAAAAAATACATGGCAACATTTTTTAAAATTCTGAAATTCGTCTACGCTCGTTGATTTTACGATTATCCCTTTTTCAGGCTCAGAGAGAGAGGAAAAGTCACTTTCAAACGACTCAGGCTTGAATGCAAAGCAGAAAGTAGCCTTTAAACCGTGAGATAATGCTTTCTTTGCAATTTGATATGCATACAGAAAATCCTTTCTGTTGATCTGCTGTATGTAACCCGACCATAGAATAAGAGGTCTATTCGAAGGGATTCCGAATCTATGCATTATAATTGTTTTCTCTTCATCCGTTGTTTCAGCTTCGTTGCTTTGACTGACACCCCAGGGAATGACGCACGTATTTTCCGGATTTATTCCGATATCGATCAGTTTTTTATTAAAAATATCATTATACGGAACAACAACAAGTCTTTTGACACGATAGCTTATTCTCAGATAAATATTATAAAAGAATGCCGGGGATTTTCCCTGATAGGACATTGCCGACACCGTAAAAGAATGCGTCGATTTCTGAACAATGAAACGATTAATAATCCCCATATTATCCATAAAATGAATATGCTGACAGGGGTGCTCCTTAAAATATGAGTTCATTTCACTACATATTTTCTTCATGCTTATATATTTTTCTATGACGCCTAACCAGCTTGGGAATACGCCCTGTTTCCAGAATATCCTTCTGCCATTGTTCACTCCCGGTGTCTCCAAAAAAGCAGGCGATACATATTTTATAACCACATTGCATCCGTTTACTGAATACTGTTCCTCAGCAGTACTATGCTTTCTGATGGAGAATATAGTTATCCGTTTCAATTCTCGGGCAAGAAGAGGAATTACATCTACCCAGAAGTTTTTATCTCCCGACCCCTTTTCTCTTTGAAAATTTAAACCGATTAAACCCAGATGATTTAGCTTCATTTGTTTTACAGAAAATTATAAATATTTGTTAAATTCTGAATATCGTGATTCCCAGGAATTGGCATTCATAAACTGGTTAAAAAAATTTACATTGAATGAATCAAGTTTATTTGCTCCCTTAAAAAGAGAATCTTTGACCAACTTTACAAACTCCTCTTTCGTATAAGCTACATACAGATACTTGCTATATTCTATTACGTCCGGCAAGGCTATTGAAATTACCGGTTTTCTGAAATATAGATATTCAAAGAGTTTTGTTGGAAACACACCTTTTCCACGTTCATTTAACAAATAAGGGATAATAAATACATCCATGTACTTCATGTATAACGGCAATTCCGTATAATGTTTCCAGCCAAGAAAAATAATGTTGTCGTTGATCAGCTTCTCTTGCGCCTCTGTTGTTTCTTTCCCTATTAATACGATAGTCGCCTCTGGTATAGAGGCTGCCAATCTTCCGACAAGATCAAAATCAAAAGACTGATGAAACCCTCCTGTGTAACAAATCCTATGCTTTCCCATAGTAAGCAGATCATTTGGAATTCCGGCATTCTTTGCCCCGTTACTGTTATAATTCTCAAGGTCTATTCCCTGCGGTATACGAACCACGTTTTTATTCAGCCTTTTTTTTTCATTATATATGGTTATTGAATCGGCAATGACCATATCAACTTTTTTTGCGATATATTTATCATTGTGTCCCATTTCTACCGGAAAATTTCGGTTAAATTCAAATCTCTGAAAACAGTCATATATAGTTTTTCTGGCTGGAACCTTGCTAAAAGCATCCGTAACATAATTAGCCGGATGACTAATAATAATCGAATCAAAATATTGCACCTGGTTTTTTTTCATTATTTTTTTAATCTGTAAAATCACTAACCAGCTATTTAAAATACGGAAGATTCCTTTTTGTATTGGGAATATTTTTAATTGTATAAAATGCAGGTTTTTGTCATTTACCCGGTTCATTCTCATTTTTCTAATTGCCAGAAATCTTTTAAGACACGCTTTCATAATTATTTTTATTCCGACTGTATTCGGGTTTATTCTTTCAACATAAAAGATACGAAAGTCATTAACCAGAAAGTCTATCAATGTTTGTTGCCTTTGGCGGACTAAATCCCAATCCCTCACGGTAAATGATCCGAATACCAAAAGATTCTTTCCGTTATTTACATAATCCATGCAATCAACACTCCGGCTTTTTAAAAAAATTAGGTTACCTTCGACAACGACTTTAAATCTCCCCTCTTATTAGCGGGGGTGTGTTAACAGGCTAACCAATAACTTTGAAATAAGTTACAAATGAGTGAACCCGCAAAAGATGTTCAGGAAATTCAAACTTTATTTCCTCCTCCTGTGTCCCCTGCTGGCGGGGGTGTAGGGGGGGACATTTCTATGGCTTCCAGAGTTTCCTCCTGCCGCAGCCGGGAAGCAGTCAGGAGGAAACTCCTGACTGCACGGGAATTAGATTCTTCGCTATCGCTCAGAATGACTTTATTGTCATGCTGAACGGAGTGAAGCATCTCAACTTTAGATAGTTTGAAATTCCGGTACATGAATTTACTGAACCTCCGTGCACGTCTTGCAGCAATCCAGCAAAAATCTTTCGCCATTTACAAACGACTTTCTTAATATTTTTCTAAATTCGTTATTCCACACCTGCTTTTTTTCTTGAAATACATTCCCATATTTTGCGCATGCATTCATGACCTTGTGACATCCAGCCGTGTTTCCTTCCATATCGATACCAAGCCAACTCCACAAAGGTTTGCATATTCTTTTTGGTTTTCCCACGTTTTTGCTAACTAACCTTGGCCAACCAACATTAACAGCATATTTTTTACTTTTCCATCCAGACAACTGACGTACTACCTCTTCGTCGTCCATCGTTAACATGCCGGTATAATCATTACTGTCGCCATGTGATATAAGATTATGCAAATCCAGACAATCCACACCCATTTCCTCTGCAAATTTAATAATTTCGGGCGTATGCTTAAATAAATCACGTGTGAGTACAAATGAAAAATGTATATATAGTCTTGCAGTTCCTCTCTTTTGCACTAGCGACTGAACGCCTTTCATTACATTGTTGAATGTGTTGTCATTACCCCCACAGAGTACTTTGTAATCTTTTGCATTCAGAGAATTGATGCTTATGGAGATTCTGTGAAATTTTGCCTGTAAGACGTCATCGATTCTATCAAGCAAAAGGGTACCATTTGTAATGATGCTCGTTTTCATCGGCCTTTTTTTTAATTCTGCGTTTATTTTAAACAGTTCATCAACCACTAATGGTTCTCCAAAACCGGCAAACCCCAAATGAGTTGCTTTGGGAAAATAACGAAGTATTTTTTTTGCCTGCTCTAATGTCATATCCTGTCTTTGATTGCTATATATGGCGGGATTAGACTGTCTCAGGCACCACTTACAAGAAAGCGTACATCTATCGGTAACAAATAAACAAATTGTTGTAGGTTCATACTTACATTCGCACTGAATACTTCTCCACTTTGCCTCCAAATAGTTTATTATTTGTAAATAAGAATAATAGCCCATACTGTAATAATCCCGGTTTACGTTAATCAAATCATGCGTCCTATGACGGCTTTCTTGCTCGTTATACAATAAACATGATAGTTATCCCTCGTTATCAAGCCGTTATATAATCCGATCATGGCCCAAAAAATATGGCTGTATGCCAAACCATTATCGGTCAAACTGAATATCAAAAAGCCGATCATCGTCAAAAACGATATTTTTGCAAAATCATTTTTCTTCAAGTTCTTCATAGTAAATGCAACAATGCTATAGAGAAGAATAAGATAGCTTATACCCCCAATAATTCCGGTCTCGGCAAACATTCTTATATAATCGCAATGAGTCGCCAGTTCTTCTCCAAAATAAGGAGTCGACAGTATTAAATATGTTCCGAGTCCACTGCCGAATAGTGGGTACGTTTTAAAAATATTCAATCCAAAAAGCACCAATTGTGACCGTCCTTCGACTGAACTATCAATGAATAGCCTATTCATAATCTGGCCTGACAGGATAATACATATAGGAATTAACAATAAACACATACTCCATACTCTTTTGGATTTAAATAGGAAGAGCGATATTGTCAATTGAACTGCAACTGCAATCCAGGCTATTCTGGTATATGTCAGAATTACATTAATCAGCAGGAGAACAAATCCGCACACATAAACGTTCTTTTTATATTTTTTAAGGTAATAAATAGATAATGGCAGGAACGTCAGAATAGAAAAAGCATAAATGGATGGGTGCATAAAAGTAGTTCTTATTCGATTAAAACTGGCTACCACTTTTGAGCTACCCATAGTTATTGAATACGCAGTCGAATCGCCCTTTATAAAATTAAATCGTGTTGTATATTCGATAACTCCGTATACCGACAACACTATGAAAATTATAAAAAGGAAACGAAAGAGACCTTCTTCCCCCCTCTGGTTTTTGACAATCATGAAATACGTAATTAAGTAAAAAGCCATTGCAGACAGTATTCTGTTTAATCCTCTTATTGTTGTGGGAATATCAATGGAAAAAGGGGTAATTAATAATAAGGCGACCGAAAATAAAATCACCGGATATATCAGCTTTTTGTTTAAAAATTCTTTTTTTACGTGAAGATAGCTCCACACTTTAAAATAAAGAGTCAAAATCAGCATTAAATTAATAATTCCAAGAAAATTAATACCTTCGTTTCCATATATCTGAAAATAATATTTGTTTGCTATCCCTGTTAAAAACAAATAAATGAATATGAACAACTTTACTATCGCCTGCTCCGTTTTCAGGCTAATCACGAAATAAACGATCGCAGCTAAAATTGCGAATGCAAGATTGAACCGGAATACCAGTGAAAACGCTAATAGTATGGATATTGACGTTGTTAAAATAGTGTTTTTCAATTTCCGAATACCAAAAATGTTGGATACAAAATGTGTTGATAATTCTACTCTACGTCTGTTTTATGCATATCCCATCGTGACGTAATCAGATTACAAAACGTTTGGAAAATACTGTCCCAGGAATGTTCCTTTGCAATAGATAATTTTTTTTCAAGTTTACATTCCTTTTTTCCTATATTCCGCTCTAAGGCCTTAATAAAATCTGCATCATTACGTGCGATTTCCAATACGTACGGTTCTTCGTATTTTTTGATTTCATACATAAAAGAACTGACGCAAGAAAGACCGGCAGCAAAATAGTCGTATAATTTGAGTGGGTTAATATTCAGAATATATTCATTTTCAATAAATGGTATTATTCCCACATCTGCCATTTTCAAATATCCGGGAAGTTCTTTCCAATCCTTCGTACCGAGATAATACAAGTTAGCCGGCATTTTTTGTTGAGTTAATTGTTTGTTTGGCCCAATCAGCACAACGCTCCATTCAGGATGCATTTCACACATTTTCATTATCAAGGGATAATTAAACCACTCATATATTGCTCCGACATAAATAATGATTGGATGTTTAATGTGTTCAATATCAGAAGGAGTTATATCGCCCTGCTTGTGGTTACTGAACTGTGTAAAGTCAACTCCATTTGGAATAACGGCAATATTGTCATTCCACGCCTGTTTTTTCCTTTTAAGAGAACCCGCTGTGGCTGTTACAATATCGGCTCTCTTCATTAACAAACGTTCAGCCTCAACGATTTGATTACTAATATGTGAAAACCCGGGATCTCCCGTGTAATCATCAACACATTCATAGACCACCATTGAGCTGTTTTTCATTGAGTAGTAAATATCGAAAGGGTTGTAGCAGATTAAAATGTAGGGTTCGTTATTAAAGAATTGCCTTGCTTTCTTTTCGATATAATAGCTGCATATTTTTTTATCCACGTTCTTAATCTGCGGAATTCTCCCCTCAAGAGGAATACCAGGCGGGAGTGTCACTACATTCAAATTCTCTTCTATTTGACGATTGAATAAAAAAGAAAAGAGCATTGATGGTTTCAGATCCTGAGATTTGTTTTTGATAAAAGGTCGTAAACAGGTAAATGACGGATTAATATACAGCACTTTCCAGCCGGCCTGTGCAAAACGGTGCGCAAAATGTTGTCTCCTGAACCATAGTTTCGAGTCCCAGTGAGTTGTAGAAATCATTAATATATTTTTTTTTAATATATTTGAGCGAATCATATAGTTTTTACTCGTGTATTTCTCTCAGTGAGTTGACAATGAGTGTTGCTGTGTTCCCATCCCATAATTTGGGTATTTTCCCTTTCTTGTATGTATCGTTCATTATGCTTCCTACGCATCTCTTAATTTTTGATTTATTTCTTCCAACCAAACAATTCGTTCCTTTTTTAATAGTTACAGGCCGTTCCGTGTTATCTCGCATCGTGAGGCAGGGGATATTTAACATAGTCGTTTCTTCCTGTATCCCTCCGGAATCTGTAAGTACAAATTTCGATTCTTTAACTAATTTGACAAAATCAATATATCCAATCGGTTCAACCATTTTTAAATTGGTTATTTTTTGAAACTTTGATAAGAAATCATGCGATTCCATCATTTTCTTTGTTCGCGGGTGGACCGGGTACACAATGCCAATGGAGCGTGATATTGTTTCAACAATGTCATATATTTCAGAAAGCGTCTCCGGAGAATCTACATTACTCGGCCTGTGGAGCGTTAAGACAGAATACAGTCTATTGAGTTTCTCGTTTTCTGTCTGCGCTTCAGGCTTTAATCCAAGCCGGCCGAGGATATCCGATTTGTTTATTTTTTCCATATTTGACAATAACGTATCTATCATAACGTTGCCCACGAAATGGATTTTAGTTGAAGCAATGCCTTCGTTCTTTAAATTTTCAACTCCACTTTCTTCACTCACAAACAAATGATCTGCGATAGAATCGGTTACAATTCTGTTGATTTCTTCAGGCATGGTGCGGTCGAAACTTCTCAGTCCGGCTTCGACATGTGCAATTTTGACATGCATTTTGGCGGCAACCAACGTACAGGCAACTGTAGAATTGACATCTCCAACAACTACCACCCAGTCAGGTTTTTCGTCAAGTATCACCTTTTCAAAGGCTGACATTATCTGGGCAGTTTGAACTGCATGAGAAGCTGAACCAACATTCAAGCATATATCCGGTTTCGGTATGTTTAAGTCTTTAAAAAATATTTCCGATAATTGGAAATCATAATGTTGACCTGTGTGGACAAGCAAAACATTGAAAATTTCCTTATGCGCTTCAAATGCCTTCATGAGCGGTGCGATCTTAATAAAATTCGGCCGCGCACCCGCTACCAGAAGTACTTTTTTTCTCATGGATATATTATCTAACACTTGTAAATTTTCTCCCTATTAACTCCGTTTCTTACAAAGGCATTTCTTGCATCCATAATGCATTTTGCATGTTTTTCTATAAAGGAATAATCATAGACAGTGTGATCCGTCAGTAAAAATATGAGGTCTGACTGTTTCAGCACTTCCTCGGTGAGTTCAACAGATCGCATATCCAAATGCGGATAGTGCCGGAGCCCTCTGCAAACAGGTATATAGGGGTCGTTGTAGCTTACCACAGCGCCCTTGTTCTGCAGGAGTTGAATGATTTTTAATGACGGCGATTCTCTTTGATCATCGACATCCCTTTTATACGCAACACCCAGTACCAGAATATTCGCGCCTTTGATACCTTTGCCTTTTTCATTTAATACTTCTACCGCTTTCTGTACCACGTACTGAGGCATATAGGTATTTATCTCGCCGGCGAGTTCAATAAATTTAGTCGACATCTCGTATTCTCTTGCTTTCCACGTAAGATAAAAGGGATCTATCGGGATGCAATGCCCCCCCAGCCCCGGTCCCGGATAAAACGCCTGAAATCCAAATGGTTTTGTTTTCGCCGTTTCAATGACCTCCCAAATATCAATATCCATTTTGTCAAACAGCATTTTAAGCTCATTTACGAGTGCAATATTAACTGCCCTGTAAATATTCTCTAACAGTTTTGTTGCTTCAGCTACTTTTGTTGATGACACCGGCACGGTTCTTACGAATATCGAATCGTAAAGTGCTTTCGCCAAAGTTAAACTATTTTCAGAAATACCTCCGACTACTTTTGGAATCTTCGCAGTATTAAATTCTTTATTGTTCGGATCTTCTCGTTCAGGGGAAAACGCCAGATAAAAATCCACTCCGGCCTTTAATCCTGTTTCTTCCAGTATTGACTTCATATCCTCGTCTGTAGTCCCCGGATATGTGGTTGATTCCAATATGACTAATTGCTCCTTATGCAGATACTGAGAAATCGTCTTCGTTGTATTAAATACATAAGACATATCCGGTTCGCGATTTTTATTAAGAGGCGTAGGAACGCAAATAATAATGCAATCCATTTGCGAAAGAATGGAAAAATCAGTCACGGGATGGAACAAATCCCCGCATTTTCGAATCTGATCGGAACCGATATGTTTAATATAGCTTTCGCCTTTTTTCAGCATCTCTACTTTACGTGGATCAATATCAAATCCAGTTACCTGAAATCCGGCTTTGCAGAATTCGATCACAAGGGGGAGCCCGACATACCCTAGTCCAATAACTCCAACCAGGGCTTTTTTACTTTGTATTTTTTCTAGAAGCATATACATCTCCAAATAATTGTGTAGTTATATTCAGGAAACTTCTCTGTTCCTCAGAAAACAATTTTGCGGCAATAATAGGCTTCTGCATATTTCCCTTTTGCATTTGCTTCTATCCCTCTCAGCCTTAATATTGACAAGAATGAATCTTCTGTAAACCAATGTTTGCTTTTTTGTGTATGAAAACTTTCAAGCAGATATTTGATTTTTTTGTCACATTCGGAATAATTTAAATCTACAAAAAAATTAGGTTTGCCCACATCTCCGTCATATTTAATGGTTTCATATTCAAGTATCAGATGATTTCTGAAGGTATTCCATGTCAAATCAGAAATCATACGGTGGTCCTGATGCAAGTCGCTGCCGTAGTGTGTTAAAATTATATCTGGTGAAAATTCATACTTTAGCAGTTCAAAATATTCTTTGATTTCATTGCCTGAATACGGGAAAAAACCGTCTTTAAAGTTTTTAATCACGATGTCCTTATGTTTCACATTGTGTAAAAAGAGTTGAGCGCTTTTAGACGATTCACTTGCCCTTTCACCGGAAGCGCTAAACACTACCCATTTAAACCGTATGTCCGGATATTGTTCCGCCAGCTTTAACACTGTGCCGCCACACCCGATTTCAATATCATCTGAATGTGCGCCAAGGCACAGTATGTTTTGTATTGTATGCGGGTTTGCTTCAAATTTTATTTTAACCATGACATCCTTTCAGGCATTTATGCTTACATATTGTTTCCCATTTTTCCAAACCGCCCACGGAGTTTCACCTCTTTGATACATATCATCCAGATTTTGTTTGTCCTTAAAAGTGTCCATGCTTATCCAAAATCCTTCGTATTTGTAGGCACACAGTTGGTTTCCCTTTTTTAACCTATTGAATGGCCCGTCAACTAATTCGTCACCAGGTTTTATGTAATCAAAGATGTCTTTTCTAAATATGAAATATCCGCCATTAATCCATAAACCTGATTTGCTTAAATGACAGATATCAGAAATTGAATCTTCCCCACACAGCTTTACAACATGAAAACTGTTGACGGGTTTGACGCATATAAAACTGGCAATTTTATTTTGTTTGTCAAAATGATTAATCATTTTTGGAAGCGGCAAATCAGACAAGCCATCACTGTAATTGGCTAAAAACATACTGTCTCCATCTAAATATGGTTCAACTGCTTTTAATCTTTGTCCGATATTTGAGTGCATGCCCGTATACACAAACGTGATTTTCCAATCACTAATATCGCTGATGTCACTTTTCATAAGTTGTAAATTTTTTCCGCCATCCGAAAACATAAAGTTGTTCGATAAATACTTATTGTATGTCAGGAAATAATTTTTGATTACTTCGGCCTGATATCCCAGACACAAAATAAATTCTTTATGACCAAAAAATGCATAATATTTCATGATATTTAAAAGAATTGGTCTGTCTCCTACAGTAACCATCGGTTTGGGTATCTTCTCTGAATATTCTCTCAATCTCATGCCCAAGCCGCCGCAAAATAAAACAACTTTCATAAGAGTATTGTCCTTAAGTTATTTGAAAATATCTGAATGTACAGGAAACTCAATCTTTGTGATTTCCCTCTAAAAAGAGGGAATATAAGGGGTGTGTACATAATGTTATAACACACCCCCGGCCCCTCTTATTAGAAGGGAGATTTAAAGTTTTTGCGGGTTCAGGTTGCAAACCTGAACCCACCTGGTGGGACGCTCTTCGCTCTACATTAAATGTACAGAGATTTTAAACTATCCAAAGTTTGAGATGCTTCACGGAGTTTACGCTGAGCAAAAACAAGATTCTTCACTTCGTTCAGAATGACACAATATGCGAAGGGTTCAGCATGACAATAAAGTCATTCTGAGCAACGGCGAAGAATCTAATTCAATGTTAAGGAATTTCAAAGCCTAATTTTAAACTACCCGAACACCCGCAATTCAGGAATTGGGACGATAAATTTGCATCCCCATGTTCGAACAAAGCACAGTTGATTCATAATTTCCGCCTTCAAATTCCAGGGTAAAATAAATACATAATCGGGCTTAGTTTCCTTTATTTTGTCCGGATGATAAATAGGTATCAAAGTTCCCGGCAAATAATTCCCCTGTTTGTGCGGATTTCTGTCAACTGTGTAGTCAAGAAAATCATTTCTGATTCCGCAATAATTCAGTAAGGTATTCCCCTTTCCCGGAGCGCCGTAGCCGACAATCGATTTTCCTGTTTTTTTGGTATTAATTAGGAATTCCAGTATCTTCCACTTTGTTTCTTTTACTTTCTTCGTAAATGACGAATAAAATTCAAGTTGATTAAGTCCGACTGATATTTCCCTTTCCTTTAATATTTCTATTTTTTCTGATATTTGTCTGGTGCCGTCATCTTTGTGTTTCGCATAAATTCTCAAAGAACCGCCATGTGTCGTTAATTCATCTACGTCAAATACGGACAACCCATGATAATCGAATATTTTGAGAACCGTTAATAACGAGAGGTAAGAAAAATGCTCATGGTAAATAGTGTCAAACTGATTTTCCTCAATAAGTTTCAGTAAATGCGGGAACTCCATGGTTATTACGCCGTTGGGCTTTAACAATATTTTCATTCCTGAGACAAAATCGTTTATATCCGGAACGTGTGCCAACACGTTATTGCCCAATATCAGGTCTGCGTTTCCGTGAGTTGACGAGATCTCAACTGCTGTATTTTTGCCAAAATATCTTACTAGTGTATTTATCCCTGCCTTGATCGCATATTCAGCTACATTTGGCGCCGGCTCCACACCTAAAACCGGAATCCCCTTCTTAACGAAATATTGCAACAAATATCCGTCGTTGCTTGCAATCTCCACAACAAAACTCTTTGAGTTTATCTTATATCTGTCAATCATTAATTCCGTATAATCCCTGGCATGTTTTAGCCATGTATCTGAATAAGATGAAAAATAAGCATAATCATTGAATATCACCGAAGGGCTAACATATTCTTCAAGTTGAACAAGAAAACAGTTTTCACATACATACGCATGCAGCGGATAGAACGGCTCCATTTGATTTAATTCTTCAGGCTTTACATGATCCTGACAAAGCGGCGACATTCCCAAATCAACAAACGTCTGTTTCAAAGTCGAACTGCAAAAACGGCATCTTGGAACTTTTACAGTATTTTTATTTTGCATGAATAACTACTCCTCAAATTGATAACGTTTAATTTTTTCGCACAGGTGAAAAGGCAACAAGTATGTCATTGTTCATCATCACCACTGTTATCTCCCTATTTAGAAAATTATGTGCCAATATATATTCGTTGCATAAATAGGGTAATAATATTTTCGTTTCTACAATGAGCAACTGCTCAGCCACAGATACAACTGTTTACGGCTATGTATCTTTTGGAGTACCGTCAGAACAAATAATCGACTGAAACAAAATGTTTCAGACCAGGCCGACAATATATCTGGAAAATACTTCAAAATGTGTCAAAACACAGAAGTGTGACATAGCACATATATGTGACTCGTCACATAATTGGCAAGAATAAAGGCATACCTGCGGTAGTCGAAAAAAACTTTGGATGGACTGATGTGAAACGAATTATTTGCGCTGTAGGATTGCTGGCTGGAATGAGTGTCAGATTAGTACTTTTCAGGAATTTCAATCTTCGTGGCACCCCTCTAGAAAGAGGGGATGAAGGGGTGTGTACATAATGCCATACCCCCCGGCCTCTATGGTAAGTCAGGCACCTTTTGCGGGTTCAAGTTTGTAACTTGAACCCTACATTTTATATGGTTATTACCAGAATAAACTTTTAGGTTCAGGTTGCAAACCTGAACCCACCTGGAGAATCTAATTAAATGTTCTGGAATTTCAAAGACAGCCTAATTAAAGGCAATTTTTAAAATTGCAGCTCAACATTTCGTTGCCACCAGATAGAGTCTTGGAGAGCCAAGATCAAAGGTCTCACCGCTTATTGAACCATAATATTTTAAATCAATAAAACCGATTCTTTCAAATAATTGGCTAAGTTCATGACAGGTATACAGCCTGATTGAAGTCGATTTCCTGTTCTCCTTACCGTCTTGTATAACTGTCCATTCTGTATTGATACGACTCGTGGTGTAATTATAATGCCTTTCTTCGAGAATGAGTGTTTTGTCAACTTTATTCCAGGCGCGTTTCTGGCATATTTTGGGAAGAAGTGTTTCTGTAACGTGTGTATCTATCAGAAATTTCGCACCACGCTTAAGCGCCTGGAAAATAGTTTTCAGGAATTTTGCATTACCTTTGTCATCAAAGTAGCCGAAACTTCCCCAAAAACAAAAGACGCCTTCAAATTCCTCCCGCCAGGGGAGATCACTCATGTCACGATGCTCCCACTTAATTTCCAGTTGCTGGGCTACGGCTTTACGGTTTGCTTCTTTCAGGAAATCTAATGTGATATCCACTCCTGTAATCTGATAACCCAATCGTGACAGTTCAATAGAGTGGCGACCTTTGCCACAGGGAACATCAAGGACTTTGGCCTTTGGCTTAAGCTCCAGAACATGCTGTATAAAATCAACCTCGGCACGTGTCTGTTCTCCAGTTTTGCTTTCAAACTGAATATCTGCACATACTCCAGTAAAGAAACTCTCCCACCACTGATTTTGATTATTTATCGTATCCACTATTTGTGCTCCGAAAAACCGATGGGTATAAGAAATCTACGCTACAACACATTCTGCAGAGAGACCAAGTTCTTTTAAGGTTTGTTGAATTTCATTTTTATAGAGATGGTTCATTACAATTACCGTATCAGGTTTGTACTCTGTCAAAAATGAAGGAAGAACAATTTGATGCCCGGTCCCCGGCATATATTTATCTTTTTTCCTTGGATTTACATCCACTACATACCGAATCTGATCTTTTATTTGTAACATATTTAAAAAACTAACGCCTTTTGCGCCAGCTCCCCATACTACTATTTTTTTCTTAGACGCTTCTAACTTTAACAGCATATCTTTCCATTCACGCAACCGCATCTTGT
>Ga0233425_10002316_pt1 | contig 38031 bp, 45 predicted proteins | sample Watercolumn_Towu_2_FD_181712 | JGI IMG/M metagenome (GOLD analysis project Ga0233425, IMG submission 181712) | Freshwater microbial communities from Lake Towuti, South Sulawesi, Indonesia - Watercolumn_Towuti2014_140_MG | ecosystem: Environmental > Aquatic > Freshwater > Lake | place... | reverse complement strand
ACTATGCGGAAGAATATAAGAAGATCCTGGCAAAGTATAAAGAGGAATGCGATCAGGAGCACCGTCAAGTAGTCGAGCTCGGAGGTCTGCATGTTTTGGGGACTGAACGCCACGAAGCCCGGCGCATTGACAATCAGTTGCGCGGGCGTTCCGGCCGCCAGGGTGATCCCGGTTCGTCGAGGTTTTACGTAGCCCTGGAAGATGACTTGATGCGGCTCTTCGGTTCGGATAGGCTCATTGGTATCATGGATAAGCTGGGTCTGGAAAAAGGGCAGGTGATCGAGCATCCCTGGGTAGCCGGTTCCATTGAGGTAGCCCAAAGGCGCGTGGAACAGCACAACTTTGAAATCCGCAAACAGCTCCTGGAGTATGACAACGTAATGAACAAACAGAGGGAGATTATTTACGCCCAGCGCCGGGCAGCTCTGGAGGGGATCTCTTTAAAAGAAGAGGCGATCCGTATAGCCGGCGACCTGGTTGAGTCTTTGGTGGCGGCGCATCAGGTCGAAAATCAGGGAACGGATACTGCAGGGTTAGCTACTTCCGTAAAATTAAGATTCGGGGTGGATCCGGGCCTAACGAAGTTTAAAGGAGAGGCAAGCCAGGATCTCGCTGCTTTTCTGATCCGTCAGGTGGAAGAGGCCTATGAGGAGAAGGAAAGGTCTGTTGGTGCCGAACTCCTGCGCCATCTTGAGCGGATGGTTTTTTTACAGATGATTGATGCAAAATGGAAGGATCATCTCTATGCCATGGATAGTCTAAGGGAGGGCATAGGTTTACGCGCCTATGGTCAGCGCGACCCTCTGGTTGAGTATAAACGCGAGGCCTTTAATATGTTTTCGCAGATGATCGCGTGTATCGAAGAAGAGGCTGTGGAGACGATATTCAAACTTCAGCCGGCAAAGCCGGAAAAATTCAGAGGAGTATTCAGCCGCTCTTCCCAGGAACTCCTGCATCCGGAAGTGGAGAGACCGGAGGCCCCTCCGGAGAGCGCTCCGGATGATAGCTCGCCTATTATTCCTTCAAGGGTGGCGCCGAAACCGGTGCAGTCGACCGGGCCCAAGGTCGGCCGGAATGATCCTTGTCCATGCGGCTCGGGGAAGAAATATAAAAAATGTTGCGGCGCCTGAAATCACCTAAAATAAAAGATATCCTGTTTGTTCTTCTTTCGGGAGCGTTATTGGTAATTCCGTTCTGCAGGCAGGGGCTCTGGCTAACTGCCTGGTGCGGGTTTGTTCCGTTATTCTTCGCTCTCCGCGGCAAAACAGGCAAACAAGCATTCTTGCTTGCCTATCTTTCCGGTATCACTTTCTGGTCCGGAACAATTTATTGGCTGGTGCACGTTACTTTGCCTGGCACCCTGGTTCTTATTCTTTATTTGTCTTTATATTTCGCTTTCTTCGGCCTGGTTTCTTCTTATCTGCTATCTGCTAACTACTACCTACTATCCATTCCTTCTGCCTGGGTAACTCTTGAGTATATCAGGTCGCACTTGATGACCGGTTTCCCCTGGGCTCTACTGGGATATTCGCAGTACAAAAACCTGCCCGTGATACAAATCGCCGATATTACCGGAGTGTGGGGGGTGTCTTTTTTGGTCATGATGGTAAATGTAAGTATATTCGCAGCCCTAAACTATAAAGCGAGATCCAAAAACCAAAAGATATATATGGTAGCCGCACTCGGCATCCTGGCGGTTGTCTTGTTATATGGTTATCTTATGATTAACCGTAAGCCCCCAACCGGTAGTCAATCGCTTAGGGTCTCGGTTATCCAGGGGAACATTCCTCAGGCCTTAAAATGGAGGGCGGAGTCCGAAGACTACATTTTTGACCGCTACCTAGGACTTACCGAAGAGGCGCTTAAAGAAAATCCGGACTTGATTATCTGGCCGGAGGCCGCGCTTCCGGTGGTTTTGGAGGAGGATATTACCTATTTTGATTCTTTACGCCATAAAGTTAAGGGGTATAAAACGCCGCTCCTCTTTGGGGCTGTGACCCGGCGGGAAGGTTTTTATTACAACAGCGCTCTCTTGGTTGAAAAAGGAGGAAGCCTTACCCGGCGCTACGATAAAATTCATCTTGTCCCCTTTGGGGAATATATACCGCTGCGCAGCATCCTTCCTTTTTTGGAGACCATAGTTCCTATAGGAGATATCGAGCCGGGAAGGGAATATACCTTATTTGAGATTAGTAGTCAAAAGGCGAAAACCATAAGCGACATCGGGGTGTTGATATGTTTTGAGGACCTCTTTCCGGAATTGTCGCGCGCCTACGCCGGGAGAGGAGCTGATGTATTGGTTAATATCACTAATGACGCTTGGTATAAGTATACGGCAGCTCCTTACCAGCATCTGCAGGCTTCGGTTTTCCGGGCGGTGGAGAATCGCCGTCCGCTTGCCCGTGCGGCGAATACCGGAATTTCGTGTTTTATCTCTAGCGACGGAAGAATAATTTTCGCATTAAAAGATTTTCTGGGTGAGGAGATATTTGTCCGCGGATTCCTCTCACAAGATTTGCCGGCGGATGACAAGATACTTACGCTTTATACGCGTTTCGGGGACCTCTTTCCTTTATTTTGCCTGGTTCTTGCAGTTTATGCTATAATACGCAGAAATTTGAGAAAGAAATGAAGAAACCTTTGATCGCATTATTGATTATTCTTCCGGTATATCTTGCTTTCAGCCTTTATTTTCTGGATAAGGAATATTTTATTTCTCCGGTCGGATACGAGAGAGATTTTGTCATCAGAAATGATTCCCGCGGAGAGGGTAATTTCGCCGCCAATCGCAGCGGGAACAGGGTACACGAAGGCCTGGATCTGCTTGCTCCCTTAGGCGCTCCCGTCCTGGCTGCCCGTTCCGGACTGGTAACCGCGGCCAGGCAGAGCCGGGGGATGGGAAAGTTCGTTATCATACAACATGCCGGGGATATCAAGACCGTTTACGGGCATCTTTCGGAAATTTATGTAACGGAGGGCGAATTTGTGCGTCAGAGCGCTCCGGTCGGCGCGGTCGGCAAAACCGGTAATGCCGGTTCCCGGGAGATTCTTGCCCATCTGCATTTTGAAGTGAGAAAAAACAACCAGCCTCAGGATCCTCTCGTATACCTGGAATAATCTAAGCCTTCTCTTCGGGTTCTATATGCACCACGACGTCGGTAACCTCAGGAACGCCTCTTTTTATCGCCTCTTCTATGGCGTAGCTTAATTTATGCGCATTATCGACATGCATATCGGGGTTTACCTGAACATGCAGGTCGATGTGGATGTCGTCGGGCCTGCCCCGTGAACGGATCTTATGGCAGCTTTTTACTCCGCTTGTGCCCAGGACTATGCTCTCGATTTTTTGCAGGTCGAGAATGGCTGCGGTGTCGCAAAGGACGTTCGAGCTCTGCTTGACGATATCGTACCCGGCATGGGCGATAAAAATGGATATTAGTATCGTGACTATCGGGTCGAGAAGGGGAAAACCCATCTTGATCACTATCAGGGCGGCAATAACTGATACAGAGGTGAAGATATCCGCTCCGGTATGCATGGAGTCTGAAAGGAGTATATCGCTGCGCAATTCCCTGCCCCTCCTGCGTTCGTAAACCATGACCAGAGTGTTGATACCCATAGTAACCAGCATGACTATGAAGCTGTTCATGTCTACATGCGGCGCGGGCGGAGGGTTAAAGAGGTGCAGAACGCCTTCCTTTCCCAAGTTGAAGGCTACGACAAAGAGCATAGCAGCTATGCCTAAAGCGAAAAATGTTTCGTATTTTCTGTGCCCGTAAGGATGGTCTTTATCTACGGGTTGACAGGCGAAGTGTATCCCGATCAGGCCTATGATATTGGAAGCCCCGTCAGCCAGGGAGTGGAATCCGTCGGCGGTCATACTTTCGCATCTGGTCGCCGACCCGTAGGCGATTTTTACCAAGGCCACCAGCCAGTTCAAGCCCAGTATGGCCAAAAGCACGCGGCGTATTTTTTTGTAATGCAGTTCCAGCCTGTTCTCCATACTGTAATTATATAACGGTTAACAGGCCATTTCAAATTAATTATCGACTCAAAGCCGGCCCCATGATAAAATAGCGGCATGCCTAAACCGATCCTACTCATATTATTGATCTTGTCCGTGGCCTCGCCCTCCCATGCCGTACAGCCGATTTTTCTGAAGACGGAGAAAATGGCTAAGCTAGATAGGTTTGATAAAGGAGACCGCGTTCTTATTATCGCTCCCCATCCTGATGACGAGAGCATCGGTTGCGCCGGGGTTATCCAGCAGGCAAGGGATGCGGGCGCCAAGATCAGGGTCCTCTATATGACTAACGGCGACTGCAATCAGGTCGCCTTTATGGTCTACGAGAAGAGGGTTACCATGCGCAAGGGCGAATTTATTCATATGGGCCAGGTGCGCCGGACCGAGGCGGAGAATGCTATGCAGTTTCTGGGGCTGGATAAATCCGACTTAATATTTTTAGGGTATCCCGACTTCGGGACCTTCACTATATTCAGGGATTACTGGAGGACGAATAGGCCGTTTAGGAGCCTGCTGAGTCGGGTCACCAGTGTTCCCTACAGTAATAATCTTTCTTACGGCGCCCCGTATATAGGAGAGAGTATCCTCAATGACGTAAAGAAGGTGCTTTTGGAATTTAAGCCGAACAAAATATTCGTTTCACATCCCGCTGACGTCAACGGCGACCATAAGGCAGCGTATTTATTCCTTCAGGTGGCCCTGGCCGATTTGCACAAAGACCTGCGGCCGCCCAGGGTCTATCCCTATCCGGTCCATTTCGTAAAATGGCCGCTTCCCCGACACTATCATCCTGAGTTAACCCTGAATCCTCCAGCCCAGCTCTCTCGCGCCGATATAAAATGGTATAAATCAAGGCTCTCCGCAAAAGAAATAGACCATAAACATAAGGCGATTCTGGCTTACCGGAGCCAGACGCAGGTAAGTGCCTTTTATCTGCTCTCTTTCGCCCGCTCCAACGAACTCTTCGGGGACTACGAATCTGTCGACATAATCAGTAGAAATTCTCAATCCCGTAAGAATGCCTATTTCGGGTTGGCAAATCTTTTCCAGGAGTCCGGCGAAAACGAATTTGAGGCCGGTGACGATAGCCAGAATGAGCGTTTCCAGGGTGATCATGGCCAGGCGAGTTTTGCGGTCACCGACGGCGCGCTCTTTATACGCATGCAGAAGGCCAGAGAGATAAAGCGTAATTTCAACTTCCAGGTCTATCTTTTCGGATATTCCCGCAAGACCCCCTTCCCGGCTATGCCCAAGATAAGGATAATCGGTAGAGACGGCCGGTTGAAGGTATTTTCCGGCCGGGAATTGATCGAGGCCCGCGGGGCCGAACTACAGAGGAATAAGGACAGGGCGGTCTTGAAAGTACCACTCGCCGTCTTAGGAGACCCCGAATTTATACTAGTTTCCTTGAAAGTCTTTGGACCGGCGCTTACTTTTGATACTACGGGTTTTCGCCGCCTGGACATCGAGTAACTAATGGGATGCCTATTAGTTTTCTCTTGAAAAGAGATTACTAGATTGCTATAATTCATTGATGGATACCAAGAAGATACGCATCGGAGCAAGCCGGTTAGCCGGCTGGTTCGGGCTGACAATAAGTTCTTTGATAACTAGGGTCCTCCCGGCATCGTGTCTATACGGGTTTGCCCGGGGGATAGCCTTTCTCGGCTACCGCTTTGCTTCCAGGCAGAGGAATATCGCCATGGATAGCCTGGCTATAGCCTTTGGCAGCGAGAAGACCCGGGAAGAGAGGAAGGAGATTGCCCGGGATTGCTTTACGCTGATGGCTAAGAGCGCAATAGAGCTTATGTTTCTCATGGATCGGCCCGAGCTCTTGAAAAAGCGGGTATCTCTGGAGGGGAAGGGTAATCTAGATAATGCGCTCAAAGCGGGAAAAGGAGCAATCCTGATAAGCGCTCACTTCGGGAATTTTCCTCTTTTGATGGCCAAACTCAGCCTGGAAGGCTACAAAGCTGCCGGGATCATGCGGCCGATGCGGGATACGCGGGTGGAAAAGATATTTCTTTCCAAGCGCAACCGCCTCGGCATCAAGACCATATACAGTCAGCCGCGTAATGCTTGCGTGAATACGACTATAGAGTCTCTGCGCAATAACGAGCTTGTTTTTATACCCATAGACCAGAATTTTGGGACTTCCGGGGTGTTCGTGGACTTTTTCGGGACTAAGGCGGCCACCGCCACCGGTCCGGTAGTATTAGCTCAACGCACCGGGGCAAGACTTTTGCCATGTTTTATTATCAGGAATCCCGACGATACGCACCGGCTGGTATTTGAGCCGGCGATGGATCTTATCCAGGGTAGGGACCCCCAGGAGACAGTGCTTATAAATATCCAGAAACTTACCGGTATCATAGAGCATTATATCCGTAAATATCCTGCGGAGTGGGGTTGGATCCACCGCAGGTGGAAGAGTAAGCCTAGCGAAAAAGGAGGTGGGTAATGGCGGAAGAAGTCAAAAAAGAAGAGAAGAAAGTGGACGGCAAGAAGATCGCCTCTACGATTTTTAAGGTTGTTTTAGGTCTGGCTTTTTTGGGCCTGGCAGTTTATTTGATGGTGCAGTGGGGATGGTGGCGGGAAACCTGGAAACTAGTAAAGGGTTGCGCCGGTCCCTTTCTGGCACTGGCCGGCATAATCACGCTGGCGATAGCCAAAGAGTAATTGTTTTTAACAAGGGTTAATACGCCCCTCTGGCGGTAGCGTTAACCCTTGCGTCTTCATAGATTTTATTACTGGAATACGATAGATCGGACAATTAACGGAGGTGTTTGATGGTAAAAAAACTAGTTGTGTTTTTTCTAACGGTATTTTTTCTGGCGGGAATTTCTTCCGCCTTCGCCCAGAATGTCGACCAGAACGATATGCCTCAACAGCAGACTAAGTCACCCCAGCCGCCGGTGAGTAAAGAGGAGATAGCTGAGAATGCCCAGGAGATGCCGGTGCAGGGCGGTGCTATAGCTCCCCTGGTACAGGAAGAGCCCGAGGTCCTTTGGGTCTGGGGAGAGGTTAGCGCGGTGGATCCTTTTAAGAAAACCTTGACATTAAAATACCTGGATTACGAGAGCGATGAGGAAAAAGAGATAAACATCTCCACGGATGACAAGACTGTCTATGAGGCGGTGCAGTCGATTGAAGAGATAAAGGTAAAAAGTGTCATAAGCGTGGATTATTCTGTCCAGGACGGCCTGAATGTCGCCAGAAATATCAGTTTTGAAAGAGGCGAGCTTCCGATTCCCGGCGGTGAGTTGACACTGGACGAAGCCAATGTCATGTCTCCAGCTGTTCCGTAAACCGCAGCAGCCGCAGATTCCGGTAAACTCTTCCTGTCAGTTTTTATACGCCATCTGTATATGAGAAACTTCGTTTATATAAGCATATTCGTAATCCTTGCCTTGTTTTCTGCGGGTTGCTCTTATTATAATAAAATGGCTAAGGCCTTTTTCCCGGCGCCTATTTCCGAGTTGAGAGCGAAATTGACTTTCGCGGATTTTGAGGGGCGTGCCGCGGGCGCGGATAGCGCTATTGCTTCCGATTTGCGTCAGATGCTTATCGATTCCCTGCTCTCTTCAAAACGATTGGCTGTCCTGGAGAATAGGAGTGTGGACGCCGATTTAATCATTAGCGCGGAAGTGCTGGAGTTTACTCCTCAGGCTTCGGGAGGGAGGTCTGGGATCGGTGGCGGCGGCGGAGCTGCCAGCAGCGCTTTTGGAGGCCTACTTAATTCTTCCTCCGCTAAGGCCAATATCACCTTGCATATAAAGATAGCGGATAACCATTCTTCTCAGGTGTTGGCGGCGGCGAACATAAAGGGGGAATCTAAAGATATAACCTCGCCCGGGAGGCCCCTTTCCGAAGCGGGGCTAAAAGGCGTTTTGGCAACATATGCCAATACCCCGATGGGTTTAGCGATCTCCGAATGCATCAATGATAGCTCTGTTTACATAAGAGGTGCAATCCCCCAGAAGTATTACAAATATTAGAAAGGAAGGCGGATTATGGGAAAACGTAAACGCAGAGGAAAGCTTAATTGGCGCTCAAAAAAGGCCAATAAAGGCAGAAGGCCCTGCTTAGGATAGTTCCGAAATGACTTTTGTTTGGATTATTGCCAGTACCTTTGCGGTAAGCTTGATCTCTTTGGCCGGTATTTTTACCGTCGGGGTAAAAGAGAAACTCCTATCCAGAATACTTTTTTTTCTGATAGGTTTCTCCGCCGGCGCGCTTATCGGGGGCGCGTTCCTCCATATTTTGCCCGAGGCCCTGGAGTCCCAACCGAGCATAGGCGTGTTTTCCTATCTCATCCTGGGGTTGATAATTTTTTTCCTGCTTGAAAGATACCTGCACTGGAGGCACTGCCACCAGGAAGAGGGGACCTGCAAAACCCACCCTTTTACCTATCTGAGCCTGGTCGGAGACACCTGCCATAATTTTATCGACGGGATGCTTATAGCGGTAAGTTACCTGGCCTCCGTTAAACTCGGGCTGATTACAACTCTGGCGGTAGTTCTTCACGAAATTCCGCAGGAACTGGGGGATTTTGGGGTCTTGGTTTACGGAGGATTCTCCAGAAAAAAGGCCTTAGTCTGCAATTTCGTCTCGGCGCTTGCCGCGGTAGCCGGTGCGGTGATCGCCTATTTTGTAGCTGATTCCGTACAGGGGTTCTCGGCCTTTGTCCTTCCAGTTACCGCCGGAGGGTTTATCTATATCGCGGCCTCTGATTTAATCCCGGAAATACACAAAGAAAAAAACCAGACCCGCGCCACCATGGCCTTCGCGGCCTTTATACTCGGCATCATCTTTATGGCCCTGGCCAAAAAATTCTTACCGAACTAACGACAGCAGGTTAATAAAGTGAAAATATCATTGATTAAGACTAAGCAGAATCATAAAGGCAGGATTGCCGAGATTGCGGCCCTGCCCGCCATGCATAACAAGTTTATGAGCCTCGGGCTTTATAAGGGCAGGGAGATAACTAAGCTCAGCCATTTCGGCCTGAAGGGGCCGGTAACTATTAAGGTCGGCCGGAGCATTATTGCCTTGGGGCATAGCATGGCGGCTAAAATAATATTGGAATCGGAATGATCGATAAAATATTCCTCGTCGGAAACCCTAATGTAGGAAAAAGCGTAGTTTTCTCGCGCCTTACCGGAGTGCACGTCGTTTCATCAAATTATCCAGGGACGACAGTGGGAATTTCCAAGGGCATCCTGACGCTGGGTCGGGATAAGGTCGAAGTAATCGATATTCCGGGGACTTATTCGTTGGAACCCGTTTCAAAGGCCGAGCAGGTAGCGGTGAGTCTGCTCAAAGATTCCCCTAAAGAAAGCAGTGCGGTTATCAATATAATTGATTCGACCAATCTGGAGAGGAATCTTTTTCTTACCTTGCAGCTTATCGAGGAAGGCTATCCCACTATTGTCTGTTTGAATATGTGTGACGATGCCGGCCACCGCGGGGTGGATATAGATGCCGCCGCGCTTGAAAAGATAATCGGGGTACCGGTTATCCCTACTTGTGCGGTAACCGGCGCGGGGATAAAGCTGCTTATTTCCAGGATCGTGGAATTTCGGGTTTCCGGGCAGGGTAAATTAAGTCATGAAGAGCGCTGGCTTAAAATCGGAAAGATCGTGGAATCGGTCCAAAAGTTGACTCACCGTCATCATACCTTGAGGGAGATGCTAGAAGACGCCTCCATCCGTCCGCTGACCGGTCTATTGATGTCGGCCGCAGTGATTTATGCCTCCTTTAGAATAGTGCGTTTTCTGGGAGAATTCCTGATAGAGAGAATCTGTGATCCGTTTTTCCTGAATCTGTATCGACCTCTGGTGATGAAGCTGAGCGGCCTTCTGGGACATGACGGATTTCTGCACCACCTTCTAGTCGGGGATCTTATCAACGGCCAGATTGATTTTAAACAATCGCTAGGCGTACTTACTACCGCTCCCTATATAGAGTTTGCTATGGTTCTTCCCTATGTAATTTCTTTTTACCTGGTTTTGAGTCTGCTTGAGGATATAGGTTACCTCCCCCGCCTAGCAATACTGCTGGATAATATCCTGCACCGCATAGGCCTGCACGGATTTGCGATTATCCCCGTGCTGTTAGGGCTAGGTTGCAATGTCCCGGGCATCTTGGCTACTCGCGTACTGGAATCCAAGCGCGAGAGGTTTATCTCGGCTACATTAATCTCTATAGGCGTTCCCTGTGTGCCGTTACAGGCGATGATTTTCGGCCTTCTGGGGGGTTTCGGCGGTTTCTATGTGGGAGGGGTTTATCTGGTTCTTCTCTCGGTTATAATAATACTGGGCATGGTATTGAATCGTACCTTAGAAGGATTAAGTCCTGAATTCCTGCTGGAGATCCCTCCTTATAGATTTCCTCCGTTATCCATTCTCGGCTGCAAGCTGTACTATCGTATAAAGAGTTTTTTAGTTGAAGCTATCCCAGTGGTTCTTCTTGGCGTACTTTTCATAAACATTCTTTTGTATGCGCATCTGTTTGAATTTTTTACCGGGATATTTGCTCCGGTTGTCAAGGGTCTCTTCGGGTTGCCCAAGGAGGCAGTTATCGCCCTGGCAATAGGATTCTTAAGAAAGGACGTTGCTGTGGGCATGCTTATGCCCTTGGACCTTTCGGCCAAGCAGCTGTTTATTGCCGCCACCCTTCTGGCGATGTCGTTTCCCTGCGTTGCGACCTTCGTGATTCTGTTTAAGGAACTGGGTTTTAAAAATCTGATTAAAGCCACTGCAATCATGATCGGCATAAGCCTTATCGTGGGCAGCGTGCTTAATTTCCTGGTTTTGCGCTGACATGAAAGCCATTGCTTTGATTTCCGGAGGCCTGGACAGCACCCTGGCCGCAAGGCTGACCAAAGATTTGGGCGTCGAGTTGGTGGCCTTAAACACTTTAAGCCCCTTCTGTTTATGTAACCGCCGCTCCTCAAGCGGTTGCGCGCACGGAGCGGGTAAGGTTGCTAAGGAGTTGGGTCTTAAGCTTATCAGCGTTAATGTATCGGATGAGTTTATCGAAATAGTCAAAAAGCCTAAGTACGGTTACGGTTCCAATATGAACCCCTGTATCGACTGCCGGATTTTGCTTTTTAAAAAGGCCAGGGCAGCCATGGAGGAAGAGGGAGCCTCTTTTGTTATTACCGGAGAGGTTCTTGGCCAGAGGCCAATGTCCCAGAAGCTCCACACCATGCGCCTCATTGAAAAGGAATCGGGATTGACGGGCCTGGTAGTGCGTCCTCTTTCGGCGCAGGTGCTCGAGCCGACCTTACCCGAAGAAAACGGATGGGTACCCCGGGATAGGCTCTTGGCGATAAACGGGAGGGGCCGGAAAGAGCAGTTTGCTTTAGCGCATAAATTTGGGATAAGAGATTATCCCTGCCCGAGCGGCGGGTGCCTACTTACCGACCCGGAATTCTCCCGGAGGTTGAAAGACATAATGCTAAACGGAGAGCTTAATCTGCGCGAGGTGATGCTTCTGAAGCTGGGGAGGCATTTTCGCCTGGGAAAAGGCGTTAAATTAGTAGTGGGTAGGAACGAAGCGGAGAACGGGTTACTAGAGTCGTCGGCCGGAATGACGGACAGCTTGTTTTATCCCGGGGGAGACCTTGCCGGGCCGACTTCTTTGCTGCGCGGGGATTGCAATCCGGAATTGATAGAGTTGTCATCCCGGATAACCGCGTATTATTGCGATCTTAACGGACAGAAGAGCGCAAATATATATTACCGCCCTGCAGGCGGACAGGAGTCTTGTCTCAGCGTCTCCCCGTCCGACACCGGGACGCTTAAACCTTTAAGAATATGAAGGAGGCGCTTTTCTACGGGAAGTTGGATGGCGGTCAGGTGTCCTGCGGCCTCTGTGCACACCGCTGCCGTATCGCCGAAGGCAAATTCGGCATATGCGGGGTAAGGCAGAACCTAAAAGGTGAGCTCTTTACTTATGCCTACGGCAAGTTAGCCGCCGCGCATGTAGATCCGGTAGAAAAAAAGCCGCTATATCAATTCCTGCCCGGGACCAATACTTTTTCCGTGGCCACTATCGGTTGTAATTTCCGTTGCGGATTCTGCCAAAACTGGGAGATTTCGCAGGTTGGTTTCAAAGACACTTCCGATAGCGGCAGAGAGGTCTCACCGGAAGAATTAGTGGAAGCGGCCGCGGAGAATAAATGTGCAAGTATATCCTACACTTACACTGAGCCGACCGTATTCTTTGAATACGCCCTGGATTGCGCCAAGCTGGCTAAGGAACGCGGGCTTCGCAATATCTTCGTCACTAACGGTTACATGACCGCGGAACCGCTGGAGACGATCAGCCCTTTTCTGGATGCGGCTAACGTAGATTTGAAGTTTTTCCGGGAGGGAAAATATAAAAAAGTATGTGCTGCAGACCTGAAGCCTGTTTTAGAGTCTATCAGGCTTATGCATAAGCTCGGCATCTGGCTTGAGGTCACTACGCTGGTTATCTCCGGCGAAAACGATACGGATGAAGAGCTGGCGGGGATAGCTGGTTTTATCGCCGGAGTTGATAAAAACATACCCTGGCATGTTTCGCAGTTTCACCCCGACTACAAATTCGACAAAACAGAAACTACCCCCGAAAGTTCCTTAAAAAGGGCCTGCGATATAGGCAGGAAGGCCGGACTTAATTTCGTTTATACCGGCAATATCGCCGGCTGGGGGAATGATACCTATTGCCCGCAGTGCACCAAACTTCTGGTAAAAAGAGAAATTTTCAATATACTGGAGAATAATATCAAGCAGGGGAAATGTATTTTCTGCCAGGCTGCGGTTTCCGGAGTATTTGCATGAATAAAATTATACTAATAATATCGGTAATCTTATTTTTCTTGGCCTTGGCACTAGCCGTTTTTACTATTTTTTATGATCAGGCAGTGCTGGTGCGCAGGGGTACGGTCTACGCCGGAAAGGTCTCGGAAAAGGTCGTAGCCCTGACCTTTGACGACGGGCCTTCGCCGGTATGGACTCCGCAGATACTTGATGAGCTTAAGTTTGCCAAGGTTAAGGCTACCTTTTTCATGCTCGGCGAGCACGTAGTCAAATATCCTGAAGTGGCCAGGCGGGTAGCCGAGGAGGGTCATGAGATAGGGAATCATACTTTTGACCATCACGTCCTCGTTTATTATACTATGGAGGAATTGGAAAAGGAGATAAAGGAGGCGGAGGGGGCGATAAAAGAGGTCACGGACAGGAGTACCCGTTATTTCCGGCCGCCCAAGGCCTGGTTGACCAATCCGGAAAAAAAGAAAATAGAAGAAATGGGGTATAAGACAGTGCTCTGGACCCTTAATTCTAAGGACTGGGTAACCTTCGATGACAAATACATCATCAAATATATATTGAAACACATCCGGCCGGGTGATATTATTTTGTTCCACGATTCCGGGGGGGTTTTTAAGGTCGAGGGCGGGGACCGTCGCGAGACCGTTCTTGCGGTGCGCAGGCTTATCGAGAGGCTAAAGGAGAGGGGCTGGAGATTTGCTACCGTAGGAGAACTCTTGGAGCTTGAGAAAAAACAATGAAAGAACGCAAAGCGGTCATTAAGGATATCTTGATTCTGGCAGCGGCCTGTTACGTATTCTTTATGCTGGGAAACGGCATATTGAACCTGACTAACCCCGACGAGGTCTTTTATTCGGGGACCGCCAAGGAGATGATGCGATATAATACCTGGACCGTGCCTATATTATTCGGCCAGCCGCAGTTTGAAAAGCCCATCCTTACCTACTGGTTATTGCGCCTGGGCTTTGAGGTTTTCGGAATATCCAATTTCAGCGCCCGGATTTTTCCCGCCGTTTTCGGATTCTCGGGGGTTTTAGCCGTATATTTATTTGCCTATGTTGCCTGGAACCAGAGAAGAAAGGCTTTTCTTTGCGCGTTGATTCTGGCAAGCGCGGGATTTTATATCGGCATGGCCCGGACCGTATTTACCGACATGATCTTTTCGGTATTTATAACCTTATCGCTGGCGGCATTCTACGCCGGATACGTGAACTCCGGATTCAGAAATGCAGGGGTCCTGTTGTTTTTTGCCTTTTCAGGACTTTCCGTATTAGCTAAAGGCCCGCTGGGGGTAATGATCTCTCTGTTTGCGGTGTTTTTATTTCTCGCTATTAGAAAGGATCTTAAATTCATACTTACTCCTGCAAGCGCCCTTGGGTTTCTTGTCTTTCTGGCGATTGCCGGGCCGTGGTATGCGCTGATGATCAGGGATTACGGCGCCGCTTTTATTCAGGAGTTTTTCTATAACGACCATTTGCGCCGGCTTCTGGAAGCGGAGCATCCCTCTAATGATACCTGGTACTTCTATCCTGCGACAGCCGTTCTTTGTATGGCCCCCTGGACACTTTTCGTTTCATTCGCCCTGGCCCAGTTTGTACGTAATTTCAGGCAAAGGATCTCGGCGCCGGGCAGTTCATACTTGTTTTGCTGGATGGTTGCGGTATTCCTGGCCTTCCAATTCGCCCACTCCAAGCTGATCAGCTATATTCTGCCGGTGTTTCCGGCCATGGCGGTACTGGCCGGAAGCTACATTTACGACAAGCTCTCCTCCGATAAGACCCGGATGATTACAGCTGCATCATACATAACCTGGTCATTGTTATTGTTCTTGCCTGCCGGGTTACTCTTCAGCGCCAGCAAGTATTCCAAATACATTACCGACCTTACGCCCATATATATATATTCCGGCGTCTTTGCGCTGCTCCTTGCCGGAATGCTCGCCATGCTTCTTAAGAAAAGACTGCTCGGATATGCCTACCTGCTTTCTTTATGCGTACCGATGCTTCTTTTCTTTGCATTCTTTGCCCATAAGGATTACGAGGACCATGTCTCAAGCAAGAACGCCGCCGAGTACCTGATGAATAACTACAAAGTCGAGAACACGATACTTTGCTCCAAGATTTTCGTGCGCGGAGTAAGATTTTATACCGAAAAGCCGGTGGCGGTGGTTGCCGGAGGGTTCGGGGCGAAGAACTTCTTCAGCCCTCACCCTATCCCCTACCTTAATTCTGCTGCGGGAATTGAGGAGTTTTTGAGAAAGCAGAAAACAACATATTGCATCGTCAGCAAGTCCGCCTACGGCTTCCTCGAGGGGACTATGCAGGGACGTCCTTTTAAGTTCGAAAGACTCAATCTGATTGGCGACGAATATATCGTCCGCATCCAGCTAATCTGATGAAAATAATCAACCCCCAGAAATGCGCGGTTTTTTTTGATTTCGATAATACTATAGCCACCTGCGATGTTTTCGACGGAATGCTTCCGCGGTTCTCCCGCGACGACCTCTGGGTAAAGCTTGAGAAAGAGTGGAAGAGGGGCCGGATTGGTTCGCGGGCCTGCTTGGAGGGCCAGGTTAAGGGCCTGAGCATCGACAAACACGCCCTTGACAAATATTTATCCGAGATAAAATTAGAACCGTATTTCAAGAAGATAGTCAAGGGCCTGGCGGTAAATAAAGTCAAGATGTTCGTTTTAAGCGACAACTTCGATTATATCCTTAAACGGATACTTAAGGCCAACGGTTTCAATGATTTGAAGATTTACTCCAATAAGCTGAAACTGGTTGGCAGCAGCCTCATCCCGGTATTTCCCTACGGGAATAAATCTTGCCATATCTGCGCACACTGCAAGACTAAAAACCTCTTGGCAAACATATCTAAGGATTCTATAATAATATATATAGGCGACGGCCGTTCCGACATCTGTCCGGCCCAGTACGCCGATATCGTATTCGCCAAAGACGAATTACTGGAATATTTTAAGCAAAAAGGGATGACCTGTTTCTCTTATACAAGCCTTAAAGACGTATATGATTTCTTCAAGAGGAGCTTTGCATGAGCAATAAACAGGTGGTCAGGCGCGCAGTTTCCGAAACGCCTAAAACGACTGATGAGCTTCTGGAGCTAGAGGCTAAATATTGCTCTTGGGGCGATACCGTTCATTATGTTGCCAAGCCGAATATCTTTGCCGCTGCCGAGGGGAGCTTTCTTTATGACCGGGAGGGCACGGAGTTTCTGGACCTGCAGATGTGGTATTCTGCAGCCAATTTCGGCTACAGGAATAAGCGCTTAAACGCCGCCCTTAAGAAACAGATCAATACCCTTCCGCAGCTTGCTTGTCAATATCTGCATGAGGAAAAGATCCGCCTTGCCGCCAAGATCTCCCAGAGGAGTGAGCTCTCGTTTGAAGAGAAGGGGAGGGTACATTTTAACGTCGGAGGCTCGTCTGCCCTTGAGGATTCCCTGAAGCTTGTGCGTAACCACTCCGGAAGAAGCTTGGTCTTTGCCTTTATGGGCGGTTATCACGGGCGTACACTGGCAGCCTCGGCGATAACCTCGAGCTTCCGCTATCGCGAAAAATTCGGTCATTTCGGCGACCGGGCGATGTTCATCCCGTTTCCCTACTGCTTCCGCTGCCCTTATGAAAAAAAGAAGGATTTCTGCGATTATTACTGCCTTAAGCAGTTCGAAAAATTATTCGAGACCGAATATTATTCCGTTGTAAACAAAAAGAACAATAAATGCGAATTCGCCGCTTTTTATGTGGAGGCGGTGCAGGGTACCGGCGGCTATATTGTCCCGCCGCAGGATTATTTCTCGCGCTTAAAAGAGATACTCGATACCTACGGGATACTTTTTATCGATGACGAGATCCAGATGGGGTTTTTCCGTACGGGTAAGCTCTGGGCCATAGAGCATTTTAACGTGACCCCCGATATAATAGTGTTCGGTAAGGCCCTTACCAACGGCCTGAATCCGATTTCCGGGGTCTGGGCAAAAGAGAAGCTTATCTCTCCCGACGTATTCCCTCCGGGTTCGACCCATTCTACATTTTCCTCTAACCCGCTAGGTACAGCCGTTGGTCTTGAAGTCATAAAATTAATCGAAGAATCCGATTTCGCAACCTCCGTGCCTAAGAAAGGCCAGTATTTTGTCTCCCGCCTTAAGAAGCTGCAGAAAAAATACCCCCAGATCGGGGATGTTAATGGCCTTGGTCTGGCGCTGCGTGTGGAGATGTGCGAAAAAGACGGCTATACACCCAGCAAGGAGCTTACTGACAGGATAGTTGAGATCGGTTTAGGCGCTAACCTTACCGCCGGAGGTAAAAAGCGGGGATTAGTGCTGGATGTCGGAGGTTATTACAAGAATGTGTTTACCCTCGCGCCTTCGTTCTATATAACCGAAAAGGAGATCGACCTGGGAGTGGAACTCTTTGAAGAAGCGCTCAATAAAGCCCTCAAGAAGCCTTAATAACCCGCCTTAATTAAATTATTATTTAAAACTGGTAAGTGAGCCCGGTGGTGCCGAAATATGAATTAATCCCGCGGTTGGGTTTCTTAATGCCGCAATTGGAGAGGTGGCGGAATCTTCCTTCTATGGTGAGAGCTGTTTTTTTGGTGAAAAAATAGTGCAGGCCCAGCGCCGCCTGGTCGGTAAAATTGAATTGGGTGATCTGTTCTCTGGTGTGCAGGGTCATGTAATCTATTCCCAGGCCGACTTTTCCGTAAGGCTGTATTTTGGATGTTTGCGGCAGGATCCCGAATTTGAACCAGAGCGTAGCCCCGGTTTCGAAATTCTGGTCAGGGTCGTATATATCGGCCAGGAATGGTTCGACTTGAAGTTGCATGAGCGCTCCAGGGTTAATGTCGAATTTCTTCAAGAGCGGCTTGAGGCTGAAGTTGAAGTCTACCATTAAAGATATTGATCTGTAGCCGCCGTGCTCCACGCGCAGTTTACCCCAGCCGAACCCGGTGAGGAAGTCCATTCCTTCGAAAATCCCTTCGGTTTCCGCCGCGCCCGCGCATTGGAATAATGCCAGAAGGAACGCCAAGCCAACAATTAATAGGGTAATTTTCATAATTTCGTATAATTATAAATATCCATAATCCAAAAATCAAGATTTTTTTCGTTTAATATGGTATACTAAAAACCATGGAAAAATTATACCGCTTAAAAGTAGAAGAGGTAGCCAGTTTCTTGGGCTCAAGCCCGGATGACGGCCTTGTTCCGGAAGTTGCGGCCGGCCGCCTTCAGGAATACGGGCCTAACCAGCTCGAAGAGAAGAAAAAAACCGGGCCTCTTTTAATATTTATTGAGCAATTTAAAAATTTTATCGTCTGGGTCCTGATTGCCGCAGCGCTCGTCTCCGGGTTTCTTAAGGAATGGATAGATGCCCTGGCAATTATAGCTATCGTAATTTTAAACGCCGTATTAGGTTTTATTCAGGAATACCGTGCCGAAAAATCCTTGGCTGCTCTTAGAAAACTCTCCTCTCCTTCTTCAAAAGTAGTACGCGCAGGCGTGCACCTATTAATCCCTTCTAAAGAGATCGTCCCCGGGGATTTAATAGAGCTTGAAGCGGGAGATAATATTCCCGCCGATAGCCGTATTGTCTGGCATACTTATAATTTCAGCATGAACGAAGCCAGCCTTACCGGGGAGTCTGCGCCGGTAGTCAAGACATCCGTAGCCCTGGATGAGGAAGAGGTTCCTTTGGCTGACCGGGCTAATATGTGTTATATGGGGACCTCTGTCAGCGCCGGAAAGGCCAAGGCTTTGGTTGCTGCTACCGGCATGAAGACGGAACTGGGCCGTATCGCCGGAATGGTGCAGGATATAGAAGAAGATACCACTCCTCTTCAGAAAAAGCTGGAGGAGTTCGGCAGATGGATAGTGTATCTTTGTTTTGCGCTGGTAGGTATTGTATTTTTACTGGAGTGGATAAGGGGAGGAAAGATTGTCGATGTATTCCTTACCGCAGTAAGCCTTGCGGTGGCTGCAATACCGGAAGGCCTCCCTGCGGTAGTCACCATAGCCTTGGCGCTTGGCGTCCACCGTATGGTCCGGAGGAATGCCCTGATAAGGAAGCTTCCGTCAGTGGAAACTTTGGGGTGCGCAACAGTGATATGTTCGGATAAGACAGGGACTCTGACAAAAAACGAGATGACTGTCCAGGCGGTATTTACCGCCGGCAGGTTATTTAAGATAAGCGGCATAGGATATAGCCCGGAGGGGGAATTCAGCCTTGGCGGTACGTCCGTTCCGGCACGGGATTATCCGGATTTGAATAAAGCGCTCCTCTGCGGGGTTTTGTGTAACGCAGCGCAGCTCGTTAAAAAAAATTCGGGCTATGCGATACTCGGAGACCCTACGGAGGGAGCCATTCTTAGTGCGGCAGCCAAGGCCGGGATACTGAAGGATAAAGAAGAGCGGTCGTATATTTTCTCGGACGAAATCCCCTTTGATTCCGAGCGCAAGAAGATGACGGTCGTCCGGCGCAAAGATTCCCGAATCTTTGCTTTCGTCAAGGGCGCACCGGATATACTCCTTAATGATTGTTCTTCAATTGAAGAAAACGGTTCGTTAAGGCCTTTATCTGGTCCGGATAAAGAGGAGATATCCCGGATCAATATTATGCTGGCTGATCAGGCAATGCGCGTCCTCGCCGTAGCCTACCGGTCGCTGGATAACGCCTTTGATAGATTTGACGCTGAGAACGTCGAGAAGGACCTTGTCTTCCTCGGGCTTATCGCCATGATTGACCCTCCCAGGGAAGAAGTAAAGAGGGCTATGGAGGCCTGTTCCACTGCCGGGATTAAGACGGTAATGATTACCGGCGACCACAAAAATACCGCGGTAGCCATAGCCAGGCAATTAGGGTTTTTCCGGGAGGGCTCGCTTGCGCTTACCGGGGAAGAACTGGACAGGATATCTGATGAGGAGTTGTCAGCCCGGATTATGAATATACCGGTTTATGCGCGGGTATCCCCGGAGCATAAATTGAGGATAGTGCGCCTGCTCCGCGCCAGAGGAGAGGTTGCAGCTATGACCGGCGACGGGGTAAATGATGCTCCTGCGGTCAAGGAGGCGGATATCGGCGTAGCGATGGGGATAACCGGAACGGACGTAACCAAGGAAGTTTCGGATATGGTAATAACCGACGATAATTTCACATCCATCGTTAATGCCGTAGAGGAAGGGAGGGGGATATATGATAATATTAAGAAATTTATCCACTATCTTCTTTCCTGTAATGCCGGAGAAATCCTGGTGATGTTTTGCGCTTCGCTCATAGGCTGGCCTGTGCCGCTTTTGCCTATACACATACTCTGGGTTAATCTGGTTACCGACGGCTTCCCTGCGCTGGCCCTGGGGGTCGATCCGGTTGACCCCGGGATAATGTCTAAGGAGCCGCGCAAGACCAACGAGGGCGTGATAACCAAGCAGAGGGCGGTTTTACTGCTTGCTCAGGGCGCATTTATAGCTTTCTGTAGTTTATTCGCCTTTGTTATGGTTTTATTTGTGGAAAATGAAGGGATTGGCCGCGCCCGGACCGCGGCTTTTGTGGTTTTAGCCGTAAGCCAGCTATTCCATTCCTTTAATTGCCGGAGCACAACCGAGTCAATCTTCAAACTAGGGATTTTTACTAATAAGAAACTTATCGCGGCCGCCGGAGTATCTTTTGTCTTGCAGCTGGTCGTAGTGTACTTACCGTTTTTCCAAAAAATATTTAAGACTGAGATGCTCAGCGTATTTGACTGGGTACTGGTCATCGCCGTGGCCAGTTTCCCTTTTTGGGCTATGGAGGCGGTTAAAAGAAGCTCATTCAAAAAATTTCTAAAAACGATCTGATCGGTAGGGGTCCTTCTACGGGTTCATGAAGGTAGCGGTTGCGCCCGTGTAGCGGAGGGCCGGTAAAATTTCAACTTTTTTTCTTGACAAATGATACTATTATGGTATCATTATAACTGTATCTAAAGCTTGAGCTAAAGGGAGGTGAGTATGGATATTACCATTAAGTATATGCTTCGCCCGGTTGCGCACTGCAAAGAGGGCTGTAGTAGAAAGTCCCGGGCATGACGGTAAACTGCCCAAATCTGTCTTTATAAGGAGAATAATGAAATTAATCACCCGGGATACCGATTACGCGCTTAGGGCGGTATCCTATATCGTAAAAAACAAGAAGAGGGTTGTTACTGCCGCGGAGATGGTCGGGGAATTAAAAATTCCCAGGCCGTTTTTGCGTAAAATCCTGCAGGTATTAAGCAAGAAGGGAATAATTTCTTCTTCTAAGGGCAGGGGCGGAGGCTTTATCCTTGCTTTAAAACCGGAAAAGATCTATCTGCTTGATATTGTAAGGGTTTTTCAGGGGCCGCTGAAATTAAATGAATGTACTTTAAATAAGAAGAAATGCCCGTTGGTGCGTTCTTGTGCTTTGAGCCGCAGGATCGGGCGGATCGAAGACCATGTAATCGGGGAGCTCAAGTCGGTAACTGTCGCAGCATTATTAAGGTAAGGAGCTGATATGGCAAAAAGAAAGATTATCAAGATCGACGAAGAAAAATGTAATGGTTGCGGGCTCTGTATCCCTAACTGCCCGGAGGGCGCCTTGCAGATCATCGACAGCAAGGCCCGCCTGATCAGCGACCTCTTCTGCGACGGGCTGGGGGCCTGTATCGGCCACTGCCCGGAAGGCGCGATAATCATCGAGGAGAGGGAGGCGGAGAAATACGACGAAAGAAAAGTTATGGCGAATATTGTAAAACAGGGGCCAAATGTAATTAAAGCCCATTTAGAGCATTTAAAAGAGCACGGCGAAAGCGGTTACCTGAAAGAGGCCGTGGATTTCCTTAAAGAAAAAAAGATTAGCCTGCCGGATATTCGCGGAGAGGCCGGGCATACCCATGCGGGTTGCCCTGGGGCAAGGGTTATGGATTTAAGGAAGGAAGAGCCTAAGAGAAGACCGGAGAAACAAGCGAAGCTGGATTCGGAATTGCGCCAGTGGCCGGTTCAACTGATGCTTGTTCCTGCTTTTGCCCCTTTCCTTAATGATAGCGAGCTGCTTATCGCTGCGGACTGCGTGCCTTTCAGCTGTCCGAACTTCCATGCCGGCCTACTCAAAGGCAAGACCCTTCTGGTGGGTTGTCCCAAGCTGGACAATCTAGAGATATACCGGGGAAAGCTGGAGCAGGTCTTTAGGAATAATAATATTAAGTCCGTGACTTATGCGCATATGGAGGTTCCCTGTTGCTTTGGCCTGAGCCCAGTTATCGAAGAAGCGATAGCCGCTTCCAAGAAGAATATTGTTTTTAACGACGTAACCGTAGGCATAAACGGGGAATTAAAATAATGGAGTTTAAGTGCCCGGGCCAGGACTCCAGGAATACCAAGTCTTCGGGATTGAAATGCCCGAATTGTGGATATATAGTCGAGATTTTCTCGGACGAACTGAAGAGAAAATGCCCTAAATGTCAAAAAATGGTTTACCAGGAGAAACTGCCTTCTTGCGCGGATTGGTGTAAAAGCGCGCGGGAGTGTATAGGTGAGGAAAAATGGAAGAAGTTAAAAGGGGGTAGATGATGTTTTGCGATCAGTGTGAACAGGCGGCAGGAGGGGTTGGGTGTACTACGAGGGTGGGGACTTGCGGCAAGGACGAAGACATACAAAGCCTTCAGGATACGCTTATTTACGGGCTGAAAGGGGCGGCTGCATATGCCTACCATGCCCGTGAATTCGAAGCCCGCGATGAAGCGGTGGACGCTTTTATGCACGAAGCCTTATTCAAAACCCTGACCAACGTAAGCTTTGACCTGAATCAGCATTTGGGTATGGTTTTAAAGTGCGGAGAGATGAATTTGAGGATTATGGAGCTTCTGGATAAGGTGCACGTCGAGAATTTCGGTAATCCCGTTCCGACGCAAGTCGATACCGGGACGAGGAAGGGTCCGGGTATACTGGTTACCGGGCATGACCTGCTGGCTTTGTATGAATTATTAAAGCAAACCGAAGGTACCGGAATAAATATTTATACCCACAGCGAGATGCTCCCGGCTCACGGCTATCCGGAACTTAAGAAATTCAAGCATCTTGCCGGAAATTACGGAGGGGCCTGGCAGGAGCAGAAAAAAGAGTTTCAGGAGTTTGGCGGCGCGGTTTTGGTTACCACTAACTGTGTGATGGTCCCGGCTGCGAATTCCTACGCCGACCGTTTATTTACCTGCGGAATTTCCGGGGTAGCGGGCTGTAAGCACATTGAAAAGAACGATTTCTCCGCGTTGATTAAAAAAGCAAAATCGCTGCCTGAGCTCCTGGAAGCTCCTGGGAAGAAAATCATGACCGGCTTCCACCATACGGCGATTTTGAACATTACGGATAAGATCGTAGGTGCGGTTAAATCCGGAAAGATCGGCAGGTTCTACCTTATCGGCGGTTGCGACGGGGCCAAGCCCGGGCGTAATTATTACACCGAGTTCGCCGAGAGGGTACCGAAAGACGGAGTAATATTGACTCTGGCTTGCGGTAAATACCGGTTTAACAAGCTCGACTTTGGCGCAATAGAGGGTATCCCGCGCCTGATCGATATAGGGCAGTGTAATAATGCTTATTCTGCTATTCAGGTAGCAGTCGCTTTAAGCAAGGTTTTTAATTGTTCGGTTAATGAACTGCCTATTTCTTTTGTGCTGTCATGGTTTGAGCAGAAAGCCGTAGCGATATTACTGACCTTGCTCTATTTAGGTATAAAAGGAATACGCATCGGACCTAGCCTTCCGGCTTTTATTAGCCCGAATGTTTTAAAAGTTCTGCAGGATAAATTCGATCTGAAAGCGACCACAACTGCGGAAAAAGACCTCGCGGATATACTTAAGAACGCTTGAAAATAAGAGTGACTTTATATTATTAAAGATTTATAATATAGCCACAGGGAGGGGTTATGGTGGATTTAAAGGATTTGTATCAGGCAGCGGATTGGAAAACAGAAAAACATGTACCGGTGATTGAGGTTTTGGATAAGATTAAAAAAGGCGAAGTAATTAAGATTTCTGTTTCAGTAGGAAAGCAGATTCCTCATCCTAACACCACCGAGCATCACATTAGATGGATCGAGTTGTATTTTCTGGCCGACGGAGATAAATTCCCCTATCAGTTGGCTCGGGTGGAATTCAGCGCCCATGGCGAATCAGCCCAGGGGCCGAACACGAGCACGGTTTATGCAAATCCGGAAGCGGCAGTCAACCTGAAGACGGACAAGGGCGGAGTGATTCTCGCCGGTTCTTACTGTAACATACACGGGTTATGGCAGAGCCGCCGGGAATTAAGGGTAGAGTAAGAAGGAGGTCGATATGTGTATGACAAAGGCCGTAAGTCTGTTGGCGCTAGTACCTATTTCGGTGATTCTCGCTATAAGTTTCTTTGTTCTGGTTACTCTGCGTAAAGTCAGCGAGAAAGGGATCAGGGCCTTCGGCTACGGCGTAGCCGTATTATTGTGGGTCGCTGCCCTGGTGATTATTGCCGGTGGGATTTACAAGGCAGACACCGGAAAACCCATGATGCCATGTATGATGATGGGTAAGGGGCCGATGCCTCCGATGATGGACAGGTCCCCGATGCCTATGCCTGACAGCCACAAGGTTCATAAATAGGCGCGATTGCCTGTTGAAATGAAAATAATTTTATTAATCGGGGCTTGTTTGATTCTTGGCGCAAGCCCCGCTTATCTTGGAGAAGCGGGTATGAAAATCAGTTCTCCGGATTTTACGCATAATTCCCCGATTCCGGCCAAATTCACCTGCACCGGCGCCGGTATTAATCCCGCTCTTAATATAGAAGATATCCCTGGAGGGACTAGATCGCTTGTGCTTATCATGGATGATCCGGACGCGCCCATGGGAACATTTATTCATTGGGTAGTATATAATATTTCTGCGGATACCGTGAATATAAAAGAAAACAATATTCCCGGACTGGAAGGAATTAATACTACAGGCGCATCTTCTTATGTCCCGCCCTGTCCGCCTTCGGGCACGCACCGTTATTTTTTTAAAGTCTACGCCCTGGATAAAGAGTTAACTTTCGGCTCCCCTCCGGAGAAAGAAGGCCTTGAGGCTGCGATGCGGGGTCACATCATCAGTAGCGCGGAGATTATCGGCCTGGTGAAAAAATAACATACTGAAAAAGGAGATCGCGATGAGTAAATACAAATGTATCGTTTGCGGTTATATTTATGATCCTGCGGTCGGAGATTCTACCCAAGGGGTTCCTGCGGGTACGGCCTTCGAAGACCTTCCGGACACCTGGGCCTGCCCGGAATGCGGCGTACCCAAGGATCAATTCGAGAAAATTTAATTTTAAAGGATCAAGCTATGCCTCAAACAGTGGCCTTTAAAGGTGCGCCCCTTACTTTAGCGGGAAGGCGGCTTAAAACCGGAGACCCCGCTCCCGATTTCCGCGTAGTTACGCAGGATTTAAGGGAAGTAGGGCTGAAAGATTTTAGTAGCAAAATAAAAGTGGTTAATTTTTTCCCATCGCTCGATACCCCGGTTTGTGACCTACAGGTTAAGGAGTTTAATAAGAGGGCGGAAGGGCTTACGAAGGATATAATCATCATCGGCTTAAGCAAGGACCTGCCTTTTGCCCAGGCCCGTTTTTGCAGTACATTCGAAATAAAAAATGAAACTGTGCTTTCGGATTACAGATACTCCTCTTTCGGGATTAATTACGGAGTGCTGATTAAGGAATTAAACCTGCTTGCGCGCGGCATTATTATTATCGATAAAAGCGATATTTTAAGGTATTTTCAGATCGCGCCGGAATTAACCAGTCCGGTGGATTTTGAAGATGCGTTAAAATCCCTGCGGGAGGTGGCCGGCAACCCCGAGTCCTCTATAAAAGAAGGCCTACCCGGACATTGCAGGCCCTGTGAAGGCGGCATTCCTCCTATGCCTAAAGAGAAGGTTGAGAAGCTTCTTGCTTTACATCGCGGGTGGGAGCCTGTTGAGGATAAGAAGATAGTGAAGGAATTCAGGTTTAAAGATTTCCCCGAAGCGAAATATTTCCTGGATTTAGTCTCGGCGGTAGCCGAAGACCAGGGGCACCATCCTACGCTCACTATTATTTATAACAAGGTGAAGATTACCCTGACTACGCATGCCGCCGGGGGCCTCACCGAGAATGATTTTATTATGGCTAAAATTATCGACGAGTTGAATTATGCCTAGCGAATACGACTTAAAGATAAAAGAGATAATAACCCGCACCTATAATACTAAAAGCGTACGCCTGGAAGCGCCGGCCGGAGTCAGTTACAGGGCCGGGCAGTTTATGTGCGTTACTTTAAAGTCAGAACCTGCCTGCAAACGTTACCTTTCTTTGTCCAGCTCTCCGACCGAAAGAGGATACATTGAATTTACCAAAAAGATTACCCAGAGTGATTTTTCCTGTGCCTTGGATAAAATAAAACCCGGAGATACCCCGAAGGTGCAATATCCTTTTGGGAAATTTACCCTTGAAGATAATCCGGCGGAGAAAATCGCCTTTATATCCGGCGGGATAGGTATTACTCCTATACGCAGCATAGCTAAGTTCGTGGTTGATAATAGGCTGGGTACAGATATGGCCTTGATTTATTCCAACCGCTCTATCAAAGAGGTCGTTTTTAAGGAAGATTTTGACGCTATGCAGAAGGTTTATCCTAAATTAAAGGTTGCGCATGTACTTTGTGAGGCTGCTCCCGATTTTAAATGTACGGTAGGTCTGATTAATGCCCAGATTATAAGAAACGAAATACCGGATTACGAAGCGAGAAAATTCTTCTTATGCGGCCCTCCTCCTATGGTGGAGGCGATGAAGAAGATGCTTATTGATGAGCTTGGCATAGCGCAAGATAAGGTAATTACGGAGAATTTCGTCGGATACTAGAAACAGGAGGTTGAAATGGCAGCAATAAAAATATTACCCGAAATTTATTCCGTAGGGGTAGTTGATTGGAATATCCGTACTTTTCACGGGCACACCTACAGCACCAACAGGGGTAGTAGTTATAATGCCTATCTTATCGTTGATGAAAAGATAACCCTGATCGATACCGTCCTCGGTTCATTTTCCGAAGAATTTATCAATAATATCAGGGAGATAGTCCCGGTGGAGAAGATCGATTACATTATAGCCAATCACGTAGAGACCGACCATTCTGGCGCACTTCCGGAGATTGTAAGGCTCTGCCCTAAGGCCAAGATTTTCGGAACAAAGAATTGTAAAGAAGGCCTCTATCGTTATTATTACGGGGACTGGGACTTCCAAGCAGTAAAAACCGGGGATAAACTGAATTTAGGAAAGAAGAATCTTATGTTTCTCGAGGCGCCGATGATACACTGGCCGGATAGCATGTTCACCTATTGCCCGGAGGCGCAGCTTTTGATGCCTAATGACGCCTTTGGCCAGCATTATGCAACCAGCGAAAGATTCGATGACGAGACCGATCCCTGTGCGCTTATGGATGAAGTCTCGAAATATTTCGCCAATATTCTCTGGCCTCTGGGTACTGTTATATTAAAAAAGATTGAAGAGATCCAGAAGATGAACCTGCCTATAAAGATGATTGCACCCAGCCATGGTGTTATCTGGAGAAAAGATCCGATGAAGCCGGTGAATGCCTATGTCTCTTGGTGCAAGAATGAGACTAAGGCCAAGGCTGTGGTTATGTATGAAACGATGTGGGGCGCAACGGAGAAGATGGCGCAAAAAATCTTTGAAGGGATAACCGCATCGGGCGTGGAAGCGAAGCTTTTTGATGTGGCCAAGAGCGACCGGACGGGAATTATTAATGCCATGCTTGAGGCTAAAGGTTTTGTATTCGGTTCTTCGACCCACGATAACGATATGCTCCCCAATTTCGCCGGATTTCTGGAATTTGTTAAGGGGCTAAAGCCTAAGAATAGAGTTTCAGCCGTATTCGGCTCTTACGGATGGGCAGGGGGGGCGATAAAAGAGATTGAGGGCGTGCTTAAGGAGGGCGGTTTAGATATCTTCATGCCAGGCCTCGGGGTTAAATATATGCCGAGTGCCGAAGACCTGGAAGGTTGTTTTGAGTTCGGCAGGGAATTCGCTAATAAGATAAAATGAAATTAAGCGCAGAAATTATCGCTTTCTTCCGTGGGCAGGGTTTTTTAATCGTCACCACCGTAGATAAAAACGGATGCCCTCATAGTGCATGCAAGGGGATGATTGATATCAGGTCCGAGGGGAAGATTTGCCTTTTGGACGTCTATCATGGCAAGACTTACGAAAACCTCAAGTCAAATCCCTTAATCAGCGTTACGGCGGTAAATGAGCATAAATTCAGCGGATTTTGCCTTAAGGGAAGGGCGCGGATTTTGAATGCGCAGGATATTGATGCGGAGATCCGCAATGCCTGGGAAGAGGGGATTGCTGGCAGGCTCACCCAGCGTCTGATCAAGAATCTTAAAGAGGAGAAGGGTCACCGGACTCATCCTGAGGCTATGTTGCCCCAACCTAAATATCTGATTGTTATGGATGTGGAAGAAATTGTCGATCTTACCCCTGGGCATTTGAAATAATCGAGGAGACTATGGGTAATATTTTCTCAGGAAGCGAAATCTTAGAAATCGGTATACAGATAGAGGCGAACGGTAAGGCTTTTTATGAGGCTCTGGTGGCGAAGGCTCAAAATAAGTCTGCGCAGGAGATATTTAGCTTTTTAGCCGCAGAGGAGGCAAGGCATATTAGTGTTTTTCAGGGGATGCTTGCTAAGGTTGAAAAAAGCGTGCCTGCTGAAAGTTATCCAGAAGAATTCAGCGAATATATGAAAGAGCTCGCTAGCGAACATATCTTTACTAAGAAAGATAGAGGGGCGGAGATTGCCAGGGCTATTAAGACCGATAAAGAAGCGATTGAAAAAGGCATAAGTTTTGAAAAAGATTCGATAGTATTTTATGAGGGGATGAAGAAAGTAATTCCTTCCTATGATTATAAAGCAGTAGAAGGCCTTATTGAACAGGAAAAACTCCACCTGATTAAATTAACAGATTTGGCAAAAGCAATTAAATAGGAGAAGACATGGCGAAAGTTTTGGTTTACAGCACCCCCACCTGCCCCTGGTGCATAAGGGTTAAGCAGTTCCTCACCGATAACAAGATAGGTTTTGAGAACTACGACGTTTCCGCTGATCAGGCCAAGGCCGAAGAAATGATCCAGAAATCCGGCCAGATGGGTGTTCCGGTAGTTGAAATTGACGGAACGATTATCGTGGGATTCGATAAAGAGAGAATTAAGTCAACATTAGGGTTATAAAATGTACGATTTGATCATTATCGGTGCCGGGCCAGCGGGGATAACCGCGGCAGTGTATGCGGCGCGTAAACGCCTCAGTATCCTCGTAATAACCGGTAATATCGGCGGACAGACAGCCTGGAGCGGTGATATCGAGAATTATACCGGGTATCAGTTTATAAGCGGCCCGGACCTTGCCGCGAAGTTTGAAGAGCATATGCGCCAGTATAATATCGCGCTTAAAGAAAATGAATCGGCAACCGCGATAAAGAAAAACGGGGATGTAATTATGGTCACGACAAATATGGGAAGTTACGAATCCCGTAGCCTCATTATTGCTTCCGGTAAGAGGACGCGGGATTTAAATATTCCGGGGGAGAGGGAGTATAAGAACAAGGGGCTTACTTATTGCGCGACCTGCGACGGGCCGCTTTTTTCCGAAAAATATGTCGCAGTTATCGGCGGAGGCAATTCTGCGTTGGATGCGGCGCTGCAATTAGTGAATATTGCAAGTAAGGTTTATATAATCAATAATGTTTCTTCTCTGGGCGGCGACGCAATAATGCGCGAAAAACTTGAATCAAATTCTAAAGTAGTTATTTTTAACAATTCTCAAGTAAAAGCCGTTTTAGGGGAAAAATTTGTAAAATCGATAAAGATCCTTTCGCCTGGCGGAGAAATAGAGCTGCCGGCCCAGGGAGTTTTTGTGGAGATCGGCCTTATGCCTAATAGTGAATTCGCCCAAGATTTGGAGAAAAACAAAGCCGGGGAGATTAAGGTAAGTTCCTGTAATGAGACGAGTATTCCGGGTATATTTGCCGCAGGCGATGTTACGGATGTACCGGAAAAACAGATAATTATTGCCGCCGGAGAAGGCGCCAAGGCAGCGCTGAACGTTTTCCGCTATTTATCGCAGCACAAATTTCAAGATGCTTAAAAAGAAAATTATAAAAATAGGCAAGAAAAAGATAGGGGCTGTAGCGATAAGGCTATTAAGCAAGACCTTTATACTCTTAAAGGGGGATAGGGGCTATATTATGTGCGGCTACCTTAATTTAAAAGCGGCGCAAAAATTCCGGGACGCAGCCTGTAAGATAGTAGGGGTAGCTACTATTGAAGATGCCCTGAAGGCTAAAATTCATTCCTGTACCACCCAGGCAAGAAAGCTTGGCATTGCCCCGGGAGACACGGTCAGGGTTGCCCTAAAGAAAATCGGCTAAAAAAATATGCCTCTTGACATAGGGTAGGGGGGTATGGTATACTTATTTTAAGTATAGGAGGTGCTTATGAAGCAGATAACTACCCACGAGGAACAGCTGGAATACCTGCGTAAAATAGAAGGCCAGGTTCGCGGTATCCAAAAGATGATTAAGGAGAGGCTTTATTGCGTGGATATATTGAACCAGGTCCATTCCGTTATATCGGCCTTGGCCGGCGTAGAAGACAGGATATTAGAAAAACATTTTCGTAATTGCGTTTCCGCGGCCATGCAGGGGAGGTCGGCTTCCGAGAAAGAGAAGAAGCTCTCCGAGATACTGGGGCTTTTGAGCAGGTACAGAAAGACATAATACCATGACTAACAGGCTTGCTTTGGCAGGCTGCTTTATAGCCTTAGTCTTATTATATCATCCGGCATTTGCCGGGAGTTCGATTTTTAACAAAGAGGTTAACCTTGTTGCCGGATATTCTGATCTGGATAAATGGGTAGATGCCTGGGGCGAACAGGTCAGCTCGGTGGGTTTTGAGTATTTTGCCAAGCTCTCCAACGATTACGGAGACTACCTTAGCGCAGACCTCCAGGTAAGGCTTGCCTATAATAGCAAGGAGAATGCACGGAATGCCTGGGGCATCGAAATCCACAACGCTTGGCTTAAGTATAAACTCGATTCCGTTAACAAATTTAAGCTAGGGCACTTCTATGTGCCATTTGGCCTGAATCCTGTAGTGGATACGCATTCAACCCTTTTACAGACCCTGGCTCCGGAGGATATCGGATTTAAGAAGGACTGGGGGATAGCTTTAGACAGCTCATTTCCTAGATTTGATACAAGCATCGCATTGCAGCTCGGTTCAGGCATGAGTATTTACCGGCGTGACGGAAGTTTTCTTCTTTCCGGCAGGATAGGGACGCCGCAGGAAGGTAATGCCCAGGCAGGAGTCTCTTTTATGTACGGAAAGACACTGGAGACAGTAGGTATGAATACCATACCCCGGAACGACCTGGTCTCCAATATAGCTACAAGGAAAAAGCGCCTCGGCCTGGACGGCCAATATAACTTAGGCCCTCTACTGGCTAAGGCCGAGATAGATTTCGGCAAGAATAATCATACTGATGTAAGGGGATATTTTCTTGAGTTTGATTATACGGTCCCCTCGCTGCAGAATTTAGAGGCCGAGCTTCAATATAAAAGCTGGCAAAACAATATGCATGATAGGGGCATGGATGATACAACCGTTACATTGGGCTTGAGTTATAAACTTAATTCCAAAGTGACCATCAGGGGTTCTTTTGCCCAGGACTTAAACAGGATGGTAAAAGATGAAGACAGGGTATTTCTGCTTCAATTTTATTTCTTCGGTTAACAGGTTGGCGGTATTAAGCCTCATATTTCTTATCGTTTCCGCCGGAGTTGCTTATGCGGCGGTGGGTTGCACCCTTAATGACCCGGACAGGGATGTAAAGCGGATCTTCCCGGAGTCAACCGGTTACCGCACGGATTTTATTACCATAAAAGAGGCCGGAGGTACGGCATTATACGAAAAAGTCGCTATGGAGTTGGGGGATAGGCTTGATCCCGTTTATGAAAGCATAGATGTGCCGTACTCGTTTTACGACGTACTTAAAGGTAAGGAAGTCATCGCCCATATCCATGGAGTAAACCAGAAAGGAAAATACGGCGGGATGCAGCTTATTATTGCCACTGACCTTAACGGCAAGATCACCGCTTTTTTTTATCAGAAGATGTCTTCTCCTGAGGCCGGGGTATTCATGAATAAACAGTTCACCTCCAAGTTCATCGGCTTGACCCTTGAGGATTTTGTCAAAGGCAACCTGAATATTGCAGATCCCAGTAAAAAAAGCGAATATGATTTCCGCGCCACCATACGCGGTTTAAAAAAGAATCTGATTCTTTTGAAAGAGCTTAGGCTGAATAAAATTGCGCCTACAAAAACAAAGTAGGAGGTTGTCATGAGGTCTATCCTTGTTATCATGTTTATCATAATCGGCGGATCGGTATTTGCTCTTTCCGGTTGTAGCCCGAAATCAGGCTCCTACGGAGAACAAATCAGCTTGAATCCGGTTACGGGCGTCTCAGATATTTTAAAAGACCCCAAAAGCTTTAAAGGTAAAGCAGTGCGGTTGGAAGGGACAATTAAAGAAGAATGTCCTTCCGGAGGATGGTTTATGCTCAGGGATGACACCGGGGCCATCTTTGTCAATCTGCATCCTTCGGAGTTTGCCATACCGCAGGCTTCGGGAAGCAAGGCTACGGTAGAAGGAGTTGTAATAACCGAAGGGCCCCAACCGTCTATTATAGGTAAGGGGGTTGAGATAAAATGAAAGCCATAAGCATTGCTTACAAGAACTTATTTAGAAAGAAAATCCGTACTTCCCTTACTGTGGGTGGCGTGGCGATTGCCGTGGCAGTCTTAGTTAGCCTCATGGGATTTGATGCCGGATATCAGCGCAGCCTTAATCAGGATATTGATAAGCTTGGCTACCATCTGCTGGTGACGGCTAAAGGATGCCCTTATGAAGCGGCGACACTTATGCTCAAAGGCGGAGGGGGCTTGAGGTATATGGAGGAAGATGTATTTAAGCGCATATCAACTGACATACGCATCGAAAAGATCTCTCCCCAGCTGGTAGCCAGCGTCTATAATCAAGAAGGCGGCCAGCAGCGCGGTGCGTTTGCACTTTATATGGGTATCGGACCTTCGTTTCTGGAATTAAAACCTTGGATCAAATTTAAATCCGGAGCATGGTTTTCTTCTTCCGAAGCCAACGAGGCCATTATGGGATACGAGGCAGCCGAAGTTGAACAGCGCTCTGTAGGGGATGAGATTTTTGTTCCGGGCGTCGACCAGGTATTAAAGGTCAAAGGAATTATCGAACGCACAGGCACACAGGATGACGGAATGGTATTTATCCCGCTTGCTACTGCGCAAAAGATTTTTAATCTACCGGGAAAACTCACTGGCATCGGGATAAAACTTAAGGATATCCGGAAGATCGCGGATTTTGAAGAGAGCCTTTATAACGAACCCGGCATTCAGGTGGTAAGCCTGGCTCAGGTGCGCGGCACTATTCTTAATCTTGTTTCTTCTGCGCGGGCAATGGTGAATTCCGTAGCCTTGATCGCTATATTTATCGCGATCATCGGCGTTACCAATACTATACTTATGTCTGTATTCGAGCGCACGCGTGAGATCGGGGTGATGAAGGCAATGGGCGCCTCGGCTATGGATATTTTTAAAATAATCTGGACTGAAACAGTCCTTATATGCTTATTCGGAGGCGTCATTGGTACTTGTCTGGCTATGGTGGGAAGCAGAGTAATCGAGCAGGCTATTCGTAAAGGCCTCCCTTATGCCCCCGCCGGGCAATTAGTATTTATTGAGCCTTCTTTGGCGATTCTGGCTCTGGCAGGGGCCCTGTTCATGGGGCTTATCGCCGGGACTTATCCGGCATTACGCGCATCGCTGATGAAGCCTATTGAAGCGATTCGTTCGGGAGAATAACTATGAATGAAGTCATAATTAAAACGGAAAAGTTAACCAAGATTTATAAGCTTCCTGCGGAAGAAATTCACGCAGTAAGGGATATTGATTTGGAGATCCGTTCCGGAGATTTTATCGCTATCATGGGGCCTTCAGGATCGGGAAAGACTACGCTTTTAGATAGCCTGGGCTGCCTGGGTAAGATTTCCGCTGGACGGTTAAACGTTTTAGGCCGGGATGTATCGCAGGCCGGCGAGAAGACCCTCGTATCTTTGAGGCGGAAATTTATCAGTTTTATATTCCAGGACTTCCTCCTTATACCCAGCCTTACTGCGCTGGAAAACGTTGAACTTCCGCTATTTTTTTCCAGAAATAAAAAGAACAAAGGGAGGGCCGCAGGGCTGCTTGAGAAAGTGGGGTTATCCGGTCGCATTAATCACCTTCCGAAAGAATTATCCGGAGGAGAAAAGCAAAGAGTAGCCATAGCCCGTGCTTTAGCCATTTCTCCGAAAATTCTTTTTGCCGATGAGCCTACGGGTAACCTTGATACAAAAAGCTCTCAAGGAATATTTGACCTGTTTAAGCAGCTCAACATTGAAGACGGGCTTACTCTTGTAGTCACAACCCATAATCCGCAGCTCGGCACCCTCGCTGACCGCATATATTACCTTAAGGACGGACGCCTGGTTCCAAGAGAAGAGTCCGGTTTATGCCTTTCTAGTTAGCCGAAGTAAAAATCCTGAAAAAATACTTGACAGGTTTACTTTACATGTTATACTCTACTATGTTTATAGAGATTATAGAGTATTGGGAGGGCGAAGATGAAAATTACTTATAAAGGGGACTATGCGTTAAAGGCAATCCTGGATCTATCCTTAAATTACGGGAGCGTGGTTACTATCCATGAATTGAGCCAGCGGGCGCAGATTCCTTTTAAATTCCTGGAACAGGTATTATTGGATTTAAAGAGGGGAGGTTTTGTGGAGAGCCGGCGCGGCAAGGTGGGCGGGTATCTTCTGGCGAAGCATCCTTCGGAAATAAGCATGGGCGATGTAGTCAGGTTTATTGACGGGCCCATCGAACCTATTGCCTGTCTTGAGAAAGATTACGCGGGGTGCACCGATGTCTACCGGTGCGTTTTCAGAAAAATCTGGTCCCTGGTAAGCCTGGCTACTTCGGAGATAGTGGATAATGTCAATTTTGAAACCCTGGCAAATCAGGTGCGCACAAGCACCGAAGCCGTTGTTTATCAAATCTAAAAGGAGGAAGAAATGAGTTTGCTTCAGAATAAGGATGACCTTAAAGTCCTGGTGGAGACCTTAAATTTTAAGGAAAAAGTTGAGCGTTCAAAACAGTTAATCTCCGAGGCCTACAAAGTCTACGGAGATTCCCTTGTAGTAGCTAATAGTTTAGGTAAGGATTCGGTGGCGGTTTGGGATCTGGCAAAAAAGGTTGAGCCTAAGATACGCGGCTTTATCGTCACTACCAGATTCAAGCCTGCGGAAACGGTTAAATTCATGAACGAGGAGGTAGCGAGGCATCCGGAATTAAGGGTCTATAAGAGCGACGAAAAGATTGCCGACAGGCTTTATGAGACCCATCCTGATCAATGCTGCGATGTCCTGAAGGTCGAACCGGTTAAGCGCGCAATAGAAGAGATGCGTGTAAAATGCTGGGTCACCGGCTTGCGTTGTACCGAAGGCCGTACCCGTACGGATTTTAAGGAAGTAGAGGAGAGGGATAAAGGTTTAATAAAATTAAATCCCATACTTATCTGGAAGGAGCGCGAAGTCTGGCAGTACCTGGCACTATACCAGGTACCGGTAAATCCCCTCTATGGCGAAGGTTACCGTTCCTTAGGTTGTGCCCCGTGTACCAAGATCACTAACGACGATAATGAGCGCGCCGGCCGCTGGATAGGAACAAGTAAGTGCGGAGGCGAGTGCGGAATACATACGCGGCCGCTAAAGACGAACATTGAAGGAGACGGGATTTGATCAGAACATCTCTTTTGATATTACTGGTAGTATTTTTTGCGTTGAATATGGGGGCAAGCGGCGTAGCTCCCTCCTTTGCCGCGGCCTACGGCGGGAAACTGATTAAAAGAAAGAACATTTTTCTTTTATTCGGCATATTTGTGATTATCGGGGCCCTGGCCTTAGGCCGTAATGTAAGCTTGACGCTCGGTAGAAACCTTTTACCTAAGGAGTTCCTTAATTTTGATGTGGCCTTGATAATTATTTTGGCAGCTTCGTTGAGCCTGTTTTTGGCAAATATACTAAAGATCCCACAGTCGACCAGCCAGGTTACGGTGGGAGCGATCACGGGTGCGGGCCTGTATTTTAAGCACCTGTATTGGCATACGCTTTTGGTTAAGATTATCCCTTTATGGATCATCTTACCGTTAGCGTCGTACCTCTTGACTTTTTTTCTTTACAGAATAATCTATCCGCCTAAGCACGGTAACCTGCATATTTATGAAAGGCTATTTCTGCATGAAAAAAGAGTCAGGATTACCGCTATAGTGGTCAGTTGCTATGTTGCCTTCGCTATAGGCTCCAACAACGTAGCAAATGCGGTAGGCCCGTTATTTGGTGCCGGGATTATCGGAATAATCCCGGGGCTATTGGCGGTATCTCCGCTATTTGGATTGGGGGCATTAGCGTTAGGTAAAGGCCCTCTAGATACGGCGGGGAAAGAAATTGTTCCTTTGGGGATTTTCTCAAGTACCCTGGTTTCTTTTGTAACGGCAACACTCCTGTTAGTTGCTTCGTTTCTGGGGATACCGCAGTCGCTGGTCCAGCTTAATATCTGCTCGATTTTTGCCGTAAGTTCTTTAAAAAACGGGCACAAAAGTACGCTGGATCTTCATCTGACCCGCAAAACCTTTTTTATCTGGGCGGTAACTCCGTTAGTCTCGGTGTTGATATCGTATTTTTCTCTGGCATTGCTTAGCAGTAGTTTATTAAGGTAAAAGGAGGTAGCATGCCTTTTTCAGATAAAATAGCGAATAATGTAGCAGAGCTTATCGGTAGTACCCCGCTCGTGCGGTTGAACCGGCTTGTCGGACGGGATTCGGCAGCAGTTTTAGCCAAGCTTGAATACTTTAACCCCGGTGGGAGCGTTAAGGACAGGATCTGTTTATCCATGGTCGAAGAAGCCGAGCGCCAGGGTGCGCTTAAGAAAGGCTCAACTATTATTGAGCCGACTAGCGGGAATACCGGAATAGGCCTCTCTATGATCGCGGCCGTAAAAAGTTACCGCTGCGTATTGGTAATGCCGGAGACTATGAGCCTGGAGAGAATCTATATACTCAAATCCTTCGGGGCGGAGGTGGTTTTGACTGCAGGCAGCGCCGGTATGGACGGTGCAATAAAAAAGGCGGAAGAGTTACATAAGAAGACCCCCGGAAGTTTTATTCTACACCAGTTTAAGAACAAGGCTAATCCGGAAGCGCACCGCCGGGCCACGGCGCAGGAATTATTAAAAGCAACCGGTGGCGCCATTGATGCCTTTGTGGCCGGCGTAGGTACCGGAGGTACGATTACCGGGGTGGGCGAGGTTTTAAAAAAACATAATCCTTTGATAAAAATAATTGCCGTGGAACCCAAAAACAGCGCCGTGCTTTCGGGAAAGGCAGCGGGTACGCATAAGATTCAGGGTATCGGAGCGGGTTTTATCCCGGAGATTTTAGACCGTTCGGTTATCGATGAGGTTATTACTGTAGAGGATAAGGATGCTTTTATCTATGCCAGGCGCTTAGCCAAAGAAGAAGGCTTATTTGTAGGTATATCAAGCGGAGCGGCGGTCTGGTCGGCACTTAAGATTAGCGAACGCCTGGGGAAAGGCAAGACCGTAGTCACGGTATTTCCTGATACCGGTGAAAGATATTTCTCCGTCCAACAGTATTTTGAGGCGTAATGAAGAAATATTACCCCGTTGCTTTAAGTATCCGGCATTTACCGTCCATAGTCATTGGAGGGGGGAGAGTGGCGGAGCGTAAGGTATTAAGCCTGCTTGATGCCGGAGCAACAGTTAAGGTTGTCTCTCCGCTTGTTACGCGAAGACTTGCTTTGTTAGCGGCGGCCAAGAAAATACAATGGGTAAGGCGTAAAGTCAAGAGGCCCGACCTTTCCGCTGGTGCGTTGATAGTTGCGGCTACAGGAGACGCGGGCGTCAA
>Ga0233425_10002315_pt1 | contig 38039 bp, 34 predicted proteins | sample Watercolumn_Towu_2_FD_181712 | JGI IMG/M metagenome (GOLD analysis project Ga0233425, IMG submission 181712) | Freshwater microbial communities from Lake Towuti, South Sulawesi, Indonesia - Watercolumn_Towuti2014_140_MG | ecosystem: Environmental > Aquatic > Freshwater > Lake | place... | reverse complement strand
GTTTCGGGGGCTGCAGATCCAAGGCGGCCTGTTTTTAGGTAACTCTAAGGTTAGCATAGTAAAACAACACGGATCGGCCAAGGCCCTAGCCGCCGGTTCCGGAGGAGAGAAGACCGGATGGGACGGACTCCCTAATTCGGAGATCTCGTCCACAAAATCCGGATGGCCTACCACCGCCAGGACCAAGGCATTATCAGAAGCCTGAAGGCGCATCCTGACGAGATTTCCAAACCAGTCCTTATGCTGAAGCCCCAGGGCTTTAAGGCCCCTGATGACGGCATAAGGGATGACCATAATGGCGGGACCGTACCCGAAACCCAAAGGATCGGCGGCCCCCGATGATCATGACCCCTTTGGGTTCAAAAAAAGGTCGAAGATTATGATGGGAGACGTTTGAGTTTTTTTTAATCCGATTCATTTTCCATCATGACGGCGGCCAAATCCAGAAAGACGCCGAGCGATTCGCATAAGTTTTTAAATAGACCCTCTCCTTACTTGGAAGATTCACCGTATCTTAAGGGAACTTCAAATAAACTGTTTACAATAGGTCGAATTTGGGAAAGGCCCTTTGAGTGTTCTCAAGAACCGCTTGGCTTAATTCGGCTAAGTTCAATCCCCGGATCTGGGCAACATGTTCGGCGGTGTGTGTAAGAAAGGCCGGTTCGTTTCGTTTGCCCCGATAGGGATGAGGGGCCAAATAGGGGGCGTCGGTTTCCAATAAGAGGGATTTGAGCGGAGCGAAGCGGACGACCTCTTCGAGGATCGATCCTTTTTTGTAGGTCACCGCTCCGGTAATGGACAGAAAAAAATTCAGATCCAGACATTGGCGGGCCATTTCCCAGTCCCCGGAAAAGCAATGGAAGACCCCTCCGACCTCCCAGGCCTTTTCATCTTTTAGGATAGTCAATACCTCCCGATGGGCCTCACGATCATGTATAACGATGGGCAGAGAGACCTGCCGGGCCAGTTGTATCATTTGACGGAAGGTTTCTTTTTGCTGCTTTGGGGGAGAAAGGTTACGGTAAAAATCCAAGCCGATCTCTCCGATGGCCACCACCAAAGGGTCTTGGGCCAAGAGGGCCAACTGGGGGAGTATTTTGGGGTCGAAGGTTCGGGCTTCATGTGGGTGAAATCCGATCGTCGCCTGAATGGGAGAATAGGTTTTGGCTAAAGCCAAGGCCTGGCGGCTGCTGACCAGATCAGTGCCAATGGTAATTATGCCGTAAACGCCCTGGGTTAGGGCCCGTTCAATCACCTCGGGGCGATCGTTATCAAAGTCCTCCATTTCCAGATGTGCATGAGTGTCAATCCACATGGGGTGTATGATAAAACAGGGGGGTAAAGGATAACTATAAGCAAAAATTAATAATTATCTCAGTTCCCTCTGTCTTGTTCTCCTTTTTTATTCAAATACATATTCTTGTCCGCCAGACGTAAAATCTGATCATAGCCCTTATTATCGGAATAGGCTCCAAAAGAGACACTGAACTTATGGTGAGTCTTTTTCTCCTGGTCCCAAAAATTTAAATTTCCCAAGGTAAATTCTAAACGCTCGACGACCTGGGCCAATTGTCGGGGATCGGTCCTGGGAAGGAGAACGACAAATTCATCTCCCCCATATCGGGCGACACTGTCTATCGTCCGCATAGTATTTTGTATTATTTCAGCCGTTTTCTTTAAAACCTGGTCTCCCACCAGGTGACCGTATTGGTCGTTGATCTCTTTAAACCGGTCAATGTCCAGGAGAATCAGGCCTAGATAGTCACTATAACGCTTGGCCTTGGCTGCTTCTTCTTCCAGTTTTTTTTCCAAAAACCTTCGGTTATAAACGCCGGTCAAGCCATCCAGGGTGGCCAATTCCGACAATTTGGCTTCCAAGATTTTCCGTTCGGTCTGATCCTGAAAGGATTCGATGGCCCCCCACAATTCTCCGTTGGTATCATAGATCGGGGCGGCCAATAAATACAGGTGGCGGGGTTTCCCTTTAAGGTTTTCAAAATAGTCTTCAGCCTCAAAGGCCCCTTTCATCAGGGAGGAGGACCGAAGATTTTTTTCTCCATAGTAACGACTTAGTTGGCTCAGATCGCCATCAATAAGCAGATCGGCCAGGACCGGTTGCGGTTCTTCATAAAAAGGTTTCCAGGTATCTTTGGTTCCGACCATTTCTTCCCGGGAATAGCCGCTTAATTCCACACAGGCCCTGTTCCAGAAAACCACTCGATGGTTACGGTCCAAAACGATGGTCGGGATGGGATTGGCCTCAACGATTTCTTCCCTGAGAACCGACTCCCGTTTCAAGGTATCTTCTAATTTTTTTCTTTCCGTCCAATCATGAAAGAATCCCACACTGCCGATTTCTTTCTTTCCTTCAAACAAAATGCTCCCGGAAAGGCGCATGGGGATTCTTTCTTTTTTCTGAGACAATAGTTCTGTTTCATAACCCAATATTTTTCCTTCTCCTCCAAAAGAGGGGCTCCAAAGGGCTTTTTTAACCTCCCGGCCGACTCCTGGAGGGTACAGATCGGTTACATTTAATTTGCCGACAACCGCTTCTGGATCGTAGCCGGTGATGCGGGCCGCCCCTTGATTAAACAGAATGATAATGCCCTGCCGATCCACGGCAATGATTCCGTCCATGGTGCTTTCAATAAGTTTTTCTTCAAAGGATAAGCGGCGTTTGATTTCACGTTCCAACGTCCTTCGCTGGGTTACATCTCGATGCATAACCACTAACCCGGCTTGATTTCCGAGGTCGTCGTTATAGGGGAAAGAGGTCAGGCTCACTTCTAAGAGGTCACCGGACTTGGTCACCCGTTTGGTTTCGAAGTTGGTGACTTCTTCACCGGATAAGACCTTTTTAATATGCTCCAAGGTGGATAGCTGTTCCTCTTCCGGAACAAAGGGGATTTTACGACCCTCAAGTTCAGCCGAATTCCAGCCGAAGGTTTTTTCAAAGGCCGGGTTGAGGTAAGAAACCAATCCTTCCAGATCGTAAATGACCAAAGGGATAGGATTGGCTTTCAGAAAAGACTGAAAATTTTCCACGAAGCGTAGTATTTTTTTCTTTTCGGAAATATCCCGGCCAATACCGATGACCCCGGCCAATTTGCCGCCTTGAGTAAAAGGAGTTTCGTTGATTTCCAGAAGGACCGCGTGGCCTTCTTTGTGGTATATCTCAATCTGGTGAGAGGGAATTTTCTGCCCGGTCTGAAGGGCTTTTTGGGTAAATCCCGCGGCGGCCTTATTGAGAGGATTCGGGGTTAGCATGGCCAAAGGATTATGTTTCCATTCCTCAGGCGAATATCCGGTGACATTAAAAATTCCCGGTGATAAGTATGAAAAATTCAGCTTCCCATCATGGATGTACACAATATCATCGGATTCTTCAGTCAAAAGACGAATAATTTCCAGAAAAGGGTTGTCTTTTTCCGGGAGGGATTTCAGAAGAGCCAAAAAATCACTTTTTTCTTTTAAAACCTTTTTGCCCATTGTTAGCCGATGGTTTAAGATTAAAGGATTGCGCTCGATTAGTTTTTATACCATAACTCCTTGGATTATTCCAATCTTTTCAGGTCTGGAAAATTAATTTGAATAAAGGCGTTAACTATGTTATAAAACTATAAATTATTCTGTTTTCTTTGAAAGAGCATTTGGGCCCCTTCCTCCCTTTTCCGGAAAGGACATTCCGGTTTTCCCGCCTTGACCATTGAAGGGCAATCTTTAGGCTGGGTTTAGATATCGGTAGAAGAGGATTTCGATTTATTTCGGAGAAAGGTTGTTTCCATTGCAGAAGATAAGTATAAAAGGAACAGGTTCTTTTTTGCCCGAAAGGATTGTTCCTAATTCCTATTTCGAAGAGATTGTTGATACTTCGGACGAATGGATCTTTTCCCGTACCGGCATCAAGGAGCGCCGCATGATCATGCCCAAACAGGCTCTGTCGGATATTGCCACGCCGGCTTCGGAACAGGCTCTGGAAATGGCCGGTATTTCAGCGGAAGATCTGGATCTGATTATCGTTGGGACCTCTACGGCGGATATGGTTTCACCCTCAGCCGGGTGTATCATTCAAAATCGTCTTGGGGCCAAAAAAGCGGTGGCTTTTGATGTCAATGCGGCTTGTCCGGGTTTTATTTACGGATTGGCCATTGCTCAAAAGTTTATGCAGGACGGTTCCCATCGGCATGTCTTGGTCGTGGGAAGCGAAATCGTCTCTCAGCGGATAGATTATGAAGACCGAGCCACATGCGTCCTTTTTGGAGATGGGGCCGGAGCTGTAGTTTTAGGACCTTCCAATGGATCCGGGGAAGGAGAAATCCTTTCGGTAGTGATCAACTCCGACGGCAGTCTCTGGGAGTTATTGCATGTCCCTGGGGGAGGATCGCTGTATCCCTGTTCCGTCGAAATGATCAAGGCCCGCCTCCAGTATGTAAAAATGCAGGGCAATGAGGTGTTCAAGCATGCCGTACGGACTATGACCGATTCGGTTCGTAAGACCTTGGACAGTGCCGGGATCAGTATCCAGGAGATTGATTGGTTCATTCCCCATCAGGCCAATATCCGGATCATGTCGGCCGTGGCTAAACAATTGGACATCCCCATGGAAAAGGTGATCGTCACCGTCCATAAATACGGGAATACCTCCGCCGCCACCATCCCCACGGCCCTGGATGAGGCCGTGCGAGGAGGGCAGATTAAAAGGGGGGATCTGGTCTTGTCGACCTCTTTTGGCGCCGGTTTTACTTGGGGAGCTTTTTTAATACGGTTTTAGAGTTTGGAGAAAGAATTTTTTTCCGGAGTAATGTGTTATGCCTATTTATGAATTTTGTTGTGATCATTGTAAGAAAGCATTTGAACTGCTGGCCGTTCAAAGTGATGATTTAGTGGCACCGGTCTGCCCTGCCTGTCAATCTCCGGAGATTCACCGGGTTCTTTCAAAAGTCAATCTGGGCGGGTCTTCACGAGAAAACCAAGCCATGACCCGAGTAAGTGAAAGAAGTTGTGCTTCCGGTAGCTGTGCGACAATTGATATCCCCGGTCCCAGTAAATAGAGTAATTCCGACCTAATTTCAGCTCGATCCGTAACAAAAAAATTCGAAGAAAGCAGGCGGCGGCTGGTGTCAGCGGCAAGAGATCTCTTTATGCTAAGTTCAGACTTAAATTTTCCCCCGGGAAGGTTGACTCCCAACGAGGAATCTTGGTGTCAAAAGAAAATAGACTTTTCGGTTCAGGCGTTAAACTTGACAAGAAGCCGGAAGTATATTAAAGGCTAACAAAAGAGTTTGGAGAAGGAGCGCAATGGAAGATTTCATAACCATTTTAGGGATGATATTGGTTTTGGAAGGGTTGCCCTATTTTGCCTTCCCCCAACTCTTTAAGATCTGGATCACCCGAATACTGGAACTGCCTGAATCACAGATGCGGGTATGCGGATTGATCGCTATGCTTTTAGGGGTGTTATTAGTTTATGTGGGCCGTCATTCCGGATGGCTGGGAGGGTGATGGGGACCAACTTATTTATATGGAACTAACGTTATCCCAATTTGACTTTCAACTGCCCGGTCATTTAATAGCCCAAATGCCGAGTCCTCAGAGAGATCAATCCCGGCTTCTGGTCTTGAAGAGGAAGACCGGCCAGCGGACCCATCAACGGTTTGATCGTCTCCCGGAGTATCTCCATTCCGGAGATGTGCTGGTGGTCAATGATACGCAAGTCATCCCGGCCCGTCTGATCGGGAAAAAGAAGAGCGGGGGGAAAGTCGAGTGCCTAATCTTACATTACCCGAAGGAAACCGCTCGGGAGACCTATGTCACGCCCTGTTTAATCAAGGCCAGGCGGAAATTGCATCCGGGAGAAAAAGTGGACTTCGGTCCCGGCTTGGAAGGATCAGTTCTGCCGCCGGCCCCAAATGGGAAGGCCCTGATGCAATTTTTTTTTAAGGGGTCTTTCGAGGCGGCTTTAAGGACACACGGTTCGGTCCCCTTACCTCCTTATATCCGGCGGGAAGGAACGATCCGTCAGCAGGCGGAAGAGGATGAAACCCGCTACCAAACGGTTTATGCTCAATATCCCGGCGCCGTGGCCGCACCGACCGCGGGGCTTCATTTTTCAAGGGAGCTGCTGGCCGCCATCCAAGAAAAAGGGATTACGGTGGTTCCCCTGACCCTTCATGTCGGTTACGGGACCTTTGCTTCGATTAAAACCGAAACTATAAAGGATCATAAAATTCATAAAGAGTCTTTTCATCTTTCAGATCGGTCGGCCGAGTTAATTAATGAAAGAAAGAAACAGGGGGGCCGGGTCATTGCCGTTGGAACGACCAGTGTCCGCGTTTTAGAATATCTGGCCGGAAATGATGGAATGGTCAGGCCGTCGGAGGGGGATTGTGATCTCTTCATTACCCCCGGATATGCTTATCGGTTGGTTGATGCATTGGTAACCAATTTCCATTTGCCCCGGACAACATTGCTCTTATTGGTTGCGGCCTTTGCCGGACGAGAAAATATCCTCAGGGCCTACCAGGAAGCCATAGACCTAAACTATCGTTTCTACAGTTACGGCGATGCCATGTTGATAATTTAAAAATAGGATTCAAGGGGGCAAGGATTCGAGGGGAAGGCAAGGAAGTAAAAACCCTTGAACCCTTGAATCCTTGAATCCTCGTACCCTTTAGACTATGTTTTCATTTCAAGTCGAACATCAAGAGGCCGGAAGCCAAGCCAGAACCGGGATAATCCGGACCCCTCATGGGGCCATCCATACCCCCATATTTATGCCGGTGGGGACCCAGGGTTCGGTGAAGGCCTTGACCCCGGAAGATCTGCAATCATTAGGGGTTGAAATTATCCTGGCCAATACCTATCATCTTTATTTGCGGCCGGGTCATGAGTTGGTGGCCCGTCAAGGAGGTTTGCACCCCTTCATGCACTGGCCGGGTCCGATCCTGACGGACAGCGGAGGCTATCAGGTCTACAGTCTGGGGGCTTTGAGAAAGATCAGTCCGGAGGGTGTTTCTTTTCGTTCTCATCTCGACGGCTCCAGCCATTTTTTAACGCCGGAATTGGCTATGCACATTCAAGAAGCTTTGGGATCGGATATCATCATGTGCCTTGACGAGTGCACACCTTACCCCGTAACCTATGAGTATGCCCGATTTTCCATGGAATTGACCCGGGATTGGGCCTTGCGATGTAAGGCGGCCAAGCAGAAAAATGGGCAGGCACTTTTTGGCATCATTCAGGGAAGCGTTTTTAAGGATCTAAGAAAAGAAAGCGCCCAATGGACGGTGGATATCGGCTTTGACGGGTATGCTTTGGGAGGGTTGAGTGTCGGAGAGGAAAAGGCTCAACGTTTGGAGATCATCGCCCATACTTTGCCGATGGTACCGGAGAAAAGCCCCCGCTACCTGATGGGACTGGGGACACCTGAAGATCTGCTGGAAGGGGTCTGTCTGGGGGCCGATATGTTTGATTGTGTTTTACCGACCCGCAATGCCCGAAATGGGATGCTTTTTACTCGTTATGGATCTCTGATCATAAAGAAGGCCGAATATGCTGAAGATCCGCGGCCGATTGATCCCCTCTGCACCTGTTACACCTGCCGGAATTATTCTCGGGCCTATCTCCGTCATCTTTATGTGTCCAAGGAATTGCTTTCCTATCGTTTGAATACCTTACATAATATTCATTTTTTTATGGAACTGATGCAGTCAATTCGGGAGGCGATTGCCGAGGATCGTTTCCTGGAATTCAGAAAAGAATTCTATAACCAGAGAAAGGAGTAGTACTTATGTATTTATTTACCGCAGTTGCCGAGGCTATGGGTACATCGGGAGGAGGATCAGGCGGTTCCGGGGCAGGTGGATTTGCCGGATTGATCCCCTTGGTTCTAATGTTTGTGATTTTTTATTTCCTGCTTATTCGACCTCAACAGAAAAAGGCCAAACAACATAAGGAATTATTGAGTAATTTAAAGCGGGGTGATTCGGTAATTACCAGCGGCGGAATTTACGGCCGGATCGTCGAAATCAATGATACTGTTATTAAGCTGGAAGTGGCCGATAAGGTGCATATCAAGGTGGCTAGAGGATTTGTCTCCGGATTGGCCAATCCCGGGCAAGACACACCGGCCCAACCATAACCACAACCGGATACAAACAATTATTGAAAGTCTCCTGAGATGATCTCCCAAAAAGTCGTCACCCGGATGAAAAACGGGGTCCAGGAATTTTAAAACTGATTGATCCGGCGAGATTCCGGCTTTCGCCGGAATGACATCGATGGAAATTTTTTGACTTTTTGTGAGTCTATCTTTTGAGTTCCTTAATATAGCATTGGACCTCAGACGTCGGGGCCTATGGATCGTCAGGATCTTTATTACTGGTTGGCTTTGAATCGTATCCCCGGAGTAGGGCAGGTCACCTATGTCCGACTCTTGAAACAATTTGGATCGCCCCAAAATGTTTTTCAGGCCGACCCAGAGGTGTTGGCGGAAATTGAAGGGATTAGGAAGACAACGGCCCTGGCAATCGTTAAATTTAAACGGGCCGAAAAGATTGATCGAGAACTCGATCATCTGGAAAAAGAGGGGATCGGAGTTTTGACCCTTCATGATCCGACCTATCCGCCCCTCTTGGCTGAAATTCATGATCCCCCTCCGTTTTTGTATTTCCGGGGAAGACCTTCCGCCCAGGATGACCGATCTTTGGGAATCGTCGGTTCTCGTCTGGGTACGGCCTATGGCTTACGAATGACCGAGCGTCTGGCCTGGAGTCTTGCTCAGCACCGATTGACCATTGTCAGCGGACTGGCCAGAGGAATCGACACAGCCGCACATCAGGGAGCCTTAATGGCCGGTGGAAGGACTGTGGCAGTGCTGGGATCGGGGCTAGATATAATCTACCCTCCGGAAAATGAAAAATTATTTCACAGGATTTCGGAAACGGGAATGGTCTGTTCGGAATTTCCTTTGGGAACTTTACCGGAGCGTCAAAATTTCCCGATCCGCAACCGGATCATTAGCGGTATGTCTTTGGGGGTGACGATTGTTGAGGCCACCTTGCGCAGCGGTTCTTTGATTACAGCCAGACTGGCCTTAGATCAGGGGCGGGAGGTTTTTGCCGTCCCCGGGAGTATAGAATCTTTTAAGAGCTCCGGGACAAACCGTTTGATCAAACAAGGGGCCAAGTTGGTAGAACATGCCCAGGATATCTTGGAGGAAATTCCTCATGGAGAAAAGCCCCCGGCAGATTCGGAAAGAGATGCCTCGATGGAGGTGACGGTTGCCCTCTCCTTGTCCAAGGAGGAAAAACAAATCTGGGACATTCTTTCCACTGAGCCTGTGCATGTGGATCAGATGGTCCGACAAAAAGAAATGGAGACGGCCAGGGTTTTATCCCTTTTGATGGAGATGGAACTTAAGGGGATGATTAAGCAGTTGCCTGGCAAATGGTTTGTGCGTCATGCACCTGATGAAAAAGTATAAATCTATGAAATGGGATGAATAGGAAGCAACTGGAAAAGAAATTATGGAAAAGTCGTTGTTAATCGTCGAATCACCGACCAAGGTACGGACCTTGAAAAAATATCTCGGCCCCGGGTTTGAAGTCAAGGCTTCTTTGGGGCATATCAAAGATCTTCCACAGAATCTATTGGGTGTGGATATTGAAAATCATTTCAAACCGGAATTCCAGATTATCTCCGGGAAAAACCGTGTGTTAAAAGAACTCAAGCAGGCCGCTAAAAAGATCCGGCACATTTTTCTGGCTCCGGACCCGGATCGGGAGGGAGAGGCCATTGCCTGGCATTTAGCCGAAGAACTGGCGGAAAAAGATAAAAAGTTTCACCGCGTCCTATTTCATGAATTGTCGTCAAAGGCTATTCAGGAAGCCATGGCCCATCCGGAGCAATTGAATGAACAGCGCTTTCAGTCGCAGTTGGCCAGGCGGATCCTGGATCGTCTGGTAGGTTACCAGATTTCTCCTCTCCTCTGGGATAAAGTCAAAAGAGGTTTAAGTGCCGGGCGGGTTCAATCGGTGGCGGTTCGAATCATCTGCGACCGGGAACGGGAAATCCAGAATTTCGTTTCCAAAGAATACTGGTCCATCACAACCCAGCTTGAAGCCGATCAACCTCCTGACTTTGAGGCCAGGCTGATTAAAGCCCAAGGGAAGACTCTCAAGATCGGGGAGGAGACTCAGGCTCGTGCAATTTGTGATCGTCTGGCCAAAGAGACTTTTAAAGTTGTTAAGATCGACAAGAAGGAACGAAAACGAAATCCGCTGCCTCCGTTCACCACCAGTCAATTACAACAAGAGGCCTTCCGCAAGCTCCGTTTCCCGGCCAAGAAGACCATGTTCCTGGCCCAGCGTCTCTATGAAGGTGTGGAGGTAGGAGAGGAAGGGCTGGTCGGGTTGATCACCTATATGCGCACCGATTCCACCAGGGTCTCTCAGGAGGCCTTGACGGCGGTGCGGCAGTTTATCCAAACCCGATATGGAATGGATTATGTGCCCTCCAAGCCCCATTTTTATACCAATAAAAAATCAGCCCAAGACGCCCATGAAGCCATCAGACCGACTTCCATGAATTTCGCGCCGGAGTCTTTGACCGTTCATCTCGAAAAGGATTTACTGGCCCTTTATCGTCTGATCTGGAATCGTTTCGTGGCCAGCCAGATGAAGGCGGCCGTTTATGATCAAACCTCCGTAGATATCGAGGCCGGAGATTATTTGTTGCGGGCCACCGGCTCCATCCTGCGCTTTCCGGGTTTTACGACCATTTATGACGTCAGCAAAGATGTTGTTTCTTCCGAGGAGGAGGAAGAGGAGAAAAAGGGCCAATTACCCGATCTTAACCTGCAGCAAACCCTTAGGCTGCTGCAAGTTATTCCTAAACAACATTTTACCCAACCGCCGCCCCGTTTTACGGAAGCTACGCTGGTCAAAGAGTTAGAGGAAAAAGGGATCGGTCGACCAAGCACTTATGCGGCCATCATCTCCACCATTCAAGAGAAAGAATATATCCTCAAGGAGAAACTATTTTTTCAACCCACCGAATTGGGATTCTTGGTCAATGATCTATTGGTAAAAAATTTTCCCGAGATCCTTGATGTGCAATTCACCGCTCTCATGGAAAATAATCTGGATATGATCGAAGAAGGCAAGATGGAATGGACCAGGGTCTTGGAGGATTTTTACGGGCCTTTTGCCAAGACCCTTAATCAGGCCCGGAAAGAAATGAAACAGGTGCGAGGCAAAGGGGTAAAGACGGATATCGCCTGCCCGGTATGCGGCAAACCGATGACCATCCGCATCGGTAAAAACGGGTCCTTTTTGGCCTGCTCGGGCTACCCGGAATGTAAACAGACCCAGAATTTCAGTCGAGATGAAAAAGGGGCCATCCAACCGGTACAAAACGAAGCTCCGCAAGCTCAAGAATCGGATCGGCTCTGCCCGCAATGCGGGAAAGGCATGGTTTTCCGCAATGGCCGGTTTGGTTCATTCTTGGCCTGCAGCGGCTATCCGGAGTGCAGGACCACCCAACCGATTAATCAAGAAGGGGAGCCCGCGGAACCGGCGCCACCGATGGTCAGCGATCAGGTTTGTCCGAAATGCGGGGGCCCCATGGTGATCAAGAAAAACCGATTCGGCGGATCTTTTTTAGCATGTGCCAAGTACCCGAAATGCAAAACGGCCTTGCCGGTGACGACTGAATTTCCTTGTCCCAATCCGGGATGTGAGGGCATGCTGGTCTCCCGGGTGGCCAAAAAGAAGGGATTAAAATTTTTCGGCTGCAGCCGCTTTCCGGAATGTAAATTCATGATTTGGGGAAAACCGGTCAAGGCGACCTGCCCGCAATGCCAGACCCCTTTCTTAGTGGAAAAAACGACTAAAAAAGAAGGAACCCTTTGGAGCTGTCCGAATAAGGATTGCGGTTATCAGCAGGAAAAGGGCGAGGGGGAAGAGGCTTCTTCTGGTGGAAAGGAATAAGGGAACAGTGGACCCTAAGGACGACCTTATATCAATCCAGGAAAGGGAAGATAGGGATTTTTTTTCGGATGTTGAGCCGGACCCGCTCGAGTCGGAAGATACCTCATTGGTTGAGCCTGAGAATAAACTCCCGGAAATATACATAGAAAATTTATCCGATCTTTTGCAGGCGGCGGTTGCCCGAGCCGGTTGGAAAAGCCTTTTGCCGGTTCAAGCCAAGGCCTTCCCTTACTTTCAGGCCCGGCGGGATTTAATGATCCAATCCCAGACCGGAAGCGGCAAGACCGGGGCTTTTCTGTTGCCTATCCTGGAGCGGATCAACCCGCAGATGCCGGTCTGCCAGGCCCTGGTCCTAGCGCCTACCCGTGAGTTGGCTCTACAAGTGGCCAAAGAGGCCGAGGTTTTGGGGACGGACCTGGGGGTCCGGTCGGTTGCTGTTTACGGCGGTGTGGGGTACGGCCCGCAACTGACGGCTTTTCAACAAGGGGTCCATCTAGTCATCGGTACACCTGGCCGGGTCCTGGATCATCTGATCAAACGCTCACTCTCCTTGAAGGATTTAGAGGTATTGGTCTTTGATGAAGCCGATCGTCTTCTATCCATGGGTTTTTATCCCGATATGAAGCAGATACAGGCCTTTCTGCCTGATAAAACAATCAACGGCTATATGCTTTCCGCAACCTTCCCGCGCTATGTTCTGAACTTGGCCCAGGAATTTCTTCAGGACCCTGGATTTTTAAGCTTAAGCCGTGATCAGATTCATGTTTCCGGAACCGATCATTTCTACTATGTCATACCCGGGATGGAAAAAGACCGTGGGCTAATCCGGATCATTGAGATCGAAAACCCGGTTTCGGCAATTATCTTCTGCAACACCAAAAGCACTGTTCATTATCTCACCGTGGTCCTGCAGCGCTTCGGGTATGACGCCGATGAACTGAGTTCGGATTTGAGCCAAGGGGCTAGGGAAAAAGTTATGGCCCGCATCAAAGAAGGGGGGCTTCGTTTCCTGGTGGCTACGGACGTAGCGGCCCGGGGGATCGATATCTTGGAGCTGTCTCATGTTATTCAATATGAGCCGCCGGAAGATCCGGAAAACTATATCCATCGGGCCGGACGTACCGGACGGGCCGGGGCCAGCGGGGTGGCCCTGTCATTGGTTACTCCATTGGAGGAAATGCACCTGAAACAGATCGCCCGAAAATACGGATTTGATCTCCAAGAGCGTCCCCTGCCCGGTGATGCGGATGTGGAGGCCATAGTGGCCCAACGGGTTACGGCCATGCTGGAAGCGGACCTGCGCACCCGGGACAGCCTGAAAAATGAGCGTCTGAAGCGCTTTCTTCCGTTAGCACAAGGTCTAGGGCAAGGTGATGGGGAACTCACGTTGCTGGCTATGCTCTTGGACGATTATTACCAGAAAAGCCTGCCGGTCAAACCTGCGCACCCTTCTCAAACAAGAAGTGGCCAAAGCGGAAGAAAAACCGGCGGAGGAAGACAAGGCAGGCGTCCGCGGAGGCGGGAGAGGCGGCCGTCGTCGAAGAAGTAAACGGGTATTTTTAGAAGAAAGAATTGAGTATGGCTAAACCATTCATCAATGATATAATTATATACATCAGTCAATAGGGCGGGACGATATCGGTCTTGAAACAAAGGGTCACTAGTTCGACTGGAGGAAAAGATGACGAAATTTCTTGAATGGTGTGATCTTTTTCGTATCGGTATTCCCACCATCGATAAGCAGCATCAGTCATTGATAGATATCATTAATGACTTTCATTCTCAAATGAATCAAGGCGTTCGAGGAAAGCTGATATTTGAAACGCTAAATAGATTAATTTCCTATGCCCAAAACCATTTCTCATCAGAAGAAGATTTGTTGGAAAAATTTGGATACCCGGATGGTTTGCTGTCGGATCATAAGAAAAAACATGAACAACTGGTCCAAGACATTTTTTCTTTAAATGAGGATTTAGAAAACAGTCGCCTTTCCTCTATGGAGGAGATTGAAAAATTTCTTCTTAACTGGTTGGTGTTGCATATTTTAATCGAAGATAAGAAATTCAAGGACCAGCTCCCTGGTGTCGATCTAACGATAAGGGGTCTCTCTCAATGAGATACTTGTAGCTGTTAAAGCGACCTCTTCATTACTATCAAGAAGCTCCCATGGTTTGTACAAACATCTGTTGTTGTGGTGATTCGCCATTAATCAATAGTCCTGGCTTGCAAGCGACAATTTTTTTGTTATATTATCCTAATATTAATATCAATAAACGAGGTGCACTATGACTCCGGAAGAAATGCGTCAAAGGGCTATCGAATTATTTCAAAAGCATTTTCATTGAAGCCAAGCGGTCCTGGCCGTGGGTCAGGAGAAGATGAATTGCCCCGATGAAGGAATAATCAAAGCCATGGGGGCTTTCGGCGGCGGTATCGCCAGCTCCGGACGGGTCTGCGGGTGTTTACTGGGCGGAGTGGGTTTTCTCTCCAGCCTTTACAGCCGCGGCAATCTGGAAGGGAAAGAACATCCCCGCATGTGGCGCCTGAGTTATAAGCTGAATAAAAAATTTGAGGAATTAACCGAGCCTTACGGAGGCGTCAACTGCTCGGATATCGCCAGGGTCAACTGGTCCGATAGGGAGCAAACTAAAGATTTTTATAACAACCCGGATAGCCGAAAGCAGATTTGTGTTCGATTGGTCGGAGATACAGCCTATGCTCTAGGCGAAATTTTGGATCAGATGGAGGCGGAAACGAAATAATATGCTGAATTTCTCACTGACTCCCGAACAACTGGCCCTTCAGAAGAGGGTCAGGGAATTCGCCCAAAAGGAAATTTTACCGATAGCCTGGCATTACGATGAAAAAGATGAAACGCCTCATTTTTTAATGAAAAAGGCCTTTGAGGCAGGTTTGCTGAACGGGAATATTCCTAAGGCCTATGGAGGTCCGGGCTATGGATTAATAGAAGCCTCCCTGGTGACTGAAGAAATCGCCGCCGCCTGCCCGGGTATCGCCACCTCTCTTTTCGATAATTCCCTTGGTCTCGAACCCATCATCCTCTCTAATAATCAGGCCCTCAAAGAAAGGTTTCTTCCGGAGGTGATCAAGGAATTTAAACTGATCTGTTTTGCCACCTCCGAACCGGGTATGGGATCGGATGTGGCCGGGATGCGCTGCCAGGCCACTGCGGACGGAGAGGATTATATTTTAAACGGAACCAAGTACTGGATCACCAATGCCGGTCTGGCTGATTATCAAGTCATTTTTGCGACCATTAATCCGGCCTCTATGCATCAGGGGCTGGCCGCTTTTCTGGTGGACCGGAATTGGGAGGGGGTCTCGATAGGCCGGACCATTCCTAAACTGGGTCAGCGCTGTTCCAATACCGCCGGTATACACTTTAAGGATGTGCGGGTGCCGAAAGAAAATGTCATTGCCCCGCCGGGAGAGGGATTTGTCCTGGCCATGCGCACTTTTGGAAGGACCCGTCCGATCATCGGGGCCTTTGCCGTAGGGGCGGCCCGCTCGGCCATGGAATACGCCATGGATTATGCCAAAAAAAGACGAACTTTTGGGAAAGCCCTTTCCAATTTTCAGGCCATTCAATTCAAGATTGCCGATATGTATCAAAAGGTGGAAACGGCCCGCCTTTTGGCTTGGAAAGCGGCCTGGGAAGCCGATCAGGGAATAGACCCAACGGTATCGGCCTCCATAGCCAAAATGTATGCTGCGGAGAAGGCCTTGGAAGTGGTCAATGAGGCCCTGCAGATTTTCGGCGGTTACGGCTATACCAAGTTGTTTCCGATTGAAAAGCTCCTCCGGGACACCCGGTTATTCAGCATTTATGAGGGGACCAGCGAAGTCCAGCGGATCATCGTCTCCACTCATGCCCTCTTTTCCTATCAGCCGGTTATGCCTCCCTTAGAAGATCTGCCGATCTTAAGGGAATGGGATTGGGAGGAAGGAGGAGCAACAAAAGGGGAGGGCCTGACGGCCTGGCGCTGCCGGATGTGCGGGCATGTTCATTACGGGGCCGAGCCGCCGGAAGAGTGCCCTTATTGTTTTTTTCCGCGAGAAACGTTTAAGAAGGTCTGGCCGGTTTCAGAGTAATAGAAGGGGCCTTAGTTGCCTTGCTGCTTTGGGGCGGACCGACCCATTGCCGTGCGGGCCAAACAAAAACAAATGATATTTTTTTCTAAGTGGGGTCAATTTTGATTTAGGTAACCTTTTTGACACGGATTTGACGGGAGCCACGGATAAACCTTTTGGTCAGAAATTGATGTCTTTCCGCGGTTTTTTTTCTCCCTCGGAATAATCATACCAGCCCTTGCCGGTTTTTCTCCCCAAGTCTCCACTCTGGACGAGCTTTTCTAAAATGAGGGCCGGACGGAACTTGGGATCTTTATAGCCTTGATAGAGGGTTTTAAAGACATTCAGGCCGATATCCAGGCCCACAAAGTCCCCCAGTTCGAATGGTCCCATGGGATGGTTCAGTCCAAGCCTGACGGCCTTGTCGATATCTTCGATACTGGCCACTCCTTCCAGAAGACAATTATACACTTCCGCCCGGAAGGCGGCATTGATCCGGTTGATGAGAAATCCCGGCACATCTTTAACCCGAACAGTTTCTTTCTGCATCCTCAGAGCAATTGTTTCGGTCAGTCGGGTGGTTTCTTCGGAAGTTTTAAGGCCCCGGATGATTTCAACCAAACGCATCACCGGTACTGGACTGAAAAAATGCATCCCAATGAACCGGTCGGGCCGTTTGGTAACCGTGGCCAGAGAGGTGATGGGGATAGAGGAGGTGTTCGAAGCGAAGACGACTTGATTCGAACAGAGATCATCGAGTTGTTGGAAAAGGTTTTTCTTTATCTCAAAATTTTCATAGACGGCCTCGATCACAAAATCGGCCTGCCCGGCATCTGCAAGATCGTTGGAGCGGATCAGACGCCCCAGAATTTCTTCTTTTTGTGCCTGGGTTAATTTTTCTTTATTAATCTGGCCATCGAGATTTTTGATAATGGCCTTCAGGCCCTTTTCAACGAATTCCGGGGCGGTATCATTCAAGAAAACCTCAAAGCCGTTTTGGGCGGCCACCTGAGCGATCCCACTGCCCATCAGTCCTGCGCCGACGACCATTATTTTTTTTATCTCCATATTCAAATCTCCTAGCAGGTTGCTGAAAAAGGCCCATTGACTGCGTTGCCCTCATCCCTCGTCATTGCGACGTACTTTACTGTACGACTCATTCCTCAGGATTTCTTCGCGCAAAGGGCAGCGCTTAGTCCCATCCCTCCGGGATGGGTCCCTGGTTTCGGGCGCCTTGTATCTGGACCTTTTTGAGCAACCTGTAAAAAAAAGAGTTTTTTTGCATCCTGCTAGATGACCGGCCGGCGGAGATGATGATCCGTGGCTCGTTCAAACGCTCGGCCGGCCTGTAAAATTTTTTCTTCCTCAAAATGGTTCCCCAAGATCTGCAGTCCGATGGGCAGTCCCTGAGAACTAAACCCGCAGGGTAAGGAGAGTCCCGGAATGCCGGCTAAATTTGCCGAAATGGTGAAGATGTCCGTTAAATACATCTGGAGGGGATCGGATGATTTTTCACCTATTCGGAAGGCCGGGGTAGGGGAGATGGGGGTGACAATCAGGTCACATTTTTGGAAGGCCTGCTGAAAGTCCTGATGGATCAAGGTGCGGACTTGTGAGGCCTTCATGTAATAGGCATCATAATAGCCGGAGGATAAGACATAGGTCCCCAGCATAATGCGCCGGATCACTTCCGATCCGAAACCGAAGGACCGGGTCTGCTGGACCATTTCAATGAGCCGCTGCTCATTCCCATTGCGCAGACCAAAGCTCACCCCATCATAACGGGCCAGGTTAGAGCTGGCTTCGGCCGTGGCAATAATGTAGTAGACAGCTATAGCGTATTCCGTATGAGGCAGAGAGATTTCCAGACACTGGGCCCCTTGATTTTCCAATACGGTGATGGCGGTCCGAACAGCCTGTTCGACTTCCGGATCCATTCCGGAAATAAAGTATTCTCGAGGTATCCCTAAGGTCAACCCTTTAACCCCTTTTTCTAAAACGGCGGTGTAATCAGGGACATTTTGGGAGACCGAAGTGGAATCCTGGGGATCATAACCGCAGAGGACGTTCATCAATAGGGCGCAATCGATGGTATCCTTGGTCAAGGGTCCGATCTGATCCAGGGAAGAGGCATAGGCCACCAGCCCATATCGGGAAACTCGACCATAAGTCGGTTTTAGTCCCACGACACCACAATGGGAAGCAGGTTGGCGGATAGACCCGCCGGTATCGGAGCCGATGGCCCCCAGGCATTCACCGGCCGCTACGGCAGCGGCTGAACCTCCGCTGGATCCTCCGGGGATATGGGCCGGATTCCAGGGATTCCGGGTGACTTGCAAGGCGGAAGATTCGGTCGATGATCCCATGGCGAATTCGTCCATATTCGTTTTACCTAAGAGAACGAATTCTTCGGCTCTTAATCGTGTCATGACCGTGGCATCGTAAGGAGGGACATAATCTTCCAAGATGCGGGAGGCACAGGTTGTTTTAATGCCTTTGGTGGAAATCAGGTCTTTAATCCCTAAAGGAATACCGGTTAAAGGGCCGATCCGTTTCGAAGCTATCCGTTGATCCGCCTCTTGGGCTTGGGCCAGAGCTAACTCCGCTGTCAGGGTGATGTAGGCCCCCACCTTAGGTTCGACTTTGGCAATCCGATTGAGTATGGCCCGGGTCAATTCAAGGGAACTGATTTCCTTGTTCTTTAATTTTTGATGGGCCTGAGCAATGGTTAAGTCATGAAGTTCCATAAAATTCCTATTTAAAAATTCTATTTCGTGTTCAGCCTTCAGCTTTCAGCGAAATCTCTTTTCATCCCATTGAGCATTGAACTTTGAACTTTTTAAATCACTTTCGGCACCACAAAGGAGGAACCGCCCTGTTCCGGCCCAAGCTCTAAGGCCTCCTCTCGAGGAAGGGAAGGTCGGACCTGGTCTTCGCGAAAGGCATTGGAGAGGTGTAAGACATGGGTGGTGGGGGTAATTCCGGAGGTGTTCAATTCCGAAAGTTTTTCCATATAAAGCAAGATACTGTTGAGTTGCTGGGTAAAGGTTTCGATGTCTGACGCTGACAGATGGAGCCGGGCCAGATGGGCGACATGTTCCACCTCTTCTGAGGATATTTTCATAATAGTTAATCCCTTTTCCAATAATTTTTTTGAATGGACCAGACTTTTTGGACGACCGACAGATCGGAACGGGAGTCCTGTTCTTGTTCCTTTTTAGATAATGCAGATGGGCCCAGGAGTTCCTGAAGAACGGCTGAGGTTGAAAGACTCAATCCCTCCAAGTGATAGCCGCCTTCCAAGGCCAGCAATAGCCTTCCATGGCAGACCTCCTCGGCCAGATCAAGGAGTCTCCGGGTCATCCGGGCAAATCCTTTTGGAGTGACCTGCATAGCCCCCAAAGGATCCAGGTAATAAGTGTCGAATCCGGCCGAAATCAGGATCAGATCGGGCTTAAATTGACGACCGATAGGCAGCAGGATTCTTTCAAAAATCTGGACAAAATCATCATCCTGATATCCGCTTGAAAGTGGAACGTTCACCGTATAACCCTGTGCCTTCGACCCGCCCACTTCACCGGCGGCCCCGGTTCCCGGATAGTAGGGGTATTGATGAGTGGAAAAATATAAGACGTTACGGCTGTCCCAAAAAGAATGCTGGCTGCCGTTGCCGTGATGAAGGTCCCAATCGATAATCAGGATTTTTTCCAAGCCATGTTTGTGCCGGGTATATTCGGCCGCCAAGGCGACGTTATTGAACAGGCAGAATCCCATGGCCCGATTGGCTTCGGCATGATGCCCCGGCGGTCGGGTGAGAGCAAAGCCGTTCTTAATTTCTCCAGTCAGCAAGGCATCGACCAGGGTGAATAATCCTCCGGCGGCAAGAACCGCCGCCTCATAGGATCTGGGGGAGGTCTGGGTGTCCGGGTCTAAAGAAACATACTCTCTCCCGGCCGTAGAAGCGACCCGATTGATATAATCCGGTTTGTGGATATAGGCCAGTTCCTCCGGGGTGGCCGGGCGAGGTGGAATGGTTTTTAATCGTCCCGGGAAATCGGTATTGATCATATCGTAAATAACTTCCAGCCGCCGGGGGCTTTCGACGTGATGGAAATCCCGCATATGTTCCATGAAGATTGGGTCTTGAATAATCCCGGTGGTAACCATAACCCCTCCCTGAGCCTTTGGGATAAGGCAGTAATTTTGTGGAGTATAAAGGGAGAGGGATAAGGGGTCAAGGGGAATTTTGGCCGACGAAGAGAAGGTTGCTGATTCATAATATGGTTTACATTTACCGGGTTCTCCATTATCGTACCGTAAAGTTCGGTATAAGGTCCACGGTTTATGGTTTACGGTTTATTACCTAGACCTTACACCTTGTACCTTGAACCTTTTGTGCCCCAAGGGGACGTGGAAATTAATTAGGAAAGAAGATTTAGAGAATGATCGGTATTTTTGATTCAGGTATCGGCGGTTTGACGGTCGTCCGGGCGGTTCTGGAAAAACTACCCCAGTACCGGATTGTCTATTTCGGGGATACGGCGCGGAGCCCTTACGGGCCAAAAAGCCCGAAGACTATTATTGATTATGCCATTGAGAATACGGAGTTTTTATTGTCTCAAGGGGCAAAGATCGTCATAATGGCCTGTAATTCGGCCTCATCCGTGGCTTTTGAGAGTCTAAAAGATCAATTCTCTATCCCTATTTTTGAGGTGATCCGCCCCGCGGTCAAAAAAACCCTCCAGCTGACGAAACGACAACGCGTAGGAGTTATCGGGACCAGGGCCACAGTGGGAAGCGGGATTTATGAACGATTGATCAAAGAAGTCCGCCCTGAGATCGAGGTTTTTTCCGAGGCTTGCCCCTTGCTAGTCCCTCTTGTCGAAGAAGGGTGGTTGAATCGACCGGAGACCAAACGGATCGTCCGAAAATATCTCTTTTCTTTAAAAATGAAACAAGTCGATACCCTGGTCTTGGGTTGCACCCACTATCCGCTCTTAAAACCGATTATTGAAACCAAAATGGGGAAACGGGTCCGGGTCATCGATTCATCTCAGGAGGCCGCCCTGTGGGTTAAGGATTATCTGGAAAGGAATCCGGTGACTGCCGCTGAATTAACTCTGAGCGAGGCGGAGCCGGGCCATCGTTTTTTTGTCTCCGACCTGACCCCGAATTTCGAACGGATTGCCAAGGATTTTCTAGGCAGGCCGATCACCTTGGAATTATCCAGGAAGTGAACCGGTGTTTGGGCCGTCTATAACTTCCTGCCCCACTTCTTTTTAAAATGAACATTTGTTTGTCGAGAAAGGAAATCCTGATATGGCCAAAAATGATATTATAAACCAGCTTGCTAATAAATTCTCCCAAATGGGCCTGCCCTATCAAATCGGCCAGGGAACGGATATCGCTGTTTCCACGGAGTTCCTTGACGCCCAATGGGGGTCAGGGAAAAAGAAGATAACTTATCATGCCTCCATATATACCGATGAAACGTCCCAGACCTGTTTTATGTGGGAAAAAACCACGGAGTCGGGATCGGGTTTTTCATTCGGCACATCTTCAGAGTCATGGTCCCAATCCGGGAAAACTTTATTCCGGAAGGTAAAGTCCGTTCAATATGATGCCAGCGGAAAGGTTTATGAATACACCTTGGACTTAGGTGCTATTCCCAAGGCGGTGCAAGAAACCGCTAATGAACATGGCTGGAAGTTTAAGACTGTCCTTACCCAAAAGAAAGCCTTGTGGCCCGAAGGATCTTTGAGGCCGCAGGAAACTCTTCAAGTCAAAGAGCAACATCCGGTTCAATCTCGACAAGAGCCGCTACGGGGAGAGGCAGGATTTTGTGCTAAGTGTGGAAGCAGCCTTTCTCCGGAGGCTTTGTTCTGTCCCAGCTGCGGTGCCGAGAAACAAAATGCGGAAAGACGGCAGCAGGAAAATGATTATCAGAGTCGGAAGGCTTATGAAGATAAAATAGATTATCCCAATTCCCCACACCAAAAAAAGGGGGGACCCGGTTTTCTGTTTTGGATTTTGGGGATACTTCTGTTGGGTTTTGATATCTTGATGTTCTTAGGCGGAAGCGGACCATTATTCTTGATGCTGGCCTTATTGGTATTAATTGGATTTTATCTGATCCGTAACCGCCTTTCAACCAGTGTAATAAAAATGATTGGGGCTTTTATTGCAGTTGTAATCATTACCTTTATACTTTTTGCCTTAACCGTTTCCGATCAAGGGAAAAAATCAAGACCAGCCGTAATTGTTCCTCCCAAAAAGGCCCAAGGATTTTATGGAGGAAAAGAGGCCGTCTGGGGAATAACTGAAAGGAGTTATACATAAACAAGGGGTGCGAGTATGTTTAAGCGGACCGTTTTTTATTTTATTGCTCTGGTTTTTCTGGCGGCCATTAGGGCAAATGGTGTTGATGCAACCATGTATTACTACAACATCCCGGAAGTCCGTGGTATGTCCAGGGCGGATGCTGAAAAAGCGCTCAAGGCAAAAAAATATGTGACCGACGTCATTTTCAGCGAGGTTGAGGCCAAAAACTACAATGAGCTTGGCAAGTGCCTGGGATCGGATCCTTTCGGGACTATTATCTTGGCCGAAGAGAAAAGATTTCCGGTAACGGTGAAGATTGCCTCAAAAGGGTCCTTTGTACCCTTCACCCTTTTGATGCCGGAGCCGCAAGCAGTCGAAGCAGTGAATAAGGCAGGATACGTACCCAAAGTGGAATATTACTCCGAAGAGAACACGGGGATGGTCGGAAAGGTCAAGGCAACCGCTCCGGCCCCTTACCTTAATCTGGCTAAGGGGGGGACGGTTGTACTGCATGTCGGAGCGGCTGGCTACCCTATGCCCGATTTCATCGGAAAGAACGCCATCGGAGCAACGCAGACAATCCAGCAATTGAACAGCCTGAAGAAACTCAACCTGAAGGGCGCTGTCAGCCAGGGTAAAACAACTAATAATCCCCAGGATGATCAGAAGGTTTATGAGCAATCGCCGGCTCCCGGGACTATTCTCAAGAACGGCAATGAGATCAAACTGACGGCGTACAAATACGTCAAACCAGGAACGATTCTCATGCCAGATCTGATCGGAAAGCCGGAGAAGACCGCCGTTGAGACGTTGACCAGGGCCGGTTTGAAGGTAGATATCACCTATAAGCCTTCTCCGAGACAGATCAATTTACGCAATCTCGTCATGGAACAGTCTGTGAAGGCTGGATCGGAAACGTCGGGTCCCGTGGTTCTAACGGTTGGTAGGTAACGGTCGAACCGATTCGGATGGCACCCGACCGATAGCCTTTGTTTTTCTTAAGAGCCCGGAGATTCCCGGGCTCTTTTCTTGCTTAGGGCTTAAGTCTATCAAGCAATTCCATAAGACAGGACCGGCATTAAGGTAAGCAAGGCAGGGTATATTTCTCCGGAGGGAAAGATGGTCTTGGTTAAAACTGGATCTCCATGGCCTTATAGGAACAAACCGGAAGACAGGCTTCGCAGATGATGCACCGTTCTTTATTAAAGGAAACCTTCATTTCCTCCCGATCAACGGACAAGGCGGCCGTAGGGCAGTGGGGGATGCAGGCCGTACAGTGAGAACAACGCTCTTTGGAGTGGCGGACCTCTTGAGCCAAAGGTTCTACCTGAATGCCGATGGTTTTCAAGTAATCCAGGGAATTGGCCACAGCCTCCCGACTCCCGTTTAACTCGATCACCAATCTCCCTTTTTCTTTGGGCCGTACCGTTGCCCGGAGAATATTAATCATGCAGTTGTAGTTTTTAATCAAGTTATAGGTGATCGGCTCTTCGATAAGGGCCGGGGGAAAGGTTAGGATTACCTTCTTCTTGGCCATGATACGCTCCTTTAAAAAAATGGTCTAAGGTTCAAGGTATAAGGTCTAAGGTTTAATTAAGACATCCCATCTGAAACTGATGAATACTTTGCTCCGAACTCCGAACTAAACACTCCGAACTTTTTATCATAAACCTTGAACCCTGAACATTGAACCTTTCGGCTACGCTCCCGGCAAAGTGGCCACCGGTTCGGTTAAAAAGAATTTGCCTCTCAGTATCCAGCGTTTCAATAACTCGGCTACTTCTTTGGCCTTTAAATAGCTGGAAAGGCCCCCGGTAGGGATTTCTTTGTCCATAAAATTTATTTTACCCGACTTTAAATCGGCGTAATTTACTTCCCCGAGGATTTTCCCGGTTCCTTGGGGGTAGTCATGACTGTAGTCGACTACCCTGGTCCAGATATCTTCGTCCTTGACTGAGGTCAGCATAACCATCTCTTCATCCAGAATGGGAATAGGGATGCCTATTCCGACAGCCAAAGTCGGGCCATAGCCGGTAAAGGAGATGCCCCGCAGCCATTGGGCGGACATCTGTTTTAAGTCGCCGTTCACGGCTAAAGTCCCGGCCGCGCCCCGGGGGACTTTATTTTTCCCTCTAGGGATGGATGGATTATGCTGGGTCCCCGGACCGTAAATATAGCCGATCCCGCCCCCCAGAAAGATCCGGGTCCCGATGCCGATGGTTCGGAATTGGGGGTCGTTTAACAACGGAGAGAGCTGTCCGGCGCTGCAGTAATTGGCATTGCCCATCCGGGGCCGTAAGACACCCATATAGGTATAAATCACCTTGTCGGAAAGGTTGAGGGCTACATTGTAGTTTTGATAGCAATTGCGCGGATTAAAAAGGACGGCATCGTTAAAATCCTTTAAGGTGACAGAGATCTCTCTCTTTTTTAACGGGTAACAATCGGTTCCATACGCTGTTGCCGTCAAAGTTACTTCCTTTCCGGCAACCAGGTCTTCTATCACATGTGCCCCGCCATATAAAAATTGACCGGGATAAACGGCATTTCGGGGATCATCATCCGGCATGGCGGTCGCTCCGATCAAGATGTCCGCAGCGGCAAATCCTGTATAGACCGGGACCCCGTTCAGATAAGCCTTTCCTCCGCCGATCTTCATTTTGGGAATGGGCTGCTTAATGTTGAAATAGGCGCCGGAAGAGCACATGGGGCTGAAAGTCCCGGTAGTGACAACATCCACCTCCTGAGCCACTTTTTTAGCCCCTTTTTTCTGGGTTAGTTCAATAATCTCTTCGGCGGTTACCACGACCGCTTTTCCTTTTTTTATCTTGTCGTTGATTTCGGCAATGGTTTTACTCATGGTGAAATCCTTCAGGGAACCTAAAACTTTTTCCTTATTTTAATGATGAAATTAAAATTTCTCAATTTAGTATCAACCCGGGTCCAATGGGCTTACGGTTAAGCTTTGAACCCGGCTTCGGGCGTCCGCCGAAATGATTGGTGTGTGTATATTTCTTTATAGACTATAACGATAATGATTAATAATTACGACTTTTTATAATTGATGTCAAGAGAAGAAATGGATATGAGCAGGTCACTTCAAGGGATAGGTTGCAAGGAGTCTTCGGATATCTTCGGAATTAAGATCCACTATTCGCCAGATTCCCTCTTGATTTTTCATGCCCAGGCGCAATTGGTCTTTTTCATGTTGAAGGGCCACCAGAGCATTATCACCATTTATTTTAACCTTAGCCCCCGAAAGCAATAAAAAAGAGGAAGAGAGAGTGGGATTATTAGGGTTTTCCAAATATTCTCGGAGGTTTTGGCTGATCAAGGACTGAAGACCTTTATTCATTTCCGGAGAAAGCTTTATATTGAGGCCTGCTAATGTACCGGAAATATTGCCCAGGGCGGAGGGGAGTTTGAAGGAAGGAAGCAAAGTGGAAAGGGTTCCCGGCATCTGTTGATTGAGAATCGATTCCAAATCTACATAGATCAAGAGGGAATTGGTATCCCTGTTTTTCAGGGCAGCCCCTATCTGGTATAGACTATAATAAGGAGAATTCTGAATCCAACGCCAGGACAGACCTAAGCCAAAGGCTAAACAAATAATTATTACACCCAGGAGTATAGTGCGATTTTTTTTCATGCTCGACTCGAGTTGGAGGTTCAATGCTCACCGTTAGATCTGAAAGACATATGTAAGCAACTGTTATTTTCTATGGCCGGACAAAAGACGATAATCATTGAATCTGGCACGTTTGTCGACATTTATTCTGTTTCCAAGCCATGTTTTAGCATTCGATATCGCAGTGATCGAAGGTTAATTTTCAACAAATCGGCCGCCTTCTGTTTATTTCCGTGAACCTTTTCCAAGGCCAGCACAACCAGATTTTTTTCCAGGGAGTCTAAGGTTTGGTCCAGATCCAATCCTTCGGAGGGAAGGGGAATGGCCGGAGTGGTTTTCCCGGCTGCCCTCAATCCTTTATAATTTGCCAAGGCCAGGCTTTCCGGAAGAATAATAGTGGACCGTTCCATCGCTACGGACCGTTCAATAATATTTTCCAGTTCCCGCACATTGCCCGGAAAATGGTACTGGGATAGGATTTTTAGTGCATAAGAGGAAATTTTTCTAATCTCCTTGTGCAGGAGTCGGGAATATTTTTCCAGAAAAAAATGGGCCAACAGAGGGATATCTTCCGTTCGTTCCCGTAACGGGGCCAGGGAAATGGAAAGGACATTGATCCGGAAGAATAAATCCTCGCGAAAGCGTTTTTCCATGATCTCCACTTCCAGGTCTCTATTGGTGGCGCAGATAAAGCGGACATCGACGGCCTTCTCTTGGGTTTCACCTAAAGGCAGAAAGACTCTTTCCTGGAGAAGTCGGAGGAGTTTTACCTGGAGATAAGGAGACAGTTCCCCGATTTCGTCAAAAAACAACGTTCCTTTTTGAGACGTTTCCACCAGGCCTATTTTATTGGTCAGGGCCCCGGTGAAAGCCCCTTTACGATAACCGAATAATTCACTTTCAATTAAAGATTCCGGAAGTCCGGCACAGGAGATGGTAATAAACGGCTGATCCTTCCGGGGACTGTTTTCATGGATGGATCGAGCGACTAATTCTTTCCCTGTCCCGCTTTCCCCGGTAATCAGCACATTGCTGATTACTTGGGCGGCTTTGCCGATCAGATCAAAGATCTTCTTCATCTGCGGGCTCTGCCCAATAATCATCCGTGAGGCCGGAAAGAGGATAGAAGACTTCTCTGAGGCTTCAGTGGGTTTACCTTCGATCTTGGCAAGGGCATCCTTTATAACTTGTTGTAATTCGCGATTATCGAAGGGTTTAGGAAAAAAATCATAAGCCCCTTCATTCATAGCCTCCATAGCCGTTTCCTGATTGGCATAGGCGGAAATCATGATGACTTCTGTTTGCGGGGACAGGGACTTGATTTCTTTCAACAAGGAAAGCCCGTCCATGGGGCGCATACGTATATCGGTTAGGACTACGGGGAAAGGGCTTTGACGGAAACGTTCCAGAGCCTCTGGACCACCGGCGGCGGTTACAATATGGTAGCCCTCCCGATGTAAGGCGATCTCCAACAACTCCCGGATACTTGGATCATCGTCAACAATTAAAATCGATGGTTTGGTCATTCCGAAATCGGGGTAAGCTGATTAAAAACAATTCGTCCCTCCACCATGGTCATGAGGGCTTTCCCTTTCATCTTCCATCCATGGAAAGGAGAATTTTTGCTTTTAGACCGGAACGTCTGGATATCGATCTGGAATTCCAAATCCGGATCAATTATGGTTAGGTTGGCCGGGGAGGATTTTCGAAGGTCACCGTAATGGTTCAATTTTAAAACTCGGGCGGGCCCTTCGGTCAGTTTGGCGATGGCTTGAGGGAGAGTCAAGATTCCCCGATGAACCAGGCTGAGAGTCAAGGGCAGGGCGGTTTCTAAACCGATAATTCCCATAGCCGCCTGTTCGAATTCCACCTCTTTTTCCAGTGAATTGTGTGGGGCATGATCGGAGGCGATAACATCAATCGTCCCGTCTTTGAGCCCTTTTTGGACGGCTAGACAGTCGTCTTTGGTTCGTAGGGGAGGATTCATCTTGGCCTGGGTATCGAAGCCGATGACCGCTTCTTCCGTGAGGGAGAAGTAATGAGGAGCGGTTTCGGCGGTCACCGGAAGCCCTTTTTTCTTGGCTTCACGGATCAATTGAACCGAACCGGCTGTACTGACATGAGCGATATGCAAAGGAGTCTGGGTCAGTTGACAAAGTTGGATGTCCCGATAAACCATTACCTCTTCGGCAGCCGAGGGTATCCCGTATAACCCTAACCAAGTAGATACGGCCCCTTCATTCATCACCCCGGATCGGCTTAAGGAAAGGTCTTCACAATGGGAAATTACCGGCAAATCGAAAGTCCGGGCATATTCCATGGCCCGGCGCATCAATTGGCTGTTGGTGACGGGGTGTCCGTCATCCGATAGGGCTACGACCCCGGCTCTTTTCAATTCCCCGATTTCCGCCAGTGTTTCACCTTTCAGCCCGGTACTGATCGCTCCGATGGGAAAAACTCTGGCCAGCCGGGCTTCTTTAGCCTTTTTTAAGATATACTCCGTGACCGATTGATTATCGTTAACTGGTTGAGTATTGGCCATACAGGCCACGGCCGTAAATCCTCCGGCTACGGCGGCTTGGGTCCCGGTTAATATGGTTTCTTTATATTCAAATCCGGGTTCCCTTAAATGGGTATGAATGTCAATCAGTCCGGGAGTTACCAACAGTCCTTCTGCCGGTATGACCCGAAAATCAGAAAGGGTTTTTGTAGACCGTTTGGATGGAATAGGTTGAAGATCCAAAATTTTTCCTTGATAGATATATATATCCATCTGGTCGTCAACTTGATGTTTGGCATCGATGATCCGGCCCCCTCTAATTATCCATTTCACTTTTATTCCCTCCTAAAAGCAAATAGAGCAGGGCCATACGGACGGCCACTCCATTGGTGACCTGGTCGAGTATCACTGAATAGGGCCCGTCAGCCACCTCCGACTGCATCTCTACCCCCCGATTTATCGGTCCCGGGTGCATAATAATGACGTCTCGCTTCGCTTTTTTTAAAAGATCCACAGTCAAGCCAAAAAACCGTGAATATTCTCTCAGACTCGGGAAAAGCATCTGTTTTTGTCTCTCTAATTGGACTCGGAGCATCATGATCACATCGGCCCCGACTATGGCCTCCTGAAGGTTGGAGGCGACTTCAACTCCCATTGTTTCGATAAAGGGGGGGATCATTGTCGGCGGTCCGGCTACGGTCACTTGAGCCCGCATGGTTTTTAGACCGATGATATTGGAACGGGCCACCCGGCTGTGGGCGATGTCTCCGATAATGGAAACCTTTAATCCTTCAATCGTCCCCTTTTTCTCCCTGATAGTCAGGAGATCTAAAAGGGCTTGGGTAGGGTGTTCATGCATTCCGTCCCCGGCATTCAGGATGGAGGGTTTGACCATTCGGGAGAGAAGGTGGGGTGCCCCGGCCATGGAGTGGCGCATGACGATTATATCAGGATTCATGGCTTCTAAATTTTTGGCCGTATCCACCAAGGTTTCCCCCTTTACCAGTGAACTGGTTCCGGCAGATAGGCTGACCGTATCGGCGCTAAGGCGTTTAGCGGCGATTTCGAATGATGTCCGGGTCCGCGTACTGGGTTCATGAAAAAAGTTGACCACCGTTTTACCGCGGAGTGTGGGGACCTTTTTGATGTCACGGAAGGAAATTTCTTTTAGGGATTCTGCGGTGGTCAGGATAGTCTCGATTTCTTCCTTTGTCAGACCCTTCATCCCTAATAAGTGATGGCGGTTAAAATTCATAGGATTTCCTTTTATGGCAAAAAAAACCCCCTCGTCCTTTCCGTGGCGAGGGGGTCGGTAAAGACCGAAAATATAAAACCCAAGGCATTAAGTCTCCTTTTTCACTCCATTACCAAAACACTCTAATCCGCGCGGGCCTTAGATTAATAAGGTAATGTATCATGACGGTTCAAAAAGTCAAGAGGGATTAAAGAAAAAAAATATCTTGACGATAATACCATGATTTTGGTATACTTATAACCGTTGTTTAAAAAGAGAATCGGGAATCAAAAAGGCGGCTTGGATCCAACTGGCGTTTGGACTGAGACTTCCACAAAGACGAATTTATAGCCTCTGGAGGAAGTCCAGAGGCTTTTTTTATGCAAACAATTAAAGACATAGCTGAAATGCAGGCCTTGGCGGAGAAATGGCGACGGGCCGGTAAAAAAATTGCGTTAGTCCCAACCATGGGCGCTCTCCATGAAGGGCATTTGTCCCTCATGGATTATGGACGAGTTGAGGCCGATTTTTTGGTGGTCAGTATTTTTGTCAATCCCATCCAATTCGGTCCTAAAGAGGATTTTGAGAAATATCCGCGAGACTTGGAAGGGGACAGCCGAATGACCGAAAAAATGGGGGTGGATGTCATATTTTCCCCTGAGGCCGCCGCCCTTTATCCCTCTTCCTTCCAAACATATGTTAATGTCGATCAAGTCACCAAGCATCTCTGCGGGGCCAGCCGACCCGGACATTTCAGGGGGGTGACTACCGTTGTCTGCAAACTTTTTCAAATCGTAAAACCCCATTTAGCCATCTTCGGTTGGAAGGATTATCAACAGGTTTGTGTCATTAAACAGATGGTTATAGACATAAATATGGATGTGGAGATCGTCGGACGACCGATTGTCAGGGAGGCAGATGGCTTGGCCATGAGCTCACGAAACGTCTATCTGTCTCCGGAGGAACGGTTGGCTGCCAGATCCCTTTCGGAGAGTCTTAAAGCGGCCCTTTCTCTTTATAATGAGGGCGAAAGAAATTCAGAAATAATATTAAGTAAAGTTTTAGCTATTATTATGCAACACCCTATTATAAAAATAGATTATGTAAAATTATGCCATCCAAGAACCCTTGAAGACATCACGGTTATCGATGAAAGTGGGGTATTGGCGCTGGCGGTATGGTGCGGAAATACCCGACTTATCGACAATTGTATATTGGAGGAAAGCAAAAATGACCAGAACCTTACTTAAATCAAAAATTCACCGGGCGACCATTACTGAGGCCAATATTAATTACCAGGGTAGTATGACCATTGATCAGGATTTAATGGAAGCCGCTGATATTATCCCTTTTGAACAAATACAAGTTTATAATATTGCCAACGGAGAACGCTTTGCCACTTATGCCCTGGAAGGTCCCCGGGGTTCTGGAGTGATTTGTCTCAATGGGGCGGCCGCCCGTAAGGGAGTTATTGGAGACCTGATCATTATCGCTACCTATGCCGCTTTGGATGAAAAGGAGCTTGGAAATTTTGAGCCTAAGATCGTCCAAGTGGATGCTCATAACCGGCGTCGACTTCGGGCGGCTTAATGATAAACTTTATTTTATTTATATAACTAATTTTTTTAATTAATAATTTTCATATATAAATTAGTAAATATGCTCAATTGAATTGGACTTTTTATGGAATTATTAATGCAAACGGTCTCATTATGACAGGGTATTTGCTCATTTAGTGGGGTAAGAATTTGATAAAATTTAAATCCTGGTTAAAGAAGTATCTTTTAACCGGCTTAGTCGTTGTTGTTCCCATTACGATTACGATATATATCATTCAGGCCCTGATAGGGGTCATGGATGAATTCCTCTCTGTCCTACCTAAGTCCCTTCATCCTGATATTATTCTAGGACTTCATATTCCTGGTTTGGGATTAGTTTTAGTAACCATCCTGGTTTTTTTGATCGGCCTATTGACTCGTAATTATTTCGGTAAAAAAGTGGTCCGTCTTTGGGATTTGATGATCGGTCGTATCCCGATTATCCGGAATATATATCTGTCTATTAAGCAACTCACCGAGGCTATCTTCAATGATGGGGGACGGCACTTCAAACAGGTGGTAATGTTGGAATTTCCCAGACCAGGCCTTTATTCATTGGGTTTTGTGGCCGGACCGGCCAAGGGGGAATTAGAGGCCCGGGCCGGAGAAAAAATTTTGAGCATATTCATCCCCTGTACTCCTAACCCCACTACCGGATATTATGTATTAGTCCCGGAAAAGGATGTGATGATTTTGGAAATGAGTGTCGAAGAGGGCTTTAAGATGGTTGTCTCCAGCGGCTTGGTCTCTCCTTTTAACGGCCAACCCGGTTGAGCAGCAGAGATAGAGCTCTTTGCTAACTCGTCGTGCGAGTTATTTTTATTTTAGATCCTCTCCTATTCTTGATAAAACTCCTTCTCGATAATACACTTTTCAGGCAATTAATATAAAAAAGAATTGTTCGTTTTTACCAAAAACGGCTCAAGCGTATCCCGAAATAATTTGAAGCGGCCTGTGGCTGAACCTTCCAACCCTTATAGGTATCCGTAAATAAATAGCTACTGGCTATCCCTATCGCCGCACCGCCCAGGACATCATGGATATAATGATTTTTCGATTCAACTCGACTCACCCCAACAAAGGTTGCGGCTGCATAAGCAGGCAGACCATATTGCCAACCATACCGCTTTCGAAGGAATTCGGCAGAGCTGAAGGCCAGGGCAGTGTGACCGGAAGGAAAGGATTGACCATCTCCATTGGGAGCGGTTTCATTAATGATCCCTTTGAGCCCATAAGTGCCTACGGCGGTGAGAGCCACGGACTCTCCTAACTGAAGAGCCCCTTTACCGTCTTGTAGTCCGATGGTAAAACCTACAGCCGTTGCCGGCAAAAGAAGTGTAACGGCTTCACCGATTGTCCCGACATTAATTTCCCCTTTTACCGGGGTGGTTATTCCCAGACAGATTAAAAAAATGAACAAGGGCGAGAGAAGATTTGATAACCTGAGCATTTCGGCACCTTTAGCCATTTAAAATTCCAGACAAACTACCACAAGTGACCGGAGGATGAAAGGGAAAAATAGAAAGTGTGAGAAGGCTCCGGAAATTTTTATCTTATTATCTCCATCATGAACAACGTTCCTTATCATCTTGTATCAGTCCTTCGAACAATAACCCGCTGGTCTTCCATTCCCCAATGAACCATTCTTATGAAAAATTTATTGCAATCTTTAAGAAAAGACTTATGTTCATAAGGAAATGCCATTAATTTGAAGAAGGGTCTGGAAGGACATTATTACTCTGGACCCGACCCCAAGGCGATTGTTTTTCAAAAAAGGATAAATAGACCATGTCGGATGCCTGCCCCTATGAAACGCAGGTCAATGATCCTTATCACCACACTTGTAAAGACTGCCGGGAACAAAGCTGTGGGCATCATCAATTGGCCCTCTATGTCGCCAGATCTTTGATAGAGGACGAAGAGTCATTCAAGGCCAGGATTTCTCCTGGGAATATGGAATATCTGCATATGCAGGAAGGCGACTTTCTGATGGTTTCAGGGGAACGGACTGCCCTGGTACCGGTCGGTCCATCCGCCTCCGTTCAGGGTTTGGAACCGGTCATTCACCTGGATCGCCTGACCATAAATAATGCCGGCACCTTTTTATTCAGTAAGGTAATCGCAAAGAAAGCCTTGGCCTCACCGGCTGAAGAAGTAATTTTAATTCCGGAAAAGCCTTTGTTGATGAAACCGGAACGGATCAAGATGCTCCAGGATCAACTCCAGGGTGTGATGGTCTTAACGGGGAATTCCCTACCCTTGACCCTGGGCGCCGACCGCAGAGAAATTTTTCAGGTAAAAAGGACTGTTCCTCAAGGTCCCGTCGAAATTCATTCGCAGACCTTGCTGGTATTTGATGAAAAAGCATCCGAGCAAATCAAGCCGAACCCTGTAAATTATCAAGAAATCGGAGGCCTGGAAAGAGAAATTGGACGGATCCGGGAGATCGTTGAATTACCCCTTCTGTATCCGCAAATTTTTTACCGTCTGGGTATTGAGGCCCCCAAGGGGATTCTCCTGTATGGCCCTCCGGGAACGGGCAAAACCTTAATCGCCAAGGCCGTGGCTCAGGAAACCCAGGCGAATTTCTACCATTTGAACGGCCCGGAAATCATGCAGCGTCATTATGGTGAAAGCGAGGAAAAACTTCGCTCTATTTTCGAGAAAGCCCAGAGCAACGCCCCGGCCATTATCTTCTTGGATGAAATTGATGCCATTGCTCCTCGACGGGAAAAAACGGAAGGGGAGGTGGAAAAACGGATTGTCGCTCAACTCCTTGCCCTGATGGACGGCTTGGAGTCCCGAGGACAAGTCGTGGTTATAGGGGCAACGAATATCCCCAATTCCCTTGACCCGGCTTTGAGGCGTCCGGGACGATTTGATCGTGAGATTTCCATTCAGGTGCCCGATGAATCGGGGCGATTGGAAATCCTCCGGATCCACAGCCGGCATATGCCCTTGGGAGAAAAAGTGAAATTATCCGAATGGGCCAAAAAGACCCATGGGTTCGTAGGAGCGGATCTTAAAGCCTTTTGTCAGGAGGCTGGGATTCATGCCCTTAGAAAGTTTTTAACCCATCACGAGCCGGATAAGATCCCGGTTTCGCCGGAATTGTTAGAAGCCCTTTTTGTTGAAGCCGAGGATTTTGAACAGGCCTTCAAAGAAATCGAACCTTCTGCGATTCGTGAAGTCCAGATTGAAGTCCCGGAGGTGCGCTGGGATCAGGTTGGCGGCTGTCACCAGGCAAAAAAAGCCCTTATGGAGGCCTTTGAATGGCCTTGGCAATATCCGGAACAATATAACAAGATGGGCTTAGAGCCGCCAAGGGGGATTCTGATCTCCGGCCCTTCGGGAACCGGTAAAACCTTATTGGTCAAGGCCTTAGCCCGGGAAAGCGGGCTGAATTTTATTGCCGTAAAGGGCCCGGAACTGCTTAGCAAGTATGTTGGGGAAAGCGAGGAACGGATTCGGGAAATTTTTAAAAAGGCTCGACTAACCTCCCCCTGTCTCCTTTTTTTCGACGAAATTGACTCCTTTACCGGCCAGAGGGGAATGGACTGGGGGAGTTCCCGGGTGGCCAGCCGCATGGTCAGCCAGCTCCTGGGAGAAATGGATGGGATTGAAAAATTAAAAGGGGTTTTTATCATTGGGGCCACAAATCAGCCTGAAATCCTAGACCCTTCTCTCCTGCGTTCCGGGCGCTTTGAACTACGAATAGACCTAGCCCTGCCGGATGAAACAGAGCGCAAAGAGATTTTTGCCGTTCATCTTCATGGAAAACCCCTGGACCAGGATGTGACCTTGGACTGGCTGGCCGCGGCGACCGAAGGATGGACCGGGGCGCGGATTGAGGCCTTATGCCGGCAAGCGGCCATGGAGTGGTTCCGGGAAAGGGTGGCGGAAAACTGGGAAGGCGATAAGGAGTTTCTATTAACTAAAGCTGGATTTGAAAAGCTGTTAACAAAATAAAGAGGGCAGGGTTTTCTATATCCACACGGAAAACATACTTGCGGACTTAAGAAACAACTATTTTCTGCTGGCGCCTACCGATAAAATAAGTTTATGGAACTGTTCAAGTAATAAGGTGTGTAATGGGGATTATATGGAATGGATAGAGGCCTTTGTATAATCCTTAGGACATCAAACACTTCTCGGAAGGGCAGCGCTTTTCTTTAATATGCGCTTCAAATTCTTTTTTAAAATTAGCTAAAACAGCCAAGATGAGATGAGATACTTTCCCGGCAAAGGCGCAGTAGGCCGCCTGGGTGGTCAAGGTAATCAGAGATTCCAATTCTGAAATAGCGTCTTCCTGGGCCTTTCCTTTACGGATCGCTTCGATTAAATCGGCGATCTTTTGGACCCCCAGACGGCAGGGAAAACATTTCCCACAGGACTCGGCATAATGGAATTTGATTAAATATTCGGCCATGTCGACCATACAAACGGAGGTATCCATGGCCATGATACAGCTATCGGCTTTTTCCCAGATCAAATCGGCACGGATGGATTGGAGAGGGTTGAGATAGAGGAGGGGAAAGAGAAGCTTTCCCTGTAAAATCGTCTCGGATAAAATGGCCGAGACATGCCCTTCTTTGACCCTATGATAAAAAAGGTTTAAATGCGGGAAACTTAAAAAGGGACCATTCTTACATTTTCCGCTGCATCCGCATTTTCCCGCCTCGATGACCACTGGAATTTTATAGCGTTCCGCTTCGGCTTGCAGGGTTTTATAAACCGCTTCTCCTCCACAAGCTTTTTTTGATCCGGTGCATACGGTTATCTTGAGCTGTTGCGGAACTGAGGCAACGGCAGTTTGAATTTGAGGTGCGGCACTCTGAGTTGTCGATGCAGCCATCATTTATCTATACTCCGTATTATTCAGCTATGAAATTATCGATTTGCAAGCCGTCTGGGCTAAATCTATAAACCAAGCCGGTAAGACTCCCAGCAAGATTATGGCCAGGATTAGGCCATAATTTAATAAGCGAATAGGGAAACTTATGGTTACCGTGGGTAAATCATTGGGATCCTGCCCATAGGCGGCCCGGACGATATTCAAATAATAATAGATGGAAATGGCCGTATTGACGGCGGCAACAATGACCAGGGCCAGATGCCCTTGGTTCAAAGCGGCGGTAAATAAAAATAACTTTCCGGTGAAACCGGCCGTTGGCGGTATTCCGGCTAAAGCAAAGGCCCCCACAGCCAAGGTAAAGGCCAGCAGAGGTGATCTTTTATACAGTCCGGATAAATCACTCACCTGGATATTCTCGCCTTCTTGAGAAACACAGCAGAGCACCAGGAAGCAAGCCAAATTCATTAATAAGTAGGCCGAGATGTGATAAATAGCGGCAGCAAAACCGGCTGAGTTTAAGGTTAAGACCCCTAAAATGATATATCCGGCATGGGCGATACTGGAATAGGCCAAAAGCCGTTTAAGATCTTTTTGAGCCAAAGCCACTAGATTTCCGAAGGTCATGGAGATTGCCGCCAGTAAGACCAGGATCGGAACAAGGTCCCATCCATTAGATCCGGCCAAACTGGTAATCCGTAAGAGCAAGGCCACAGCAGCTAATTTGGGCATTGTGGCTACAAAGGAAGTCGTTTCATTGGCCGAGCCTTCATAGACATCGGGAGTCCAGAAATGGAAGGGAACTACGGCCAGTTTAAAGAAAAATCCACAAAGGATCAAAAGAAGACCTATTACCACGGTCGGCTGATCAAGGAGTGCGGGCAGCTTCTTGATGATGTCAACTAAATAGGTGGATTGAGTGGCCCCGAAGATATAACTCATCCCAAAAATCATCACACCAGTGGCCGCCGCTCCGAAAATGATGTATTTAATAGCCGCTTCCAGCTGGCTCCCACCGGTCTGTTTCCGAAGAGGAATCAAGATATAGAGGGAATAGGAAGAAACTTCCATGGCCACAAAGATGGTCAATAATTCGATGCTGCTGACCATCAACATGAGCCCCAAAGAACTGAGGGTTAGGAACATGAAAAATTCAGGCTGATAGCGTTCTTCTATACTTTGAAAACGCTGACCGAGGAAGATAACCAGGAACAAACCCAGGCTGATTAAAAATTTAAAGATTTGCGAAAAGAGATCGACCCGGTAGGCCTGATAAAAAAGTAGGCCAGAACAGTTAATTGAGAGCAGGCTTATGAGAACGCCAAGGGCTGAAAAAAAGAGAGCCAGACCCTGAAGGGTTTTTCCCGAGGACGGCCAAACGGTTAGGCCGAAAAAAATCAGGGCCATAATCAACAGCAATGTTTCCGGCAGAAATAACGAGAAATCCATTATGATCCGTTCCTTTTTATTTCACTAAAGCCACGGCATTACCCGCCTGTACTTGTTTAACCAGATGATCAACACTGGCATGCATGACATCTAAAAAAGGCCCTGGGGCAAAACCGATCCAGATGATAAAAATGGCCAAAGGCGCTAAATAAATAATCTCCCTGGCTTCCAAATCATAAAAGTGGTGATCACTTTTCTTTCCCCAGGCCATTTTCTGAAGCAATCGCAGCATGTACGTCGCTGCCAGGACAACACCGGGGATGGATAAGAACCCAAACATTTTTTGATCGACAAAGGTTCCCAGGAGAACAAATAATTCACCGATGAAGCTGTTGGTGCCCGGAAAACCCAGAGAGGAAAGGGAAAAAAGTCCGA
>Ga0233425_10002314_pt1 | contig 38076 bp, 35 predicted proteins | sample Watercolumn_Towu_2_FD_181712 | JGI IMG/M metagenome (GOLD analysis project Ga0233425, IMG submission 181712) | Freshwater microbial communities from Lake Towuti, South Sulawesi, Indonesia - Watercolumn_Towuti2014_140_MG | ecosystem: Environmental > Aquatic > Freshwater > Lake | place... | reverse complement strand
AGGAAGAGGTCGTGGGTCCGATTCCCACAGAGGGCTCGCCAAGCGGCGGCGTAGCTCAGTTGGTAAGAGCATCCGGCTCATAATCGGAAGGTCATCGGTTCGATTCCGATCGCCGCTACAACGATGAGTCAGTACGCCGACCGTTCGACGATTCAGCTCCTCTCGCGCCTGCTTGAACGCAAGGACCGTTTTCGTCTAGCAGTCTCGCTGGTGCTCATTCTGGTGGGCACATTTCTCGAGATGCTGAGTCTCGGCATTGTGATTCCCGTTGTGCGAACGATCGTGGGCGGGGATCGACGTTCTGCGTACTCCTGGTTGCCGGAATTTGCAAATCGCATGAGCTACGACAACTTCATTCGATTGCTCATGGCGGGGCTCGTCGGTGTCTTTGTCGTTAAGAACGTATTCCAGCTACTCTCGACATATTTCCAGCAACGTGTCCAACTTTCAATAAACAATCGACTAATGCAGGGCATGTTCGAGAGATATCTCCAGCAGCCGTACGAGTTTCATCTCATGCACTCGTCGTCAATTCTGCTGCGCAATGTTCAAGAGTATGCGGGTGCGGTGACCTCGAATGGAGTAGGTCCAGCACTTACCCTTACAACGGAGCTGCTAGCCGGCCTCAGTCTGCTCGTAGTTCTCGTCTTAGTTGAGCCGACAGCGACGATAGTCATTGCATTGTTCTTCATCGTGAGCTCAGTTGCCGTCATTCGAATCTCGAACATTAGGACTAAGAGGTGGGGGCCTGAACGAATCGCGCACCGCGGTCGCATTATGGAGTCTCTTTTGGCAGGATTTGGTGGCATCAAGGAGATAAAGATTTTCGGTCGCGACGAAGAAGTAGTCGTCACGCACCGTGTGAGCCTGTATGGGGCTTCGCGAACTGCATATTTATTTAGTCTTGCGCAAAGTTTTCCACGTGCTATTTTTGAGATTGTTGCTGTGGCGTCGGTTGCAATAGTAGTTGTACTCTCCTCGATTTCCGGGGCAGCCACAGAGGACTCCCTGGTAATCCTCGCATTGTTTGGTGTGGTCGCCTTTCGAATGCTGCCGTCGGTCAATCGAATCATTGGGTCAGTTCAACAGCTCTCCATTGGGCGCGCTGCACTAGAAGGAGCCGTTGAGAGCTTCGAGCTCCCAGGTTCTCCATCAAGCCAAAAAATGAGTCGCACCAAGGAACCCTTCAAAAATCTTGCGGTCGTGAACGTGAAGTACTGCTACCCGAATTTAGAGACTCTCGCTATTGACATTGGGCAACTTGAATTGCGCGCCGGCGAGTCCATCGGAGTTGTCGGCGCGAGCGGTTCTGGCAAGAGCACACTTATCGATTTGCTCATCGGGTTGCTCACGCCTGTCTCCGGCACCATCTCGATGAACGGTCGCGACATCGTCGAGAATCCACGTGAATGGCAAGATCGCATAGGGTACGTACCGCAGCATGTGTATCTCATGGATACCACGATTCGCCGCAATGTGGCTTTCGGTATTCCCGAGAAGTCAATTGATAATCAACGAGTCGAGGAGTCATTGCAAAATGCGAATCTCTGGCAGTTCGTACAGTCGCTGCCGAACGGCTGGGACACGGTTATTGGAGAACGCGGCGTGCGACTCTCAGGCGGTCAGCGCCAGCGGCTTGGAATCGCACGAGCTTTGTACGGAGAGCCAGAAGTGATCGTGCTCGACGAGGCCACTTCGGCGCTCGATGTCGAGACCGAACGCGAGATCGTGGAGTCACTCCGCGAAATTGTGCGTAACCGCACGCTCATCGTGGTCGCGCACCGCGCTTCGACTCTCGCATATTGCTCTCAACTGATTCGTATTGAGGGTGGACGCATCGTGCAAGAAGGTACCTTTGATGAAGTCGTTGGTAGCATGACGCCGTTGAACGACAAAGGGCAGTAGCTCAGTTGGTAGAGCATCGGTCTCCAAAACCGACGGTCGGGGGTTCAAGTCCCTCCTGCCCTGCGGGGATTGGCAGATGTTTTAGGTTGACCTGACGATGAAAATCCTGCATGTATTGAGGAGGGCGCAGTATGTCAGTTGGATACCCGTCGCCGCGATTCTGTCACTGGTCTCAATCTGTATCAACCCATTTGTAAAGGTTCGCTTCGATCTGGTGCCAATGAGATTCGGAACGATGCTCAGTTACCAAATTTTCGACATTCTTAATGACGAGAGAAGTCAGATCAGTCAAAGGGAGCGAAGGCCCGAGATTCGTCTGTCTGCACTCGAGTCTCCCGTTGCTAATCGATTCATCTACAGGTGGTTTGGGGGATTGGCAGGATGGGTACCAATCCCGCGATCGCTAATGATTCCAACACTCTGGATCCTGCGGAAACTTAGACCCGGGCGTCCACTAATTCGTCGAGGTCTTAACCAAGCTGAACTTATCTCAACCTATTTCCATGAGCCCATCACCGATCTTCCTGCCGAAGCGAGGGAATTGGCCGCGAGGGTGAAGTGGAGCGTGCCGCAGATTGCCAATAGGCGCACGTATGCACTTATAGTTCGCGAAGAAGGAGATCTACTCTCTAAGCAACTCATGACGCTCGCTGGGACGCGAGCCGGCAATCGCCATGCAGTAATCAACAGGTTCCGCAATTGCTCGATTGAGTCCTACCGACTGGCTATTGATTCGCTAGTTAGCCGTGACGCAGCTGTGATTCGAGTCGGAAACCACACAGATCGCTCACTTCACTGCTCGACGAATCACTATTGGGAATATGCGAATTCAGAATTCTGCTCGGACGTGGGAGATGTTGCAGTTGCTTCCTTAGCCGATGCTTGCATTTCCTGCTCTACTGGTCTTGAACTGCTCTATCGTCTTCTCGACAAGCCAGTATTCGGTGTGAATGTTCCATGGGTGGACTCAAATTACCGCTGGATGAAATTTGTTCTACCGAAGCATCCATTCGTCAATATCGGGACGCATGAGATCGAACTTCCGCTCATCGAATTGGCTGGACCTGAATGCGACTGGTCAAAGGGAATACCGCTTTGGAAGGGAGTTGGAGTCGAGTTTCGCGACAACACGCCCGAGGAGATATGTGAGGCCTTGCTCCTCGCTGACAAGTTCCTTTCTGATACGTCGTTCGAGGCCTTAGAACGCGAGTTGTGCAAGCCGCTCTGGTCTGAGTTCTGGCAACGAGCAGCTCGCGGGAACATGAGGAGCGATCAGACTGTTGAGTTTCCCACCATAGCCCTCCCGATGTCCGCGCGGGCACGATTCTTTGAAGTCAATCGAGCTATCTGAGCCGATAGCCTCACAAGTCCGTATGAATATGGATTTGAACCGCCAGCAAAAGCGCGCCATGCGCCGCATGGGGGCCGTCAACGAGCAGGGTGCCCCAGTGCGCCAGCCGGTCGCCCCCACGCAGGTGCGCGACCGCGTCGGCGCGGTGCAATACGTGCGCGAGGTTCGCGATGAGATGCGCAAGGTGTCGTGGCCCACAGGTGCCGAGGTGCGGCGCTACTCGATCATCGTGCTCGTCGCGGTGGTGGTCGTGACGGCGTATGTGTTCGGGCTCGACTCGCTCTTCGGCGTTCTCTCCGGCTGGCTCTACAAGGATTGATGCTCATGACCTCTGACGATCTCACCACTCAACCGCTCGTCGACGCTGAGTTCGACCTCTCAACACAGGACGGCGAAGAAGAAGTCATCGACCGCCCGTGGCTGCGGCCTGGCAAGTGGTACGTGGTGCACAGCCAGTCGAGCTACGAGAAGAAGGCGCTACAAGCCATGCAGGCGCGCGTGCAGTCGATGCACTTGAGCCACAAGATTTTCGAGATCGTCATTCCGATGGAAGACGTGGTCGAGTTCAAGAACGGTCGCAAGCAGACCGTGCAGAAAAAGATGTTCCCCGGCTATATCCTCGTGCGTTGTGATCTCGACGACGAATCGTGGCTCTGTATTCGCCAGACGCCCGGCATCACCGGTTTCGTCGGCCAGAACCAGCGCGGTCAGCGGCCGACGCCGCTGTCGAAGAAAGAAGTCCAGCACTTCTTTGCCGCGAAACAGGATGGCGAAGTGCAGCCCAAGCGCAAGGCGCCCAAGCTCGACTTCGAGCTGGGCGAGGCGGTGCGCGTGAAGGAAGGCCCGTTCGCCGACTTCCAAGGCAACATCGCCGAAATCAATCCCGACCACATGAAGCTGAAGGTGCTCGTCAACATCTTCGGGCGTGACACGCTCGTCGAGATGGACTTCGGCCAAGTAGCGAAGCTGTAGACCGGACCCACAGAAATAGAACAAAGAGAAAGAGCACGACATGGCAAAGAAGGAAGTCTCCGCGATTGTCAAGATCCAGATCCCAGCCGGCAAAGCTACGCCGGCCCCGCCGGTCGGCACCGCGCTCGGACCTCACGGCATTCAAATCATGGAGTTCGTGAAGCAATACAACGCGGCGACTGAGAGCCAAGTCGGTACGGTGATCCCCGTCGAAATCACGATCTTCGACGACCGCTCGTTTGAGTTCAAGCTGAAGACGCCGCCCACCCCGGTGTTGCTGCGCGAAAAGGCGAAGATTGAAAAGGCATCGTCGAACCCAGGCAAAGAAGTCGCTGGTTCGGTGAGCGAGAAGGACATCGAAGAAGTCGCCAAGCGCAAGATGCCCGACTTGAACGCCAACGACCTTGAGGCGGCCAAGCAGCAGGTGCGTGGTACGGCGCGCAGCATGGGTCTCACCGTCACACCATGATGCGGGGGAGAACATGAGCTACACCAGCGATTTCTTTGCAGGAGCCGCAGACATCTCGCGCCGGCTTGATGCCGAGAAGGTCGAGGCACTCGCGAGCGAATTGGTCGCCCTACGCGGTCGCGGAGGTCGACTGTTCATTCTTGGAGTCGGCGGAAGCGCGGGCAATGCAGGTCACGCCGTCAACGACTTCCGCAAACTTTGCGGAATTGAGGCCTACGCACCGACCGACAACGTGTCAGAACTGACGGCCCGCACCAACGACGAGGGTTGGGAGACGGTGTTTGTTGAGTGGCTGAAGGTCAGCCGACTCAACTCGAGCGACGCTGTGCTCATCTTCTCCGTCGGTGGTGGCAATCTCGAGCGCAACATCAGCCCGAATCTGGTGAGCGCGGTGCAACACGCCAAACATGTCGGAGCAAGAGTGCTCGGTGTAGTCGGCAAGGAGAACGGCTTCACCGCTCAAGTGGGTGATGTTGTGGTAGTTATTCCGGTCGTCAGTGACGCCATGGTGACTCCGTACTCGGAAGCGTTCCAGGCCGTCGTGTGGCACTGCCTCGTGTCGCATCCCGCGCTGCAGGCCAAGCCGACCAAGTGGTGACTCGAAGAGCCATCTTCGTTGACCGAGACGGAGTGTTATCGGTACCGATTGAGCGGGATGGTCGCACGTTTGCGCCTCTCAAGCTTGCTGACTTCAAGGTATATCCCGAGGCAGTCGAGGCTCTGCAAGTGTCCCGGCAAGCGGGGTTCCTAAACATCGTCGTCACGAACCAGCCTGATGTCGCGAGTGGCAAGATCACCCAGTCTGAAGTTGAAATGATGCACGATGTACTTCGCGCAACTCTCGCGATTGACGATGTCGAAGTCAGCTTCGATGCGAGCGGGTCGGATGCACGACGACGCAAGCCGAACCCCGGCATGCTGCTGGATTCTGCTGAAAAGTGGCAAGTCTCGCTCGAGGCAAGTTTCGTGATTGGAGACCGATGGGTCGACATGGAGGCCGCCCAACGGGCGGGCTGTAGGGCAGTTTTTGTCGACAGGAAGTACGCCAACGACCCGCGCCCAAACGACTTCGACTACGTCGCGAGTGACATTCTGACTGCGGTACTCTGGTGCGTCGCCCAAGAAAGTGTGTAACGGCATGCCGAAGTTGTCTGATTTAAACATCCACGTGTATGCCGATGGGGCAGAGATTGCCGGAATCCTGGAGATGTCAAAAAACCCGCTGATTAAGGGTTTCACCACGAATCCGACGCTCATGCGCAAGGCCGGCATCGCCGACTATGAGCGGTTCGCCAGAGAACTGCTGCAGCACATCACAGAGCATCCCGTTTCATTGGAGGTGTTCGCCGACGACTTCGCAGAGATGCGCCGTCAGGCGAAGATCATTGCGAGTTGGGGCAAGAACGTGAACGTGAAAATTCCGATCACCAACACCCGTGGTGAGAGTGCAGTGCCGCTGGTCGCCGAACTCGTCAAGTCGGGCATAGTCGTGAACGTGACGGCAATCATGACCCACGACCAAGTCGCGGCGCTGAGCCGAGTGCTGTCGCCGACACTCACATCAATCGTCTCGGTTTTTGCTGGTCGAATCGCCGACACGGGAGTCGACCCAGTCCCGCACATGGTGCGTTGCAAGGACCTGCTCGGAACCACTCCAGCCGCACGACTGTTGTGGGCGAGCCCGCGAGAGCTGCTCAACATCTTCCAGGCCGACCAAATCGGTTGCCACATCATTACCGTGACGAACGATGTGCTGGCGAAGTTGAAGCTCGTCGGCAAGTCGCTCGAGGAATACTCGCTCGAAACTGTCGAGATGTTCCGCAAGGATGCCGTCGCGGCGGCATATTCCATTTGACATGACTCCGTTTTTCAAAGGGGAGACGCACTGAAGATGAAGCACATCGTCGTGACAGGTGGGGCTGGCTACGTCGGCAGTCTTCTGTGTCCGCAGCTGCTCGAATTGGGTTACCGCGTGACAGCTTTTGATACCTGCTTCTTTGGCGAATCGTTCTTGCCCCACAAACATCAGAACTTCCGACTCGTTCGCGGCGACATCAGAGACACCAATGCCCTCGCACGGGTATTCTCTGGCGCCAACATCGTCATCAATCTCGCATGTATCTCCAACGATGCGAGTTTTGAACTCGACGAACGCCTCAGCACGTCCGTGAATCTGGATGCATTCGAGCCAATGGTGATGGCAGCAAAATCGGCCGGGGTCTCGCGCTTCATTTATGCTTCGTCAAGTTCGGTGTACGGAGTGTCTGACCAGCCGAATGTGACTGAGGATCATCCCCTCGTGCCTCTGACTCTGTACAACAAGTACAAGGGAATGTGCGAGCCGTTGTTGTTTCGGCACATGACCGATGAATTCGTCTGCACCGTCATCCGCCCCGCGACGCTCTGTGGGTACGCCCCCCGACAACGACTCGACCTCTCCGTCAACATTCTCACCAACCTCGCCGTGAACAAGGGGCAAATCACCGTGTTCGGCGGTGCACAGCTTCGACCGAATCTGCACATTCAAGACATGTGCGATGCCTATAAGACGTTCATCGAGATCGATCCAGCGAGGATTCAGGGCCAGATCTTCAATTGCGGCTTTGAGAACCAGTCGATTGCCGATTTGGCTGTGGTAGTGAAGCGAGTTGTGGAGCGGGAGTTTCCAGACCTCGGTGACATCGCAATCTCTACGACGCCGTCGAACGACAACCGCTCGTACCACATCAACAGTGAGAAGATTCAACGAATCACGGGCTTCAAGCCCAAGCACTCGGTCGAAGACGCGGTCGCTGACCTCTGCAGAGCATTCAAGGCCGGGCTGCTTCCGAATTCCATCGATGACGACTGCTATTACAACGTGCGCACCCTGAAGGCGATTCAAGCCGCGTGACTAAGCCCGTCGCAGTAGTCACGGGTGGTGCAGGATTTATCGGCAGTCACATGGTCGACCGCCTCATCGCGGAGGGCTATCAGGTCCGTGTGATTGACGATTTCAGCGGTGGGCACGAGGCGAATCTGTCCCATCTTCGCAATGAACCTGCTCTCAGCGTCGAACGCGCTGACATTCGAGATCTTGATCCGACGAGCTCAGTATTCGACGATGTCCGTCTCGTCTTTCACTTTGCCGGAATCGGCGACATAGTTCCATCAATCGAACGTCCTACTGACTACATGTCGGTCAACGTGCAGGGCACGGTCCGCATTCTTGAAGGCGCACGAAGAAGTAGCGCACGTCGTTTCGTCTATGCAGCGTCTTCATCGTGCTACGGGCTGGCTGAAACGCCAACCAAAGAGACACACCCGATTGACTGTCGGTATCCGTATGCGTTGTCGAAGTATCTCGGTGAGCAGGCAGTGATGCACTGGGGTCGGGTGTACGGCCTGTCGGTGAACTCAATCCGAATCTTCAATGCCTACGGAGTACGTTCCCGGACCACCGGCGCATACGGCGCAGTGTTCGGAGTGTTTCTGCGACAGAAAATCGCCGGGCATCCGTTCACGGTGGTTGGGGACGGTTCTCAACGTCGTGACTTTCTATATGTCACCGATGTCGCCGACGCGTTCTTTCGGGCTTCTGTGTCGCCTCACAGCTCGCGTATCTGGAACCTCGGCGCCGGCGCACCGCAGACCGTCAATAGGCTGGTGGAATTGTTGGGTGGCACGGTGGAGTACATTCCCAAGCGACCTGGAGAGCCTGATTGCACATGGGCAGACATCTCCCGAATTTCTTCAGACTTGGGATGGCAACCCCAGGTCTCATTCGAGGAGGGCGTGGCGATGATGCTGGCAGATATCGATCGCTGGCGTGACGCTCCGCTGTGGGACAAGGCCTCGATCGCCAACGCGACGAAGACTTGGTTCGAGTACCTGAAGGTGTAATCAATGGACACGCATTCAATACGTGAGCGTTTCTCGCACAAGATCAAGTCAATTGACGAGGTTCGCGCATTGGTCGGCGCCTACCCACGCGAGAAGTCGGTCGTCATGTGCCACGGTACCTTTGATGTCGTTCATCCTGGGCATCTACGGCACTTGTTGTATGCCAAGAGCAAGGCAGATGTGCTGGTCGTGAGCGTTACTGCCGACGTCCACGTCAGCAAGGGCGAATTACGCCCCCATGTTCCGCAAGATCTGCGTGCGGCGAGTCTCGCGGCATACGAATTCGTTGACTATGTCGTAATTGACGGAAATGCGACGCCGATTGAGAACTTGCGAACCCTGCAACCAGACTTTTTTGTCAAGGGATTTGACTACTCAGCAGGTGTGGCGAATCCGAAGACGGACGAGGAACGCGAAACCGTGACCGCCTACGGCGGTCAGATGATCTTTTCGCCCGGGGACTTTGTGCTCTCATCCACCCGTCTCATCCGCTCCGCGCCGCCAGATATCCGCTACGAGAGACTCCTCTCGGTTATGGAGCGCACCAACATTGGCTTTGACGACCTGCGGGGAACCCTCGCGTCAGTCACCGGTACGTCGGTCTGCGTGCTGGGTGACACGATCATCGATAGTTACACACGATGTTCGATGATCGGCGGGCAAACCAAGACGCCGACGGTGAGCGTGCTCTTTGAGTCGTTGGAACACTTCGTTGGAGGGGCAGGCATCGTCGCCAAGCATCTGGCTGCTGCCGGCGCACATGTCGAGTTCCTGACTCTGCTTGGGGACGATGAACTCGGCCGCTTTGCGATCAAGGACCTCGAGGCAGCGGGTGTCATGATCAGACCGATCATCGACAGAAGTCGCCCCACTACGGACAAGAACGCAATTCTCGTGGACCAGTATCGACTTCTCAAAGTTGACACGCTTGATAATCGCCCGATGGATGGAACGATTCGGTCGTGTTTCAGTGAGTTATTGGGCAAGTCGAGTGCTGACGTCGTCGTGTTCTCCGACTTCCGACACGGCATCTTTAACCGTGCCTCAATTCCTGAACTTACGAAGTCCATTCATCCCAAAGCGTTCAGAGTCGCTGACAGCCAGGTTGCCAGTCGTTGGGGAAACATCACTGACTTCGTTGGCTTTGACCTGATTACTCCCAACGAGCGAGAGGCGCGGTTCTCTCTCGGAGATCAAGATTCAAACCTGCGTTCACTGGCCTCGACGCTGTATGTGGAAGCTCAGTGCAAAGTACTCATCTTGAAGCTCGGCGAGAGAGGCTCCATGACGTACAAGAGTCAAAATCCAACCGATCTCGGTGGGTGGTTTCAACTCGATTCGTTCACGACTTCGGCGCTGGACCCAGTTGGTGCGGGAGACGCGCTACTTGCTTATGCCTCGTTGGCTCTCAAGGTCTCAGGATCTCCCGAACAAGCTGCAATCCTTGGCTCGATTGCTGCGGCGTGTGAATGCGAGGTGGACGGCAATGTCCCGGTGTCGCACGCGGAGGTGGCTGCCCGTATCGATGCGATTGAACGCGTGGCAACGTTCGCTTCGTAGCATTGTCGTCAAGGAATCCATGCGTATCGTCATCGTGGGCCTCGGGGTTCAGGGGCGTAAGCGAGCCAAGATCGCTGGTGGTGATCTCGTTGCAACCGTAGACCCCGTCGTGTCAGACGCTGACCATCGGAGCCTCTCCGAGTTAGATGCACAGTCCTACGCCGCCGCCGCTCTGTGCGTTCCTGATAGTGAGAAGATACCCCTCATCCGAGAGCTCGTCAGCGAAGGCAAACATGTGCTGGTGGAGAAACCGCTCGTGGGCTCGGAACAAGTAGCGCTCTCGGAGTTGGAGGAATACGCACTCGATGCAGGCGTCGTTGTCTACACGGCCTATAACCACAGGTTCGAGCCAAATATCGTGCACGCTCGCCAATTGCTCGCAGAGAGAATTATTGGAGACGTGTATCGAATCTCGATTTACTACGGCAACGGCACGGCGCGTCTCGTCCGAGACTCTGCATGGCGAGATCAGGGTTCAGGGGTGTTGCACGATCTCGGGAGCCATGTCATCGACATGTTCCACGAGTGGTGCGGGAGACCATCAGACGATTATGAGGCCGTGGAGATGTCGTCGTTTGAGAACCGCGCGCCGGATCATGTGGTGTTCCAAGCCAAGGGCCATCATCCGAAACTATTCGGCGAGTTGAGTCTTCTCTCGTGGCGCAACTCATTTCGTGCTGAGGTCGTCGGTAGCTCGGGATCCCTGCATATCGATGGTCTTGCGAAATGGGGAGAGTCGGTGTTGACGCTTCGAAGGCGAGTGCTGCCATCAGGAGTGCCAGAAGAAACGGTGTGGAGGGTTCCCCAAGGCGATTCGACATGGCAGGCGGAGTACGAGCACTTCGGCTCGCTGTGCGAGAGTGGGGCGGCGACCGATTTCTCGCGCGACATCCTGATTGAGGGTGCACTCAGGCGAATTCACGGAGACCTGACCACCGAACCGAGAGATGGAACACTTTCGTGAGGGTGGGTTTCGTCGGTGCGAGTCACCTCGGGCAGGTGTACTCGGCATCGACTGCGGCCGCCGGACTCGAAGTCACGCTTATGGATCCCAGTGAGTCATTGATTTCGACGCTTCGCGAAGCCCCGAGTGTGGCTGAACCTGGCCTTGATGATGCTTGGAGGACCACTCTCAACAGGCGGACGTGCTCGACCGATCTTCAAGCGAGCCGCGATTGTGACCTGGTGTTTGTCTCAATGGACGTACCCACTGGCGACCACGGCGAGAGCCGCTTAGAAGTCGTTGAATCACTCGCTCATGACTTGTTTGCCGCACTGAGTGGGTCGGGGATACCAGTCGTCTTGCTCAGCCAGGTGACCCCGGGAACTACGCGAAGACTGGCATCGAAGTACGAGCTGCTGTCGTACCAGGTGGAAACTCTCGTCTTTGGTCAAGCACTGTCCAGAGCATCGCACCCCGAGCGACACATCGTGGGCGTTGCGGACGTGACAGTCGACTTGCACCCGCGACACGCCGAGTGGCTCGACAGATTTCCTGCGGCAAGACATGTCATGAACTATGAAAGTGCGGAGCTGTCAAAGATCGCGATCAACTTGTTCCTGGCGGCATCGGTGAGCACGACGAATTCCGTCGCAGAGCTCGCCCGATCGTTGGGAGCGAGCTGGGATGACATCGTGCCGACACTTCGTTCTGATCGTCGAATCGGACCGCATGCGTATCTCACCCCGGGGCTCGGACTCTCTGGAGGAAACATCGAGCGTGACCTGGCTACGTTCCTCCGTCTTGCGGGCGGAGGACGAGCCAATCCCTCGGTGATCGAGGCATTCGTACGGAGCAGCAAGCATCATCGCGACTGGACCCTGCGACAACTTGCCACCATAAACCTTCCGTCTCGTGCTGTCGTCGCCGTGCTAGGGATTGCGTACAAGGCCGATACTGCGAGCACGAAGAACTCCCCGGCACTCGAAGTGCTGGACGCGCTCGTCGATTGCGAGATTCGCGTGCACGACCCCCATGCGGTTTTGGACGAACGACACTCACGAATACGTCAGACTGAGAACTGGCGTGAGGCAGCCACTGATGCTGACTGCCTGATCGTCATGACTCCCTGGGCGGAATACGCGTCTATTGATGTCGCTGAAATACTCAAGTTGATGCGCGGCACCACCATCGTTGATCCCTATCGGGTGCTCTCGAGGATTGACTGGAAGGCCGCGGGCTACGACTATCGAAGCCTCCGCAGTACGGAAATCACGTGACTTCACGAGTGGTAGTTCTCGGAGCCACTGGGTTTGTCGGGGGAGCCATCGCCCGCCATGCCGAGCAACTCGGCGAGACCGTGATCATCCTGAATCGGGCGACCGTCGATCTGTGTTCACCCCGAGCATCGGAGCTTCTAGAAGAACATCTGCGCACGGACGACCGCCTCGTCTTTGCAGCTGCTGAGGCGCCGTGCAAGACGCTCGAATCGTTAGAAAAAAATCTGGCCATGGTCATGACAGTGATACGCGCAGTCAGCCATGTACGTGTGTCGTACGTAATGAACATCAGTTCAGATGCGGTCTACCTAGACAGTCTTGAGCCACTCACTGAGACGTCTCCGACCGGGCCGAGCAATCTTCACGGCGCGATGCATTGTGCACGTGAAGCACTTCTCAACTCTCTCGAAGTACCACTCTTGCATTTGCGCCCCACGCTCATCTACGGAAAGGGGGACCCGCATAATGGGTACGGACCCAACCAGTTTCTCTCACGTGCGCGTGGTGGTGGCGAGATTCAGATCTTCGGACGCGGCGAAGAACGACGCGATCATGTTTACATCGCCGATGTTGAAGCGGTGGCTGTTCGCTGTCTGTCCAATCGGACCGTCGGCGCATTGAATGTCGCGAGCGGCGAAGTCGTGTCATTCCGCGAGATTGCAGAGCACGTCGTCGACCTCTTCGCCGGTCGAGTCCGAATCGCCGAGCGCGCGCGTAGTGGGCCCATGCCGCACGGTGGCTATCGACCAATCTCAATCGCACGGCTCACAGCAGAGTTTTCAGATTTCGTGCCGATTGGCGTGAAGGTCGGACTAGCACAGGAGCTTGGCAAACATGGGGCGTGAAGTCGACCTCCTGCGCAGCATTCCGCGCCCGAAGCGCAACCTTGCCGAGCGCACCCAGCTTCGGAGCCCCGAGGTGATTCGTGAGTCAAAGAAGTACGCGCAGATGTACTTTGACGGCCCGCGCGAATACGGATACGGCGGCTACAAGTACGACGGTCGGTGGAAGTCGGTCGCCCGAGACATCGTCGAACACTTCGAGTTGTCAAAGGGTGATCGCGTCCTTGACGTGGGCGGTGCCAAGGGCTTCCTCGTAAAAGACCTCGTCGACCTTGGTATTGATGCCTACGGGGCGGATATCTCCGAATACGCCGTCACCAATTGTCATCCCGATGTCGTCGGGAGAATGCATATGGCGAGCGCAGAACGGTTGCCGTTTCCCGACGAATCCTTCGCCGCAGTACTCGCTATCGACGTGATTCACAATCTGCCACGAGCGCGCGCCGGGGCCGCTCTGCGCGAGGTGCAACGACTCTCGGGTGGGAGAGCCTTTGTGCGAGTTGACTCCTATCACACACCGGAGCAAAAGAGTATTTTTGAAGGCTGGGTGCTCACAGCAGAGTTCCACGATTATCCGAATGGTTGGCTGAGGTTGTTTCGTGAGTCTGGCTATTCCGGCGACTATTCTTGGACAGTCATCCAGTAGTTGATTACTCAACACCGGGCGTAATCGTCAGGAGTATTCGATGTCTAACCGAACGTACGTTGTACTCGGTGGAGGCGGTTCGTTCGGGATCCATACCGCGCTGTATCTGTTGGATCACGCAGAACCAGCCAAGGTCGTCGGCATTGGGCGCAACCCTCTTCGTGACGAAGTGTTTTCCTTGGGAATTGAACGGCGACCCGGCTACGAATACCGTGCCTTGCATGTCACTCACGAATTCGACCTGCTACTCGAATATCTCGACCATGTACGCCCGGACGTCATCATCAACTACGCCGCCCAAGGCGAAGGAGCCGTGTCATGGAAGCACTCATGGCGATTCTTTGAGACGAATTCGATGGCCCTCGCCCGGCTCACCGAAGAGCTGATGAGCCGCGACTATCTCGAACGTTTCATTCAGATTGGTACTTCCGAGATGTACGGTTCTGTTGATCATGCGGTGAACGAGGACGAACCGATAAAGCCCAGCAGTCCTTACGCCGCCTCCAAGGTCGCCTTTGACATGTATTTGCAGAGCGTTCATCGCTTCAAGGGGTTTCGGATGAACGTGGTCCGCCCGAGCAACTGTTATTGTCCGGGTCAACTCTTGCACCGGATCGTTCCCAAGACGATTTGGTGTGCCTTGACGGGCAACAAGTTGCCCTTGCACGGCGGAGGTCGCGCCGAGAAGTCATATCTGCACGCCCGAGATCTCGCCCGTGCGCTACACATGCTGATTGAGAGCGGTGACTCGACAGTTGGCAAGATTTACAACGTCGGGCCGAAGAGCCCGACATCTATTCGCGAAGTCGTGGAACGCACGGCGCGGGCCATGGGCGTCGCGTTTGAGGACTTATGCGAAGTTGCTGAGGACAGACTCGGTCAAGACTCCCGATACTGGCTTGACTCGACCCGAGCGGAACGTGACCTCGGATGGACGCAGTCGATTGGCTGGGATGAAGGGCTATCCGAGATGGTGGACTGGGGACAGAAATATCGTGACGAAATCCGTCGTTCTTCAACGGAATATGTCCTGCGGGCATAGCTAGCAGATGAAGCCACAGCAAAGCCCTTGGATGGACTCGGATGAAGACGTTCTTGGGCTATTGGAATCAATGATTCGAATTAGGCATGTGGAAGACAAGATTGCGGCGGTCTACGCGTCCGCACCAATTCGAACACCAGTTCACTTGTGCACTGGTCAGGAGGCGACACCTGTTGCGGTAGCGCGTTGCCTGGAGCAAGGAGACCTTGTGTTTAGCCATCACCGAAGTCATGGCCACTATCTGGCGGTCGGAGGGAATCTAGTTTCGCTGTTTGCCGAACTTCTTGGGCACGAGGACGGTTGCTGCGCAGGTTTAGGGGGTAGTCAACATCTGAGCGACACCGAGGTGGGTTTCGTCGCCTCTGCTCCGATTCTGGCAGGTACGGTTCCCATAGCAGCTGGATACGCCTGGAATTTCAAGGTTAAACAGAGCCGGAGCATCTGCGTATCGTTCATCGGTGACGCCGTCGTGGAAGAAGGGGTGTTTCATGAGACTTTAAATTTCGCGGCAACTCATCGGCTTCCGGTCCTCTTTGTTTGCGAGAACAATCTCTACTCGGTGCATGCGCATATCTCAGTTCGTCAGCCAGATCGAACCATTGTCGACCTCGTGAGAGGACACGGTATTCCAGCTGAGAGCGTTGACGGAAACAACGTCCTTGAAATGAGGTCAAGAATCGAACGTATGGTCGGGTTGGTCCGGTCTGGTTCCGGACCAGCTTTTCTGGAAGCGCAAACCTACCGAACAAAGGAGCATGTAGGACCTTCGACCGATTGGCACCTTGGATATCGAAGTGAATCCGAGGGAGTCGAGTGGGCAGATCGTGATCCAATAGCCATGCTCAAGAGGTACATTCAGCTCCGCCGATTCGACGTGAGCGAATTGCGGATAGTGGCTCTTAGTGCCAGAGTCATTGAGCAGGTTGAGCAGGCGTGGGCCAGGGCGACCACGGGCACCCCGATTGAATTTGAGACCGCAATGAAGTTTGTGTTTCCACCCTTAAAGGAAATCCATGAGTGATACAGAAGTGACGGTCTCCAAGTCGATACGTGAGGCTCAGCGTCATATCCTGCGTACGCATCCAGAAACGCTGATTCTCGGGCTGAACGCGACTAGTCCGGCCGGCATGTTTGAGACCATGACAGGTCTCAGTGATGAGTTCGGTTTGGACCGAGTCATTGAGACCCCAGCCTCAGAGGCAGCGTGCATGGGCATAACGCTAGGAATGGCAAGTTCTGGATTACGCCCGATATACATCCACCAACGAGTTGACTTTGCGATTCTTGCGATGGATCAGATGGTCAATCAAGTTGCTAAGTGGCACTTTATGTACGGAGGTAAGCTTCGAGCGCCCCTCGTCATTAGGATGATAGTGGGTCGCGGCTGGGGTCAGGGGCCGCAGCACTCTCAAGCCCTTCACGCGTGGTTTGCTCATGTCCCTGGACTCCGAGTGGTGATGGCTTCGTTTCCCGAAGAGGCTAGGAACTCGCTGTATTGGTCGGTACTTGATGATGCGCCAGTAGTTTTCATTGAGCATCGTTGGATGCATCTCGCCAAAGGAAATATTTCGAGTGGGCCACCGCGCCCCGAGATCCTGAGTTCGATCGTTCGTCGCACTGGGACTGACGTGACCTTGGTGTGCACGTCGTTTATGACCGTCGAATGTCTCGAAGCAGCCAGACTGTTGATGGGTCGAGGGATTGAGGCGGAAGTAGTTGAGTTGATTACCCTAAGTCCGCTTGACGTGCGCACGATCAAGGAATCTGTGATACGGACGGGACGCTTATTGGTCGCAGACATTGGAGTAGCGCCGTTCGGGATTTCTTCAGAAATCGTATTCTCGGTCCTTGAAGATAGGCAAGTACGGCTGCGGTCAGCTCCAGCACGAATTGGGTTACCGAGCGTGCCTACGCCGACGGCCCCGCGTGCCAGTGCACGCTTCTACCCAACAGCCATCACGGTTGCAAATGAGGTTCTGAACCTTATTGACGTGTCGCGCTCAGAACCATTCTCGGAGATGAGAAACGATTACGAATTGGACGTCCCCAACAGTAGGTTCCTCGGTCCCTACTGATTGATTATCCTTTCATGAAAGGATGTCACATGACTAGCCCTGGGTTGTGTCTGAGAGTCTCGCTCGACGATTCCCAGTGCAGCAACATGATTGGCAAACCTAGAAACGTCTCCATCTCGAAACTAATCAGGTGATGCTGTTCAAGTGAGAGTACTTCTGATCGGCAGTGGTGGGATGGTTGGCTCATCGGTCAAGACATCGCTTAGTCAATTGGGCCAGGTGACAACGACTCAGCGCATTAGCCCCGACTCCTCTGGAATATATTTTGATGCAGAGGTTCCAGAATCGATAGAGAAACTTCGTAAAGAAGTTGAGCGGCATGATCTTCTGGTCTACGCGGCGGGACTTACCGGCTTTGGAATCTGTGATGGGAATCCGCTGCGATCAAGGATAATCAACCAGGAAACCCCGGCGCGAATCTCGGAGCTCTGCGAGCTGGCAAAGAAGCGCTTTCTTTTCTTTTCGACTAACGCTGCAGCAGAATTCGACGGTTTGACAGTGTCACAGGCGCAATACGCTCACGAAGTCGGAGAGCGAGGCGCTTCGCTTCTAGGGCTGCATCGATATCTGGCGGAGCGAATGATTCTCGAGAACTCATCGTCCTTGGTGTTGCGCCTCTCAAAAGTCGCTCCCCGACATTGGCCGCTCATTCAGAATTGGATTGTGGCACTACGGGCGGGATCAAGGGTGCATGCACTTGAAGACCACTTTGTGAGTCCCGTGAAGATCGACGACCTTTCAGAAGTCACCGCGAGACTCGTGGAGTCTGGGGTCGGCGGGCTCGTGAATGCTTCGGCAGCAGATCAGAAAAGCTATTTGCAGGTGGCACGATTTTTGCAGGAACGTCTTTGCGTCACGTCTGATCTGGTAGAGCCGATGGATTCTCCTGCAGGATCGGAACGAAGAAATATGATTCGTATCGCGCGCCTTGACACCGCTGAAGCGGAACTTATTTTAGGACGACCGTTCCCCAGCACGTTTTCGGTGATCGGTGAATTTCTTGACGGATGACTTATCGTCAAGAAGTCCAAACCCGGATGTGCCCGACGAGTGCTAGCTGTTGAAAGACGTTCAGCCTCTGCCTCTGAAAACTTCGTGTCGGGTAAATGAGCATCAGAGAACATAAGCCTCTTTCTGTCTCGAGAGCGGTCGAGAAATAGGTTGAATACCGTTGAGGTGCCAATTGACATGCCCCGATATGAAATGCTGACGAGGGGCAGGAGCTGGTCTGACATCAATCACTACACCCCGGCAGAGTCAATAGAAGATGGTCGAAAATTTCGAGAAACTGGTTTGGTGATAACATTGAATGTTATCTTGCTACTCACCATTTGGTTTAAGGTGCGCACCCTTGCATCCTTGGGAACCGCATTGTTGACCTTCCTCAGCAGTCCAGTCTGGGACATTTATCGGTCCTGATTCGGGAACTGAGTGGAATGTTTTCAACCTTCACGAGAAGTATCGTTTTAGTATTCGTGACCTTTCAATAGACGCAAGTCGATGCCGTCACTATCGACGCCGAATTCTCGACATCTCCCAGCAAGTCAACGCCTTGCACATTGCTCCAGCTTTTTCCTGTACAGAGATAGTTGACGTAGTCATGAATCAAGTCATGCAACACAACGATCCTGCGGACGTCTTCCTGATGTCCAAAGGGCATGGCTGCATGATTTTGTACGTCATCCTCGTCGAGAGGGGAGTTCTCAACGAAGATGACCTGCGGGACTACTGCAATCCCAATGGCCGACTCGGCGCCCATCCGGACTTCGGCGTTCCGGGTATTGCTGCTTCGACGGGTTCACTTGGGCACGGTCTTTCGATCGCCGTGGGTCAGGCGTACGCCGAGACCCTCAAGCGGAGTCCCGTCCGCGTGTTTTGCGTGATATCTGATGGCGAACTTCAGGAAGGCTCGACATGGGAGGCCATCATGATGGCAGCCAACCTTCGGCTACCTAACCTAACGGTCATCGTTGATAACAACGACTTCTCTGGTCTTGAACGTGTATCCAGCGGGCATCCATTCGTCTATCCGATTGCAGATAAGTTTCGGTCATTCGGTTGGACAGCCACAGACTGTGATGGCCACGACCATGCATCGTTAGTGACGGCGTTGCGCATCTCAGACGGAGTGCGGCCCCATGCAGTCGTCGCACAGACGATCAAAGGAAGAGGTGTCTCCTACATGGAGAATGAGAACTTATGGCACTATCGCTCACCGAACGAGACCGAATATGAACTTGGGTTGCGCGAACTCGGATTTGACGCCCCATGAGGAATAGGTTTGCTGACACTTTCTTTTCCATTGCGCGCACCGATGCGCGTCAGTGCATGATTGTCGCTGATATCTCCCCGGCTGGCTCAATGGTGCGTTTCCGTGATGAGTTTCCAAATCGATTTGTCAATACAGGAGTCGCTGAACAAGTGATGATCGGTATGGCTGCAGGCATGTGTCAGCGAGGTATGCGGCCCTTTGCGTACACAATCGCAACCTTCGCCCTCTACCGACCGTTTGAGATGATTCGTGACGATCTGTGCTACCAGAATCTGCCGGTGACTGTGGTCGGAATTGGTGGTGGGGTGTCATATTCAACGCTTGGCGCAACCCATCACGCCCAAGAAGATGTCGCGCTTGCGATGGCGGTACCGAATCTCCAGGTACTCGCTCCGTGTGATCCACGTGAAGTCGAAACCATGACACGCTGGTGCGCCATTCAAGACCAGGGTCCCGTGTACCTCCGATTAGGAAAGGCCGGCGAACCCGATCTCACTGCCGCAGTTCGAGAACCCTGGCACTTTGGCCGCGTTCGGGTGCTCAAGCGTGGATCTCAGCACTGCCTTATCACCTATGGAGTCATCACCAAGATGGTTCTTGAGATTGCGAGCGAGTTGGAACAGCGAGGAGTATCAACTTCGGTAGTGACGACCCCCACACTAAAGCCATTGGATCATGAAGGACTTGCGGCATTCATGCAAGAGCACGAAGAGGTGAGCGTCATCGAGGAGTGCGTTCCCCGAGCCCTCGGAGTTGAGGTGGAAGCTCTCGCACATCGAATCGGGTATTCGGGTCGAGTCAATACCTTTTCACTGCGAGATGAGTTCGTTCACTGTTATGGCACCCATAACGACATCCTCGCTGCTCATGGATTGTCTGCCGAATCAATCGTTGTGAAACTGTCGAAGAGGACCTGATTTGACTGACCGCTGGTAGCCTCGGCATTCGCGATCCGTTTACAACAACGACCCGTTCGGTACCACCTCGTCCGGCGGGCATCACTACGAGGGAGGCTGTATGGCCAAGGAAAATCACCGAGGAAAAAAGTACGTCGCAGCAGCCACTGGGTTCAATCGCGACGAGTTGCATGACCTGACCGCCGCGGTCACGAAGGTCAAGTCGATGGCCAAAGCAAAGTTCGACGAGACGGTCGACCTGGCGGTGCGCCTCGGGCTCGATACGAAAAAGAGCGAGCAGACGATTCGTGGCACGGTGTCGATGCCGTCGGGCACTGGCAAGTCGGTGCGCGTCGCGGTGTTCGCCCAGGGCGACAACGCCAAGGCCGCGCGCGAGGCAGGCGCCGACATCGTCGGTGCCGATGATCTTGCCGCCGACATCGAGAAGGGCAACATGAACTTCGACATCGCGATCGCGACGCCCGACTTGATGCCGCTCGTCGGCAAACTTGGACGCGCTCTCGGTCCACGCGGTCTCATGCCCAACCCCAAGACCGGCACCGTGACCACCGACGTGGCACGCGCAGTCAGCGAGTTCAAAGGCGGCAAAGTGGAGTACCGCACCGACCGCTACGGCAACGTGCATGTGCCGGTCGGCAAGGCAAGTTTCGAAGTCACCGCGCTCGTCGCCAACGTGCGCGCGGTGCTCGACGAACTGCAGCGCTCCAAGCCGGCCGCCGCCAAAGGCCGTTACCTGAAGCGCATCACAATCTCTTCCACGATGAGCCCGGGCGTGCGCATCGATCCGAGCGTCGTCGAGGCCGTCTGACAGACAGCAACGACAGACGACGTTGACGAGCCGCGGCCGGCTCTAGCCGAGGTTCGCCGAGGACTCGACGAACCAACGAGTCGGTGCGAACTGCGCAATCGGAAGGTCGGCACCTCGCGTGACGCTCGACAACACGGCAGACTTCTCCGCCCCGATGACAATCGCGAACCGGTGCTGGACTGCTTGCAGGTAGGCGCTCGATAGCGAGACTCGCTGCGGCGGTGGCTTAGGGCTCGCATGACATACCACCACCGACGCGCTGACCGGAGTTGCATCGACATCGGGAAACAAGCTGGCGATGTGCCCGTCGTCGGCCATGCTCACGATCGCGAGTGACGGCGGTGTGACAATCTCAAGTTTGCGTGACCACTCGCGGGCGTCAGAGATCAAGTCGCCGCCAGTCCGCGGGGCGATGATCCGTGCAGGTGCGAGTGAGGTGCCAGCCAAGGCGGCATGAAGTTGCTCAGCATTATGTTCTGCCGGGTCGTCACAGTGTCGTTCGTCGCTGACGATGATGCTCGGCGTGTGATTTGCACGCCAGCGTTGAGCCACCAGCCGGAGAACGGCGGGGGTCGATGCGCCGCCGGAGATGACGAATGAATCAATGCGCGTGAGTGTGGAAAGAGCGATGACTGCGTCGGCCACCTCTCGCAATACGTCCTCACGAGTGGCACCAATCGTGGCAGGTGCGCCGAGAATGCGGGTGGTCACGACAGTGACTCGAGCAGGCGCAGCCAGCGAATCGGCGGCTCTGCCCGGTGCATGAGGTCACTTTCCGCCAGATCTTGCAGCTGCCGCGAAGCCATGAAATCGCGCAGCTCGCTCGCCGACCGCACGAAGCACGCACCCGCCACCCCGACGAGCGGGCTCAGGTTCATTGAGCGCGCATCGAGTACCGTCGCCGTAGGAACCCCGAGCAGCGTGAGATCGATGCTCGCCGCCCCCGCTATGCCGACGACGGCAAGTGCGAGACTTGGGGCGAGCGCCGAAATGTGCTCGTCGGTGACTGCGAAGCCGTGTTCGCGAGCGATCTCAGCATGGCTTGGACTACCTGGGTGTGGCTTAAACCACAGTTCGACGTCTGGGCGCGCGTGTGCGGCGAGTGCTTGGTTGGTGGCCTCGAGCAACCTGCGGCTTTCGTCTTCCGAGATGTCACCTAGCACGAGCAGCCGCGCGGGTTCTCGCTGCGTGACAGTGACGAGCGACGAGTAGCGCAAGGCTTCGACTTCGACCACTGGTGCGCTGGGCAAGGCAATGTCTCGCAAGTTGCGGTGCGCGAGCGGCCCGTTGACGGCATACACCGACGCGACTGGGCGCTGACGCGGCTCTGGGGGCGATGAAGCCCATTCTTCGAAGTAGCGATGATCGCGGCGGCGCACCACCGAGTGCGCATATCCGACGGTGCGAGTGGAAGTGCCGGTGGTGTCGTGGTCGTCGGTGGTGTCGCGGTCGCCGGTGCCAGGGGCTTTGTGCACCCCACTATGTCGCCGCACCGCGGAGGTGAGCGCATGTTCGAAGGGTTTGTTTTCCCAGAGAAACATCCACTGAGTAGTCGGATGGCTTCGCACGAGCGCGTCGTACACATGACAATGTGCAATCACCCACACCGCGCGTGAACCCGCGAGTGAATCACGCATTTGGTCGGCAAAGAGCTCGTTGGTCGGAATCGACGGTCGACCCGGCGACTGAAAGGTCGGGAGTGTGAGCGAACGACGTGCGCGGCCGAATGAGCGGTACGTGCCGAGCGTGCGCAACCACACCGAGATCGTGACGAAGTCGTCGATTGTGCAATGTAGCGACTCGTGCGTGGTCGCAGCCCGGCAATAGGCGCGCGCATCGGCTGGCGAAAGCTCGTCGCTTGGGTGGTAGATCCAGAGCTTTCGTGCATCGTCGGGGGCGGAAACGACAGCTTGTGATAGTCGGTGTGATGACTGGCGCGACGACAAGTGTGAAGGCAACGTTCCCCAATACGGCGACTGCGCGCGCTTGTCGCCGGTAGCCGGAATCAGATAGCCGACGATGCCGAATGCTGTTTCTCGACTAGGCAGAGAGTCGTCTCCTGCGCGTCGCGCGAGGTTCGTACACGCTGTGCGGAACATTCGCGCCAGATGCACGACGGCTTGTAGATGCTCCGTGCGGCGACGCACCCTCCGCAGAAACGACACTTTGCGCGCATTCGTCGCCCAACCGTTGGCGAGTGCGAAGTCACGCATGACCGCTTCGAGACTGCGATCGCTGCCGTCATATTCCAGTCGTGTGACTCCGCGGGATGCGGCGAGTTCCGACAACAGCATCAACTTCGCAAGCGTGGTGAACTGTGGCGTGGTTGCGTAGTTTTTCTCGGTAATCGAGAGCAACCACCACCCGTGCAGATTCGGATAGATGAACGGCAGCGGTGAGTCTGCTGCGGTGTTCTTCTCGGCCGCGTCGCGCAGCCAGTCGAGCAACCGGCGTTGTAATGACTCTTCCTGGTCGTGTAAGAGGTCGCCCAGGTGGATGACCGACGCCGTGGTCGCGGTGGGAGAGTGGCGAGAGCCGGCGGGCAAGTTAGCACGCGAGTCAGCATCTCCGAACGTGTTCCAACTCACGCAGATCGTGCCGCTCGTTGCCTCGCCAAAATGTGGCGCGGCGGCGTCAGTGACGAGCAAACGCACGGCTGTCGGCGACGGTCTGGGCAACAAGTTCGGCGAGCGATGGTGCAGCAACGACGACCGAGAGCGGCCCGATGTCGTAGCGCTCGGGCATGATCACGTGCGCACCGGCACCTTGCGCAACGGCGATGCCCGCAGCGACGTCCCAGAACATGATTGAGCGCTCTGCATAACAATCTGCGGCACCGTGCGCGAGCAGACACAGGCTGTGGGCTGCGCTCCCCGTCATTCGTACTTTGGCAAAGCTCGACATGAATGAAAAATGCGGATCGACGACGTCACTGCTGAATACGAATCGCGCGGGGAAGCCGCTGCACAACACTGCGGCGTCGAGTCGAGCGACGGAGGAACACGAAATTGAGCGGCCATTGCGGCGACTTGGGTGGTTAGGACCACCGACGTAGGTAGATGCGTCGACGAGGTCGTAGAGAGCGCCGAATAAGGGGGAGCCACGCACGACGTAAGCGCACGAGACGACTGAGTGCCCGAGCTCGCGCGAGAAGTTGTACGAGCCGTCGAGCGGGTCGATCACCCACACCTCGTCGAGATTCGCGCCATGCGAAGCCTTCTCTTCTTCGCTCACCACCGGCGCGCCCGAGTCGGTGAGCAGTTCGCTCAGCCGATCGTGGGCCCGCCGATCGGCATGCAATTTCACCTCGCGCCCGTCGATTTCGGTCGCAGCGACTCCGCGCTCGTCGGACGCGAGTGAGCGCAAGAATTCTCCAGTCTCGGTCACCGCTCGTTCAGCGGTGCGCACCAGTGCGTCGAGCGACATCTACAGCGTGTACTTGCGCGGATCGGGAATCGCGTGCCGCTCCCGCCACTGTTCGTCGGCGTAGTAGATGTGATTCAGGAGCGACATCGTGAGGAATGCGTCGCGCGAGGTGCCGTGGTCGGGGGCGACACCGGCATCAATCGCCTCGGCGAATGCGGCGATTTCGGCATCCCACGACGGGTCGGTGTTGTAAGTGCGGGTGGTCTCGACGGGGTCGCCGTTGTCGCGCTCGGGGTCGGCATGCACGATGGTCAGCGTCTCTGACCCGTAGCTCTTCGAGCTGGTGAGGATTCCGCGCAGGAGAAGACTGCCGCGCTGGAGATTGATGTCGAGGCTGAACTGGTGGCGCCACTGGGTCGCAGAAGAATTGAGCAACGCCACGACGCCGTCCGCCGTGCGCATGAGCGCGTATGCGTTGTCTTCGACGTCGTAGCCCCAGTGTGAGTTCGAGACGTAGCTCTGCACATCGACGAATTCTCCAGCAAATAGCCGCATCAAATCGACCATGTGGATGCCTTGGTCGAGCAGCACGCCGCCGCCGGCCAGTTCGCGCTTGGCGCGCCAGTCGGGTTGGTTGAAGGTGATGAGTTGCGACTTGCCGTAGAGGCCGCGCAGGTTGATCAGTGAGCCGAGCTCACCTGAACGGATGATGGCGAGGGCATCTTGCACCGAGCCGTGGTATCGATGGTTGAAGCCGTACATGAGCCGCAGGTCGGGGTGCGAAGACTCGACTTCGCACACGAATTCCAGTTCTTGAAGCGTTCGCGACGGCGGCTTCTCGCAGAAGACGTGCAGACCGTGTCGCAGGCCCGCAGCGGTGACCTCGGCGGCCATGTCGTTGCTCATCGAGACGAGCAGCACGTCGAGTGGCTCGGCAAGGAGCGATTCGTACGACCTGAACGCCTTGATGCCACCGTCGAGCACGGTGTCGGCGGGGAAATTACGGTCGCACACCGCCACTGTCTCGAATCGTGGGTGCCGGTCGAGGCATTGGTGCCGTCGTTTGCCGACTATTCCGTAGCCAGCGATGCCGACTCGTAGTCGCGCCACGCGTCAAGGCTATCTCGCGCGCGAGCTCAGCGTGCTTGCATCAGCGTGCGAACACGCTCGAGGTCAGCGGGCGTGTCGACAGCAACCGTCGTGTGGCGGCTGCGCACCATGCGCACGGGCACGCCGTGCTCGAGGAAGCGAAGCATGTCGACGGACTCGGCTTTCTCGTGCGGAGTCGGTGCCAGCCGCGCGAACTGCGAGAGAGCACCCATACGGAACGCGATGAGACCGAGCTGCTTGCAGAACTGCCTCGGATGGTCGCCCATCGCACCGGGGATGGGCGAGCGGGAGAAGTACATCGCGTTGCTTTGCTGGTCCATCACCACCTTCACCACGTCGCGGCCCTGTGCTTGTTGTTCGTCGATGTCGAGATAGAGATTGCTCACCTGCACCTTCGGGTCGGCGAACGGTTGCAGCACTTCCTCGATTTGGTGCGGGTCGGTCATCGGCTCATCGCCCTGCACCATCACGACCACGTCGAAGGTCTCGCCGCGGGTGGCGAGCACCGCAGTGGCCTCCTCGCAGCGGTCAGAGGCACGTTCGTGCCCGTTGGAGGTGATGATGCCCTCGCCACCGCGCGCCGCAATAACATCCACGATCTGCTGGTCGCACGTGGCCACGATCGTCTTGGCGAGATGCGGCGAGGCACAGGTGCGCTCGAAGACGTGCTCGATCATCGTGCGGTCGCCGATCATCGCGAGCGGCTTGTTGGGAAATCGTGTGCTGGCGAGCCGCGCTGGAATGATGGCGAGCGACTTCAGGCGTTCCTCCGCGGATTCACGGCGACCGACGAGATGAAGACGGCGTCGACTCCGAACGCGATGAACCGGTGACCCGCGTCGATCGCCGACGCGAGCAACTTGGCGTCTGGCTGCACCACGTGGATGCCGCTGGCCATCCCGGATTTTTGGCAGGCGCGCACCACGCTCGCCACCGCATCCTGCACGCGCGCATGACCGATCTCGCCGGTGAGTCCGAGCGAGGCCGACAGGTCGTACGGGCCGATCATGACGGCATCGACGCCCTCGACCGCGATGAGCGACTCGATGTTGTCGACGGCGTTCTTGCTCTCGACCTGGGCGACGATGAGCGGTTGCTCGGCTTCTTCCTTGTATGCCTCGAAGTGCTTGCCGAACAGATTGGCACGCGAAAACCCGACACCACGCCGACCCGCGGGCGGCCACTGGCAGCCGGCGACGATCTCGCGCAGTGTCGCGGCATCTTCGATTCTCGGCACGACGACGCCGCCCGCGCCGGCGTCGAGGGCTTGTTGGCAGGGGCGCGGGTCGGGATGCGACACCCGCACGAGGGGAAGCGCGCCTTGCAACTCGATCGCGCGCATCAAGTCGGGGAGTTGGTGGCGCGACGCTGCACCGTGCTCGGTGTCGATGGCCACCCAGTCGAAGCCCCCAGAAGCGACGAGTTCGGCGACATCGGGGCTGGGAATCTGCAACCAACTGCCGACACTCGGCTGCCCGCCCCGCAACTTGGCGCGCAGTGCGGTGATTCGGTCGAATCGTGCGGTGCTCACGCGCTTCTCACGCTACAAGAGGCGCAGTCGCACGAGTTCGGCGACGAGTTCGTTGGCGGTGGTGCGCTCCATCTCGATGCGGGTTTCGGCGGTGAGCGAGCCCATGTGCGCGGTGAGCACCACGTTGTCGCACTCGCGCAACGGCCCCGTGTACGGTTCATTCGCAAAGCAGTCGAGTGCCGCGAAGATGCGCCCGGCTCGCAGTGCCGCGAGCAGCGCGGCTTCGTCGACGAGTTCGCCGCGCGCGGCGTTCACGAGGAGGGCGCCGGGCTTCATCTGCGAAAGCAGCGCAGTATCGACGATGTGGCGAGTTTCGTCCGTGAGCGGGGCATGCAGGGTGAGCACGTCGCTTTGCGACGCGAGCGACGCGAGCGAATTGACACGGCGCGGGTCGTTGCCGTCGTGCAGCGGGTCGAAAAACACGACGCGCGCACCGAACGCGACGACGAGTTCTGCGACGCGCCGACCGATGCGGCCGAATCCGACGACTCCGATCGTGCGCCCGCGCAAGAGACCGCCGAGGTGCGGCTTCCAGGTGCCGCTCCGCATGTCACGATCTGCGGCGGCGATGCCGCGCAGCGAACCAAGCATCAGGCCGACCACCAACTCGGCAACCGCGTTGGTCGTGGCGTCGGGTGTGGTCAACACTTTTATTCCACGCCGCTGCGCTGCATTGAGATCGACGGTGTCGGTGCCGGTGCCGAGGCGAGCCACCGCGCGCAAGTCGGGGTAGTGCGCGAACACCTCGGCAGTGAGCGGTTCGAGCCCCGCGATGACGCCGACGCAGTGCTCTGGTCGTTGCGCGACGAGTTCGGCCTCGCTGAGCCGCTTGCCAGACTCGTTGTAAACGACACGAACCCGGTCGTCAGCCACGTTCGCGGCAGCAAGGGCACCAACGAGAGCCGAAGGATCGAAGCGCGAAGACGAGACGAAGATGCTGGGCCGTGACGCGCGCGATGTGACCACTGTGACCGCTTTCAAGTGTACGAGTCGACGATGTGGCGGTCGCGCGGCGCGCGCGACGCGTCGCGTGCTCTCGCTGCACGGCGCCGAGTTGTAGCCTCAAATCGAATGCCAGCCGAATCTCGCCTCACGTCGGATTATGTGAAGACGCTCACCCGCGTGCTGCACGGCCCGGAGATCGCCGACGCCGAGTTGTACGCGCAGATCTTCCTCGAGGCGTGGAACACGGGGAAACGCATCTACATGTGCGGCAACGGTGGCAGCGCGGGCAATGCCATCCACCTCGCCAACGACTTCACCTACGGGGCCGGGGTGCGCCGCGGCATCGGTTTGCGCATCGAGGCCCTTCCCGCCAACGCCTCGGTGCTCACGTGCCTGGCCAACGACATTGGCTACGACAAGGTGTTCTCCGAGCAGCTGCGCGTGAAGGCTGAGCCGGGCGATGTGCTCGTCGTGCTGTCGGGCAGCGGCAACTCGCCCAACGTGGTGAACGCACTCAAGATGGGCAACTCGCTCGGCATGACGACACTGGCGATCCTCGCCTACGACGGCGGTCGCTGTAAGGCGCTCGCCAAGCATCCGATGCACTTCCCGATCCACGACTTGCAAGTCGCCGAAGACCTGCAGTTGATCGTCGGGCACATCGTGATGCGCCGACTGTACGAACTGAGCTAGGGGCGGCTGAGCGGAGCCGTTGCGGCACGGGCTGATGGGGCCCGGGTAGCAAACCCGCGCGACCGCCGATAGCGTGTGAATCCGCAATCGCAATACCAGCATCCACAGACATGTGGTTCACCCGCAGGGGTGAGTAATCAGGGAAACCTGGCCACACGAGGAAGGAATCGACATGTCATCTGCACGCGCCGAGAAGGCCGCGGTCGTCGCCGAAGTGCGCGACAAGTTCGCTGCGTCGAACTCCGTCATCGTGTCTGAGTACCGCGGTTTGACCGTGGGTGCGCTCGCCAAGTTGCGCCGCACGCTGCGCCCGCTGGGTGCCGAGTACAAGGTGTACAAGAACTCGCTCGTCAAGATTGCTGCGCGCGACGGGGCGATGTCTCCGGTCGAAGGAATGGTCGGCGGCCCGGTTGCGATCACGTTCGTGTCGGGCGAAGTGTCGGCGGTCGCCAAGGCGATGCGCGAGTTCGCCAAGGAGAACGAGGCGCTCAAGTTGAAGGGCGGGGTCGTCGACGGCAAGGCAGTCGACGCAAAGGGCCTCCGTGCGCTCGCCGAGCTGCCGTCGCGCGATGTCATGCTCGCCAAGTTCGCCGGCCTGTTGAAGGCTCCGATGGCGAACACCGCCTACATGCTCGCCGCGCTGCCGCGCAAGGCCGCCTACGGTCTGAAGGCGCTCGTCGAACAGAAAGAAGCCGCGTAACGCGAGTCGCTGCGGCGACCCCGGGACGCACCAAAAGAAGTACCAACCGAATACCAACCAATCCACCAAGCAACACAGCAAAGAAAGAGGAGACACACCATGGCACTCACGAAGGAAGAGATCCTCGACGGGATCGCCGCCCTGACCGTGCTCGAATTGAAGGAGCTGCTCGACGCGTTCGAGACCAAGTTCGGCGTCACCGCCGCAGCCCCGGTCGCCGTCGCCGCCGCTGGCGGTGGGGCAGCCCCGGCCGCAGCCGCGGAAGACAAAGACGAGTTCTCGGTCGTCTTGAAGGACAAGGGTGGCCAGCCCATCCAGGTCATCAAGGTCGTGCGCGAACTGACCAACCTCGGCTTGAAGGAAGCCAAGGAACTGGTCGACGGCGCCCCGAAGGCGATCCTGGAGAAGGTCAGCAAGGCCGACGCCAACGCCGCCAAGAAGAAACTCGAAGACGTCGGCGCCAGCGTCGAACTGGCCTGAGCGAACCGGCCTGGGCGAACCGGCCTGAGCTCCCGCGATCGGCCGGCTCCCGCCCGAGAGGGCAGGGTGCCCGGCCGTCGCGAGCCGGTTCATCGAGACCTGGGCCATCGAGACCTGGGCCATCGAGACCTGGGCCATCGCAAATCGGTCGCCACGGGTGGATTTCCGCCCGGGCCTCGGTAGCATGACGGTTCGCCGTGCGACGCCCCCGCCCCAACTCTCTCGCGAGAGTCGGCAGTCGTCTGTCGGCGACCCGCCACCAACACCGCCACGCAATTCGTTAGTCCCCGCAAGTCCCACCGCCAGCAAGTAGGAGTAGTACCTCGTGCCGTCTCGCGCCGCCGCACGTGAACGTTATTCGTTCGCGACCCTCGATGAAGTTCTCGAAATGCCCGATTTGTTGGCGGTGCAAAAAGATTCATTCGACTGGTTCATGCGCGACGGCATGCACGACGTGTTCAAAGACTTGTCGCCGATCAAGATGGCGGATGGTTCGCTGCAACTCGAGCTCGAGTTCGATCCCGACGATCGAGAACTGACGCCCGGGCCGAAGTTCACCGAGACGGAGTGCCGCACCAAGCACCACACCTACGCGGTCTCGCGTTTCGTGAAGGCGCGCTTCTCCAACCGCGACACCGGTGAAATCAAGGAGCAGCTCGTCTACATCGGCGAGTTCCCGAAGATGACCGAGCGCGGCACGTTCCTCGTGAACGGCATCGAAAAGGTGATCGTGTCGCAGCTCGTGCGTTCGCCGGGCGTGATCTTCGAAGCCGGCGAGCGATACCGCCTGCGCAACCTCGCCAAGCACCAGTTGGTGAAGGGCACCATCCACCCGCAGCGCGGCGAGTGGCTCGAGTTCGACGTCGAGCACAAGCCGGGCAAGAACCCGACCGCCGGCGCGCGCATCGCCCGCAAGCGCCGTCTCAGCATCTTCCTCATTTTGCGCGCGCTCGGCTACGACGAGCAGCACGCGCCCGGATTCCTCGAGCGTTTCGTGAAGCACTTCGACTTCCTCGAAGAGCAGTGGCTGCGCGAGAAGCATCTCGCCCCGACCCGCGACGAGGCGATGGTCGAGATCATGAAGCGCACGAAGCCGAGCGAGCCCGCCACCGTGGAGTCGGCGCGCATCAACTTCGAGAGCGCGTTCTTCGAGTCGCGCCGCTACGACACCTCGCGCGTCGGTCGCTACAAGTTGTTCCGCAAGATCGGCCCCGAAGTGCTGAAGCTCGCCGAATTGTTCGGCTTGCAGGAAGGCAGCGAGCTCGGGCAGATCGACGTGCCGGCAGGGTTGCGTGAGTACCACAAAGGGGGTCAAGCCGAGGTTCCCGAAGAGGCACCCAACGTGCTCGCGCGCTGCGAAGTGCTCGCCACCATCACCTATCTCTTGCACCTCGTGAAGCAGGCGCCCGGCTACCGCCTTGACGACCAAGACCACTTCGCCAACCGCCGACTGCGTCCGGTCGGCGAGTTGATTCAGAACCAGGTGCGCATCGGCCTCTCGCGCATCGAGCGCGTGGTGCGCGAGCGCATGAGCTCGCAAGACCACGACGGCTTGTCGCCCCAGAGCCTCATCAACGTGCGCCCGCTCGTCGGTGCGATCAAGGAGTTCTTCAACTCCTCGCAGTTGTCGCAATTCATGGACCAGACCAACGCGCTGTCGGGCCTGACGCACCGCCGCCGCCTCTCGGCCCTCGGCCCTGGCGGTCTGTCGCGCGAGCGCGCCGGCTTCGAAGTGCGCGACGTGCACTTCTCGCACTACGGCCGCATGTGCCCGATCGAGACGCCCGAAGGCCCGAACATCGGTCTGCAGGGTGCTCTCGCCACCTACGCGCGAGTCAACCCGTACGGCTTCATCGAAACGCCGTACCGCCGCGTGAAGAACGGCCGCGTCACCAACGAGGTGCGCTACATGGCCGCCGACGAAGAAGAGCAGTACGTCATTGCCGAAGCGAACACCGCCATCAACAAAGACGGCACGTTCGTGAACGCAAAGGTGCTCGTGCGCCGCTCGCCGCAGGCCGCCACGCTCGAAGACCTGAAGAAGATGCTCGAAGCCGAGTCGTTCTTCGGTTCGACCACCGACTTGGCGCTGCTCGATCCTGAGCAAGTCGACTTCGTCGACGTGTCGCCGCGCCAGATCGTGTCGGTCGCGACGTCGTTGATTCCGTTCGTCGAGCACGACGACGCCAACCGCGCGCTGATGGGCGCCAACATGCAGCGCCAGGCCGTGCCGCTCGTGCGCGCCGAAGCCCCGTTCGTCGGCACCGGCGTCGAAGCCCGTGCCGCCCGCGACGGCGCCGACCTCGTGTTGGCCCGCGGCAACGGCACGGTGGAGACCGTGACGGGCGACCACATCGTGGTGCGCTACGACGACCTGCCCAAGAAGGACCACGAGCACCCGCTCGTCAAGTTCCGTCGCTCCAACCAGGACACGACGATCAACCAGCTCCCGCGCGTGCGCGAAGGCCAGAAGGTGAAGAAGGGCGACCTCCTCGCCGACGGCCCGAGCACCGACCAGGGCGAGCTCGCGTTGGGCAAGAACCTCCTCGTCGCGCTCATGCCGTGGGAGGGCTACAACTACGAAGACGCCATCATCATCTCCGAGCGTCTCGTGAAAGAAGACGTGCTCACGAGCATCCACGTGAAAGAACACGAGGTCGACTCGCGCGACACCAAGCTCGGACCCGAGGAAATCACCCGCGACATCCCGAACTTGTCGGAAGACATCGTCGCCGACCTCGACGACCGCGGCATCATCCGCGTGGGCGCCGAAGTCGCACCCGGCGACGTGCTCGTCGGCAAGGTGAGCCCCAAGGGCGAGACCGAACTCACGCCCGAAGAGCGTCTGCTGCGCGCGATCTTCGGCGAGAAGGCGCGCGAGGTGCGCAACACCTCGCTCAACGTGCCGCACGGCGAGTCGGGCAAGGTCATCGACATCGAGGTGCTGCAGCGCAAGAAGGCCGACGACGAACCGGGCGACGAACTGCCGCCGGGCGTCAACGAGCTCGTGCGCGTGTACGTCGCGCAGAAACGCAAGATCAGCGTCGGCGACAAGCTCGCCGGCCGTCACGGCAACAAGGGCGTCATCTCCAAGATCCTCCCGATCGAAGACATGCCGTACCTCGACGACGGCACGCCCGTCGACATCATCCTGAACCCGCTCGGCGTGCCCAGCCGCATGAACATCGGCCAAGTGCTCGAAGCGCACCTCGGCTACGGCGCGCGCTGGGGCTGGGTCGATCCGCAGACCGGCAAGCCGGTCGGCGACGCTCCGCTGCGCGGCACCGAGACCAAGACGCGCACGGTCACCACGCCGAGCGTGTACGTCGCGACGCCGGTGTTCGACGGCGCCCACTGGGACCACGACGGCGAGACCGCCGGCGCACCGCACCCGACGATCCAAGAGGTGCTCGCGACGATCAATCCCGAGAGCGTCGACGGCAAGCGTCTCGTCGGCAACGACGGCAAGGTGTGCCTGCGCAACGGCCGCACCGGCGAGTACTACGACAACCCGGTGACCGTCGGCTACATGTACATGCTGAAGCTGCACCACTTGGTCGACGACAAGATCCACGCGCGATCGACCGGCCCGTACTCGATGATCACCCAGCAGCCTCTCGGCGGAAAGGCGCAGTTCGGCGGACAGCGCTTCGGCGAGATGGAAGTGTGGGCGCTCGAGGCCTACGGCGCGGCGTACTGCTTGCAGGAGATCCTCACGCTGAAGAGCGACGACGTGTTCGGTCGCGTGCACGTGTACGAATCGATCGTGAAGGGTGCCAACCTGCCCGAGCCCGGCGTGCCGGAGAGCTTCAAGGTCTTGATGAAAGAGATGAAGGCGTTGTGCCTCGACGTCGAAGTGCTGCGCGAGGACGGCCGAGCGGTCGAGCTCGCCGACCTCGACGAAGACATCTACAAGACCCAGAAAGAACTCGGTATCAACCTCACCCGCCCCGAGCGCGGCTCCGACGCCGACGACCGTCTGCGTCAGAACACGTTCTAAGCAAAGGAACACGCAGTGACCATCACCGAAAACCCAGCACCCGCAACCCCGGCCCCCGCCGAGGTCAACGACTTCCGCCAGTTGCGCATCGGCCTCGCCACGGCCGACGACATCCGCAGCTGGTCCGAAGGCGAAGTGAAGAAGCCCGAGACGATCAACTACCGAACGTTGCGCCCCGAGCGCGACGGCTTGTTCTGCGAGAAGATCTTCGGGCCGACGCGCGACTTCGAGTGTGCTTGCGGCAAGTACAAGCGGGTCAAGTTCAAGGGCATCATCTGCGACAAGTGCGGCGTCGAAGTCACGCGCTCGCGCGTGCGCCGCGACCGCATGGGCCACATCGAGCTGGCCGCACCGGTGGTGCACATCTGGTACCTGAAGGGCACCCGTTCGTGGTTGGCCTACTTGTTGAGCGGTCTCGAGCCGCGCGATGAGATGAAGGCCAAGCAACTGGAGAAGGTCATCTATCTCTCCGCCTGGCTCGTGAGCACCGTCGACGAGGCGAAGCTGCACAAAGATCGCAGCGAACTCGAGGAGGTGTATCTCGAAGACAAGGCAGAGTTGGTGAAGCGCCGCGACGCCAACCTGAAGCAGCGCCGGAAAGACGCCGAGGCCGAGCTCGCGCAGCTGGCCGCCGACGGTGCGAAAGACACCGAGGTGAAGAACCGCCAGAAACAGATCGACAAAGACATCGACGCCATCACCAAGCTCGCCAACGACGAGATCGACCTGCTCGACCGCGCGTGGACCACGCTCTTTGAGTTGTACCCGCGCATGATCATCGACGACGAGAACCTCTGGCGCGAATTGGTCGACCGCTACTTCGACTACTTCACCGGTGGCGCCGGTGCCGAGGCGATCAAGTCGTTGATCGACTCGCTCGACCTCGTGAAAGACGAAGCCGAACTCCGCGACGCGATCGCCAACGGCTACAAGGGCAAGCCGCTCTCGTCGCAGCGCAAGTCGAAGGCCATCAAGCGCCTGAAGATCGTCGCGTCGTTCAACAAGCGCGACGAGAACGGCAAGTTGGTGAACAACCCGAAGGCGATGATCCTCGACGCCATCCCGGTGATTCCGCCCGACCTGCGCCCGATGGTGCAGCTCGACGGCGGTCGTTTCGCGACGAGCGACCTGAACGACCTCTACCGCAGGCTCATCAACCGCAACAACCGGCTGCAGCGCCTGCTCGAGTTGGCGACGCCCGAGATCATCCTCAACAACGAACGCCGCATGCTGCAAGAAGCCGCCGACGCGCTGTTCGACAACGGCCGTCGCGGCCGACCGGTGACCGGCGCGGGCAACCGTCCGCTCAAGTCGCTCTCCGACATGTTGAAGGGCAAGCAAGGCCGCTTCCGCCAGAACCTGCTCGGCAAGCGCGTCGACTACTCCGGCCGCTCGGTCATCGTGGCGGGCCCGACGTTGCGCCTGCACCAGTGCGGTCTGCCGAAGTTGATGGCGCTCGAGTTGTTCAAGCCGTTCGTCATGCGCAAGCTCGAAGACCGCGGCTTGTCGCAGAACATCAAGTCGGCCAAGCGCATGGTCGAGCGTCGTCATCCGCTCGTGTGGGACGTGCTCGAAGAAGTGATCAAGGAGCACCCGGTGCTCTTGAACCGTGCACCGACCCTGCACCGACTCGGCATCCAGGCGTTCGAGCCCGTGCTGGTCGAGGGCAAGGCAATCCACCTGCACCCGCTCGTGTGCACCGCGTTCAACGCCGACTTCGACGGCGACCAGATGGCCGTGCACTTGCCGCTGTCGCTCGAGGCGCAAGCCGAGGCGCGCGTGCTCATGCTGAGCGCCAACAACCTGTTGTCGCCCGCGTCGGGTCGCCCGATCGTGGCGCCGAACCAAGACCTCATCATCGGCGGCTACTACCTGACGCAGATGATCGAAGGCCGCGCAGGGGAGGGTCGTGCGTTCCGCACGATGGCCGAGATCGACAACGCGCTCGACTCCGAAATCGTGACGCTGCACTCGAAGATCCACTGGTACGGCTCGGCGGTGCGCAAGCCGCTCGAGACGACCCCCGGTCGCCTCATCATGGAAGAAGCACTGCCCGAGGGTTACGTCGCGCAGTTCGGCCACATCGACCGCTCGCTCGACAAGTCGCAGCTGGCCAAGATCGTGGAGCGACTGAGCGACAACTACCCGAAGTCGCAGGTGTCGGTCGCGCTCGACCGCATCAAGTCGCTGTGCTACCGCTACGCGAGCCGCAGCGGTCTCACCTTCTCGATCAACGACATCAAGGCCCCGACGGAAAAGGCGAAGATCCTCGAGTCCTACGAAGAGAAGGCCGAGAAAGTCGAGACGCAGTTCCGCCGCGGCATCATCACCGACGGCGAGCGCCGCCAGCAAGAAGTGCGCATCTGGTCCGACGCCACGAACGAAGTCACCACCGCGATGCAGCAGGCGTTCAAGAGCGACAAGTTCAACCCGATCGACATGATGGTCGGCTCGGGTGCGCGCGGCAACGTCACGCAGTTGCGCCAGATCGCCGCCATGCGCGGCCTCGTCGCCAACCCGCGCGGCGACATGATTCCCCGCCCGATCAAGAGCAACTTCCGCGAAGGCCTTGCCTCGCTGGAGTACTTCATCGCCACGCCGGGCGCGCGCAAGGGTCTCGTCGACACCGCGCTGCGCACCGCCGACTCGGGCTATCTGACGCGCCGTCTGCACGACGTCGCGCAAGAGCTCATCGTGCGCGAAGAAGACTGCGGCACGAGCCAGGGCATCTGGGTCGAGGACGTCACGCCCGACACGCCGAGCAGGCGCAACTGGCTGGAGACGCGTCTCTTTGGCCGCACGCTGCACACCGACGTCACGTTGTCGGATGGCACGGTACTGCCGCGCAACAGTATCGTCGGCGATCGCGAGCTCGCGATGCTGCGCGACGACTCGAAGATCACCCGCGTGCGCGTGCGCTCGGTGCTGACCTGCGAATCCAAGCAGGGCATCTGCGCCAAGTGCTACGGCCGTTCGCTCGCGACCGGCAACGAGATCGAGCTAGGCGAGGCGGTCGGCGTGATCGCCGCGCAGTCGATCGGCGAGCCCGGCACGCAGCTCACCATGCGCACCTTCCACACCGGTGGTGTCGCAGGCAAGGACATCGCCGGCGGTCTGCCGCGCGTTGTCGAGTTGTTCGAAGCGCGCCACCCGCGCGGTGCAGCCACGCTGGCCCGCGCCACGGGCATCGTGCGCATCGGTGACGACGACGGCAAGGGCGTGCCCGTGAAGATCATCGATGACTCGGGCAACGAGACGCCGACCACCATGCCGTCGGGCAGCAAGCTGAAGGTGAAGGACGGCGACGAAGTGGTCGCCGGACAGTTGCTCACCGACGGTCCGATCGACCCGAAGGAGCTGCTCGAGATCAGCGGCATCCGCGACTCGCAGAACTACATCGTCGACGAAGTGCAGCGCGTGTACCGCGACCAGGGCGTCGCCATCCACGACAAGCACATCGAGTTGATCATCCGCCAGATGACGCGCCGCTACATCGTGCAAGACCCGGGTGACACCCCGTACTTGCCTGGTGAGCGCATCGATGCGCGTCTCTTGCGCGAGACCAACGACGCGTTGTCGAAGGAAGGCAAGCGCACCGCGGAAGGTCGCCCCGAATTGATGGGCATCACCAAGGCGGCGATCTCGACGGAGTCGTGGCTCTCGGCCGCGTCGTTCCAAGAGACCACGCGCGTGCTCACCGAAGCGGCCATCGACGGGAAGAGCGACTCGCTGATCGGCTTGAAGGAGAACATCATCATCGGCAAGGTCATCCCGGCCGGCACGGGTATGGACGCCTACAACCTCTTTGGCATCGACTACCCGGGTTACGTGCGACCGCAGTCGCACACCACCGACGGTGAGGACGGGGTGGAGGTCGACACCGCGAAGTTCGCAACGCCGCCGACCAGCCAGTCCGCAAGCGTGGATGCTGCCGCTGTGCAGGCCGTGCTCGGGGTCAACGTGACGGGCGATGCTGACGGCGCAAGTGATGCTGACGGCGCAAGTGATGCTGACGGCGCAAGTGATGCTGACGGCGCAAGCGATGCTGACGGCGCCGACTCGGCGAACTAGAGCGAGGTTGGCGACCTCGCGGGCCTGCCCGTAGGCTGTAGCGCTTGCCGTTGGCGGCCCTTGCGGTCGCTTCGGTACGGCGAAGTCGCAGTGTCAGTCCCTACGAAAGAAAGCAAACGGTCGTCCGCGTGCCCACCATCCAACAATTGATCCGAGCGGGCCGCAGCTCGAAGTCGTCCAAGACCAAGACGCCGGCCCTGAAGGGTTCGCCGCAGCGTC
>Ga0233425_10002313_pt1 | contig 38079 bp, 35 predicted proteins | sample Watercolumn_Towu_2_FD_181712 | JGI IMG/M metagenome (GOLD analysis project Ga0233425, IMG submission 181712) | Freshwater microbial communities from Lake Towuti, South Sulawesi, Indonesia - Watercolumn_Towuti2014_140_MG | ecosystem: Environmental > Aquatic > Freshwater > Lake | place... | reverse complement strand
GGGCCGGGCGGGGAAAAGGTCAACGCGGAAAAAATCAATTTGCGCGAATCCGGTTCCGGGTCAGGGGAGACTCCGCAGAACGTCAACAAGACGGTAAAAGATGCGGCGGTTGAATCTGCGGTCAAGCCTGCCGCTGTTGAAGCGCCGCTTAATGGCGGGCAAGCCGTCGGCAGGAATGATGCGGCGGCCCAGTTTGCAGATGAAAAAATAAACCAGGATGTCGAACCGAAATCAGATTCGGTTGCCGCCGCCGCTTCGCTGCGCGAGCCGATGACGATCAAGTCCGCTGAAAAATTGCAGGCGCCTGAAGTGAATACCCAGGCGGTTGATGTGGTTCGGCAGATTGCGAGCCAGATGAAGGTCAGAATCAAGGGCGGAAGTACGTCGCTCAGACTGCACTTGAACCCCAGAGAACTTGGCGCAATTGATGTGCAAATGGTACGGAGCGCCCAGGGCGTCAGCGTAACTTTTATTACGGAACAGGCGAGCACCGGGCAGCTGCTCGAGACTCAAATGAGTCAACTGCGCCAATCACTGAAAGATGCCGGCTTGCAATTGACAGGCCTTAATATCAGCCAGCATGATCAACCCAGACAGGAAGGAGGATTTTTCAAGCAAGGCGCGCAATTTGGGGAATACCCCCAGCGCCGTGCGCCGCAGGCCGAACCGCTGGTCAGAGAGCGGGAGCGCCCGGAACGAAGCATCGGGCCGTCAGGCGAAATTGATTACCTGATCTAGCAATAAAAAATATAAAGAAAAGGAGAAAGCAAATGCAAGTAAATAGTGTTGCAAGCGCCAGTCAACCTGCTGCGGCCGGTACTGCGAAAGCAATCAGCGCCGCTAATGCGCTGAACGCCGCTGAGTTCATGCAGATCTTAATGGCGCAATTGACCCATCAAAATCCGCTGGAGCCGATGGATAACAATGAAATGATGAGCCAGTTTTCCCAGCTCAATTCATTGCAGGAGTTGAAGGATATCCACAGCGCCATGGACAAGGTGTCTGTTACGAACCAGACCACGTATCTCGCCAGCCTGATCGGAAAGAAGGTCAAGGTCAGCCGCGCTGATGGAACAGTTCAGGAAGGCGTGGTTGAAGGTGTGGTCGTGGACAAAGACAACCCGCAAATTCGCGTTGGATCCGATACCGTGGATTTGAGCGATGTCATTGAGATCGAAGGAGTGTGATTATGGCAGATCCGTTCCATGTTCAGCTTGGGCGTGTAAGCAGCGCAGTCGAACAGCCCGTCAAGCCTGCCAGCGCGGCAGCTCCTGTGCAGGGCGCAAGCTTCCTGGAAGTGCTTGAAAATGTCCAGGGTGTTCGGTTTTCCAACCATGCCCAGAACCGTATGCAAACCCGCGAGATCAGCCTGAACAGCGAAAACATCAACCGTCTCTCGAATGCCATTGACAAGGCAGTCAAACGCGGCGGGAAGTCTTCGCTGGTGATGGTGGATGATCTGGCTTTCATCGTCAACGTGCAGAGCCGCACGGTCGTCACTGCGCTGGACAAGAATCAGCGCGGCGAGGGCGTGTTCACTCAAATTGACAGCGTCGTTTTTGCCGACCCGGCAGAAGAAGGTCTGAAACCAACCATTGACCTGAAAGGGTAGTCGTCTTTTCAAAAAACACAGGCTGGCCCTCCTGGAGGAAGCCTGAAACCAACCAATAGGAGAAAATAAAATGATTCGCTCGATGTTTACCGCAATCAGTTCGCTCAATCTTCAACAGAAGTATCTGGATGTCGTTTCCAACAACCTGGCAAATGCCAACACAAGCGGTTTCAAGGCAAGCCGCGTACTTTCACAGGATCAGTTCTCTCAAATGATGAGCCCGGGCTCGGCTCCCACCGCAACCCAAGGCGGAGTTAACCCCACGCAGGTCGGCCTCGGCGTGAACCTCGGCTACATTTCCCCCAACTTTACACAGGGCGTGCTGCAGGGCACCGGCCGCAACATGGACCTTGGCATTCAAGGCGACGGCTTCTTCATCTACGGCACTGATAACCGCCGTTATTCGCGCGAAGGTTCCATGAGCCTCGACAGCGAAGGCAACCTCGTCAATTCCGCCACGGGCATGCGGACCCAGGGCTGGATGGCCGACCCGACCACCGGCCTGATCGACACAGACCTGCCGGTGGACGATATCAACATCGTCACCGACAAAACATTGGCCAAAGCCACAACCGAAGTCACACTGGGCGGGAACCTGAGCGCAAGCACTGCGGCAGCCGGTACCAACACCATTTCCATGGGCGTGTATGACTCATTGGGTTCTCTGCGCACAGCCTCGATCACATTTACCCGACAGGGCGCCGGCGCTCCGCCGGTTGCCACCAATGTCTGGGATTGGTCTATTTCCTCCACACCGGCGGGCGCGTCCGGCTCCGGCACGGTCACTTTCGATGCGAATGGCCAGGTGACAGGTTCGACGATCGGAGCCGCCATCACGATTCCGGGTTCGGCTGGTTCCACATCCCCGATCAGCCCGCTGACGATTGACTTCACCAAGCTGACGCAGTTGGTGGCTGCCAACAGCGCGACAGTCACAACTCAAGACGGTCTGCGCGCCGGTAATGTGACCGATGTTTATATCTCACCGAATGACGGCGTCATTTCGTTGATGTATTCGAACGGAATGTCGGAGCAGGTGGGGCAGGTGGCCCTGGCGCGCTTCAGCAACCCGGGCGGGTTGATCAAAGGCAACGACACCAGCTTCCTGGCTGGGTTAAATTCGGGCGAACCGCAAATCGGCACAGCATCCACCGGCGGGCGCGGCTCGATCGCGGCCAGCCACCTCGAAGCCTCGAATGTGGATATGGCGCAGGAGTTCACCAATATGATTCTGGCACAGCGCGGCTTCCAGGCATCCTCCCGCGTGATCACCACCTCGGATGAGATCCTGCAGGAACTGGTCAATTTGAAGCGTTAGCGCGACTAAACAATCCTCGACTTTTTAACTGAGTCGAGGCAGTTGAAAAAGCCTTCTGGGCAGGTTTTGGTTGAGAGCCGAACTTGTTCAGAAGGCTTTCATGGTTAAGTAAACTCACCTTGCGCTGCGGAGAACCGCATAACACCAGTTAAGTAAGCGCCGAAAAGTTTTTAATTTCATGTCATTGCGATAATCAAAGCAAATGACACTCCCTTACGCCCTGCTCGACAGGGTAAGAAGCGCGCTACCCAGTTGGGGAATCTGGCCAATAACAACTACCTGCTTGCGCGGTTTAATCTACCTTTCCTAGTGTTGGAATAAGGAAACCTTCAACATATAATTTGTGTAATTATTCACAAGAGCTTCGCCGATTCCATTTGTTTATGGATAATAGAATTGCAGTCCTGACAAGTCACTCTTTGCTGGCTGACGGCTTGGTCGCCCGCTTGTTGGAATATTCCGAGCAATTGGAATTTCAAGTGTTCGATATTGGGCAGGCGGAAATTCTTTCGCAGATTCGAGTATTCCAACCACTGGCAATCATACTGGAAGAGGAGCGCTCGCAACAATATGAGGTGTGCTCGCTCAAAAATATCCTGACGGCTTTTCCAAACATAACCATTGTTTACCTGCGATCGGGCGAATCGACAATTCAGGTTATTTTGAGCAGGCATTTTAAGGCCAGCGGAGTGCGCGAACTGGTTAAGATTATCCGCCCTTCCAGCGGAAGGGCAAGAAAGACTGCATCCGGGGTTTCCCCGTCAAACCCGGGCAATCAACCAATGTGACCGGAGATTGATCTAATGCCGCGCCGGATTTGCCCTGTGATCTTGTCCGGCGCATTGGAAAAATCAGGACAGCGAAACCCTTTGTCCCCGCGCAAAAATTAATGCGCCGGGTACATCCTTTGAAATTTCCACCATTAATAGAGGCAGCCAATGAAGACATCCAACAGAACTTATTTCAGGGACATTTTTTCGGAAACGCAGAGACTTAAACGCGTTATTTTGTACACCGGCATCGCGCTGATTTTATCGGCATTGAGTTTCGGGAGTTACTACTATGTAGACCGCTACATTCATCTCGGCGACCAATCGCCTGTGGAGAAATCCATTCAGGAACTTGAGGCCCTCATTCGCCAGCACCCGGATGATGTCGAACTTCGCATGGCGCTTGCTGAAAGTTATATGGCAGACAGCCGCTTCGAAGATGCCAACCAACAAGCTGCGCAGGTGCTAAGCGCCTATCCAGATAACGAGCGTGCCATGTTTGTCAGCGGCGTCTCGCTAGCCACGCTTGAAAAATGGGAGCAGGCCATCGGTCCGCTGGAGCAGTTCGTTGTCATTCGTTCAAAACTGTCGTCCGCTGGAATGGATAGCAGCCTCGAAACAGCGTTGTATTTTCTTGGCCAGAGCTACCTTTCCCTGGGGCGCTTTGATGAATCTGTTACAGCGCTCACGCAGGTGGTCAAGATTAATACCGCAGATTCAGACGCTTATTATCTGTTGGGAGTTGCATACAGCAAGTCTGGCCGGCACGAGCAGGCCGTTGCGAATTACGAAGAGGCGGTGCGCTTTGTGCCAAATTATACCGAGGCCTTTCAAGGCATGGCAGAGAGCTACGTCGCGCTTGGCAAGGCCGATCATGAGTCCTATGCCCGCGGCATGGAGGCATTTTCGATCAATGACTACCAGACGGCAAAAACTGAACTTGAAAGCGCGGTAAAGGGATTGCCCGATTTTGCGCCGGTTTTCATAGGGCTTGGCCTGACATATGAGGAACTCGGTGACCTGCAATCGGCGAAGGAAAACCTGGAACACGCGCTGCAAATCGACCCAAACAACTACACCGCGTCACAGGCGCTTGGCCGCGTCAACGCAAAACTGCAAAACTAGGCGGCGGCAATGACTCGCAAAAATAAGGAAGAAGAAATGAAAGATAAAAAAGCCCAGGCCAGCGCAAGCCGCGCGACAAATATGAATGATGATACGCCCATATCTGCGTCAGCCGATGAAGAGAGGCAATTAATCCAGGAGGAACTTCAGCGTAAACAACTCATGGCTTTATTCGCAATTCTGGCCGCGATGTTGTTAAGCGTCCTGGGTTTGTTTTACCGATACGTTCGGCAGCCTGCTCCGCTGCCTCAAATCGTCCCGCTGGTCAACGTTAATTATCCGCCCCATTACCTGTTTTCAATTTACGGGGTAGACCAGCCTGTTGGCGTGGCGCTCTCACCTGACGGCGAACGAGTCTACATTGCGGAGACAGGGGGCGAGCGCCTCATAAAAGTATCTGACCGCGAGGGTACCCCGCTCTTCTCGTTTTCTCCTCCCCAGACCACGCCTGCCCAGCGTTCTCCGGTCTATCTTGCCGTGGATTCAAGCGGAAATGTTTTTACCACAGACCGCCTGCAGAATGCGGTATTTATCTACGATCAGGATGGCAACTACCTTGATGCCATGCTCGCCCCCAACCTGACGTTGAACTCATATGCAGCCTCGCAGGTCGGCGGAATAACCGGCGGCACCACGTTCAATTACAACGTATTTACCGACTCTGTCCATTATCAGGATTCGCAAAAAGCCGATAAAACGCTGCCCGCGCCGGAGGTACCAGCCTGGGACCCGCTGGGGGTTCGCTTTGATCCGTCCGGTAATTTATGGCTGACGGATGTGGCGGGAACAAATCACCTTGTGAGGAAATTTCCGGCCGCCGATCTTGTTGGGTGGCCCAAATCATCGTTTCAACCCGCGCAGACCAGTTTTGGTAAAACCGGTCAAAACCCCGGCGAGTTTCTTTATCCAAACGTGGCGGTCGTAGACAGCCAGAATCGCATTTATGTTGCCGACGGAAATAACGGACGTGTTTCAGCTTGGGACGCGCAGGGCAGGTACCTGTTTCAATTCGGGCGGGGAAGCGGTGACGGCGAACTTAGCCTGCCGCGCGGCATGTTTATAGACGGACGCGACCGCCTGCATGTTGTTGATGCCGTGGATCAGAACGTAAAGGTCTACGATGTCTCAGGCCAGGAGCCAATCTTCCTCTACGCTTTCGGTGATTGGGGATTGGAAGACGGCCTCTTCAATTATCCAAACGATATTGTGCTTGACGGCTCAGGCAGGTTGTATATTGCAGATCGCGAGAACAACCGTGTCCAGGTCTGGTCGTATTAGCAAAAGGAGGCGCGTCGAAAAATAATTAAACTGAAAGACGGAAATCCACGAACGAGTTAATTAAAAAACGGAGAATGAAAATGAAAAAATACCTTTTTGCAATGCTTGCCGCATCGGTTCTGATCCTGGCAATTGTCGGGGTCGCCTCTGCGAACGGCGGTCCTCACGGCAGTTACACGATGACGACTGATGCTTGCGCGGGCTGCCACCGGACGCATAGCGCTGTAGGCCCCAAACTGTTGGTGCAGAATACCACTTTTGCGCTGTGCATGTCTTGCCATGGAACAGCCGGCACCGGCGCGGATACGAACGTCCAGGACGGTCTTTTCCTGTCCACCCGAGGCCCCAGCACAACCGGCACAGCCAACACCGCGGATAACGCGCCCCTGCTTGGAGGCGGGTTTAGTTTCTATAAGGGCGCGGCTGTAACGTCCACTCACGATGTTTCCGGCACTGCCCTCGCTGCCTGGGGTAACGGCGTGAACCGCGCCGTAACGGGCAGCCTCGGCGTCGGCAATGAATTGGACTGCGCCTCCTGCCACGATCCTCATGGCTCAACCAATTACCGCATCTTCAACACCACCATTAACGGCGTTGCTGTCGCTGTTGCCCAGGTTGACGAAGCTGCCAAGGACTATGACACAGAACAATGGGGCGCCGGGCAAAGCAGTTTCTGCGCGGCATGTCATAACGCCTATCACAAAACTGCAGCGGGGCAAGGCAGCACATTGGATAACGGCACCTACACTCACCGCGTAGACATGGCGAATGCGCCGGCTGTCGAAACCGTTGGATTCGGCGGTTACACCCTGCCCTTGGGCGAAACCGGCACGCAAAACCGCGTAGTTTGCCAGACCTGCCATCTTCCGCATGGTTCCTCCTCGGCAATGTCCGGATACGCCAACGGCGGCCCGACAGGCGCTGGTACCCTGCCTGGCAATACCACCGCCACAGACAGCGCGCTCCTGCGTCTTGATAACCGCGGCGTGTGCGAAGTCTGCCACCAAAAATAAAGTGGAGTAGCGGGGTGAGGTGAATTGGCTCGCTGCCTTCCCTCACTCCCACTACCCAAACGGATTGTACCATGAGGGCAGTTTGCTATTTTTGAACGCCCTTATGGTACAGCCGGGGAGAATGCCATGATAAAAAATGGCTTTTTTATGCAGTCGCTATTGAAAACAATGTTCCTAGCCTGCATTGGGCTGGCAGCCCTGCTTTTGACTGTGACCGGCGTCAGCGCCAATGCCGGACCTCATGGCAGTTACACGGCCACCACCGATAGCTGCGCCGGTTGCCATCGCACGCATTCGGCTGCCTCGCCAAAGCTATTGGTGGATGCTGTTCCCAACCTTTGTTTTACCTGTCATGGAAGTTCGGCAACAGGCGCAAACACGAACGTGACTGACGGCGCTTATGAAGGCTTGGGCGGGGGAGACTTGCTGGGAGGTGGTTTCGTCAACTATAAGGGCGCGCCGGTTTCATCCACCCACAGCGTGAATGGAACTTCGCAAAACGCATGGGGAAGCGGGGCCAATTGGGTTAGTACCTACGACTGCGCCGGCTGCCATAACGACGAATCCGGCTTACGCTGGCCGGGATCGCCCGAATGGGGAATCAGCCCGAACGCATTGGCCGCCTTCCCCGGTCGCGGACAGAATGTCACCATGCCGCTCACCTGCGTCAGTTGCCACGATCCGCATGGCGGGCGTAACTATCGCGTTCTTCAACAAAGAATGCACCCGCCCTACACTCAACAAACTGACCCGCCGGGCTACGTCCTGGTGACGTCCAATGAAGTTGGCGGCCAAAATCCGAATCAGGCTGGTTATGTGCCGAACTATACTGACCCGAAATATCAGCTTGGCCTCGGGGATTGGTGCACAGGCTGTCATTTCACATACCATGACACAACCTCGGTCAACCCATTCAACGCAGAAGACGGGCGGGGGCTTGCCGACCGTTACCGCCATAAGATGAACGTCCAATTGGGCGCGTTGACCACAAACCTGCCTCTTGAAGACCCCTCCGGAAATGGCGCTAGCGCCGACGACCAACTTTTCTGTGTCACCTGTCACTTTGCTCACGGCTCGAACGTGGCTGTAACAGGTTTGGCGGCCAATGTCGCGCCGGCCAACGACAGCACCCTTCTTCGGATTGAGAACCGCGGCGTGTGCCAGGACTGTCACAAGAAATGAAACGAATCTCATTTAAACTGGCTGCAGGCTTGATTATCGCAGCCATTATCGGGCTGGCGGCAACTGCCGCCAGCCTCGCGCTTGCCATCTTTGAGCGGGAAACAAACGCGCGCGCCACCGCTGTGATATGGCCAACGCCAACTGGCGGGCAGCAAGGCATTGCCACTTTTTGGATTGGCGGGCCCACGCCTGCCAGCGCCGAAAGAATCATCGTGCCCAGTTCGACGCCGCCGGTTATACCTACCCTTGCACCTGACCAACAAACCCTGCCGCCTAACCATCCTGATATTGGCCTAAACTCAGCCCCATGCGCCGATTGTCATCAAGTGATTCATAAAGGCGGCGGATAAACCAATCTTCCGGGCTTCGTAGTAACAATCCTTGAATTATCAATAACCGCCCCGTACGGGGCTAGTTTGCATTAAATTTATCTTTAACTACAAACACGTTGAAGCCGTTTGGTATAATTTGCCCCACCCCAGGCAAGTAATGGAGGATTGGATTGTGTCGCGTCAAAACAAAAGGATAAAACTGGTGCTTTTCACCATTTTTCTGGGGGGTATGTTTTGGATTCTTGAATCGGCCATCATGGCATTTGCATTTAACGAAGGGGAATTTAGCCGCCAGTTTTTTTTTCCAACTCCGCACGAGGTGTGGTTTAGGACTTTGGTATGCCTGTTCCTGCTTGGTTTTGCTTTTCATGCCGATTTCCTGCTGACGAAACACAAAAAAGCGGACGATGCCTTACAAGCCAGCGAAGAGAAATACCGGCATCTTGTTGAACTCTCCCCGGATGCGATTGCCATCCAAAGCGAAGGCAAAATTGTCTTTTTAAACCGGGCGGGCGCCAGGTTGTTCGGCGCGGAAAAGCCTGCGCAGATCGTTGGGCGGTCTTTGGCAGATTTTGCATTTCCCGAATCCCCGGTGTTTTCGAAAAACCATTTTCAATTAACCGGGCATGAAGCAAAGCCGATGCCGATCGAGCAAAAGTTGCTTCGATTAGACGGGAAAAGTGTCGTTGCGGAAGTGTCTGCTGTGCCTTTTACCTATGACGGCCGGCCGGCTTTTCAGGCAATTTTTCGCAACGTGACCGAACGCAAGCGAAACCAGGATCAACTTGCAATGTTTATGAAAGCTGTCCAAACAGCAAGGGAGGTGGTTTTCCTGACAGACCGTGAAGGCATTATTACTTTTATCAATCTAGAGTTCACCAAACTTTACGGCTTTACTGCTGAAGAAGTGATTGGCATGGTTACGCCCCGCATATTGAACAGTGGAATGCTATCGAGGAGGGATTATGAAGTATTTTGGGAAACGCTGCTGGGCAGGCAGGTTGTGAAGGGCACATGGGTGAATAAATGCAGGGACGGGCGGCTGGTTTCCGTCGAAGGTTCTGCAAACCCCATTTTGGATGACAACCAGGAAATCATAGGATACCTTGCGATTCAGCACGATATTACTGACCGCACAGAGACAGAAAATAAGATTCGGCAGCGCAACAGGGAGTTGGATACGCTTTATAAAATTGCGGCCACCATAAGCCGCGCGGGCAGCCTCGAACAGGTCCTGCGCCAAGCGCTTGAAGCAGTCCTGGGCCTCGAATGGTTGGGTGGCGGAGCCAATGGCATGTTGTTTCTTGTGGATGAACGCGCGCGCGATTTCAGGCTGGCGGCCCATCAGGGGATCCCTGCTGACCATTATTGCGTGCAGAAACTTCCCGTGTATGGCGAATGCCTTTGCGGGCTTGTTGCGAAAAAAGGCGAAGTAATCGTCTCGAATGGAGGCTGGCGCGATCCGCAGCACAGCAGGCGCTGGCCCGGCATGGATGAACATAAGGATATTTGCCTGCCTATAAAAGCGCATGGAAGAATCCTGGGCGTTATGGATATCCGCCTTCCAGCCGCGCAGGTAATAAGCGAAGGCGATATCGGCCTGTTAAAAACCGTCGGGGAACAAATCGGTTTGGCGGTTAGAAACGCGCAGTTGTATGAGTTAAGCCAGAAAGCGATATTGGTGGAGCGCGAACGTATTGCGCGCGACCTGCACGATGATATGGGGCAGATGCTGGGTTTTGTAAATACCAAGGCCATGACTGCCCGCCTGTTATTGGAAGACGGGCAATTGGACGGCGCGAAAAAAAACCTTTTTCAGTTGGAGGAAGCCGCCAGGCATTTATCTGTGGACGTGCGCAAGACAATCCTTGATATAAAATCGTCCGGGTTGGGAAAGGATTCAACCAGCCTGGTATCGATTCTTGAAAATTATATTGCCCAGTTTAATTTGCTTGGCAACCTCCGCATAAAATTGAAAATCGATTCTGAGTTCGATGATTTAAAAATGCCACTTGAAATTAACGCGCAGGTTTTGAGGGTTATTCAGGAAGCGTTGACCAATATTCATAAACATTCCAACGCAACGGAAGGAAGCGTTGCTTTAATGTACAAACATGATTTTGTCGAAGTAATCATTGTCGATAACGGCAGGGGGTTTCGGCTTTCTGATGTATATAAGGATCGCTTCCCAAGATTCGGATTAAGCTCAATGCAGGAACGGGCCGAAGAACTGGGCGGAAGTTTTGTTATCAACTCAGTGCCGGGGAGCGGGACAGAATTGATTTTATCCATTCTCTTGGGCATCGGAGAACCCGAATGACATTACACATCGTTGTCGCTGACGACCATTTATTATTCCGGGACGGGCTTGTCGGCTTGCTGCGAGTCGCCAAAATGCAGGTGATCGGCGAAGCCGGAGACGGTCAAACTGCTGTTGACCTGGCTTTGAGCCTTCACCCCGACCTGGTGCTGCTTGATTTGAATATGCCTGTCATGAGCGGATTGGACGCCCTTCGACAGATCAAGCGGTCGGCGCCGGAGATTCAGGTTGTTATATTGACCGTTTCGGATTACGAGGAACACCTCGTCGAGGCGATCCGGGAAGGCGCCAGCGGATACCTGCTCAAGAATGTGGATTCCAAAACCTTTCTGGAAGCCCTGGCTGCCCTTCAACGAGGAGAGGGAGCAATTTCCCGCAAGAGCGTAAAAGTGCTGATGGATGGGCTGGCGCAGACATCACCAAAGGGTGCCCAGGAAAAGCCGCCTGCCGCCTTAACCGATCAGGAAATCGAAATACTGCGTTTGATAGCGAAAGGCCATTCGAATGCGGCAATTGCCGAACAGGTTTCTTTGAGCGAGAATACGGTCAAATACCATATCAAAAATATCCTGCGAAAACTGGATGTTCATAACCGCACGGAAGCCATCCACGTTGCAATGAGCAAAAACTTGTTTTAGCCGAATACTTGCACAGGCTTCTTTGAATCAAGAATCCCCGGCCATGCTTATTGGCCGGGGATTCCTGCGTTGTATGCTTCGACTGCGGTGGTTTCAAAGACGGCGGCAGCTTACTTGCGATGCTTGTCGGTGACGCGGTAAACGTAGGCGATCACTTCGGCCACCACCCGGTAGAGTTCCGGCGGAATTTCATCCCCCAGGTTCACGCCGGCCAATGCCGCGGTCAGGGCTGTGTCTTCATAAATTGAGATGTTGTGTTTTTTCGCCTCTGCCAATATTTGCTCGGCGACTTTTCTCCGTCCGCTTGCAATCACCCTCGGCGCGCCGCCTTTTTCGGCGTCGTAGTGAAGCGCGGCCGCCATCAAAGGCGTGTTTTCTTTTTCCAGTTTGCGGGTGAACTTGAAGCGCTTGTAGCCCATCTCAGACCTCGATGTTCACAGTTGTCAGGGTTGTATTCCCCGCAGACGGCAGGTTCCCAGTACCGGCTTGCGGGTCTCCGACGCCGATTTGCGCATCGTTCATTGCATACCCGAGAGATTGAATCGCGCTGACAAACGAAGGCAGTTCGCTTTGTGCCTGCGAACACCATGCTGGATCCGGCGCCATCACCGAAGCGCGAATTTGCTTTCCGACAAGGGAAAGATCAACCTCGACAGTTTGATTCGCATCAAGATCAACTTGAATGATCAGGCGGGTGTAGGCAGGGTTTATGCTGTTCGAGCCGGCCTTTGATTCGTGGGCAATCCGCAGCCGCGCCGCTGAAAATTTTTCATCGGCCTTTTGCTGCGCGTTCTGGATCATGAATCCGATTTCAGACCATACCCCGCTGCCGGGCGCCGGGTCGGGTTTTACATTTCCAAGTTGACTCTGGCGCAGGCCTGCAAGGAATTCATTCACCGCTGCGGCGCTTTCGTGTTTGCCGAATTGCTCGAGCACCTGCTGTAATTTCACCAGCATCGTCAGGCTTTTTTCGGGCAGTTTTGCGACTGGGTTTTGTAATTGCTCCAGTAAAATATTTTCCAACGACCTGCCCAGGAATTTCACCGATTCTTTGATCTGTTCTGCAACCTGGTCTGATTCGCCGCCTGCCGTCAAAACCATTGAATTGAGAGTTTGCAAATTGCGGTGAATCTGCTTCGACAGTTCGGCCGGCAGCTCCTGCCCGGCAGACTGGGAAAGCGCAACGATCAACTCGAACAGGGAACGGCCGGTTTGAGCCGGCCGGCGGGAAGCAAGCCGAACGCTCTCCGCGCTTACGGGCAGGCCGGCTGCCTTCATGGCGGCGGCCAATTCCGCTTCTGCTTCGCCCCAGGCGCCGTAGCCTGAGAGAACGCCAAGCAAATCGTTCAGCAGGCCGGGCGTAACTGGCAGGTGTTGTTTGAGCAGGGAACGCGCCACCATCAGGCTGCTGGCGGTCAGAGGCATGTTATTTTGTTCCAGAAGCCGCGCGGCCAGATCAGAACCATTGAAAGTGTGCGCTGTCAACGGCGCCTGCGGCTGATCCTCCTTAACAAATTTGAGCGTAATCCCCTGATCGGTTAACTGAGTCACTACGAAATGAGCTGTCCGCTGCGACGACAGCGCGGCCCCCTGGTCTGCGGATGTGAGTTGGGCAACAACCGGATGCCCGTCAATGGATAAAATGGCCGTGCTCCCGGTAACTGACAACACCTGGGCAGTGACGCGTTGAAAAACGCGCAGGCCAATTTCTTGGCCAGCAACGGTGCTGATCGGTGAAACTGGAAGGGGGCCGGGAAAACTCATTAAATCTTATTTTTTTAGGTTGTACAGTTCGTCTGATAATAAGCGCAGGTCTTGAATGATCTCCGATTGACGCTGTGAGATGTATTGCAGAATCACAACGCGGCTTAAGTCCTTGAAGAAAAGTCTCACGCTCACCCGGTAACGCTTTAAATGAAATTCGGGATGAACAGCAACCACCCTGCCGCTGGCGGTGATGACGATCTTTCCATCCTGTCCTTCGGCTGAACTGGAACGCGGGGGCAGGTTTAATTTCCGGGTATCGGCGGCTGGCTTTTGCGAGAGTTTTTTAATTTTGTTCGATATCGAGTCGGGCAGGGAAATGGTCATGGTAAGGTCAGTGCCCATCTGGCATACCCTGGAGGGAAACAGGTAGGTTTCAAAATAAACACTGGCCCCGCTTGCAGAAATATCGGCCAGAGGAGCAAGAGTTTCAGATACAGCCCCTTTAAATTGAATGGACACGATTAACGGTTCGCCGGGCTCGACCCGGATCTCAGACCTGTTCCCTATGCTGTTCTTCACCATTTCAAAGTTTGAAAAAACCGCATTTTGCTTCGCCAGATTTAAACTCATTACTTGTGAGCGGATGATGAAGGGCAGCCCTTCGGCCTGTAAAAATGATTCACCCTGGTAGTACAGGCAGGCGAGTTGATGCTTGTTGCTGGGAACCAAAATTTCCGCGTTATCCACAGAATCGATGCTGGTGTCGTATGAGATCGGCAGCCCCTTGTAGATATTCAACATCTTGATCTCAGAGCGATTTTGGGCGATCTGCTTCAGGACTTGCATTAAATCTGTGCTGGATATCAACATGATTGCGGGTTATCGAAGGTGAATTCTGTCAGGCGGCTGGCAGCGTTCTGCCAATGTTATGTGCCCAGCGTGATCGAAGTCGGGTTGACGGGTACATTATCCTTGCGGATCTCGTAATGCAGGTGCGGGCCGGTGGAATTCCCGGTATTTCCAGACAAGCCGATGGTGCTTCCGCTGGTCACATAATCACCCACTGCGACGGGAATACTGGATAGGTGGGCATAGTAGGTTTTATAAGCGCCGTTTTCGACAATTACGAGATTCCCGTAGCCCTGATTATTCCAGCCCGCGTGGACAACCTTTCCATCCATGGTTGCCTTGATTGGCGTCCCCGCCGGAATACCAAAATCCAGGCCGTTATGCCCGGGATGAAAATTTTGAGTTAACACTCCTCCTACCGGGCGGCCGGACGGCTCGGATTTTTGACCGTAACCGTACAATGCCGCAGCATTTAATGGCGTTTCCTGTTCCATCTGACCTTCCACCAGCTTCTCCAGCAGGATCATCATCAGGGGAGCCATCAGGTCGCTCATGCCCGAGGTCAGTTGTTGATCCGTTGATATTCCACTGTTTGCGGCCATCATCACCGACAGGATTTCTTTGAAAGAGGAAACAAGGTCAGCGTCCGTCGAATTGACAGCATTGGGCTGAGCGCCTGCTGCCGATAGGCCGTATGCGGGGGAAGGCTGGCTGATATCATTTATCATGGTGTGTCCATTCTAAAGTTGATGAAGGAAAATGTAAGTAAATGGCACATAAAATTGATGTTATTTGCGCATAAATTGTTTTACCCCATCTTTACGCAATATTCAGTAAGGCTTTATAGGATATCCTGGGGATATAAACTATACTACGCTCGAGAATTTAATCGCAACACCCTGAAAAACATGCCGGCACTATGATCTGTGGGGATGTGCCTTAAGTTAAGTGGAGCGGCTCAAGGGATTTTTTAACCAGTTTGTTCGAGAGGCAGGTTGGTTTGGCCGGTCCGCGCAGATGGTTGAAATGCAATTTGAAAAATATTTGCTCAAACGGTGACGCTAATGCAGCCAGAATTAAAAGTCAGAAAAATTTTAGGTAAAACCTACCTGAATGAAAACCGCCTTGCTGAAGCGCTGGATGTATTCAGCAAGATTCTGGCGGATTACCCGGACGATCTTGAGACTCTGCAGATCCTCGGGAATTTTTACCTCGCCAGCGGTGACGGTAAAAACGCCAGGAATATCTATTTGCGCGCTCAAAGGCTGGACCCGGAAAATAAAACCATTCAACATCAGATCAGCCTGGCCGAGGAAATTCACGATGACAATACGCCGGAGGAACCCGTTCCAACCGACCTGCCGGCTGTTGCCCGCCTGCTTCAGCGTTTGACCGGCAGGACACAAACGATCAGCGAAAATGACATCATGCGGGCCGCGCGCCTGCTTGAAAAAATAATCAGCAGCGATAACCCGGCGGAACTGGTCTCTGCACATTTGGATGAAATTGACGAACTGCTGCCCGCATTAATCGAATTGAATATCAGGCAGGCGCAGGTGGACGGCCGGGCAGACCTCGCCGAGTCTTTACGAAACCTTCAACTCAATATTGATTATCAATTGATCGCGAAGGACGAGGGCAGGCCTTTGAAAGAACAGGACGACCTGCCTTCCCCCCAGTTTAAAGGCAACATCCTGATGCTCTTGCCGGATCTTGAAAAAATGTCAAACCGCATGGCGCTGTTGAAATCAGCGCTCGAGTCGTCGGGGTGTCAGGTCACTGAAAAAGGGGAATATATTTCCGGGATGAGCGCCAGGCCCGATGCGGTCATTACGAGCAATCCGCATACCAACCCTGCGATCCTTGACAGCCTGTCGGCCTTGACCGCCGATGAAGTTCCGGTCATCCTGGACCTGGATGCTGATTTCGAAAAACAACCGGCCTCGCATCAGGAATACAATACCAAGGGACTGGGAAACCAGACGAGGAGCAATGCCTATACCTCGGCGATCGCAATGGCGAAGATGGTCACGGTGCCTTCTGAAATACAGGCTGTTTCATTGAGTAACCTGGCTGAGAATATTTGTGTGATTCCGGATGGCTGGTCGCAGCAAAATAAACTTTGGGATAAAACCCCGCACCCCCGCAGCACGATCAATATCGGCTGGGTGGGAACAAACAGCCAATTGGAAGACCTGCTGTTGATCCGCCGCTTTATCATCCGCATTGTCCGCGAATTTCCCAATACGCGGATTGTCATTGTGGGAAACCCGCAAGCCTACCGTCTGTTCGAGAATTTGCCGGAAAAGCGGCGTTTGTATCTGCCGGTCGTGGCTCATGAAGAGTTCCCTTACCTTTTGAGTCAGATTGATATTTTACTGGTGCCGCTGCGTATGCTGCCCTATAACATCTCCCTTCCTGACACCATCCTGATGGAAGCGGGGGCAAAGGGAATCCCCTGGATCGCCTCCCCAGTTTCATCCTTTCGCCGCTGGCAGGCCGGCGGGATAATTTCCGAATCTCTCGACGAATGGCATCTCAACCTGAGACAGTTGATCATGGATGAGGACTTTCGCCGCAGTCTGGGCGAAGCCGGCAAGCACGCTGCCAGGTCGAGGGAGATGCGCCAGGTCGGAAAGTTGTGGATGGAGGCCATTAATGAGATGATCAACGCAAAAAAAATGGTGACACCCCGCATGGAAACGGAGCAATAAGGTGGTTGTTACTTACATCCATTCAAATTGCCCGGAGGAACAGATCGGAGTCCAGTTAAGGTGCCGCAATCTGGCCGACGCAATTAATCGCACGGGGACTCATGGCGCGCACCTGCTGGATATCAACTCGTTCGTCCGCAAGACCGCGGAGGCGCAGGAGATGTGCGCTGAGTCGGATGTCCTTGTAATTTACCGCTATTTGTACGGCCCGATTTTAAATGCCATTCAATATTGGAAGGCGCGCGATAAAAAAGTGATCGTGGATTTTGATCAGGCGGTTAATTACATGACGGAGGATAAGCCGGGCTATTCATTTTGGCTCAAAGGGAAGTCCTGCGAGCGCCCCGACAGCGGCGTCGAAGACCTGGTTGATCCAATTCCGCTGGAGCAATTTAAGTGGGGGTTGAATATGGTGGATGCGGCCACGGTGTCATCCGGCCGCCTTGTTGATGACTGGTCACAGTTTACGAATGTTTATGAAGTGCCGGACCACATCAACTTACACCACTATCCTGCCCTGACGCATTCCCACGAAGGTGAAATCTGGCTGGGGCTTGGGCATAATATTGACGCATCAACTTTACAGAAAAGCGGCCTGCTTGAAGCCCTGGAGAACGTCTGCCGCGCACGGCCGCAGGTAAAACTTGTGTTATGCAACCTGATCAAGGACGGCGGCCCGGACATGGATGTTGATCCGTCCCGGCTAAAATATTATTTCCCCCGTTGCTTTGAAGACTGGGTGGGTGTTTTGTTGAATCTGGATATTGGCCTTGTGCCCATTTGCGGCAATTACGATACCCGCCTCGGCGCGGGCAGCCTGCTTGAGTTTATGATCTCCAAAATCCCGTTGATCGCCAGCCAGCAACTGGCGTTTCAGCCGCTGGCGCATTATGGGCAATGGGTGCAAAACACAGTGCCTGCATGGGAGCAGGCGATTCTGAATACTGTGGATCAATTTGCCGTTTACCAAAAAAAAGCCGCCGGCGAATCGTTCCTGTTTGCCATCGGACAGGATGCCAGCGCAAATATTGAAAAGGTGCTCAAGGTTTATCATTCCATCATCAATCATCAGTAGAAAAAAGGCGCAGTATGACGGATCCTAAATTGAATGCTGAAGGCTGGGAGGTCGCTCCCAAAGCTCCACATAAAATAAAACCTCCTTCGTTAATCTCGGTTCCGGGAGGTAACTTTTTGATGGGCACCAGCGATGACAATATCAAGCAGTTGCAGCTAAAGGAATCGGATTGGGCATACGAATGGTCAGACAACGACCTGTTCATCGCCGAGCAGCCGCAGCACCTTGTCACCCTGTCTCCTTTTGAAATAGGGCAATACCCCATTACCAATGCAGAGTACTACACGTTCATCTGGGACAAGGGGCACCGAATTCCGCGGAACTGGCTTGGATATACCTTTCCTGAAGGCACCGACGACCACCCGGTTGTAGGTGTGTCAAAGATCGATGCCGAGACTTATATTGAGTGGCTTAACTCAAAAACGGACATGCATTACAGGCTTCCCACAGAGGCTGAATGGGAGCGCGCCGCGCGCGGAGAGGACGGCCGCATCTATCCATGGGGAAATACTTTTGACCCGTGGCGTTGTAACACTGCCGAGAGCGTTAAAAAGGGCACCACCCCGGTGGGAGCCTATTCCCCCAGCGGAGACAGTGTCTGCGGCGCAGCCGATATGGTTGGAAATGTTTGGGAATGGACTCAATCTTTGTTTATGCCCTATCCGTACCGCCCGAACACAAACAGGGAGGAAATAAAGCCCAAAGGCCGTTACGTTGTGCGGGGCGGGGCATGGTACTACACGCGTAAACTGGCCCGCTGCGCAGTGCGGGAGGGCGTACTGCCCGACCACCTGTCGCCTTCGATTGGGTTTCGACTGGCCCGCTCGGTTTAGTACGGACGTTCTTCGCTTCGTTCAATATCCGGCAGGATGATGATAAATTTTGTGCCTTTATCGGGCTTTGTCTCAAAGTGCATCTCCCCGTGATGTTCCTTGATGACCTGATGGCTGACATATAATCCCAGACCGGTGCCTTTGCCAACGCCTTTGGTTGTGAAGAATGGCTTGAAGATCTGTTCCTGATGTTCCGGTAAAATGCCTTTTCCATTGTCGGAAAAGGCGATGCGAAATTCCTTCTTATCGTAATGGGTCGAGATGGAAATGACGCCCTTGGACGATTCGATCGCCCCGAGGGCATTATTAATTAAATTGATCCACACTCCCATCAGCTTGTTTTTATCCGCAAAGATGTTTGGTATATCGTCGTCCAATTCAAGCTTGACCGTTATCATGCGGTTTTTAATCTCAAAGTTGACCATTGCAATGGCGTCTTGAATCGTCTGGTTTAGGGAAATCTCTTCAAATTCCTCATGCTTTTCACGGCGGGCGCTTTCCAGAAGGCCGCCGACTATTTTTGCCGCGCGCACACCGGCCGTTTCGATCAATTTGAGCGCCTCAAGCGTATCTTCGTCGCCCTCTGGCATGTCGCGCAATAATAACTGGGCGTTTGCTATGATGGCCGCCAGCGGGTTGTTGATCTCATGGGCAATGTTGGCCGCCAGCTGTCCAATGGATGCCATTTTCTCAGATTGGATCAGGCCTGCTTCCAGCACCCATTTTTCGGTGATGTCTTCATCGAAAACGATTGCCCGGTTTATCAGGTTGGTGCTTTCCCGAATCGGAATGGTGGTGATTTCCCAGTGGATGAAGGTTTCCTTGGGTCCCCATTCCCGCAGGTTGCGGACAGCCGGCACTCCATTGAACGCATCCATGACGCGGCACAGCGCGCACGGAGTTGAACTCCCAAACAACCTTTCGTAGCACTTCCCGCCGACCAGCTCGTTGGGCGCCTTGTTGACACGGTCGCTGCGGCGGCTGTTGATGGCCAGTATGGTGTAGGAGCGGTCAATGATGTAAACGCAGGTGGGGATGTTGTCGAAGAAGGTCCTCAATGTGTTGCGCGAATTCAGGATCTCCCACTGGCTTGCTTCGAGGTCTGCCTTGCTGACGATTAACTGGCGGTTATGCTCCACCGCAAACAGCGCATTGGCCAGGCCTTTAACCATCAGTTGTAAAAACTTTCTCCGCCGGCTGTCGCTGAAATCAAAGCGGGGGTTGGTAAATATCATCGCCCCCACAACGGTTTTATCGACGCTCAGGGGAGTCAGGATGATTTTTTTTATGGGGTTGGAAAAAACATCATAGATGGCCGGATCAAGCCCGGCCGCGGCATGATCGTTGACGTCGATCGTGGTGATGGCTTCCGGCATCGCGCTGCACAGGGTGCTGCTTTTTGCCAGAAATGTGCTTTCAGATTTCCAGGTATGTCCGCTGCCAAGCAGTTTTTTTGTTGCCAGATCGGGGTTTTCAAAATCAAATAAGATGAACAGGGCTTCATCTGCTTCGACATATTCGCTGATGCTGTTTATGGCATCCATTTCTATTGTGTTTTGATCGCTTTGTTTGTTCTCTTCATTGATCAAAGTTTCGAGGAATGTCAGTTCAATTGAGTCGTATAAGGTCTCTTGCATTGCCATTCTCCGTCAACGGGGGCGCTGTGTGATCAAAACCTGGAACCGGAAAGCCTCCGGCATTCTATTCGTCTGTTTGTATGGTGTAACCATAGCCCTGGACAGTCTTTATGAAGACCGGGTTCTTGGGGTCTTCTTCGATGCTCTCGCGAATGTTTTTGATGTGTACCCGCACCAGGTCCGCGCTGCCTGTGTCTGAGGGGTAATCCCAAACCTCGTCCAAAAGCAGTGCCGGCGAGAAGATCTTGTTGGGGTGCGTCATTAAATGATAGAGCAGGGTGTATTGAACGGGAGTCAGGCGGAATTTCCCCTTCTTTGGGCTGGTGAACACATAGGTGCGCGTGTTCAATGAATACTCGCCGATTCGAATGACCGGGTCAACTTCGGCCTGGTTCAGCGGGTGGGTCTTGCGATCTGCTCCGGCGGTCTCAGCGGCGGCTTGTTCAGACGGTTTATGCACCGTTCGACGCAGGATCGCTTTGACGCGAAGCAGTAATTCATCAAGGTTGAACGGCTTTCCCAGATAGTCGTCGGCTCCCACGCTTAACCCGATGATCTTGTCTTCCACCTTGTTCTTCGCAGTTAGAAAAATAATGGGGACGTCTTTAAGGAACGCATCCTCCCTCATCTCTTTGCAAACTGTATAGCCGTCCATGCCGGGCATCATCACGTCCAGCAGCACCAGGTCCGGCACTTTGCGGCGCGCGGCCCGCAGGCCGGCCACGCCGGTGTTGGTTACCTGTACCCGGTACTCATTTCCGCGAAGGCAGCGCTCAATTGTCCTTGCAACAATGGCATCATCTTCAATAATTAATATGTTGTATGTTTGCATGGGTCCTGACCTTCTCAGTTCGAGACTGGATATCACCAAGGTTATTAAAGGAGTTTAACACACTGCAAATAAACAAGGAGCCAATAAAATCCTATACCAGCCCACGCGCTCTTTCAAGGACTGCAACGAAATTATAATGCCGATTGGACGTTTTGGCCTTCCCCGCCAATCAGGATGCGAGAGCCTGTTCTGCGCTTTGCACAATCTCTCCATCAGCTGCCAATTGACGCGCTTTTTCGATAAATGCGGACAGGGCGGTGTCTGACTCGATAAACGGGATGTGCCTGCGGATCAAGTCGTAGGCGCCGCGGGTACCCCGCCCCGGAGTTTTATCGGCGCCGACGACTTGCCGGCGGAAATCGATCCCCTGCGCGGCAGACATCAACTCTATGGCGAGGATTCTCTCCACGTTGGAAAGAACAGCCCGCAGCTTAAGTCCGGCCGTCACTCCCATGCTGACGTGATCCTCCACATTTGCCGAAGTCGGGATTGTATCCACGCTGGCCGGGTGTGAAAGCACCTTGTTTTCAGTGGCAAGCGCGGCGGCTGTATATTGAAGAATCATGAATCCTGAATTGAGTCCGCCCTCACGGGTAAGAAATGCCGGGAGTGTATGCGTGTTGGAGCATTCGTCGGTTAGGCGCATGACGCGCCGTTCGGAAATATTCCCCAGCTCGCTGATGGAAAATGCCAGATAGTCCATGGCGATGGCCAGCGGCTCGCCGTGAAAATTCCCGCCTGAGAGCACGGTGATCTCATCTGTGGCATCGTCAATGAAGATCAACGGGTTGTCTGTGACCGCATTCAACTCGATTTCAAAGACCCAGCGCGCGTATGCGATCGCGTCACGCACTGCGCCATGCACCTGCGGAATGCAGCGCAGAGTGTAGGCATCCTGCACATTTAATGAGCCATGCTCGCGCGTAAATTGACTGCCCTCAAGCAGCCTGCGTAAATATTTTGCACACTCCACCTGGCGCGGATATGGTCTCAGGTTGTGGATGCGTTCGTCGAAGGCGAGGTCGGTTCCGTTTAAAGCCTCAAGGCTCAGGCATCCTGCAATGTCTGCGGTCTGGCTGTATCGCTCAGCGCGCAAAGTTTGCAGAACGCCCAGCGCAGTCATCACAGACGTTCCATTCGTTAACGCCAGCCCCTCCTTGGCCGCAAGTTTGATCGGGGCAAGCCCGGCGCGGGTGAACGCCTCAGCGCCTGAGATGATCCTGCCTTTATATTCCACAGCTCCTTCGCCGATGATGGGCAGGCTCATGTGGGCGAGAGGGGCGAGGTCGCCGCTGGCTCCCAGCGAACCTTTTTCAGGGATGATTGGGTGAATGCCTTCATTCAGCATGTCAACCAGTAATTGCAGTGTGGCCAGGCGGATGCCCGAGTGGCCCCGCGCAAGCGTATTGGCCCGGATAAGCATGATGGCGCGTGTTGTGGGGATATCGAAAGGGTCGCCGACTCCCACCGCATGGCTGACAAGGATGTTGTGCTGAAGTTTTTCCACCTGTTCCGGCGGGATGATGCGGTCTTTAAACGCGCCGAAGCCGGTTGTGATCCCATAGGCGATGACTCCCTGCCTGAGCAGGGTCTGCACCGCATCTGCGGCTCGCGCGACCCGTTGGGCTGATTCTGCCCCGATTTGCACTCGCGGCGCGTTGGGTTGACCAAGCGCCACGGCCTGAACCTGCTCAAAGGTCAGGCTGGCCCCGTCCAATTGAATGATGTTCGTTTCGGTCATGATGATCCCTTTCAATGGGCAGTGTACCATAATAAAAAAACGGCGCGCGTTTGTCTGGGCAGCCCATCCATGTTAATATGCGATCCGATGCTTGAATGCGCTTAGCGGTTTAAAGCGCCGGGATGCGCGTGAATCAATTCCGAATCCTGCGATTCGCGAATCATTGCAAAACGAGTCACAGGAATTCGAGTCTCGTCAAATTGGAATCGAAAACGATAAGCCCTGCAATTTTTTAAGGTAGATATGTGCCCTTTGCCGAAAAACCCCCGCTTATGCCCATATATGGGGGGCGGCCGGCCGCCCTCTGGCGCGCTTGGCTGAAACACCTGTTCTGATGAAAGAAAGGTTTATCCACGGTTGCGCGAAGTTTTTTTAACGTAAGCCAACCTTAAAAAAACACATCTTTTTAACCTGCCGTAGGCTTTGCGCCTGTTATCTATTGGAAGTATCTGCTAGAATGTGGTCACGCTGATATAACGGATGTTTGTCCCACATATCCGAACTCCTGCAAGAAATTTTTACAAATAACATACCCAAACTTATCAGGCCGCGAAAAGCAGGCGGGTTGTTCAATATACCCTATGATCATTGCCGAGGAACTTTTATGAACGCAGAACAGGCATGGCACTCTGTGCTTGCACAACTTCAAATGGAAATGCCCCGCGCATCCTACGATACCTGGGTGCGTGATACCCGTCCAACTGCATATGAAAACGGCGTGATCACCGTTGCCGTGCGCAATGCCTATGCCCGAGACTGGCTCGAAAGCCGTCTTGCCGGCACCGTCAGCCGCATGTTGATCGAAATCCTGAACTCGAACGTCTCAGTTAATTTTGTCGTTTCCCAGGCAGATGAGGCGGACGCGCGCGTCGAAACCGACCCGGAGCCTGCCTCCGCGCCGATTGATACCACCGCCCCTGAGCCAAAGCCCCGCCACGTAAACCTTAACCCGCGTTACACCTTCGATACATATGTTGTCGGTTCAGGCAACCGCCTTGCTCATGCCGCCTGCCAGGCGGTGGCCGAAAAGCCCGCCCGCGCCTACAATCCGCTTTTCCTGTATGGGGGTGTAGGGCTTGGCAAAACCCACTTACTGCACGCCATTGGAAATGCCTGTTATGCCGACGGCTTGAATGTGCTGTACGTCTCCTCCGAAGAATTCACCAATGACATGATCAGCGCCATTCGCACGCATACCACACAGGCCTTCCGTGAAAAATACCGTTCTGCCGATGTGCTGCTGGTGGACGATATTCAATTCATTGCCGGGAAAGAATCCACGCAGGAGGAATTCTTCCACACCTTCAATACCCTGCACGGACAGGACAAACAGATCATCGTTTCGTCTGACCGGCCGCCCAAATCACTGGTTACATTGGAAGAACGGCTGCGCTCCCGCTTCGAGTGGGGGTTAACCGCCGACATTCAAGCCCCGGATTTTGAAACCCGCCTCGCCATTCTGCGCTCAAAGGCCGAACGCACAGGCCGGCATGTTTCCAATGAAATTCTGGAAAGCATTGCCAAACAGGTGCAGTCCAATATCCGTGAACTGGAAGGCGCTTTGAATCGCATCATTGCCTTTGCCGACCTGAGCGGCTCGCCCCTCACACCCAACCTTGTCGAAGTGGCATTGTCTGATCTGCTGCCTTCACGCGGCGATGTGGAGCCTGCCCGTGTGGTGGACCTCGTCGCCCGTAAATTCAACCTGACCGTTGAAAAATTGCTTAGCCGTGACCGCACAAAAGAAGTGGCGCATCCGCGCCAGATTGCAATGTACCTGCTGCGAGAGGAGGCCAAGATCTCCTTCCCTCAGATCGGCGAGGTGCTAGGCGGACGGGATCATTCCACGGTCATGTCTGCCATTGAAAAGATCAAAGACCAGATTCGAAGCGGCGACGGCCGCGTGCAAAAAGATATCGATGTGCTCAGGCATCAATTGTACGATCAGCGCGCAACAGCAGCGTAAGAATGTATTGAAAGTCAGTTTCACACCTTGAAACTGACTTTTGTTTTTGCAGCCAGTTTTCAGGACGGGAAAGAGGGCGAAATTTTCTCAAAAAATCCTGTGGTATAATCCCGCCGCTTTGAAACCCTTCGACAACACTCGGGTATAAAAGCACATCTTGCCTGGGACGGGCAATAAGCGTCCCTGAGCGGGTTTTTAGCGCCCTTTGGACGCATCCCGCTAAACTCATTCCGTTCCGCGCCGGCTTGCTCTGCGCGTTGGAGAACGGCACAAGTTAAGGAGTAATAATGGCAGTCATTTCAATGAAGGCCCTGCTTGAGAGCGGCGTCCACTTTGGACATCGCACGAACAAGTGGGACCCCCGCATGAAACCGTACATCTTCACAGAGCGTAACGGGATTCATATTATTGACCTGCAGCAGACAGTCAAACTGCTGAATCAAGGTTACAACACCATTCGCGACACAGTTGCGAATGGCGGCACAGTTCTGTTTGTTGGCACCAAGCGCCAGGCGCAGGAAACCGTTGCCGAGGAAGCCATCCGCTGTGGAATGCCTTACGTCACCGAGCGCTGGATGGGTGGTATGCTCACAAACTGGAGCACCATGTTCAAGCGCATTCAGGAATTGGAGCGGCTCGAAAAATTACGCGACACAGATGAGATCAGCCGCCTCACCAAAAAGGAAGGCCTGCTCATCCAGCGCGACATCACCCGCCTTTCGACCCGCCTGTCTGGTTCACGCATCATGAAGCGCCGCCCCGACCTGCTCTTCATCATTGACGTGGGACGCGAAGAAGCCGCCGTGCGTGAGGCCAACCTGCTTAAGATCCCGATCGTGGCTTTGGTGGATACGAACTGCAACCCGCAGAATGTGGATTATGTGATCCCCTCCAACGATGACGCGATCCGCGCAATCAAACTGCTGGTCGCCAAGGTGGCCGACGCGGTTCTGGAAGGCAAGGCCATGCGCAAGGAGGAAGAACCCGAGCAGGTTGATGAGCAGAAACCCGAAGCCAAGCCCAAGACTCGCGGACCGCGCAAACCTGTCGTTGACGCAGACCAGGATGAGAATGAAAACAGCCTCCTGGGTGAATCGACCCTCGCGAAATTAAACGTCAGCCGCAAGGGCGATGAAGTTTCAACGGGCGGTGCCGCCGTAACAACAACTGATGCTGCTGCCGAAGCGAAACCGGATGCGGAATAACCAGGAAGAAAAGTTAAGGATAGCGAAATGGAAATTACAACACAAATGATCAAGGAATTGCGCGCCGCAACCAACGCCCCGATGCTGGATTGCCGCAAAGCCTTGCAGGAAGCCGACGGAGATTACCAGAAGGCAGTTGACTGGCTGCGTGAAAAAGGCATGGCCACCGCCGCCAAACGCGCCGACCGCACTGCATCAAACGGCGTCGTGGAAATGTATTCACACGGCGGCGGACGCGTGGGTGTGATGGTTGAAGTAAATTGCGAGACAGACTTCGTGGCCCGCGCCGAGCAGTTCCGCAACCTTGCGCACGAGATCGCATTGCAGATCGCGGCCAGCGCCCCGCGTTACGTTACCGCGGACCAGATTCCCGCTTCTGAAATCGAACACGAAGCAGAGATTGCCCGCGCCCGCGCCATTGAAGAGGGCAAGCCCGAGAATGTGATGGCTAAAGTTGTGGATGGCCGCATTGAAAAATTCAAGGACGAAGTCTGCCTGTTGCGCCAGAACTATATCCGCGACGAATCGATCACGATCGAAAAACTCATCCTGCAAAATGTCGCCGCCATCGGTGAGAATGTCATCGTGCGCCGCTTCCAGCGATGGGAATTGGGTGAAAGCACCAATCAATAATTTTTAAAAGCCAGCCTTCGGGTTGGCTTTTTTTATATCATGGCAGAAAATTTGGAGGTATGAATGGCAGAGTTGAAATATAAACGCATCCTTCTCAAGTTGAGCGGCGAAGCCCTCGGCGGCAAATCAGGCTTCGGCATTGACGTGACCGAGGCCGAAGCCATCGCCAGCCGCATCAAGGAAGTCCGCGAGATGGGCGTGGACGTGGCAGTTGTGATTGGCGCGGGCAACTTATGGCGCGGCAAGCAGGGATTGGAACGCGGCATGGACCGCTCAACTGCCGATTACATGGGCATGCTTGCCACTGTGATGAACGCCATGGCCTTGATGGATGCGCTGGAACGGCAGGGTGTGTTTACGCGCGTCATGTCAGCCATAGACATGCGTGCCATCGCCGAACCGTACATCCGCCGCCGCGCGATTCGTCACCTCGAAAAGGGACGCGTGGTGGTCTTCGGCGCCGGGACCGGCAACCCCTTCTTCTCGACAGATACAGCCGCGGCCCTGCGCGCCACTGAAATTGACGCACAGGTGGTCATCAAGGCCACCAAAGTGGACGGGGTGTATGACTCAGACCCGAAGAAGAATCCCGACGCGAAAAAGTTCGATCAGTTAAGCTACATTGATGTGCTCAACCGCCGCCTGGAAGTCATGGACAGCACAGCCATCACGCTCTGCATGGAGAACAACCTTCCCATCCTTGTTCTCAACCTGTGGGATACAAAAGCCCTGCTCAATGCCTTGCGCGGAGAACAGGTTGGAACCCTGGTAAAGTAATTGCTAATCGCAGGGAAGAGGGAAGAAGAGAGAAGCGTTTTCTTTCTTCTTCCCTCTATTCTTTTCTGAGAGCCTCTCAATTAACTGCATTTTCCATCGCTTACGCACGCTCCCATAGCATAAATTCTTGTTTTAAGGTATCCTTGCGCTGTAAATATTTTTAGGAGGAAGACAGTGAGCACTGATGAAATTAAAGACCTGTTGAAAGATGCAGATTCCCGTATGCGCGGAGCGATCCAATCCCTTACGGATGACCTCTCCGGTATTCGCACCGGCCGCGCCAGCCCCGCCCTGGTTGAAAAACTCCATGTCGAATATTACGGGACCCCGACTCACCTCATGCAGCTTGCAACGATCAGCGTACCGGAGCCCCGCTCATTGATGATCAAACCCTTCGATGCCGGATCCATCAAGGATATTGAAAAGGCGATTCGCACCTCAAACCTTGGGCTGAATCCCAATTCTGACGGAAAAGTCATCCATTTGAATTTGCCCCCGCTCGATGAGGAACGCCGCCGTGACCTGGTCAAGCAGATGCATCACCGCCTTGAAGAAGCCCGCGTCGCCGTGCGCAACATCCGCCGCGACTTGCATAACGATATCCGCGATTATGAAAAAGAAAAATTGATCACCGAAGACGACCTCAAACGCGGCGAGGAAGACCTTCAGAAGTTAACCGATAAATTTATCGAAGAAATTGGAAGGCACGGCTACAACAAAGAACTTGAGATCATGGAAGTGTAGCCCCGCTTTCTTTTGAGATTTTGCGCGGCATTGCGTGAAACACCCGACACATGGTTGAAACCCCACCTATGACTCCTCTTGAAAAAATCCCCCAGCACGTGGCCATGATTATGGATGGCAATGGCCGCTGGGCATTGCAGCGCGGGTTGCCGCGTCTGGCGGGGCACAAGGCCGGCACTGAAAACCTGCGCCGTGTCATCCGCGCCAGTGTAGAATTTGGAATCAAATATCTCACCATTTACGCGTTTTCAACCGAGAATTGGGGCCGCCCGCCGGAGGAAGTCAAAGGGCTGATGTACATCCTTGAAGATGTCATTGACCGGGAATTGAATGAACTGCACAAGGAGGGCGTCCAACTGCGCCACATCGGGCGGCTGGAACGGCTTGCGCCATCGCTTCAGGAAAAGGTGCTCGAAGCGATTGAAGTGACAAAGAACAACGAACGCCTGATTCTGAATATTGCCTTTAATTACGGCGGGCGCGATGAGATCGTTCAGGCCATCCAACGCATGATGAAAGACGGCGTCCCCCCGGAAAAGGTGACCGATGAACTGGTCAGCCAGTATCTTTACACGGCCGGCGTGCCCGACCCGGACCTCATCATCCGCACATCCGGCGAACTGCGCGTGAGCAATTTCCTCATCTGGCAGGCCGCCTATTCCGAATGGTATATCACGCCGACCTACTGGCCTGATTTCGATAAGGAAGAATACCGCCAGGCGCTGGAATCTTTTGCCCAGCGCGACAGGCGCTATGGAAAGGTATCTTCGGGGGAACTTCAGGAATCCAATGCGTAGAAGACTGTTCACAGCCCTCGGACTTGCATTGATCGGAGTGCCTGCCATCGTCATTGGCGGCATCTTTTATTATGCGTTGATCGCCGTCTTCGTGGTCGGCGCGGCCTGGGAATATGTCCATCTTTTTCGGGCGGTCAAATTTGAGCCGTCCATGTCCATCACCGTGGGCGGCGTGGCGCTGGTCACCCTGATGCGCATGTTCTTCCCGTCATTTGCCCAGCCTGTATTTGCGGCGGCCATTCTCGCGGCGCTGGCGTATCACCTCTTCGTTTACGAGCGCGGACGCGACCAGTCCGCGCTTGACTTTGCAGTCACAGTCGGCGGCATCACCTACATCGGCTGGATCGGCTCGTATCTCTTTGACCTGCGGAATCTGCCCGAAGGCGGCTGGTGGTTCATGCTGGTCATGTTCTGTGTCTGGGCCGGCGACTCGGGCGCATACTCCATCGGCCGGGCCTACGGCAAACACAAATTAGCTCCGCGCCTCAGCCCCAGGAAAAGCTGGGAAGGCTACGCCGCCAGCGTTTTCACCGGCATGATCACCGGCGGGTTTTACGTCTGGGTCTTCAAAACCTTCGGCAGCTTCACAAGCGACATCAGCATCTGGCAGGGCGCGCTTTTGGGACTGTTGCTCGGGGCGCTGCCCACGCTGGGCGACCTCGGCGAAAGCATGATCAAACGCCAGTCCGGCATCAAAGACTCAAGCGATATCATCCCCGGCCACGGCGGGTTCTTTGACCGCATCGACTCATGGCTGTGGGGGGCAGCCATCGGCTATTACTTCATCACCTATTTCATCCTCTAAACTGTGGAGACAAACATGACAGTTCTTGGCGCCACTCCCACCCGAAACCTTGCGCTTGAATTGGCGCGCGTAACCGAGGCCGCGGCGATGCTGGCAGGCCGCTTCATGGGACGCGGAGATAAAGAAGGCGCTGATCAGGCCGCAGTTAATGCGATGCGCCTCGTCCTCTCCACAGTGGATATGAACGGAGTCATCGTCATCGGCGAAGGCGAAAAAGACAGGGCGCCCATGCTCTTCAACGGCGAGAAGGTCGGCAACGGCTCACAACCAGACGTGGATGTGGCCGTGGATCCAATTGACGGTACCCGCCCTTTGGCATTTGGCCGCTCAAACTCGCTGGCGATGGTCGCCGTTGCCCCGCGCGGGACAATGTTTGACCCCGGCCCATTTTTATACATGAACAAAATCGCAGTCGGCCCCGAAGCCAAAGGCAAGATCGACATCGAAAGATCAATCACTGAAAATCTCACTGCCATCGCCAAAGCCAAAGGCAAAGCCGTCGAAGACCTGACCACCATCATCCTTGACCGCCCGCGGCACGACGCCATGATCGCCGAGATTCGCAGGGCCGGCGCGCGCATCCGCGAAATTCCAGATGGCGACGTGGCCGCCGCACTGATGACCGCCCAGCCCGACGCCGGCGTGGATGTCTTGTTCGGCATCGGCGGCACGCCCGAAGGCGTCATCACGGCCTGCGCCTTGCGCGCAATGGGCGGCGAAATTCAAGGCAAACTATTTGCCCGCGACGAAGACGAATTGCGGCGCGGGCGCGAAGCCGGCTACGACTTCGACAAGATCCTCACCATGAACGACCTGGTTTCCTCCGAAGACGTGTTCTTTGCCACGACCGGCATCACAGACGGCGAACTGCTTCAGGGCGTCCACTATTACGGCGACCACATCACCACTGAAAGCCTCGTCGTACGCGGACTGACCGGCACCATCCGCCGCATCAGTGCCACACACAGCACAGAAAAACTCGATAACCTGAGTTCCATCCATTATTAATATTGGAGTGCAAAGCCTCCCGGCTTTGCGCGGCGATACGATCCTTCCCGCAGGCGCACATGACTGCGGGAATTTTATTTTTACAAACTCTTACACTCTTCTTATTGACGCTCTTCATTTTTGCATGTTAGACTATGAGCCGCCATGCTCGAACCCACTGAAAGACAGCGAACCATTCTGCTGCTCCTCATTCGCGACTATATTGAGACGGCGCAGCCCGTCGGCTCAAAGCGACTGGTGGAGCGCTTCCATCTTGACCTGAGTCCGGCCACCGTCCGAAATGAAATGTCCGCGCTGACGGAGATGGGCTACCTAAGACAGCCGCATACCTCCGCCGGGCGCGTGCCCGCTGAAGAAGGCTATCGCCTTTTCGTCGGCCAGATGATGGACCAGGCCAGCCTGCCGGCCTCGGTGCAGAACACCATCTCGCATCAATTCTTTCAGGCGCGCCCCGACGTGGAGCAGTGGATGACACTGGCCGCTTCGGTGCTGGCGCATCAATCGCAGGGTGTGTCGCTGGTCACTGCGCCGCACGCCGAAACGATCCGCTTCAAGCACATTGAACTGATCTCCACGCAGGGGCGGCAGGTGCTGATGGTTTTGGTGATGGAAGGCGGCGAGGTTAACCAGCAGGTTTTAACATTGGCTGAACCTGTCACACAAGAACGGCTGAGTCAGGCCGCAGCGCGGCTTAACGCAATCATGGCAGGTCTTTCTGTTGAATCGATTGCGGGCCTTGCGTCCCGCACAGATGCGCTGGAGCAGGACATCATCACGCTTCTGGTGCAGGATATGAAACGCACGTCCGAAAGCGCTTCGGGCGAGATTTACACCGAAGGCCTTACCAATGTTTTAAGCGAACCCGAGTTCGCCGAATCATCAGACGATGCGCGTTGGGCAATGCGGTTATTTGAAGAAAGATCCGCCTTGCAGGATTTGCTCGCGCGCGCATCCACCAACAGCAGTGTCGGCGGCTTGCAGGTGCTGATCGGCGGGGCGGGCGGCTGGCAGGAACTGCGTCAATGCTCGATGGTGATCGCGAGATACGGCGCGCCCGGCCTAGCCACCGGTACGCTCGGCGTTTTGGGTCCCATGCGCATGTCGTATGCGCGCACGATTCCCACGGTGAGATATGTGGCCGGGTTATTGAGTAACCTGGTGAATGATTCAATTGCCAGCGAGTAGAGTAGCGCGACATTAATGTCGCGGCACGATAAAAATTTTGAGAGTGGATGGTATGACCGAGAAGAAGAAACACAAACAAGAAGAGGAAGTGAATGAGACTCAACCCGCAGCCGCGGAAATGCCGCTTGCAGAGAATCAAGCCGGCGCGGAGTGTGATGCGCTGAAAGCCCAATTGGCCGAGGCTGAATCCAAAGTGTCGGAATATAAAGACGGCTGGCAAAGGTCGCAGGCTGAGTTTCTGAATTATAAAAATCGGATCGCGCGCGACAATGAGATGCTGTACGCCTCGATGAAAGGCGACATCATCAAAAAGGTTTTGCCCGTTCTGGATGATTTGGAGCGCGCGCTGCAAAACCGCGTGGAGGGCGATGCGTGGGCAAGCGGCATTGAACTCATTGCGCGCAAATTGCAAAACATGCTGGACGCCGAAGGCGTGAAGCGGATTGCGGCGGAGGGCGCGGCATTTGACCCGAACTTCCATGAAGCCATTTCGCATGAACCGAATGGGGAGGTCGAAAGCGGGCATGTGATCGCCGTGGTGCAAAATGGATACATATTAGGCGAACGAGTCATTCGGCCCGCATTGGTGAGAGTGGCACAGTAAAGTAATTATTCGTAGGGGCGCAGCGAATCTTGGCAGGGGGGCGAGGCAGTACCATTCCGCTGTGCCCGTACAAACATTAGAGGAGCATTCATGGCAAAAATTATTGGAATTGATTTGGGCACAACCAACTCTGTCGCGGCGGTGATGAGCGGCGGCGAGCCGGTTGTGATTCCCTCTGCGGAAGGCGAGCGGCTCGTGCCTTCTGTGGTGGCGGTAAATAAAAATCACGAGCGTTTGGTGGGGCGTGTGGCGCGCAATCAGGCCATTACGAATCCAAACAACACCATTTTTTCAGTGAAGCGTTTTATGGGACGCAAAGCCGATGACGCGCAGGTGGAACATACGAAGAAGCGCGTGCCGTATGCGGTCACCGCCGCCGACAACGGCGATGTGCGCGTGAAACTGGATGAGAAAGATTATTCACCGCCCGAAATTTCGGCGATGATCCTTGCCAAGATGAAGGCCGATGCAGAGGCGTACCTCGGCGAGACCATCACACAGGCGGTCATTACCGTCCCTGCTTATTTCAACGACGCGCAGCGCAATGCCACGAAAGATGCGGGCAAAATTGCCGGCTTGGAAGTTTTGCGCATCATCAATGAACCGACCGCTTCATCGCTGGCCTATGGGTTGGATAAAAATAAGAACGAAGTCATTGTCGTGTATGATCTTGGCGGCGGCACTTTTGATGTCTCTGTTTTGGATGTGGGTGACGGCGTCTTTCAGGTGCGCGCCACCAGCGGCGATACCTTCCTCGGCGGCGATGATTTTGATTTGCGCATCATGGATCACCTGATCGAGACCTTCAAAAAAGACAACGGCATCAACCTGCACAATGACCGCCAGGCATTACAGCGGTTGAAGGAGGCTTCTGAAAAAGCCAAGATCGAACTTTCAACCATGATGCAGACCGAGATCAACCTGCCCTATCTGACTGCTGACTCGAGCGGGCCGAAACATCTGGTGATGACCATGTCCCGCGCCAAACTTGAGCAGATCACAGCGGATCTCGTTGACCGAACGATTGCTCCTGTCAAACAGGCATTGTCTGACGCCGGGCTGAACGCCGGCGACATCAACGAAGTGGTGCTGGTGGGCGGCATGACGCGTATGCCTGCCATTCAAGACCGCGTGAAGGCCTTCTTCGGCAAGGAACCGCACAAGGGAGTCAATCCCGATGAAGTGGTGGCCATCGGCGCGGCGATTCAAGCCGGCGTGCTTGGCGGCGACGTAAAGGATATCTTGCTGCTTGATGTCACGCCGCTGACTCTTTCCATTGAAACTTTGGGCGGCGTTGCCACGGCCCAGATCGAACGCAATACCACCATTCCCACGCGCCGTTCGCAGGTGTTCTCCACCGCATCAGATAACCAGACCCAGGTTGAGATTCATGTCTTGCAGGGCGAGCGCCCGATGGCCGGCGACAACAAGTCTTTGGGCAGGTTCACTTTGGACGGCATTCCGCCGGCCCCGCGCGGCGTCCCTCAAATTGAAGTGACCTTTGACGTCGACGCGAACGGCATCATGAAGGTCAGCGCGAAGGATAAAGCCTCGGGTAATACCCAGCACATCACCATCACCGCATCTTCCGGCTTAAGCGAGGCTGAGGTTGAAAAGATGCGCAGGGATGCCGAATCTCATGCCGACGAAGACCGCAAACGCAAGGAATTGATCGAAGCGCGCAACAACGCCGATAATACAGCCTATGCCGGCGAGAAGTCGCTGCGCGAGTATGGCGATAAAATCCCTGCGGAACTGCGCAGTGAGGTTGAAACCAAAATTGCAGAGGCCAAGTCTGCGGCGCTGGGCGAGGACATGGAGAAGATCAAGTCTGCGGCCGAAGCGCTGGGACTGGCGATTCAAAAGATAGGCGCATCCATCTACGAGCAGAAGCAGGGCGCCGGTGAGAGCGAAGCGGGTTCTTCATCAAATGCAAATGACGATGCGGGACCTGAAGTTGTTGATGGCGAAGTGAAGGAGTAATTAATCCGTCATTGCGAGGGCGTCCTTGTTCTTCGCCCGAAGCAAGCTCATTGTGTAATTGGAGATTGCTTCGTCGGGAAGAGCGCCCTCCTCGCAATGACGGGATGTGAATTATGAGTAATCGCGATTATTACGAAATTCTTGGCGTCCCCAAGGGCGCGAGCGATGACGAGATCAAAGCCGCGTTCCGTAAACTTGCGCGCCAATATCACCCCGATGTAAGCAAGGAGGAACACGCCGAGGAGAAGTTCAAGGAGATCAACGAGGCCTACGGCGTGCTTTCGGATTCGGACAAGCGCGCGCGTTATGACCGCTTCGGCAAAGAGGGGTTGAACGGCATGGGCAGCGGCGGTTTCCACGATTATTCGGCGGACTTCGGCGATTTGTTCGAGGAGATTCTCGGCGGCTTCGGCTTTTCCACGGGACGACGCGCCCGCAACGCGCCGCGCCGTGGGCGGGACCTGCAAATGCAGGTTCGACTGACCTTTGAGGAGGCAGTCTTCGGTGTTGAGAAGGAGATCGAGTTCCAGCGTGAAGCAAGTTGTTCGCGCTGCAATGGCAATGGCGCCGAGCCCGGCACAACACCGGTCAAATGTTCCACCTGTAATGGACAGGGCGAAGTGCGCCAGGTGCGTCAGACCTTCCTCGGCCAAATGGTGCAGACTGCTCCATGCCCGGCCTGTAACGGTCGCGGCGAAGTTATTTCCTCGCCGTGTAAAACATGCCGCGGCGCCGGCCTTGAACGCAAGACCATCAAGAAGAAGGTGCAAATCCCCGGCGGCGTGGATGTGGGCACGCAGATCCGTTTGAATGGCGAGGGAGGCCCCGGCGTATTCGGCGGCCCGAGCGGCAGCCTGTTCATTGTCATTGACGTGAAACCGCATCAATTCTTCAAACGGCGCGAGAACGACATCCTGTTGAATCTCGATATCAACGTGGCGCAGGCGGTGTTGGGCGCGGAAGTTCAAGTGCCTACTTTGGACGGCGAGGAAAAGTTGAAGATCCCCGCCGGCACGCAACCGGGCCGAATCTTTCACCTCAAAGGGAAAGGGGTGCCGCACGTTCGCAATAAGAATCAACGCGGCGAGCAGATGGTGATCGTGAATGTCGCCATCCCGTCCAAACTGACAAAGGAACAGCATGAGTTGTTCGAGAAACTGGCCGAGAGTTTGGGCACAACCGTCAAGCCGCAGGAAAAGGGATTCCTCGACTGGCTGAATGAGGCGTTTGGGGGATAGGACAGTAATCAGTTGCCAGTGAGCAGTAAAAAAGTAATCAGTGAACGAGTGGATGAAGGTCTGCTCGTTTTGTTTTGGTCGATGACCATTGTCTGTCGTTTATAATGTCACGATGAAATTTTTGCTGCGCTTTTGGCGTTCCCTTCCAGTGTGGGTGCATTTCCTTACGGCAAAACTGGTGCGGGCAAAATTCCGCGCGGCGGTGGCGGCATTGATCTTTGATAGTGAAGGCCGCATCCTTCTGTTCAAGCATACTTATCGCAAATGGCAGTGGGGGATTCCTGCCGGGAGCCTGGAGTACCATGAACAGCCCGCAGACGCCATCATTCGTGAGTTTTATGAAGAGACGAGTATGCAGATACAAATTGAAAAACTGCTGACCGTCGTCAGCGCAAGCGAAGACAATCACCTGACGGTTGTGTATTTATGTCAAATTGCCGGCGGAGAATTCAGGCAATCCAATGAGATCTCTGAGATGAAATACTTCGATGTGCAAGACCTGCCGAAGATGCTTTTGGCAGAGAAGGATTTGATCCGCTGGGCTGTAAAGGAAAATCAATATGAATTGGCTTGAAGTTTCAGTGACAGTGGATGGCGAACTCGCCGAATCGGTGGCGGATGTGTTCGCGCGTTTTGCGCCCAACGGCGTGATGACCGAACAGGGTGTGAAGTTCAACGATGAAGAGGACGAAGGCACGGCAACGGGGCCCATCACCGTCCGCGCTTATTTGGAAGTCAACGATCAACTGGAAGAGGCGCGGCACAAACTCGAAGAGGCGCTTTTCTATTTGGGGATGATTCAGCCCGTGCCGGCTGCAACCTTCAAACAGATCGCGGATCAAAACTGGATGGAGGCCTGGAAGCAGCACTACAGGCCGATTCTCATCGGACAGAGACTCCTCATCCTGCCGGCGTGGCTGGAATCGCCGGAGCCGGGCCGCACCCCGATCAAAATTGACCCCGGCATGGCCTTCGGTACGGGAACGCATCCTACAACGCAGTTGTGCCTTGAACTGATGGAAGTTCACTTTGCAAACTCGCCGCTTGTAACTCGTAACTCGTATCACGTAATTGACGTTGGTTGCGGCTCAGGCATATTGTCCATCGCCGCCCTCAAACTCGGCGCGGAAAAAGTCCTCGGCGTGGATATTGACCTTGAGTCTGTCAGGAATTCGCGCGAGAATGCCGATACCAACGGAGTGGGGGAGGAACTACTGCTCGGGCAGGGATCAGTGACCGAGGTTTTGAGAGGCAGCTTCCAGTTTAAGTCCGCGCCGCTGGTGGTGGCGAATATCCTTGCGCCCATCATCATCCGCCTGTTTGAGGCCGGCCTGGCAGACCTGGTCGAACCGCATGGAGAAATCATCCTGAGCGGCATCCTTGACCATCAGGCTGAGTCTGTCATTGCGGCGGGCGAAGCCAGAGGCTTGAAGCGAAGCGCTATGCGTCAGATGGGCGATTGGGTTGCAATCTCTCTAAAACGTTAACCTGCAACCTTCAACTTTTTTGTGCTATCATACGAAACATCATGGACCGCCGTAAACTGTTTTATTACCTGCTGTTGAATGTCTTCGTCTCGGCCTGTGTGACGGGGACGATCCTGTTTTGGTATGACCGTAATTACCGCGCCATGCCCCAGCAGCCCGTCAGTGATGCGGCACCGGCTGTCAACCCGCAGACGGATATTGCGGTGAAGATCAGCAGTGTGGTGGGAGCAGGCTCGAAGGATTCCGAGATCGTGGTGGTGAAATTCGAAGGCCAGGGACAGTTGGATTTGTCCGGCTGGCAGTTGAAGGACGAGAACGGAAATACCTTCAAGTTTTCCACACTCACGCTTTACCCGAACGGAGCTGTGCAAGTCCATACTGCAACCGGCACTGATACAGTCATTGACTTATATTGGGGCATCGGCGAGGCGGTGTGGAGTTCCGGCGAGAATGCAAAGCTGTTTGACGCGCAAGGAAATTTGAGAGCGGTGTATAAAGTGCCATAAATGGTAATTGGCGATTGGTAATTGAACCACTTTTCTTTGCGTTCATCTGTGAACGATTGGCAAAAGACCATCTGACTATCAAACCGTTCGGCGGCAGTGATATAGAATATGATTGACTTGGAGGAACACTCAAATGAAACACAAAAAACTTGTTTATATATTTTT